>Ga0209168_10000538_pt1 | contig 35597 bp, 29 predicted proteins | sample Coa_R1_FD_187156 | JGI IMG/M metagenome (GOLD analysis project Ga0209168, IMG submission 187156) | Surface soil microbial communities from Centralia Pennsylvania, which are recovering from an underground coalmine fire - Coalmine... | ecosystem: Environmental > Terrestrial > Soil > Unclassified ...
CCCGACTTGCGCGGCCCCTTAATCCTCCGGATCTCTTCCATCCGCTGGCGCAATCGCGCTTCAAATCCCTGATCGGTCGGCCGGAAGTAAGTCTTTCCCGCCAGCGATTCCGGCAAACACTCCATGTCCGCCACTTTCTCTTCCAGATCGTGCGCGTACTGGTAGCCCTTGCCGTAGCCAATATTTTTCATGAGCCCCGTAGGGGCATTGCGAAGGTGCAACGGCACCGGCTCGGTTCGGGTATTCTCCAGATCCTTGGTCACCGCGCCATAGCCGGTGTACAGCGCATTCGATTTCGGCGCCAGCGCCAGGTAGACCGTGGCCTGTGCCAGCGCAAGGTTGCCTTCCGGCGGCCCCACAAAGTCCGCCGCCTGCATCGCCGCAATGGTCACCGCGAGCGCCCCGGGCTCGGCGAGGCCGATGTCTTCGCTGGCCATGCGCACCAGCCGCCGCGCGATGTACAGCGGGTCCTCGCCCGATTCCAGCATGCGCACCAGCCAGTACAGTGAAGCGTCCGCATCGGAATTACGGACCGATTTGTGCAGCGCGGAGATCAGGTTGTAGTGTTCTTCGCCCGATTTGTCGTACAGCAAAAACTTTTTCTGCAGCAGCTCACCTAGAAATTCCCGGGTGATGGTGCGCGTCCCGGACCCATCCGGCTGCACGGCGCGAACTGCGGCCTCGAGCGTGTTGTACGCCGCGCGAGCATCGCCGCCGGAAAACACGGCGATGTGCTGGAGCGCGTTGTCACCGATCTCAATCTTCTCGTTTCCCAATCCTCGTGTGCGGTCGCCCAGCGCGCGCCGCAGCAGCGCTTCGATCTGTTCGGTCGTCAGCGCCTGTAGCACGTACACGCGCGTCCTCGAAAGCAGCGGCGCGATGACCTCGAAAGATGGATTCTCAGTCGTCGCGCCAATCAAAACGATGTTGCCAGCCTCGACGTGCGGCAGAAACGCGTCCTGCTGCGCCTTGTTGAACCGGTGCACCTCGTCGATGAACACGATGGTTCGCCGCCCGGCCCGCCGCGCATGCTCGGCCGCCGCCATCACGTCCTTGATCTCCTTGATTCCGGTCAGCACCGCGCTGAACGCCGCGAACTCCGAATGCGTCATTCGCGCAATCAGCCGAGCCAGCGTCGTTTTTCCGCAGCCGGGAGGGCCCCACAGAATCATCGATCCGATTTCATCGCGCTCGATCTGCGTCCGCAGCGGCTTCCCCGGACCGAGCAGCGCTTCCTGCCCGGTGAATTCGTCCAGCGTGCGCGGGCGCATGCGCTCGGCCAGCGGCTGCGACGCCAGGCCGGGTCCTTCATCAGGCTCGAGTTTTGCGAACAGGCTCATGAAAGCTTTTTTCGCTCCGTGTTTCTCTGCCGCATGGCTTCATACAGCAACACGCTGGCAGCCATCGCAGCGTTGAGCGATTCGATCCCGATGCGCGTGCGCGCGGAAGCCTGAGGAATACACACGCGAGCGTCGGCCGCCCGCACGATTTCTTCGGGCAGTCCAGCGCCCTCGTTGCCGATCAGAATCGCGGAAGGGCTTTTCCAGTCGACCTCCCACGGAAGCAGCGAACGGGAAGGCGCAGCGGGCGATTTGCCCGCGGCATCCTCCGGCGCAGCAACGGCGGCATAAACTTTCGTTCCGCTGGCGCGTAATTTCTCGATCAATACGCCCGCGGCGATTCCATGAACAACCGGCAGCCGCAGCGCAGCGCCGGCCGAAGCCCGCAAGGCTTTCGGTCCAAATGGATCAGCGGTACCAACATCCCCGGCAGAGCAGGCAACCCCACCGGTCGAGCCAAACGCTTCCGCAGCGCGAATCATCGTGCCGACATTGCCGGGATCCTGAACGCCCACCATCGCGAGAACGAGCGCCGCGCCCCGCAGGCAATCCTCGATCGTCGCGCGCCGCAGTCGCACCAGCGCGGCAATCCCTTGCGGCGTTCGCGTATCCGCGACCGATGCAAACAGTTTGTCGGAGGTCCGAAGGACCGGAACATCCCCTGCAAGTACGGGCACGATGCGCGGAAGGTGGCGCGCGCCCGACTCGCTGACAAGGAGTGCCTCGATCGCCAGGCCGGATCCCAGCGCGGCTTCCACCAGGCGAACACCCTCCACTCCGGCCGTTCCTTCGCCGCCCGGTTCGCCGGCAAGCGCGGCGCGAAACCGCTTCAGCCATTGATTCTCCCGGCTGGTGATCGATGCGGAATTTTCTCGGAGCGCCTTGTTTCGCGTGGGGCCGCCGGAAGGAGCCATGGCCACCAGCCTAACAAACCCCTCCGGAAGGGTAAAGCAACGGCGGGAGGCGACAGATACACAAGAGCCTATCGCCTTGAACGCTCTACACGTCTATGGTAGTTTCACTCGACTGTGTTTGGGTGCCGTCGCTTTTCGCTTTGCCGTTCTAGGAATGAGGGTTGCCAATTTGTCCGCTGAGTTGCTGAGAATTTCGCCTGAAAACCCCGATCCTGCTGCCATTCGATATGCGGCTGACTTTATTCGCCGCGGCGAGCTTGTAGCGATCCCCACGGATACCTATTACGGCATCGCGGCGGACCCGTTCAATCTTGCGGCGGTCGACCAAATTTATCGCGTTAAGGGGCGCCCCGAAACGCGCGCTCTGCCAATCCTGGTCAATACGACCTCCCAGGCGGTTTCGCTATCGCGCGATGTCCCCTACACGTTCCACAAACTGGCCGCCAAATTCTGGCCGGGGCCTCTGACCCTTTTGGTGGAAGCCTCCACCGGGGTTCCGCGCAAGGTCACCGCGCATACCGGCAACGTGGCCCTGCGCTGGCCGAAATGCACAATCGTCAACTCGCTGATCGACCTGATCGGCGGGCCCATCACCGGCACCAGCGGAAATATTTCCGGCCAGCCGGCGTGCGCTAACGCGATTGACCTGCTGGAGCAACTGGGCGACCGCCTGCCGCTGATCATCGATGCGGGAGAAACGCCCGGAAATCTCGCCTCAACCATCGTGAAGCTCGACGGCGACGATTGGGAAATCATGCGCGAAGGCGTGGTCAGCGAGCCGGAAATCCGCGCCTGCCTCGAAGACGACAGCGAAGCCTGAGCCGTCTCGCGGCGCAAGCTTAACCGGCTGCCAAAAAATAAAAACATTGTCATTCTGAGCGAAGCGAAGAATCTCTCTTGGGTTCTTCCCTAGGCCTAAATCGAAGAGAGATTCTTCGCTTCGCGCAGAATGACAAAATGCAACAACCTACCGCGCGTCAATCGTCCGTAGAAAATCATAATCCCCGGTAGGCGAAAGCTGCACATCGCTGATCCTCTTCCGGTGCACGCTGACGTTGTCCATGAACCACAGGCTAACGTAGGGCAAATCCTCGGCAATAATCTTCTGAACCTTGCTGAAGATCACGCGCCTCTTGTCCCGGTCGCCCTCCACGCGCGCCTGCGCCAGCAGCGCGTCGATTTCCGGATTGCGATAATGGCCGCGATTGGCTCCGGCCGGAGGAATTTTATCGGAATTGAAAATGTAATCGAAAAACGTGTCGGGATCGTTGTTCGCCCCGATCCATCGCAGCGTGAACATCTCAAAGCTTCCGCGCGCCATGTCGGAAAATAAAGTAGCGAACTCCAGCGGCCGAACGTCGAGGTCGACGCCGACCTTCCGCCACTGCTCTTGCAAGACCGAAGCCAGCAGGCGCGACGATTCCTCGGTAGTAGTTTTCAACGTGAGCTTCAAGCGCATGCCCTCCGCCTGGGGATCGCGCGGCAACCCGGCCGCGTCCAGCAGCCGCTCAGCCTGCTGCGGATCGTATTCATAGCGGCGGATCCCGGGCTCGTACGCCCAACTGCTCGCCGGCAGCGGCCCGTCTGCGGGATGAGCCTGCCCCCGGTAAAGATAGCGAATGATTTCCTCGCGGTTCGTCGCGTAGGCCAGCGCCTGCCGCACTTCGCGCTTGGCGAGTGTGGCGTCGTCCAGATTAAATGCGAGATACTGATAGTTGGTTCCCGCGACGTCGGTGACGTCGATGGCGGATTGCTGGCGCAACACGGGGATCATGTCCGGCGCGAGCGAGTTCACTTCCAGGTCGGCGCTGCCCTTGCGCAGTTCCAGAGCGCGCACGATGGCGTCCGGCACCACGCGAAATTCCACGCGCGAAATTTTCGGCGCTCCGCCGAAATATCCGCCATTCCGCTCCAGCACGATGTTGTCGTCTTGATTTGCACTGACAAACCGGAACGGACCGCTGCCGGTAAGCCGCCCGGAAAAATCCGCCCCCGAGCCCGCGGGCACGATTCCAATCGCCGGCCGCGCGATACTCCACAGAAACCCGGCGTACGGATTCTGCAGATGAAAGATTACGGTGCCCGCGTCCGGCGCGCTCACCGACTGAATCATGGCCAGCGAACCGCGCTTCGGCGAGATCACCGTGCGGTTCAGGATCGAATCGAAGGTGTACTTCACGTCGGCCGAAGTCATCGCGCGCCCGTCGTGAAATTTCACCCCGCCGCGCAAATGAAATACATAGGTGACCGGATCAGGCGTCTCCCACTTTTCCGCCAGATCGCCGCGCGGAATCCGCTGTTCGTCCAGTTCCACCAGGCTGCTGAAGATCAGGCTGTCCAGGCGCTGCGAAACCGCGTCCGTTCCAATGCGCGGGTCGAGGTTGGTAGGCATGGACTCGACTAGAAAATTGACGACGCCTGGCTCTGTAGCTACGGTTCGAGAGCAGGAGGAGAGGCTGAACAGAAGGAGCAGAAGGGAAGTAGAGGAAATTAAGGAAGTAAAGGAAGTGAAGGAACGGAAAAAACTCGCCTCTAAGAACGGAGCGCGCCCGAGGGTCCATTCCGTTCCTTTACTTCCTATATTTCCTCCACTTCCTCCATTTCCCGCATTTGCTCGATCACCCCGCATAGCACACCTTACCCAGCACCACCGCTTTCCTCGCGCCGGTCGCCCCTGGCACGTTCGATGGATTCCTGCGTAGCGTCGCGCACGCCAGCACGGCAAACGCAAACGCTTCCTTCGCGTCTCCCGGTACTCCCAGTTCTCCAGCTTCGCGCACACGGATTCCTTCCAATCCGGACTGAAGTTGAGCCATCAGCAAAGGATTGTGGGCGCCGCCGCCCGAAACGATAAGCTCCCCGATTTTCGCTTTGGGTCGAATGAAACGATGAAACGCATCCAAAATCGAAAGCGCCGTAAGGATCGCAACGGTGCGAATCACGTCTTCGGGCTTGGCCCGTCGAACGTCGGGGTGGGTCAGGACTGCGCGAACATAAGCTTCGCCATACTGCTCGCGTCCCGCGGTCTTCGGCGGAGCCAGCAGAAAATATTTGTCACCCAGAAGTGTCCGAAGCAATCCGGGAAGCAACGTCCCGGCTGCGGCGATTTCCGCATTGCGGTCGAATCGCTTCCCTCCATTAGTGAAATGCCGGACCAGCGCGTCGATCACCATGTTTCCCGGCCCGGTATCAAACGCAAAAACATCTCCAAGATTTGCGGCCGCGGGAATCACCGTAACATTGGCGATGCCCCCGATATTCAGCGCGACACGCCCGATCCGTGCATGCCGGTAAAGCAGAAAGTCGACGAATGGCACGAGGGGCGCGCCCTGGCCGCCAGCCGCAATGTCGGCTGGACGAAAATCGCCGACCGTAGTGATCCCAGTGCGCTGCGCAATCACCGATGGCTCGCCGATTTGCAGTGTCGACGCGATCTGGCGCCCAAGAAGAGTCGTCGGCTTGCCTTGATGAAACACAGTTTGCCCGTGCGAACCAATGACGTCGATGCGCGACGGCGGCACGCGAAATTTCTTGCAGGCGGAAAGCGCCGCCTGCGCAAAAACCTCTCCGAGCAGGAAATTCAATTGGCTGATTTCGCGTGTGCTAGTCGAGCGGCCTTCGCCGAGGCTTAAGATGATTTGCTGCACGCCGCGAGGGAAGGGAAACGCCGCGAAGTTTTCCAGAGACGCCTTGCGCCCCGCCACCCGCACCAGCGCTACGTCAATCCCGTCCGCCGAAGTTCCCGACATGATTCCGAGCGCCAGCAGGCCGCGTCCGCGGGATTGTTTCATAAGATTTGTTTCTTCAACTCGTTCAAAAGATTCAGCGCCTCAACCGGTTTCAGGTTGTCGATATCCGCGTCGCGCAGCGCATCGAGCACCCGCCGGTCGAGCGGAGTGAATAGCGCCTGCTGTGCAGGCGCCGGTTCGCCGCCGGCGGCAGCACCCGGCGTCAATCGTTCGCTCAACTGATGTTCAGACTGCTCATGCCGCTCCAGGATTTCCCGCGCCCGCGCAATCACCGCCGGCGGCAGCCCGGCCATCCGGGCGACCTCGATTCCATAACTCTTGTCGGCGCTCCCGGTTTCCACATGTTTCAGAAACACGATGCCGGTGGAAGTTTCACGCGCCGATACGTGCACGTTTTTGATTCCCGGCAGCAATTCCGCAAGCTCCGTCAATTCGTGGTAGTGCGTGGCGAAAAGCGTTCGCGCTTTCGTCTCACTGGATAAATGTTCCACCACCGCCCAGGCGATGGAGAGCCCGTCAAACGTGGCTGTTCCGCGCCCCACCTCATCCAGCAGCACCAGGCTCGACGGCGTCGCCGTATTCAGAATCGCCGCGACCTCGGTCATCTCCACCAGAAAAGTGGATCGCCCGCGCGCCAAATTGTCCGCCGCCCCGATGCGCGTGAAAATTCGATCGGTGACCGGCAGCCGCGCCTGGTCCGCCGGAACGAACGAACCCATCTGCGCCATTAGGATAATCAACGCCGCCTGCCGCAGGTAGGTCGATTTCCCGCCCATGTTCGGACCCGTAATCAGCAGGATTTGCTGCGTCGCGTCATCCAGAAACAAATCGTTGGGAACGAAGCGCTCGCCCTTCTGCTCCAGCAGTTGCTCGATCACCGGATGGCGCCCCGCGACGATCATGATTTGCGGCTCGCCGGAAAATTCCGGCCGCGTGTAGTTCCGCGAAGCGGCCAGCCGCGCGAAATTTCCCAGCACGTCCAATTGCGCGATGGCCGCCGCGGTCTTGCGCAGACGCGCCGCCTGCTGCCCGATCCACAATCGCAATTCGGCAAAAAGCCGCCGCTCGATTTCCGCGATGCGATTGTCGGCCTCCAAAACTTTGCGCTCGTATTCCTTCAGCTCCGGCGTGGTGTAGCGCTCCGCATTCACCAGCGTTTGCTTGCGCTCAAAATCCGCGGGCGCCAGGTGCAGGTTGGCGTTGGAGATTTCGATGTAATAGCCGAACACCTGATTAAAACGAATTTTCAGCGAACCGATGCCGGTGCGCTTGCGCTCGCGCTCTTCCATCGCGGCAATGGTCCGCTTGCTGTGCTGCGAAAGCTCGCGCAACTCGTCCAGCTCCGCGTTATAGCCGCGTCGAATCACTCCAGGATCGGAAGCCAGCGCCGGAGGGTCGTCCGAGAGCGCCGTTTCAATCCGCTCGCGGACGTCGGCCAGCTCGTCCATCTCGTTGTGCAGCGAACACAGCCGCGCCGACGGGCAATTGGCCAGATACTTTCGGAGCAGTGGAATGCGCGCCAGTGACTGCCTTAGCCCCAACAAGTCGCGCGGCGAAGCCACGCCCAGCGTCACGCGCCCGGCTAGGCGCTCCAGGTCCTGCACTCCCGTCAGGTTGTGGCGGATCTCCTCGCGCAGCACGGTGTGGTGGGTCAATTCCTGCACCGCATCGAGCCGCGCCTGAATTTCTTCGCGATTCACCTGTGGGCGCAGGATCCATTGCCGCAGAAGCCGCGCCCCCATGCCGGTGCTCGTTTCATCTAGCGTGGAAAGCAGCGTGGGCGCCGCGCCGCGAGCGCCATCCTCAAAAAAAATCGGCGCCACCAGCTCCAGGTTCCGCACCGTCACCGTGTCCAGCACCAGCGCGTCAGCCTGCTCGTAGTAGCGCACGCGGTCCAGATGTCCGAGCGCCGCGCCGGAATGATTTCCATTCTCGGCGTCCATCGCGGAAGTCTCGCGAAGGTAATGCACCACGGCGCCCGCCGCCGAAACGGCGTGCGGTTGGCCCGCCAGACCGAACCCGTCGAGCGTGGCCACGCCAAATTGCTCGCGCAGCATTCGCTCGGCATAATCAAAACGGAAAATCCATTCGTCGATCCGCGTTTCCACGCCTTCGCGCAGCTCCGGCCGCACCGCCTGCGAGTGCCCGCCCGAATCGCCGTCCGCTCCAGCGGTGGCAAACAAACTGGCCTGCCGCGGGATCAGGATTTCACGCGGCTTCAGCCGGTGCAGTTCGTCGCGCAATTTCTCCTCGGCGTCCTCCCCGGAAAATGCCGCCGCCCGGAATTCGCCGGTGGTCACGTCCGCATAGGCAAAGCCGATCGGCAGCCCGCCGGCCGGTCGAAAAATCGCCGCCAGATAACTATTTTCCTTGGGCTCCAGGACGTTCACGCTGGTGGCCGTTCCCGGCGTAATCACCCGCACCACTTCGCGGCGCACCAGCTTTTTCCCCGGCCCGGGCGCTTCCATCTGGTCGCACACGGCGATCTTGTAACCCGCCCGCAGGAGCCGCGCGATGTAGCCCTCCGCGGCGTGGTAGGGAACTCCGCACATCGGCACCGGCTCGCCCTTTTCGCGGTTTCGGGAGGTCAGCGTGATTTGCAGTTCACGCGATGCGGCGATCGCGTCTTCGTAGAAAAGTTCGTAGAAATCCCCCAATCGAAACAGGACCAGCGCGTGCGGGTAGCGCCCTTTGATCGATTGGTACTGCCGCATTAAGGGTGTGGCTGGCTCGATCATGTCTGGTGGAGCGCCGGAACCGGGTGCGGTCTGCATTGGAGGCACGCGGAATTGAGGGCGCTGGGCGGCAACAAAAGGTTATACCGCGAGCGCTTTGCTCCTGTCGAGCCGCGGAATCACCGGCGAGCGGCACCACCGGCCAGCCAGAATTGCCCGGCCGCAACCCGGCGTATACTTCCTGCCTATGAAACGCAGAGCGCGTCGCGAAGAAATCGAGGTAAAGCTGAACGTATCCAACGTCACCGAGTTCCGCCGGCGGCTGAAGCAACTGCACGCCCGGGAAATTGTGCCGCGCACCTGGGAATTCAACACCCTCTACGACACGCCGAGCGGCGATCTTCGCCGCCGTGGCCAGCTCATTCGCATCCGAATCGAGCGCCGCGCCGCAAAGTTCGGGAAAAGAAGTCCAAACAACGATCTCCCGGCCGTGCTGACCTATAAAGGACCATCCCGCGCGTCAAGCCGCGCTGCAAAGTCCGCCAGGACTGCCAAAATCCCCGGGCATTTCAAGGTGAAGGAGGAGGCCGAAGTCCAGCTGAGCGGAGCCGGCGAGATCGACCGCATCCTCCGTGCCCTGGGACTGAAACCGTCATTCCGCTACGAAAAATTCCGCACCACTTACTCCCTCCCGGGCGCCAGCGGCCTCAAAATCGAACTGGACGAGACGCCCATCGGCGTCTATCTGGAGTTGGAAGGCACCGTGGCGGGCATCAACCGCGCCGCGCACCTCCTCGGATACGGCCATGACGACTACCGTAAAGACTCCTACGGGGCGCTATACCTCGCCGATTGCCGCCGCCGTCGCCGCAAACCCGGCAACATGCTCTTTCCGCCACTAAAAAAATCGCGTTGAAGAGCACTCTTTCCTTGACAAAGATTTCAAGAGCGTTTACCTACTGAGTTGGAGTTTTTTTGTGTGGCTATGAGCGAATCCGAAAAGTTAGAACCCTTTCCGTGTAGGAACCGACCGGCGGCACCCAGTTTCAGTCTGGCGCGATTTACTGATTCGCAAGCGCCTCGCCGCCATGCTTCAATCGTGAGCCGTAAGAGCCTCGGGTAGACCTGGAAGTCCTCTAACCCGCGGCCGGGCCACACCCGGGTTGCGGGATTCACGCACCACGATCCCCGTAATTCATGTGAATTTTTTGTAATTGCGGGCCGTAAGCATCAGGCAGCGCCCGCCGGATGGCAATTTAAGGACGAGCCTCAGGGGTGTCGCATCACCCCCCTTCGTCTTGAGAAAGGAGACTCATGCTGCACGCTACCGACCTGCTGGGTGGGGAGGCATACGACCGCGACGGCCATTTCGTCGGCCAGGTGAACGAGCTTTTCATCGAGCCTGCCGAACAGCCCAACCGCATCGCGCGCGTCCTGCTGGGCCGCGGAAAATTCCTGCCCCTGACGGCGCGCTATGACAACATCGCATTCGTCGCTCCGGGCGTGATCCGCCTCAATGTGGAAGAGAAGGACCTCGAACACTACCAGCCCAACGAAGCTTGGCTGGCCATGCGCAAGGATTTGCTGGACCAGCAGATCATCGACACCAGCGGGCGCAAGGTAGTGCGCGTAAACGATATTGATCTGGCCGAGCAGCGCGTAAATGGAACCGTGGAGCTGCGCGTCACCCAAGTGGATGTTGGATTGACGGGCGCGGCACGCCGTCTGTTGCACGGCGTCGCCTCGCCGGGTTTGGTGCGCGGGCTCACCACCAAGCTGCCGACGCGCGTCATTCCCTGGGAATTTGTCAACTTGATCGAGCCGGACCCGTTGCGCCGCGTGAAGCTACGCATCACCCACCAGAAGCTGGAGCGTATGCACCCCGCCGACCTGGCGGACATTATGGAAGATCTGTCGCCGCACGAGCGCCAGTCCATTATCGCATCTCTCGACGAGGAGACTGCCGCCGAAGCCCTCGCCGAACTCGACAAACGCCTGACCACGCAGATCGTGGAGAACCTGGCGCCCCAGAAAGTCGCCGACATTCTGGAAGAAATGGATCCTGACCAGGTCGCCGACGTTCTCGCGGACATGACTCCGGAAACTTCCAGCGAAGTGCTGCGCGAAATGCCCAGGGAGGAAGCCCGCGAAGTCCGCGAACTTCTGAAATTCGAGGAAAATTCCGCGGGCGGCATGATGAACACGGATTTTATCTACGTTGGCGAAGCCGCCACGCGCGACGAAGTGATCGCCTGGATTCAGGAAATGGACGTCGATCTTGAACGCCTGGACACCGTTTTTCTGATTGACCGCGACGCCAAATTCTCCGGCGCCGTGGCCGTTGGCCGCTTGCTCTTTGCGTCGCCGGACGAGCGCATGGAAAATCTGAAAATGGAGCCGTTGCTTTCCATCGCACCGGACGCGGAAGACAAGGAAGTCTTTGAACTCTTCGACAAGTACAATCTTCACAGCCTGGCGGTGGTCGATTCACAAGGCCGGCCCATCGGCGCCATCGAAGTGGATGACGTAGTCACACGCATCCGCCATCGCTAACGGCACGCGCGCGCCACAAGGTCTTGTCATTCTGAGCGAAGCGAAGAATCTCTCTTCGATTGGAGTGCGAGGAAATCTTCTCCGGTTCGCTTAGAAGTACGCAGGGAAAAGGTTTAGAAAATGGCCGTCCTAGGAAAACCCGAAAACGAAAAGCAGTCGCCGGAGCCCACTCCCCTGGTGACGCGGTGGAAGCTCATCCCGGACTGGATCGAGCCCTGGCGCACCCGCATTTCCGAATTCGGCCGCCGCACTCGCCTCTGGCGTCGCCGCCTGCTGCTGTTCCTGGCGGTGGTCGGCCCGGGCGTCATTACCTCCAACGTCGACAATGACGCCGGCGGAATTTCCGTCTATTCCCAGGCCGGCGCGATGTATGGCTACGCGCTGCTGTGGTCGCTCGTTCCCATGACCATCGCGCTCTACGTCACCGAAGAGATGTGTGCTCGCATGGGCGTGGTCACCGGCAAGGGGCTTTCCGACCTGATCCGTGAGGAATTCGGTTTCCGCCCCACCTTCTTCCTGATTCTTGCCGGCTTGATCGTGGACATGGGCAACGTCTGCGCGGAATTCGCGGGCGTCGCCGCTTCCATGCAGCTCTTCGGCATCTCCAAATACATTTCCGTGCCGCTCGCGGCGCTGGCGGTTTGGATTCTGGTGCTGCGCGGAACATCGCGCCAGGTGGAAAAAATATTCCTGGCCGCCTGTGTTTTATATCTGTCCTACGTCGCGTCCGCGTTTCTGGCCAAGCCGGACTGGCTGCTGGCGGCAAAAAATACCGTAATTCCCACGTTGCATATGGATGGCGGCTACCTGTTGATGCTAACCGCGCTCATCGGCACCACCATCGCCCCATGGCAATTTTTCTACATGCAGGCAGGTTTCGTCGAGAAGCGCGTTTCCGCCCGGCAATACTCGCAGGCCCGCATGGACGTTCTTTTCGGCAGCGTCAGCTGTATGGTGATCGTCTTCTTCATTATCGTCTGCACCGGCTCGACGCTGTTCGTCACCGGCCATCACGTGATCAATGACGCCGGAGATGCCGCCCAGGCCCTCGTGCCGCTAGCCGGAAAATGGGCCGCCATGCTGTTCGCTTTCGGCTTGCTGAACGCCTCGCTGTTCGCCGCGTCCATTTTGCCGCTCTCCACGGCCCACGTGATCTGTGAGGGAATGGGATTTGAGGCCGGCATCGACCACAAGTTCAATGACGCGCCCATTTTCTACAGCCTGTACACGGGAATGATCGTCGTCGGCGCCGCGGTCATCCTGATTCCGCGCGCCCCGCTGGAAAAAATTCTGGTGCTTTCCCAGGTCGGCAACGGCGTCTGGCTTCCGGTAGTGCTGATTTTCATGCTCCTGCTGATCAATCGCCGCGATTTGATGGGCGACTTCGTGAATACCCCCACGTTCAACGTCGTCGCCTGGGTCACCGCCATTGCGGTGATCGCTCTCACTCTAGTCCTGGTCTACGTAACCGTCATCCATCCAAGCGCGATGCCTGGTACGACGGGCTAACGGAGGTCTCCTCCGTACCCCGCCCCGGATGCCGTGGGGGCGGGCCGTTTCGTCGAGTGCATGCACCGCTGTTTTGATTGCCGGCGCTCCGTTGTCACTCTCACTAAGTCACGCGGCCTGCGTGTTGCGCCATGAGAATCCCTATGTTAGCTTTTCAACATGCTCGCGAAACCACCTCTGGCCACTTCGTCCACTTCGCGGGAATAGTCGCGTGAAACTACCGGAATCTCTGAAGCCCACGGACCTCGATGAAGAGCGCCTGCTCCTCGATCTGGATGCGGAGCGGCTTCCTCAACATATTGCTGTCATCATGGATGGCAACGGCCGTTGGGCGCAGAAGCGCCACCTGCCGCGCGCTGCAGGCCACCGCGCGGGAGCGCAATCGGCGCGCACGGTGATCGAAACCTGCGCCAAACTGGGCATTCCGGCCTTGACGCTCTACGCGTTTTCCATGGAAAACTGGCGCCGCCCGAAAGCAGAAATCGATTTTCTGATGCACCTTTTGCGCGAATACCTGCGCAAGGAAATTCCCACCATTCAGCGCAACAACATTCGCATGCTGGTCATCGGGCGCGCCGATCATCTGCCCGACGAAGTTCGCGGTGACATCGATCGCGCCATGGAGCAGACGGCGGGCAATACGGGAATGACGCTGGCCGTGGCTCTCAACTACGGTGGCCGTGCGGAACTCGTCGACGCCTTCAATCGCATTCTTGACCGCGTCCGCAACAACGGTTTGGCCAACGCCCGCGTTGACGAGGAGATGATTTCGCAGCATCTGTATACCGCCGGGCTTCCCGATCCCGACCTGCTGATTCGTACCAGCGGCGAAATGCGCGTCAGCAATTTTCTGCTCTGGCAGATCGCCTACGCGGAAATTTATGTGACGGAAACCCTGTGGCCGGACTTCACCCGCGCGCAACTCTACGAAGCCCTGGTCGATTTTCAGAAGCGCGAGCGCCGATACGGCGGCCTGGCCGAAACGCGCCGCCGCGTGATGGCCTGACCTCGCTCGGCACGGTCAAAAATCGCCACAATCGCCCGGCGCCATCGTTTCCCAAAGCGGCACACTCCAATTTATTCCCTGTGAAGTTGCGCCCAGATTGCGAGAAAGTAGAGAGAGACGCTGCATCCGATTTCGATACCGGGCACAACGAACGTCAAGTACCGCGGAATCCTGCTCCGGCTGCGAACCGCAGCCCGGGGCCACCGGATGCTGTCAGAACGAGCGTTTCCTCGCGAAGCCGTCCGAGTCGGGGCGGCGTTCGATTTTGAAGGAGGCGGCCCTTGCTCGCGACCCGTCCCGATGTTGACCCGAATTTGCTGGCGGAAGATGGGAACAAAGTTCAGGAAGGAACCAGCCAGATGAAACCCGGCTTTGGTCCGCGCGTACTGACAGCGGCAATCCTGATTCCACTGGTCGTCGCGGCGATCTGGTGGGGACCGAACTGGCTTGTTGCCGTCGTGTCCGCAGCGGTGGCAATCGCCGCGATGCGTGAATATTTTTCAATTGCCGCGCACCTCGGATATCAATCCTACAAACTCTGGACGTATTTAGCGGCCGCGGGCATCTTCGCGCAGCAGTGGTACGCGTCGCGCCAGGCCAGCGTCACTCGCCTGGGCGACTTGCTCGATCGCTCGCCGAGAGTCACCGTGGAGGCCGTCCTCTTCGCTTTCGTGCTGGGTGTGGCGGTCATTGCTTTGGGAAGCCAGCGCTCCATCAGCGAAGTGTTTTCCTCCATTTCCGTGAGCGCCGGCGGGCTGGTGTTTATCGCTCTCCCGTTCAGCGCCGTCGTGCGCATTCACGGCGTTGATAACTTCGGCCCGCGCCTGCTTCTTTTTACCGTCGTCATGGTTTGGGTCGGCGATACCGCTGCTTACTTTGTTGGTAGCAGCATCGGCCGCTGGAAGCTGGCGCCGCAAATCAGCCCCAACAAGACTTGGGAAGGGGCGGTTGCCAATTTTCTGGGAGCGTTGCTCGTAGCCGCCATTTTCGGCTACCGCATTGAAATTCCTCCGGCGCACATGCTGGGCATGGCGGTGTTCGGAAGTATCGCCGGCCAGATTGGAGACCTGTTCGAGTCCGCCTGGAAACGCAGCGCCGTGGTGAAGGACTCCGGGACCATCCTGCCGGGACACGGCGGCATGCTGGACCGAATCGACGCGCTCATCCTCGCGGCCCCCGCAGTCTGGTACTATTTCGAATGGATCTTCTTGAAGAAATACTGAGTCGGAAGAAGGACCAAATCCCAAGGGTTGTGGTGCGCCAGCCGTGGCCGTAACCTCGCTTCGGGCAGCGAACCCCTCCGCCAAGCAGAGCGCCCGAACTTGAAGCAAATTGCCATTCTCGGTTCCACAGGATCCATCGGACGGCAAACCCTCGCGGTCGTCGAGGCCATGGCCGAGCGCTTCGGCGTCGTAGCGCTGGCCGCCGGTAACAACGCCGAAGAGCTGACCCAGCAGGTTCTGCGCCATCGGCCGGAACTCGTTTCGGTTGCCACACCGGAAGTCGCCGCGAATCTCGCGGACCGGCTGCGCGCCGCAGGCGTCGCCAAGTTGCCGGACATTCAGCACGGATCGGCGGGAATGCTTTCCGTAGCCACTCATCCGGCAGCCGTTATCCTGGTGTCCGCCGCGGTAGGCGTCGTGGGACTGCTGCCACGTATGCCGCAGTCCAGGCGGGCAAACAGGTCGCACTTTCCAACAAGGAAGTCCTCGTGGCCGCCGGTGAGATCGTCATGGCTGCCGCCCGCCGGGCCAACGTAGAGCTACTCCCCGTCGACAGCGAGCACAATGCCATCCATCAATGCCTGCGCGCCGGGCAGCACGGCGAGGTCAAGAAGCTCATCCTGACCGCCTCCGGCGGCCCGTTCCGCAAAACGCCCCTGGCCGAAATGGCCGCCGCCACCCCGGAGCAGGCCCTGGCCCACCCCAACTGGCGCATGGGACGCCGCATCACCATCGACTCCGCAACGCTGGTAAATAAAGGCTTTGAAGTCATCGAAGCGCGCTGGCTGTTTGACGTCCGCCCCGACCAGATCGAAGTGGTGATCCATCCCCAGTCGACCATTCATTCCATGGTTGAGTACGTGGACGGCTCGATCCTGGCGCAGCTCGGGCCCACGGACATGCGTATGCCCATCCAGTACGCGCTAACCTACCCGGAGCGGGCCGCATCTAATGGGCTAGCACTGGGTAAGCTGCGCCGGCTCGACTTTGCCAAGGTTTCGACTCGTCGCTTTCCGTGTTTACGCCTGGCGCGCGAATCGCTTCGCAAGGGTGGTGCCTATCCGTGCGTTTTTAACGCCGCGGATGAAGTGGCCGTCGAGGCCTTCCTCGATCGGCGCATTTCTTTTTCCGGCATCGCCGAAGTGATCGAGCGTGTTTTGGAGCGCACCGGAAAAGTAAAGCTATCCGGAATCGAAGATGTTGTGGCGGCCGATTCCGAAGCGCGGCGCCTGGCTCGCGAAGAAGTGGCCTCGAAAGCAGCGCGAACCGCCGTCGCATAAGCTGGAAGCAGGGAAGACTATAAGTTCGCGGCAATTTTGAATGGGAGAATGAACCGTGTCGGATTTTCTAACGATGATCGTTTCGGTTTCGATTGTCCTCGGCATCATGGTGCTGGTCCATGAGTGGGGACATTTCATCGTGGCCAAGGCCTTCGGCGTGCGCGTGGAAGTTTTTTCCATCGGATTCGGCACGCGCCTGTGGGGCGTGAAGCGCGGCGACACCGACTACCGCCTCAGCGCGCTGCCGCTCGGCGGCTACGTGAAGATGGCCGGCGATAATCCGCTCGAAGAGCGCAAGGGCGACCCTGACGAGTTCTTGTCCAAGCCCCGCTGGCAGCGCGTGCTGATCGCGCTCGCGGGCCCGGCGATGAACATCGTGCTGTCTGTGCTGCTCGTCGCGGGCATCTACATGTACGGCAGCAAACAGCCCGCCTATCTCGACAAGCCCATGGTTCTCGCCGGCGTGCTGCCCGATTCGACCGCGCAGAAAGCAGGTCTCCAGGCCGGCGACCACGTCATCAAAATTAACAGCAAAAATAATCCCACCTGGGATGAAGCCCGCCTCGAACTGCTCTCCTCGCTGCCGGGACACTCGCTGGCCATGGTCGTGGATCGCAACGGCCAGCAGATTCCGCTCTCCGTTCCCTCGGGGCAATCGCTGGAAGACATTTACGGTTTCCCTCCGGATCGCCTGATCGTCGGTTCCGTCTCCTCGGGAATGCCGGCGGAACGCAGCGGATTAAAAGAAGGTGACGAAATTCAGAAGGTGAACGGCAAGGATCTGGCCAGCCCCGCGGAATTTCCCGCGCTCGTTCAGGAATCCCAGGGACGCCCCATGAACCTCGATGTCCAGCGCGGCGACCGCACCCTCCAGGTCGAAGTTCGCCCGCAGCAAGTCGGCGTGAATAACGGCGTGGCCCGCTGGCAGATCGGCATCGGCATTCGCGGCGGCGACTTGGTGGAGCGGCGCCTGTCCCTGTTTCCCGCCATGGTCGATTCCGTCAGCACCAATATCCTGATGGCCCGGCAAGTGGCCTACGTGGTGGTGGAACTCTTCCGCGGAAATATTTCACTCAAGCAGCTCGAAGGCCCGCTGGGAATCGCCAAGGCTTCCGGTGAAGCGGCCAAGGAAGGACCGGCCACGCTGTTCTCCCTGATGGCCATGATCGGCGTGAATCTCGCGGTTCTCAACCTGCTGCCGATCCCTCCGCTCGACGGCGGCCACATCCTGATGCTCTTCATTGAGGGAACCATCCGGCGAGACCTGAGCGTCCGCGTGAAGGAGCGCTTCGTAACCGTCAGCATGGTCTTCCTGTTGCTGGTCTTCGCAATCGTTATGTACAATGACGTCGTGCGGCTGATTCCGCATCACTGAGAGTCCGAAGTCATCGAATTCCGAAGCAAGGGAATTCACAAGTCATCGCACAAAGCGTCTTTGTGGGTCGCGGCTTCAGCCGCGACATTCAGGCCTTTGAACAACAAGGGCTTTAGTCACTGAAGCGCTTTTGACTATGTGACGAAGCGCGAATTTCGGACCCTGAAGCGTTTACTCGAGAATCACGAACGCCCGCCATCATGTCCACCACCGCACATCGAGTCTCCACCGGCGAGCGAATCAACGCCCACCAGCGTCCCGGCCGCCTGCAGGAAGCGCTCACCAAGCGCGGCGTTCGCCTCACCCGCCAGCGCAAAGTCCTGCTCCAGGTAATGGACAACGCCGAGCGCCATCTGGACGCCGGCGCCATCCTCGACCGCGCCCAAAAGCTCGACCCGCGAGTCCACCGCGTGACGGTCTACCGCACCATCGACCTCCTGAAGCGCAACGGCTTGATCGACGAACTCGACCTGCTGCACCTGCGCGGCGACCAGCATTTTTATGAAAGCCACGGCCCGCGCGACCACATTCACGTAGCCTGCCTGAAATGCGGCACTGTCCGCGAATTCGAGTCGCCCATCTACGAAAAGCTAAAGAAACAAATTGAAAAAGATTGCGGCATCGAAATCACCACAGCAAGAACGGAAGTAGGCGGCTACTGCGAGAACTGCCGGAAGAAAAACTGAATGGGAGTTGCCGTCGACTCCTGAGAGGACAAAGCAATGTCCAAGTTCGTTATCGCTCCGCACATGCGCCTTCAGGAGTGGGTCGCTGAGGAGAAGGGCTACTTCAAGGCCGAAGGGCTGGACTACGAATTTCGCGAACTGCTCACGTCCAAGCAGGGCGTAAAGCACGATCTGGGCAGCAAAGTGGGTGCGTATCAAACGTTCGAAGCCGGCCGATCATCGAATGTGAGTTGCGCGTGCCACTGGACAGTAAATGTCGCCGCGTCGGTGGGACACGGAAAGCTCTACGCGGATGCCTACTCCGTCTCGCCGGCGGGAGTCTTCGTTCCCCCGGAGTCCGGCATATTGCATCCGGCACAGCTTGCCGGCGTGCCGATTTCGGTTGGCTATCAGTCCGGCAGTCACTATTCGACGATTCAGGCGCTCGAACAGTATTTGAAGCCCGCCGAGATCCGTCTTTCCTTTGAAGATGGACTGCTGTTCAAACGAATGGAGCTGCTGATCGACCGAAAGGTTCCTGCCGCCTCGTTATTCAGCGGGCCGTACTACTTCCTGGAGCAACTCGGATTTCGCAAGGTCATCGACACGACCTTCATGATGGCTTCCATGCTCACCAACGATCCCGTCGACGAGGATGTCGCCAAATATTTCCGCGCTCTGCGAAATGCCCAGCGCGACATCGACCTGCGTCCCGAGCTCTATACTCACTACTACCGGAAAGAATTCCCCGAACGCTTTCTTGATTCGATGGACACACGGCGGTGGGGACCCGGAGAGCGAATCGTCTTCGAGCCTTACACGAAAGAGGTCTTCGAACAGTCCTTCGAATGGATCGCGGCACACCGGATTTTCGCCGAGAATGAAATGGGCTCCGGAAAATATGAAGATGCCGTCGTCTCTTTCTCTACGAAGTAACAGCGCCTGAAATTTGGCATGCCGCAACGTTTGCGGCCATTTTGGAAAGTGTAATTGCGCAGTGTAAATAACCGAACCCTCGCAAAGCAGGGATTTACCCTCTAACTTCTTGTGAGCACCACATGGGTTGCGTGCTTCGTGGCCTCGTGCTCCGTGACGGAAAATCCCTGCGCGCGCAAGTCCACTCCGGTAAACAGCGCCTCACCTTGGCCGAGGACAACCGGTGCAAACGCAAGGTGCAGGGAATCGATGAGCCCCGCCTGCAGGTATTGCCGCACGGTGGAGACGCCGCCTCCGATCTTGACGTCCTTGTCACCCGCCGCCTGTTTCGCCAGCCGCAGCGCCTCCTCGATTCCGCCGGTGACAAAGTAAAACGTCGTCCCGCCCTCCATCACCAGCGGCTCACGCCGGTAGTGCGTCAGAACGAAAGTAGGCGCATGGTACGGCGGATTGGGACCCCACCATCCCCGCCACAAGTTGTCCACCCACGGTCCACGAATCGGACCAAACATGTTGCGGCCAAGGATGAAGGCGCCAAAGTTTTCCATGGCCCTCCGAGCGAACGCGTCGTCCACATCGGTAGATCCGCCCTCCTTCCCCTGCATGGCGCAGAATGTCCTGGTATGAAAAAACCACTGAAAGATCTCTGGGCCCCGCTTTCCCAGCGGATCGTTCAGGCTCTGCTCGATCCCCGCACTGAAACCGTCCAACGAAACACCGAATCCCGCGACACGAACCTTTGGCATGAATGCTCCTGTCCGCTACCGTTCCGATTTCGCGACCCGCGGCTCATTTTCCCACATTCCGATAGGGCGAGTGGTATCAATGGACAAACGCGTCGCAACGAGTCGTTGACGCGTTGCCCCAATATCTTGGGAGCCCAACAGAACCGCGTCGGTGAGCTGTCATCCCGAACCCGGTCGCCCGCTTTTGGCGAACGGCGGTGAGGGATCTGCTGTTTCGCTCCGGTGGCATTGATGAAACGGACGGTTGGTCCCGCCTTTGAAGTTGAAGTTTGAATGTCAGGTCCCTCGATTTTTGAAGTGCGGGCTTTTGGGTGGCTGAGCCTTTCGCTTGCCGTAGTATGATGCGAGCCATACAGAAGCGCATCGGTGATGGCAGGTAAGCACGCCTGCGTTGATCCGTGGCGTTAGCCTGTCATCCCGAACCCGGTCGCCCGCCTTCGGCGAACGGCGGTTAGGGATCTGCTGTTTCGCTCCAGCGTCGTCGAATGAGCCGCACATATTGGATTTACATCCTGGCAAGCCGCTCGCGAAACTTGTACGTTGGCGTAACCAATAATGTCCAGCGCCGGATGGTTGAACACCGGCTCGGACTCGTCCCCGGGTTCACGTCCCAGTACAAAATCTTCCGGCTGGTTCATGGGGAACCGTTCGGGGACATCCGGGTCGCAATCGCACGCGAAAAGGAAATCAAAGGATGGCGCAGGGAAAAGAAAATTGGGCTCATTGAACGGGACAATCCCACCTGGCAGGATCTCGCGGAGAGTCTTACGCCTAAGCAAAAAGCCAAAGCAGATCCCTCACCGCCGTCCCCAAAAACGGGGCCGGGTTCGGGATGACAGAGCCTCGTAGTGGAGAGGCAGATTGAAGGTCGAGAGCGCACCTCGTATCTGTGTCTAGTTCTAAAGTAATTTGTAGCCCCAATGGCTCCATGTGCTCGACTGGGATGGGTCGCGTTCTTCTCGGAGCGGTTTCCCCGTTATCAGTGCCGCCTCCTGAGCCGCGAGAAATATTGGGTCGTGGGTAAAATGCCAAGTCAGGCGATGATGCACACCGTCGAGAGTTATAGCAGTTAGGTGCCACACGAACGGTGAGGATTCCAGAGTACCGAGGTCAAACTCCGATTCAACGAGAAATTCTCGTATGCTTGAGAAAGGAATGCGGAGTTTGCGCGACTGGAACAATGGAATCATTGGCCGCACTTCGAGCAGAGCGTTTCTTCTCGACAAAACTACATCGGCCCGCAGCACGACAAAATAGAGGGCAGCGAATAAACAAGGTACGCCATAGAACGGAGAGTACAAGAGCAAAACGGGAACCCAGACGCTGCCTAAAAGTAAACCGATGCCGATTGATCCGATCAGGATCGGCCATTTTGGCCCTCGGTCACACGTTAGGATCAGGGTGTCAGGATCGGGGCTTGAGCGCTTAACTGGCCCAGCGAGTTTTGATGGATGCGGAAACATTCGTGCTGGTCCGCCAATCTGAAACTGTGCAATATCGTCGGGAGTGCTTACTGCAATATACCAAAGCAAACCCAAGATAGCCCTTGTGAAGCGGTCTTATCGTCATGTGGGAATTAACAAAAGGCCATCTGACGATAACCTCAGGGGACTGGCCGGAACTCCGCAGTTCCTTGTGGGTCGCGGCTTTCAGCCGCGACATTCAAAGACTCGGAAAGCGGGGGCTTCAGCCCCTGAAGTCCATCGAGCGCTAGTGTCCCGAGTAGTTTCCTGCCGGCGCCCGCTCCGCAAAAAACCTCCGCGCCGCCTCAATGTCCCGCGCAATCTGCGCCCGCAGCGCGTCCACTCCTGGGAATTTCTGTTCGTCGCGAATCCTCGAGTGAAACTTTACCTCCATCCTTCCGATGTTCAAGTTGTCCTGGAACTCGAATAGATGGCTCTCCACGGTTACACTCGCGCCGTTGAATGTCGGGCGCGTCCCCACGTTGGTCACTGAGGCATAGGTCTTTCCGCCCACCACGGACTCGGTCGCATACACGCCGAGTTTCGGCAAAAGTTCCTGCTCCGGCGCCAGATTGAGTGTAGGGAAGAGGATGGTTCGCCCACGCCCGGCCCCGGCATGAATTTCACCAGTCAGCGAAAATGGCCGTCCCAGCAGGGGAATCGCTTCAGCCACGTTGCCGCCGGCGACGGCGGCGCGAATCGCGGTGCTCGACACCACTTGTCCGCCGACTTCAACCGGAGGCACGGTCTCCACATCAAATCCGTCGCGTTTGCCAAATTCGCCGAGCAGCCGCACATCGCCCGCGCCGCGATGCCCAAAGCGGAAATTGGAGCCCACCAGGATGGCGCCCGTACGCAATCCTCGAACCACGATTTTCTCGATAAATTCCTCGGGAGACATTTTCGATAGCGCGAGATCGAATCGCAGCACCAGCGCCGCGTCCAGGCCCATCTGCTCAAACCCGGCGAGACGCTGCGCCAAAGTCTGAATCATCACCGGAGCGCGCTCCGGATGCAGCACCCGCATGGGATGCGGATCGAAGGTAATGACCGCGGCGCGCTCTCCGGTGGCGCTGGCCCGCTCGCGCACCGCGCGCAGAATCTTCTGGTGCCCGATATGCAGGCCGTCAAAATTTCCGACCGTGACCGCCGAGCGAATCGCATCGCCAAAATGCGAGGCCCATTCCTCCACCGTATGACAAACCAAAAACGCCATCAGACGTGCACCTCAAATCGAAGTCCATCGTACGCCAGCGCCACATTGGAGTAGCCCGCGGCGAGCAGCCGCGCGTTCGTTTCCGCGTGCGGCAATTCGTGCGCGATGTGCGTGAACCACGCGCGCCGCGGCTTCAATTCGCGCACCAGCGCCAGCGCCTGGTCCACCGTCTGGTGCATCGGGTGCGGCTCATCGCGCAGCGCGTCCAGAATCAGGTCATCGAGATCCGCGAGCAGCGCTTTCGACGATTCCGGAACGACGCTGAAATCCGTGAGGTAAGCCGCGCCGCCGAAGCGAAAACCGAGCACGCCCATGGTGCCATGCCGAGCCGGCACGGGAACGATGCGCGTGCCGATCACCTCGAACGGCCCGTCGATCGGATGCACCACCACCTGCGGAACGGTGCTGTACGGCGTAGGCGCTTCAAAGACGTAGGAGAAAGTCTGCTTCAGCCGGGCAATCGTTTCCGGCGACGCGTACACCGGCAACGCCGATTTCTGCCGCAGATTGAACGGGCGAATGTCATCGAAGCCCAGAATGTGATCGGCATGCGCATGGGTGAAAAGAATCGCGTCCAGCCGCTCGATCTTGGCGCGCATGGCCTGGAAACGAAAATCCGGGGTTGTATCAATCACCGCGTTCTGCCCGTTGTGCGCCAGCAGGATGGAGGGGCGCAGCCGCTTGTCATGAGGATCGGTCGACGAGCACACCCGGCAATGGCAGGTGAGCGTGGGAACTCCCATAGAAGTGCCGGAGCCGAGCACCGTAAGTTTGAGAACCGATGGAGGTGTTGCGGGCAGGGCGAATCCTCGATCATCTGCAAGCGGTCATGTACGAACGGTCATATGCGGTGATTTGCGTTACCCGTTGCGCGCTCAGGGCCGGGACTGGGCCTTTTCCTGCTTCGCGGCGGCCTTGGCCATTTCCATGAACGCCAGCTTCAGATTGCCAAGCACATCCAGGAGAAGGGTGTCTTCCTCGGCCGCCAGATTGCCCCGAGTTTTTTCGCGCAGCACGTCCAGCATGTCGATCATTTCGCGCGCGCCTTCCAGGTCGAACACCGGCTGCCCGGTGCGCGGATCGGCATAGCCGCCCAGCAGCATCGCTGCGTTCTGTCCCAGCGAGCGGATCAAATTCTCAAACGCCGGATTGCGCTTGGGCGCGTCGGCCGCGGGTGGCTCCGGCGCAATCGCGCTGGGCGTGGCGGGCTTTCCCGCCGGAGCCCCGGGTGCCGCTGCGCTAGTTCCCGCTGCTTTGCTTGCAGCCGCGGCCGGCGCTGTTTCGCGCTCGCGATCCTGCTGCTCGGCGATATCCTTACGGAATTCACCCTCTTGGGTGAAAAGCCGCCGGTCTACAACCTTGAAACTTTCGTCTGGCTTGGATTCGGACAACGGAAATCTCCCTCGCGGAGCCTTGTCGAAATCAACGGCAGCAATATTGAGGTAGCAGTTTAGCATCGCTCCGTGCGCGCCCACAAGTGCCACTCACTTAGCCACGGCTCTGGGCGCAAGCTTTACCGTGGCGCATGCTTTAGCTTGCGGAGTTTTCATTGCCGAAGCTGGCAAGATTGGATGGCTCTCCGCAAGCTGAGGCATGCGCCACCGTCTGCCCTTGTGAATTCCCCGCGCGTGCCGTAAAGTCTGCTTTCACTTTAGGAGTCGACCAGCCACCGTGCCGCCGCGCCGCCCAAAGCTCAAGAAAAACTCGAAGCGCCCCACGCGCCCGAAGAGAATGAAGCGCATGAAGCGTGGCGAAAATCTCGCGGCAAAGTCTGCGCGCCGACATATTCACAGCCTCCCGCGCCCAACCGAAAAATTTTCCGCGCGAACCGTCGGCCAGCTTTTCGAAGATTTTGTCGCTGTTCAGGCGCGCCTGCGCGCTCCCGGCGGCTGTCCCTGGGACCGCGAACAGGATCACCTGACGCTGCGAACATTTCTGATCGAAGAAGCCTACGAAGTTCTGGACGCAATTGAAGCAGGGAATCCGCAGGAGCTCGTCGAAGAGCTTGGCGATCTGCTTCTGCAAGTCCTCTTTCACGCCGATCTGGCGCGCGAAGCCGGAGCGTTCGACATTTCTGACGTGATCACTGGGATCCACAACAAAATGATTCGCCGCCACCCGCACGTATTTGGCGACGTCAAAGCCGAGACTGCGGGCGAAGTTTTGAAAAACTGGGCGCAGTTGAAGGCCAAGGAAAAGCAGGAACAATCCCGGCTGGCGCAGTTGCCGCAGAAAATCCGTCCCTCATCCGCGCTCGACGGCGTTCCGCGCCACCTACCGGCGCTGCTCGAAGCTTATCAGCTGACCCGCAAGGCTTCCGGTGTAGGATTCGACTGGGATCGCGTCGAAGGGATATTCGAGAAAATCGAGGAAGAGACCGGCGAACTTCGCTCCGCCCTCGACGGATCGGATCTCGCGGCGGTCGAAGAGGAAGTCGGCGATCTATTTTTCTCGCTCGTCAACCTCGCGCGATTTCTGAAAATCGATCCTGAAGTAGCACTTAAACAATCAAATCTGAAATTCAAAGAGCGGTTCCAGGAAATGGAAAGAAAAACCTCAGAATCCGGCGAGCAGCTCTCCGCGCTATCGAAAGAAAAACTTGAGGAACTTTGGCTGGCCGCGAAATCGAAGGCTCGAAGGCCGGTGTCAAAGAAGACCCACTGATGAAATCGCGAAAGCGAACTGCGCCCCTTCGTCGGAATGCTGCCTCGGGGAACTCCAGCAAGCTTGGCGTGCCTGGGCAGCCGAGCGATGACATCGTGGTCCGCCACTGCCACGGGATGTCCGAGTTTGAAGCCTGCGTGCGTGTCGAACGAGCCGTTTGGAAATCCTCGGACGTCGATGTGGTGCCCATTCCACTTTTCGTGGTGGCCTCGGAGACCGGCGGGCAAGTTCTCGGCGCCTTTCAGGGCAATGATCTAGTGGGATTCACCATGGCGATCGCCGGGTGGCGCGGGCGCAAACCGTTTCTTCACTCTCACATGACCGCGGTACTGGAGAATTTTAGTAACCAGGGCATTGGCCGCCGTCTGAAGCTTTTTCAGGGGGAAGACGCCCTCGCGCGGGGCATTGCGCTTGTTGAGTGGACGTTCGATCCTCTGGTCACGAAAAACGCGTACTTCAATTTCATGCGATTGGGAGCCATCGCGCGGCGCTATCTGCCGAATATTTATGGGATTACCACCAGCCCGCTCCACGGATCCCTGCCGACCGATCGCCTGGTCGCGGAATGGCACCTGCGGTCGCGCCGGGTACTCGACACGCTTTCCGGTAAGCGGAGCCCGCCGATAGCTTCCCGAAAGGCTGTTCGCATTTTCATTCCGTCCAATATAGAGGAGTTGAAGACCAGCCATCCGGCCGGAGCCCTCGAAGTCCAATCCGAGGCGCGCGAGCAGTTCCTGAAATGGCTGGCGAAAGGTTATGCCGCGACTTCGGTTGCGCCGGGCACCGGCGGCATGGATTACATTCTTGAACCGTGGAGCACTGCTTGAAGGTTCAAAAAGTCATTCTCCGCGAAATCCGCATGCCGCTGGTCACGCCGTTTGAGACTAGTTTCGGCCGGGTCACCGACCGGCGCATGCTAATCGTCGAGGCGCAGTCCGATGGCATCTCCGGCTGGGGCGAATGCGTCGCCGGGGAAGGGCCGTACTACTCGCCGGAAACGGTGGAGACCGCATGGCTCATTCTGCGGGACTTCATCTGGCCCCTGCTGAAGAGCCGCGAGTTCGAGACTCCCTCGGAGGCCTGGGGCGCAATGGAAACGATCCGCGGGCACAACATGGCCAAAGGGGCCATCGAGTCCGCCCTGTGGGACGCCGCAGCTAAACATAAGAATATTTCCCTTTGGAGAATGCTCGGCGGCGCGCACCGGGAAATCTCCTGCGGCGTATCGATTGGAATTAAGGAAACGGTTGAGGAGTTGATCGCCACCGTCGAACGCGAGCTGGCCGCCGGCTACCAGCGCATCAAAATCAAGATCAAGCCGGGGAAGGACATCACTCCAGTCGAACGGCTCCGCTTGCAGTTTCCGCGGATCCGGCTGATGGTCGATGCCAACTCCGCGTACCGCCTGGAAGACTGGCCGCACCTGAAGCGGCTGGAGGCCTACTACCTGATGATGATCGAGCAGCCGCTGGGGTGGGACGATATTTTCAGCCACATCGAATTGCAGCGCCGCCTGGACACGCCGATCTGCCTCGATGAATGCATTCATACCGAGGAACACGCTCGCGCTGCTATCGAACTGGGCGCCTGCCGAATCATTAATATGAAGCTCGGGAGGGTGGGAGGGTATACACCGGCGCTCCGAATTCACGATCTTTGCCGCTCTCGCCAAATTCCCGTGTGGTGCGGCGGCATGCTGGAGTCCGGTATTGGCCGCGCCCACAACATCGCGCTCTCCACGCTGGAGAATTTTTCGTTGCCGGGGGACGTCGCCGCTAGCCGCAGGTACTGGGTGGAAGATGTGATCGACCCGGAAGTTGTAGTTACGCCACAAGGAACGATCGAGGTTCCGGACCGCCCCGGGATCGGATACACGCCTCGAATCGACCGCATCGAAGCCCTGTCCGCCAGAAAAGAAATCCTGACGTAAGGCCGGCGCCCTCAGCCATACGCCGCGCTGCGCATCTTTGTTCGTACCCCGACCACCAGTGCTCCGCCGAGGAGGAATCCCCCAACGTGCGCCCACCAGGCCACGCCGCCCTGATCGGACATGCCCAGAGACCCGACGCCGCTAAAGAATTGCACGAAGAACCAGTAACCCAACATCAGAAACGCCGGAATTTTCACCGTGAAAAATAAAAGCAGCGCGGGAATTAGAGTAGTCACCCGCGCCCGCGGGAACAAAATAATGAAGGCCCCCATGACTCCGGAAATCGCTCCGCTCGCGCCAATCGTGGGAACCCTCGAGCCCAGGTTGAAGATTGTGTGAACCACCGCCGAGCCCACACCGCAGATCAAGTAGAAGATGAGGTATTGAAAGTGCCCTAAGGCCTCCTCCACGGCGCCGCCAAAAACCCAAAGGAAGAGCATGTTGCCCAGCAAGTGCATCCATCCGCCGTGCAGAAACATGCTGGTGAACATTGGCAGGATGGCTTGCGCGAGGCCGATTCCATGCCGCGCAAAGAGCATCTGCTCGTGCGCCGGGATCAGGCCGAAGGTGTAGACCAGCGCCCGTCCCAACTTGGGAGATAATCTCAACTCATCGAGGAACGCCAGGACGTTGATCACGATCAGCAATCCGTTGACGATCGCGGCGCGCGTGCGGAGGATGTCGACGCGAAGGGGAATCATCGGGCCTTACCGGCAGCCTCGAGTTGTTCGGGTTGGTAGGCCGCCGGCCTGCGCTGCCCGCTGCGGATCATCTCTTCAATCTTATCGAGCGTGGGTATCCCGCCGCGCGCGCCCATTCCCAGGCAAGACAGCCCGGCGGCGGCGCAACTGAAATCCAGCGACCGCGGAAGCTCGTCCCCGCGCAGCAGGGAATACGCAAACGCAGCATGGAAGACGTCGCCCGCCCCGGTGGTGTCCACCGGCTTCACGTCGAACGCCGGGGAATAGTGGAAGCGGTTGCCGTCCCAGGCCAGCACGCCGTCGGTTCCGAGCGTCGCGGCGCTCAGGTGGCAGCCGAACTTCCTGGCCGTCCCGGGCACGGAGAGTAGCGGATCGTTCTCGCCGAGCAGCCTGGTATGGAATTCCCTGGAAGCGATGGCGTAGTCCACATTCTCAAGTAACACTTCCACTCCCGGGTAGAGATTGTCGAGATCCGCCGTCACGGGAATTTTGGCCGCGCGCGCCCATCGCGCCGCTTGCGTCGCGCCGGCGCAATCATGACCATCTACATGAAGTAATCGCGCGTGAACAACCCACTCGCGCTCGATTTCCGAGGGCAGCAGTTCCAGCCGAGCATCGCGCTTCCATAGCACAGTCCGCTCTCCCGATTCACCATCCACCAGAATGAACGAGGACTGACTCTGGCAATCAGGGGCGACAATCCAGTGCGATTCGATCCCGGACTTCTTCATTTCATTCTGCTGCAGGCGCCCTGCATCGTCGTCGCCTATTTTCCCGACATAGCGGGCGCGCAGCCCCCAGCGCGCGCAAGCCGTCACGGCCGTGGCGACCTGGCCGCCGGGCAAAACCTCAGCGACGTGGAATTCGACCTTGGAATTGAATGCAGGGAAGTGCGGGAGGCGAATGATGGTGTCGGTAGCGTTCAGCCCCACGCCCACGATATCGACGACATCGACGACCGGAGTTGAGTCAGGCACAGAGACACTTTACGGAAATTCATTTGCGGCGCAAGGGGGAATTCGACCGTGAATTCGGCAAGCAATGTGTCTGATAATTTTCCGTAGTACTTGCAGCGACTAAACATATTAATTCCCGATATGTAAAGGCTTTCAAATGGGAGGCTTGAAGGGTACGGTTGGTGTCGAAGTCAAAAAGAACCGAATGCGTTTCTGGGCAGGGTGGCGGTTCCTCGACGAGAGGGCCGGAAGATATTTGAACGAACGATGGAGCTATCTTTGAACGGACGGAGGCTCTTGCGGCCCTGGGCGGAAATCGCCACAGGCGCGGCAATTACTTGTGGTTCGTAATTGATTCAGTGCGCCGGGTGTGGTAAGTAACGAATTCCAAATTTTCGTCGCGCAAATCTGCCGGGCTAGTGAATCTCTTCGTCGGTCGGCGCGCCGACCAAATTGAATGCCGCTCAAGGAGTCCGAGGCAATTGTTCTCCGAACGTATCCACTCGGTGAGGGTGACCGGCTGGTGAGTTTTCTCGATCGCCAGGCGGGCCGGGTGCGCGGCGTGGCTCGCGGCGCGCGCCTGCCCAAGAGCCGCTTTGGCTCGACCCTGGAGATGCTGGCTTACATCCGCATCTGGTATTTCGAGCGTGAAACTCGCGACCTCGTGCGCATCAACCAGTGCGAATTGCTGGAGTCCTTTATGGATGTCCAGCGGGATTATTCCGCGGCCGTCGCCCTGGCGTTGGTCAGCGAAATAACCGACTCGGTTCTTGGGGAAAGGGAGGCCGCCGACGCGCAGTTCCGGCTTATCCTTCTAACCGCGAGAGCGGTCCGGGCGCACGGGCCATCTCAAGTAGTACTTGCATATTTTTCTTTGTGGACGGCGCGTCTCGGAGGCTGGCTCGGGCCGCTGGACCGATGCTCAAGTTGCGGTCGAGATTTGCTCGATACGCCTGCGTTTCATGCCGTCGGCTTCGCGGAACTTTATTGCTCTGAATGCCGGGGCGAGTGGTCGAGGAAAATATCTAAAGAAGCACTCGCAGTTGGTAAGGCAGCGCTTTCCGGCACGCTCGATCGATTGTTGAAGTCCAATCCATCGACCGATGCGACCCGGGAAATCTTAGGATACGCCTTAGATGTCTTGGAGCACCACATCGAGAAAAAATTGATCTCCAGAAAAACATTTGAAACGGGAGAGAGTGGCGGAATTGAAACCTAAAGTAAAAGGTAAGGCTGTCCTCAGAGGGCTGACGTTTCAGAACCTCATCCTTCAGTTGCAGAAGTATTGGGGGGATCGAGGATGTGTGATCCAGCAGCCCTACGATGTGGAAGTCGGCGCCGGAACCATGCACCCCGAAACCTTTCTTCGCGTGCTGGGACCCGACCCCTACCGGGTCGCCTACGTCCAGCCTTCTCGTCGGCCCGCCGACGGTCGCTACGGCGAGAATCCCAACCGCCTGTTCAAGCACCACCAGTTTCAAGTGATCCTCAAGCCCTCGCCTCCCGACATTCAAAACCTTTACTTGAACAGTCTGGCGGCCATTGGCCTGGACCTCGCGGCGCACGACGTTCGCTTTGAAGAGGACAACTGGGAATCCCCGACCCTCGGAGCCTGGGGGATGGGCTGGCAGGTTCTTCTGGACGGCTTGGAGATCACGCAGTTCACCTATTTCCAGCAAAGTGGCGGCATCGACCTAGACCCGGTGCCGGCAGAGCTCACCTACGGCCTCGATCGCATCTGCGCGTATCTGCAGGGAGTCGACAGCGTATATGACGTGCGCTGGTCGGACGATCACACGTATGCCCAGGTGCGGCTGCTCGAAGAACAGGAATTCTCGGCCTACAACTTTGAGTATGCGGATACGGCCATCACCCGCAAGCTTTTTGAGTTGCATGAGAAGGAGGCCGGTCAACTGCTCGATCTCTACGAGAAGCAGGCTGCCAAGCCTGACCGGCCGTTTCCGGTTCTCGGGGCGTACGATCACTGCCTGAAGTGCTCGCACCTTTTTAACCTCCTCGACTCCCGCGGCGTGATTTCCACCACCGAGCGTGCCCAACTGATTGCCCGCATCCGCCAGATCGCCTGCCGCGTGGCCGTGGACTTCCTCGCGCAACAGGCGCAAGCTCGCAGCGCGGCGGCCCTCGCGGAGGTGCCGCGATGAAGCAGGGGAAGGCAAACGCAAAGGGCAGTGCGACGGCGACCGCCGATTTTTTGTTTGAGATTGGCTGCGAAGAAATTCCGGCAGGCATGCTGCCCGGAGCGGTTCGAGAACTTAAAGCGATACTTGATAAGTATCTAAGCGCAAATAATCTACTTCAAGGCACACCTGTCGAGGTTTACGGAGCACCACGACGTCTGGTGGCCGCGTGCGCGCAGTTGCTAGTGCGGCAGCCCGATGAGACCAAGGAAGTGACCGGACCTCCCAAATCGGTTTCTTATGACGCAACGGGAAAGCCCACGCGCGCTGCGGAAAGCTTCGCCCAAAAGATGAATTTGCCGGTCGATAGCCTGGTGACGATCAGCACGCCCAAGGGAGAATACCTCTCCGCTCGGCAGGTGGTTGTCGGACGCCCAGCTAAAGAGATACTTGAAGAAGTGCTGCCGCTTGCCGTCGCCGAGATTCCGTGGCCACGGACGATGTACTGGACGGGCGCCACCGGCCTTCGATTCATTCGGCCAATCCGCTGGGTAGTGGCATTGTTTGGAGGAAAAACCCTTCGCGTCCGTCTGGGCGACTTGACGGCCGGAAACGAGTCCGCAGGGCACAGGTTCCTCGGGAAATCGAAGATCCCGGTCTCCGGAGCGAAGGACTACTTTCCCAAGCTGAAGGCGAATTACGTTCTGGTGCGGCCTGAGGACCGCAAGAAGAAGATCGAGGGCGAACTCGCGCAGCTCGCCCGCGGGAAGGGGCTGCGAATTCATGAGGATACTCATCTCATGGAGATGGTTACCTACCTCAACGAGTATCCCAGCGCGATCCTCGGTGGATTCGATCCGGCGTACTTGGAGCTGCCGGAGGAGATCCTCATTACCGTGATGCGCGATCACCAGAAGTATTTCGCTCTGGAACGCAAAGACGGAAAGCTGGCGCCCAATTTTCTGGCGGTAATCAATCTGGACAAGGACAAGGCGGGGCTGATTCGCGCAGGGCATGAGAGAGTCCTGCGGGCACGCTTCGCCGATGCGCGGTTTTTCTGGGAGACGGACCAGAAATGTCGGCTCGCCGACTACCTGCCGAAGCTGGCGGCGGTCACGTACCAGGAGAAGCTGGGCAGCTATGGGGAAAAGGTCGAGCGCATCCGCGCGCTGGCCCGCTGGCTTTCCGAGCAGTGGTTTGCCAGCGGCATCCTGCATGCCAGCGTCGGCGCCGCCGATCGCGCGGCCGAACTCTCCAAGTGTGACCTGGTCACGGAAATGGTTCGCGAGTTCACCGAGTTGCAGGGGATCGTGGGCGGGCTCTACGCGAAATCTCAAGGAGAATCTGAAGAAGTTGCCTGGGCGGTCTATGACCATTACAAACCTTCCGGACTGGAAGATGCCATCCCCCGCAATATCGCTGGGCAGGCGGTTGCCCTCGCGGACAAGCTTGACGCGCTGGTCGGCTGCTTCGCGGTAGGCCTCGTTCCGTCTGGTTCAAGTGATCCTTTCGCTTTGCGCCGGGCAGCGATCGGCATCATCAAGATATTGGTTGAAACTAAATTGCCGGTTCCGCTTTCCATGGCCATCGCCAGGTCGGCTCAAAGCTTTACTGGAGGATCGCGAAAGATTGCCGTATCGCCGGCCATACAGAAACAAGTACTTGAATTTCTGTTGGACCGCGCCAGATTCGTTCTGCGGGAACGGAATGGCCTGGCGTACGATGAAATCAATGCTGCGCTCGCGGCTGGAGCCGATGACCTGGTCGACGCGATCCGCCGCATGGAAGCCATTCGCGCCATTCGCAAGACCAAGAACTTTGAGCCCCTGGCGGTATCGTTTAAACGCATCCGCAAGATTCTGGAAAAGGCGGGACCGCCGGCGACCTGGAAGCTGGGCGCGGTTCGCTCCGACCTGTTCCAGGAAGAAGCGGAGCGAGAGCTCCATGCACGGGCGGCGGCAGCGATGAAGGAAGTGGAGCAGTACAAAAGGGCCGGAAAATACCGGGAGGCGTTGCAAGGCGTGGCTGCGCTGCGCCCGGCCGTGGACCGGTTCTTTGACGAAGTGATGGTGAACGCCGAGGACGAGCAGATCCGCAAGAATCGATTAACCTTGCTGGCTGGATTGCTTTCGGAGTTCTCCACACTGGCCGATTTCTCGGAAATTGTAACTGCGGAAACAGGGAAGTGACGGCTTCGAGCTGGAGCAAAGAAGTTCAGTCTCCGGCCGATAGAGCTATGGTGGTCACCGATAAGCATGTGCGTCGGCGCGCCGACGCGCGGGTGAGGTAGAAGTTCAATCTCGGGGAGGCACTACGTGAAATACGTTTATTTTTTCGGTGCGAAGAAGGCGGAAGGCGACGGCTCGATGAAGGAGGTGCTTGGCGGCAAGGGAGCAGGTCTCGCGGAGATGACGCGGATCGGACTGCCGGTGCCGGCGGGCTTCACGATTTCGACCGAATGCTGCGATTATTACTTGAAGCATGACATGAAGTATCCGGCGTCTCTCCATGCGGAAGTAAAGAAGAACCTGAGCAGACTTGAAAGCGTTACCAAGAAAAAGCTCGGCGACGCCAAGGACCCTCTCCTCGTCAGCGTGCGGTCGGGGTCGGCGCGGTCCATGCCAGGAATGATGGAAACAATTCTCAACCTTGGCCTCAACAGCCAGTCGGTGGAAGCACTAGCTCGCAGCACCAAGAACGATCGCTTCGCCTGGGATGCCTACCGGCGATTTGTCCAGATGTATTCGTCGGTAGTTATTGGATTACCTAAAGAAGAACTCGAAGAAAAATTGCGTGCAATGAAGGCGAGGCGGGGAGTTAAAGACGACACGCAGGTTCCGGCGGACGGCTGGCGCGAACTGGTATCGTCGTATAAGGATTACTTTAGATCGAAGACCGGGAAAGCGTTTCCTGAAGATCCTGAAGAACAACTTTGGGGAGCGATCGGTGCAGTGTTTGGCTCGTGGAACGCGGAGAAGGCCGTAACCTACCGCCGTGTTGAGCGCATCACCGGACTTCTAGGCACGGCCGTGAACGTGGTCCAGATGGTTTTCGGCAACAACGGTGAAAACTCGGGCACGGGCGTGTGCTTCACGCGCGACCCTTCGTCAGGCGAGAAGACTTTTTATGGCGATTTCCTGATCAACGCTCAGGGCGAAGATGTGGTTGCCGGCATCCGTACGCCGATGCACCTCAGCGAAATGGCCGCGCGCATGCCGAAAGTCTACAAGCAGCTAGAAAAAGTCCGGCAACTGCTCGAAAAGCACTACCGCGACATGCAGGATATGGAGTTCACGGTCGAAGACGGCACTCTATATATGTTGCAGACGCGCGTCGGCAAACGCACGCCGATGGCGACGTTCAAGATTGCCGTGGACATGGCCAAGGAAGGGCTGATCTCCAAGGAAGAGGCCATTGAGCGCATCAAGCCGGAAGATATTGACCGGCTCTTTTATCCGATTGTCGACCCGTCGACACCACGGGCTGAACTTGCCAAACGGCAAGTGGCCACCGGGATCAACGCCGTTCCCGGCGCGGCGTTCGGCAAGGCCGTCTTCAACGCCGAAGAAGCTGAAGCAATGGCCCTCACCGGAGACAAAGTGATTCTGGTGCGCCGCGAAACGAGTCCCGAAGATGTGGGCGGAATGTTTGTGGCCCAGGGAATCCTGACCGCTACGGGCGGCAAAACGAGTCATGCGGCGGTGGTGGCCCGCGGCTGGGGGAAATGCTGCATCGTCGGGTGCGAGAAATTGGACGTCGATTACGAGAAGAAACAGGCCCACGCCAACGGCAAGACCATCCGCCAAGGGGATTGGATTACCCTGGATGGGAACGACGGCGTGGTCTACGAAGGCCAGGTGAAGCTCTCCACGCCGGAGCTGCCCGCGGCCTTCACCACATTAATGGGTTGGGCCGATTCGACGCGCAAGATTCACGTGCGAACCAATGCCGACACGCCGCATGACGCGCAGAAGGCCCGGGAAATGGGAGCGGAAGGAATCGGGCTGGTCCGCACCGAGCACATGTTTTTCAAGGATTTTGAGCAGCCGGAGAAGAGCATCGAGCGCCAGCTAGCCATTCAGGAGATGATTATCGCGGACTCCGCAGACGCCCGGAAGGTGGCTCTGGATAAGTTGCTGCCTTACCAGCGGTGGGACTTCATCGGAATATTTAAAGTGATGGATGGATTTCCGGTTACCATCCGACTGATCGATCCGCCGCTGCACGAATTTGTGCCGCACGATCCCGAGAAACAAAAAGAACTGGCCGAGAAGATTGGCGTCAGCCCGGAGCTAGTCGCTCGAAGAGTTGAACAATTGCATGAAGCCAATCCGATGCTGGGTCATCGTGGCTGCCGCCTGGCGATAACATATCCAGAGATACTTGATATGCAGGTTCGGGCGATTATTGAGGCAGGAGTCGAATGCAAGAGAAAAGGTATTAAAGTCATACCTGAGATCATGATTCCACTGGTCATGGATCGAAAGGAACTTCAAATCCTCACCGACCGGACTCGTAAAGTTGCAGACGAGGTAATCAAGCAATCGAAAGTGAAACT
>Ga0209168_10000539_pt1 | contig 35587 bp, 35 predicted proteins | sample Coa_R1_FD_187156 | JGI IMG/M metagenome (GOLD analysis project Ga0209168, IMG submission 187156) | Surface soil microbial communities from Centralia Pennsylvania, which are recovering from an underground coalmine fire - Coalmine... | ecosystem: Environmental > Terrestrial > Soil > Unclassified ...
CGGTGGCTTCATCAGCGACCTGCCCAAGGAGTTGGTCGCGGCGTTTCGCGCGACTTTGGAAGAAGTGACGAGCGCCGCGTTGCTCGTGCACGTGATCGACGCGTCAAATCCGTTTTGGGAGCGGCAGCGCTCGTCCGTCGAATCGATCTTGACTGAGCTCGGCGCGGGCGAAAAGCCGACGGTCATAGCCTGGAACAAAACCGATGTCGCGAGTTCGCATATCGGCGGCGAAGGCATAGCAGTGTCCGCAAAGACCGGGGCTGGTCTCGCGGAATTGCGCACGGCTATCGCGACGCATGTGATGTGAATGCGGCTCTGGTCGCTCCACCCGAAGTATCTGGATCCCAAAGGCCTCGTAGCGTTGTGGCGTGAGGCGCTGCTGGCGCAAGCCGTGTTGCGCGGCGAGACTCGCGGATATCGCAATCATCCGCAACTCGACCGCTTCAAGAAGAGCGCGGCGCCGCGTCGAAATGTCTCAAACTATCTGGCGGCCATCCATGATGAAGCTTGCGCCCGCGGCTACAAATTCGATCGAAAGAAATTCCGGCGTAGCTCCGCTGCCCGCACATTGACCGTCACGCGAGGTCAGCTCGCATACGAATGGCGGCATCTTCAAAACAAGCTACGGGCGCGCGATTCGGCAACGTTGAAGAAATGGAAGAAGATCTCATCGCCCGCTCCGCACCCGCTCTTCCGCGTGCACGATGGACCTAGAGAATCCTGGGAACGCTGAGGTGATCGAGCGCCGATCGCAACCGAGAATTGGGGCGAGCGATGCTCGCCCGACTACAGCGCAATGCCTTCGCGGGCTAAGAGGCGTCGCTTTCTTGCGACGCCTTTCGCGCCTTCGCCGTATTGGCCGATCGAGCCGTCGGCGCGCACGATACGATGGCACGGCACGATCAGCCAGAGCGGATTCTTTGCGATGGCGCTTGCCGCGGCGCGCACGGCAAGCGGGCGGCGCGCTTCGCGCGCGAGCCAGCGATACGGCCGCGTCTCGCCCCAAGGTATACGCATCGCCGCGAAGAGCACATCGCGCTCGTAGTCGCGCGCCCAGGTCAAGTCGATGGGCAGGTCAGTGTCTTTCGCGCCGCGCGCGAGTTTGGCGAGTCCATCTCGGATGAGAGCCGGCACCCGCTCATCCTTGAGCGACATCTTGAGACGCCGTTCTATCTCAGCCTTTATCCCGCGCGCCTCCTCGCTGACGAAAGCCACGCCCATGAACGTCCACACGACGCGAAGCGCGGTCGGACCCGCGCGGCACGTGCCGGTCGATGCAGTGGCGCGCGGGGTCAATGCCCGTAGCGGTGCAAGATCTGCAGCAACCTGTCGTGCGGCAATCCATAAGCCGTATCGCCGTCGCGCCCTGTCATCGTCGTGCCGGCGAGGAGCGCGTTGATCACGGATTCTTCGGTCGCGTCTTCTGTGGCGTCGAAGACTGGATTGATGTGATATTGGTCGAGCACCGTGACCTGAAACGTCCGAGCTTCCGGATAGTGCGGCACGACGTTCGCGGTGGAAAATGCGATCACGAGGTCGCCGCTGCCGGTCATCGCCGTGGCGCCGGTGCGCGCGAGACCGAGCGCCGCACGCTTGGCAACGCGCTCGAGTTGATCGTGCAGCAGCGGCGCGTCCGTGGCGATGACGATGATGATGGAGCCGTTGCCAGGCCGCGGCGCGCGCGGGAGCAGATCTTTAATGTTGGCACCCACGGGTGCGCCGTCGATCATCAATTGATCGCGCCGCGCGGTATTCGTGTTGACAAGCACGCCGACCGTGTAGCCGCCTTCGGCCGCCGGCAGCACGCGCGACGCGGTGCCGATGCCGCCTTTGAATTCAAACGACATCATGCCGGTGCCGCCGCCAACGCCGCCCTGCGCAACCGGTCCGCCGACGGCCGCATCGAGTGCCGCAACCGCATCCTCTGCGGTATTGTGCCGTCCTTCCTGATCGTTGAGAAATTGGTCATCGCACTCAGCGACGACCGGTAACGGCACGTCATCTTCAATTCCGATGCTCTTATATTGTTTTAGATACCACGAGATGACGCCGTCATCGACTCTGCCGACCGACAGCGTATCCGTCAGCACGACCGGCACTTCCATCCAGCCGGCTTCGTTCACCCAGTTGGTGCCCGTCATCTCACCGTTGCCATTCAACGCCCACGCCGCCGCGAAAACCTTGCGATGCCAGACGTCGGTCCTAGGAAGAATCGCTGTCACTCCCGTCCGAACGGGGCCGACACCCGGCACGAGGTTGCCGGTGCCCGAAATATGTGTCACCTGTCCGACGCGCACGCCTGCGACGTCGGTGATCGCATCGTAACGGCCAGGCTGCAGGCGCCCGATGTGGATGCCGAGAGCCGGAGCCTTGACATAGGGTCCGGATGTCGGAAATGGGTTGGCCGCAGCGGCAAGCGTTGCGGCCAATAGAACTGTTGCGATCGTCATGCGGGTCGTGTTCGTCGCGGCTCGGCAACGCCTCCTTGGCCAGGACAACCGCGCAGATTACGCGCACGGAATCGCGATGCGACGAAGTCGATTCTTGGCATGTGCCGGCGCGGCGGCCTTTGCGATTGTCGCCGGCGGTTCGCCCGGCGCAAGCGATACGGTCAGCCGAACGATTCGCGTCCGGCTCTTCAAGGGACGTTCGCTGATCAGAGCCGACGTGAGCGGACCGGGCGCAGGCGGTATTCCGCAGATCTTCTCGTTCGATGCGAACACGACGATCAAGACGACACTTATCGGCGGCGGTGTGCCGCTCACCGTGACCGCATACGACGCTGATGGCCTGGTCGCGACGCGGCGATACAGCGGGCAGATAACGGTAGCGCAAGCCGATGATGGCATACTCATCGTCAACACCGTCGATCTTGAGCAGTACGTCGGGTCTGTGCTCGCGGCCGAGATCGGTCCGAGCTGGCCATACGAAGCGATCAAGGCGCAGGCCATCGCCGCACGGACATTTGCGCTGCACGCGTCGCAGGCCAGAACGTATGCATACGATCTGGGCGACGACACGTCAAGCCAAGTCTACAACGGGATGGATAGTATCGATCAGCGGCTCACCGCGGCGGCGCAGGCGACGGCCGGAATCGCGCTGTTGTCCGGAACATCGCCGGCCGAAGTCTTCTACAGCGCCGCGTGCGGCGGCCACACGGCAAGCGCCGCCGAATTGTCCGGCGCCGCCGTTCCCCCTTATCTGCGCGGCATCGCCGATAGTGATGCAAGTGGTCGGGCATATTGCTCGAAAGCGCCGCTGTTCAATTGGCAGAACACCGTGAGCGCAGAATCGATGGCAAGCATCTTCGACCTTGCGACGAGCGACCTTACCGGGGTCGATGTCACCGCTACGTGGCCCGATGGACGCGCGCGCTTTATCGCGGCTCACCGTCACGGCGGAGCCGACATCACAATCGGAGGCCGCGCGTTTTACGCGAAGGCCGCGGCTATGCTCGGGTACAAAGTTATCCCAAGCCTGCTGCTCCAGATACAGCCCGGTCCGGGAGGATATCAAGTCACCGGCCATGGCCTGGGCCATGGCGTCGGCATGTGTCAGTGGGGCGCGCGCGGCCGCGCGGACGCCGGCATGAACGCGCAGGCAATCCTCGCCTCGTATTTCCCCGGGACATTGTTCAGCCAGCCGTGACCGCTCTCACAGAGCGCCTTTCTTGAGCCTGGGGCTGTGATGACTGAGCCATGGGTGATGTCGTATGAGCGGAGGGCATCCGCACCGCCATGGACTTCGACCCGCAATTCAGCGGCGCAACGCCGCGCGCTTACGGCTCAGACGAGCTGGAACAACATCTGCGCGCGCTTGCGCAGACCGCGGTTTCTCTCGCGCGCGATATCGACGCCGAGACGATGCTCTCGTGTGCTCTGCGCGCGTGCGCGTCGAGTTGCCACGCATCGCGAGCGGTGATCCTCACGCGCGACTCGCGCGATGGTTCTCTCCACGGAATCGTGCCGGCGCTCGGCGTCGCCGATGATGATGCGCTCGGCCTCCACGTATCGCCCGAAGAATGCGAGACGACGAGGACGGCCTTAGAAAGCGCCGTCACCGCGTTCGGGGAAGCCGCCGGCGCCGGTGACGCCGTACCGAAGGTCGTGCGAAGATTCCGCGCCCGCGATTGGATGGCAGCCCCGGTGACCTCCGGCCGAGATATCGCCGGCGTTCTCTATCTTATGGACAAAGACTCGGCGTTCGGCACGTTCAACGCGCTCGACGTCGCCTTTGTGCGCACGGCGATCGGCTTGCTGGGCGGCGGGCTGCAGGGCCTGCGCGTGCGCGACCGCATTCCGTCCTCTGTCGTCGGCAACGTCGCGGGACTTGTCGGGCAAGATGGCTTCGAAGAAGTCGTCGGATTGGAAGTCGAACGCGCGGAGCGTCTCGGCCACCGGCTCGGTTGCGCGGTGATCGAAGTCGTCGATTTCGCCAATATTCTGGAGGCGCACGGGCCGCAGGCGGCCGATGTGGTCATGCGGCACCTGGGCCAGACGCTTGCGAAACACGTCCGACAGATCGATGTGCTCGCGCGCTACGATGATCGGCGCATCGTCGCTCTGATGCCGGGAACTCCGGGGGATGTCGCGCGCGTCGTCGTTCGGCGCCTCGACGCGCAAGTATCGCGTATCTCGTGGCCAAAGATCGGGAAGATCTCGTTGCGCTTCGGCGTTGCCTCGTATCCCGAGGAGACGAAAACCGCACACGAACTCGTTGCGACGACGCTGAAGGCGGCCGCCGCGAACCACGAATCGTTTGGCGCCGCCTAGACTAACCACCGTCGTCCCTCCAATCTGACGGAAGCACGATCTGGCTGAAGGGGCCGAATTTGTATCGGCCCAACCACCTTGCGATGACGCGGTCGTTCGTGCCGATGGAATTCCGGCCGGCAACGGCGCTGCCAGATGGCGACTGGCAGTTCGAGCCGAAGTGGGATGGCTTTCGCTGTATCGTGGCTCGCCAAGGCAGCGCCGTACGGCTCACGTCCAAGCGTGGTCAGTCGCTCGGCCGGTATTTCCCCGAAGTCGTCGAGCAGTGCGAGAAGATCGCGGCCAAACGGTTCACGCTCGATGGTGAGATCGTGATCCGAAAACGCGGAGCCACCTTCGACGATCTGCTGCAGCGCATTCATCCGGCGGCAAGCCGCGTGGCCGCACTTGCAAAATCGACGCCCGCCGTGCTGCAGATCTTCGATCTGCTCTCGGCTCCCGAAGCCGGCGACATCGCGCGTGAACCATTGTCGCAACGCCGGTCTCGGCTAGAAGCATTCGCGCGAAAGTATTTTCCGAACAACAAGACACTGCTGCTTTCGCCCGCCACGCGAAGCAGAGCGGTCGCGAACCGTTGGCTCACAAAGCCCGATCCGGCCGCCGAGGGCGTCGTCGCCAAGTTCGCGGATGAGGCATACCAGCCGGGCACGCGCGACGGCGGTTTCAAAGTCAAAGTGTTGCGGACCGCGGATTGTGTCGTCGGCGGCTTTCGCTATTCGTCGGCCGGCGGCGCTGTCGGCTCGCTGCTGCTCGGATTGTACGACGCCGATGGCAAGCTGAACCACGTCGGTTTCACGTCCGGCTTTTCGGACGAAGAACGTCGCAAACTCTTACCCATGCTCAAACGACTGATCAAACCGCCCGGGTTCACGGGCTCGAAGCCGGGTGGACCAAGCCGCTGGGCCACCGCGCGAACGAGCGAGTGGGAGCCGCTGGCGCCTAAGCTCGTCGTCGAAGTCGCGTTCGATCGCGTGACGAGCGGAAGGATTCGACACGGCGCGCGCTTCGTCCGGTGGCGCACCGACAAGGCACCGCGTCGCTGTACCGACGATCAGCTCACAGACTGATCTCTCACTCCCGCGTCCGAATGGGCCCGGTCGGTTTCGTCAAAATGCGGCGACTTTTGCGAGCACGTCGTCTTCTGCGGCCCACAGTGGATCGAGCGGACCATCCCAGTTGTTGACCATAAACACGTAGATCACGACGCCGTGGTGCTTCGTCAGCACATAGCCGGCAAGCGTGCTGACTCCGCCGATATAGCCGTCTTTCCCGAGCACGCGGCCGCGCGCGTCCGGCGCGAGGTCGCGGACCTGCACGGTTCCGTCGACCCCCAAGCGCGGGAAGAGATCTTTGATCGATGGACCTGCGGAATCCGTCGCGATATAACGCAGCACGGCAGCGAGTTCGCGAGGCGTGATGCGATCGGATGCAGACAGGCCGGAGGCGTCTTTCAGCACCATCCCGTCTTGCGCGACGCCGATCAGGGTGAGGAACGCGTGCTCGCGAGCGACGCCGTCTGAAAGCGTGCCGGTTCCCGCATCGTGCGCTCCGACCAGGCGCACGAGCTGTTCGGCGATATGGTTATCGCTGTGGTAGAGCATGCGGCGGACGATTTCGCTCAGCGGCCGCGATTGCTTCGACCAGAGCGAGCTCGCGCCCGCCGGTGCCGGCCCCACGCGAGCGGTTCCCACCACGTCGATGCCTGACGTCTGGAACATCGTGCGCAGTGCGTGTGCCGCGCTTGCTTCAGGATGCGCGATGCTGCGCCAGTATTTCTGCGGTGCTCCGTACGGTATGTCACCTGCGACTTGGATGCTATCGGTGCCCGGAACCGGGTCGATGCGCAGCGTGTTCTCGCCATCGGCCGAAACCGTGCGTACGTCGCCGAGGATCGGTCCGACGAGGTCCGGCGGATCCACGCGCACGTCCGCGCTTCCGCCGGCGGGATCGGGCGTGATCGTGAATTGCGCGGTGCCGCCATCCAACGTCACCGCGCTGGTGGGTGCTGCGTATCCGTATTCAAGATCGTCGGCTTCCCACGTCGGATCGATGTTGTCCGATCCGAACAGACTGCCGTCCGCGACGACGTCGCCTGCGATTTGAGCAACGCCCTGATCGCGAATCGCATTGACCGCGACGCGCAGATCGTGGCTCGTCAGCTCCGGATCACCGCTGCCGACAAGCCAGACCGATCCGGCTATCTTGCCTGACTGCTGAGCTGCACTTGTCACGATCCGCGTCGTGAAGCGGTGTGAAGAGCCGAGATCGTGCAACGAGGTCGCGGCGATGATGACCTTTTGGACGGATGCGGGGGTCAGCGACATCGCGGCGTTGCGAGAATATAGAACGGTGCCGTCGCGCGCCGACTCGATCACGACCCCGGTCTGCTGCGGAAACGCGGGGTCGCCGAAGGCTGCGGCCGCGAGCGCGTGGAGCTGACGTTTCGAACGCTCGCCCCAAGTCGCGCCGCCTTGCACGGCGGCGTTCGCGTCGCGGTGCGGGGTCGGCGTGGCTGCGGGCAAGGCGGCCGACAGGCGTCTTGCCGCTATCGCGTGAGAAATCGTGTTGACCGCGATCGCGAACACTGCGACGACGGCGATCCACAGAACAAGGCGGAGCCATCTGAAGCGCCTTCGGTGTCGCCGCGATCGATACGGGTTTGGCGCGTCAGGCCGACGAACGCCCACTCGCATCTTCCCACCAAGCGAGTTGCGCTTCCCAGCGCGCGAACCAGTAGACGAGCGATTGCCACTCGCCGAACTCTGCGAACCTGCGGCGGATCTGTTTCTCTGTCGGCCGTTTGCCTTTGAAGAGTTCGCGTTTCGCATACGCGTAGGTCGCGCTGTCCACCGAGATGTGCGCATAGTGGCCGAGCAGATTCATCAAGAAGTGCGCGGACGATTTTCCGACGCCTTTTATTTGCACGAGCGCCTTGTAGAGCGCCTCATCGTCGCCGCTTTCCGCGAGCGCTTCAATCGCGTCGAGCCCCGCTTCTCTTGCGGCATGGTTGCGCGCCAACTCCACGATGTACGGCGAACGATAGCCCGCGCGCACGCGGTTGCGCAGGTAGCGCTCTCCGGCTTTGGCGATCTGGGCTGCGGTCGGCCACGCGCGCAAAGTGGGGTCGGTCGGACATTTGTGGCCGAGCCCCGCGAGGCGATTGATCATCACAACCGCTTGTTTCCAGACGACGTTCGTCCCCAGAATCGTCTTGACGACGTCCTCGAAGAGCGACGAGGCGCGCATGCATCGTCCTGCGCCATGACGCAGCGCGGCGGCGAGTTCCGGGCGCGTCGCGCAGAGCGCGTAGAAACCGCGCAGGTCTTCTTCTGCGTGCAGCATGGATGAGCAGCGGCGCGCGATTTCTGCTGCGACGGCCGGTTCGTCCGCGCCCTCACCTGCGACGTCGATGCGAAGCGCGACATATCCCCGCTTTGCGGACCGCTGCTCTGACATCTCGACCAGCATGACTCGCCCGTCATCAAGGCGTTCGGCGCGCTGCAGAACGCGGCGATCGTGCTGCCAGCGAAACGGCAGCGTCTGATACCAGCCGTGCGAGATGACGGTTGAGAATAGGCCGAACGGCTTCTTTATCGCGAGTTCAATTGAGGAGCGCTGCACGGGGTGAACGGCTAGTCCGAATTTGCCGTCAATCCCTTCAGACGACGCGCGCGCACGACATACGTGCTTGCCGTCGCAGCATCGAGCGCTTGAGCCGCAGGCTCGCCCCGCTCGTGGGCGGAACTTCGAGGCGATGCATTCTGGTACCGGAGATCCGAACGCGCATGCCGCGGAGCGCGGGCGCGAACTTGCGAAGCGGGTCCTCAGCGGCGATTGGCGCGCGCTTGCGCGGGCGATCACCGTAATCGAAAACGACGAAGCGGCGGCCGATGCGCTTGCCGCCGTGCTCTATCCGAAGACCGGCCATGCGCACGTCATCGGTATCACGGGGCCGCCTGGCGCCGGCAAAAGCACGATCGTCGACGTCCTGGTGAAAGTGATCCGCGATCAGGGCATGACCGTGGGCGTCATCGCGGTGGATCCGTCGAGCCCGTTCACCGGCGGCGCGGTGCTGGGTGATCGCGTGCGGATGCAGCGACATGCCGGAGATACCGGTGTGTTCATCCGCAGCATGGCTTCGCGCAAACAAGCGGGCGGACTCGCTCCGACGACGCGCGATGTCATCCGCGCCCTCGACGCGTTTGGCCGCGACGTCATCATCGTCGAGACCGTCGGCGTCGGCCAAGTGGAACTCGATATCATGAAGGTCGCCGACACCGTAGTCGTCGTCACCGTGCCGGGATTGGGTGACGGCGTACAAACTATTAAGGCCGGCTTACTTGAAATCGCCGACATCTTCGTCGTGAACATGGCGGACCGGCCCGGCGCGAATCAGAGCGTTAGCGATTTGAAGATCATGCTGACGCTCGGCGGCGCCGAAGAACGGCGACGCCGCTGGAAGCCGCCGGTGATTCAAACGGTCGCGACCGCCGGCACCGGTATCGCGGAGCTCTGGGAACGCATCCTCGAACACCGCCGCGTGCTGCAGGCCGACGAGCGGATGGGCCGATCGCACGACCGGCTGCGCGCCGAAGTCGTTGAGGCGGTCCAGCACCGCGTAGGCGCGATCGTGAGCGAACAGATGTCGCGAAACGGCTCGATGGAACCGGTACTAGCCGCCGTGCTGCGCCGAGAGCTCGATCCGCGCACGGCCGCGACGACTATCGTAACCGAGCATTTCAGGTAAGCGTCCCGAACAGCAAAATTCCCGCCCGATAATGGGGAAATAAGTTTCAAATGGCTTTGGCGTGGATAGAAGAAACTTACTACGCAGCCACTTGATAGGGCCGCAAGCCAATTGCTGATTTGAGGAGTACTCGATGATCACGCTTCCGACCGATGTGTTTCGCGAACCGACGCCCGACGATGTGCTCAGCCTGGACGTTGTCAACGAATACGAGCGGCGACGCGTGATGCGTCAGGTTGCCGACACGATCGTCGCCGAGACCGGCGATGAGAGCTCGTCGATCGTGGACAGAGGCCGCCCGACCGGCCCATAATGTTTACCCAGTCATAAATCCGGCAAAACGGATGGAGGGCAAGCAATGCTTGCCCTTTTCATTTTGCGGGCCGACTAACGTCGGCGCCTTCAACAACTCCGGGGTTTAGACGATCTCCACGCGCTCGCCGGCGTGCGCGGGCGTCACTGTGAATCCGTACTTCTTCCCGATCGCGTCGGCGAGCGATTGCGCGGCTGCCGGATCTGCGTGCACGAGATACGTGCGCGGCTTGCCGGTAAAATTGGCGAACCAGCGCAGCAGCTCGCCGCGATCGGCGTGTGCGGAGAAGCCGTCGATCTGCACGACGTTCGCTTTGACGTCGACCGGCACGCCCAAGACGCGTACCGATTTCGCGCCGCCTTCCAACAGACTGCCGAGCGTTCCGGACGCCTGATATCCGACGAAGCAGATCGTGTCGTTCGGGCGCGGTAACCGATTGCGCAAGTGGTGCAGGATGCGCCCGCCGCTTGCCATGCCGCTCGCCGATAAGATAATCGCGCCGGTTTGGATGTCGTTCAACATGATCGAATCGGCCGATGCGACCGTTGTCTTCACATTGCGCGCACCGAGGCTCTCGTCGCCAGGGCCGAAGCGGGCTTTCGGATTGAAACGCATCGCCTCGGGATGCCGCTCCATGATCGCGTCGGCGGAGATCGCCATGGGGCTGTCGACGAATATGTTCACGTCCGGAATTGTCGAATCGCGCTGGAGCTGTCCGATCGCATAGAGCAGCTCTTGCGTCCGGCCGACCGCAAACGACGGTATGACGAGCACGCCTTTGCGCGCCATCGCAGCGTTGATGACTTTGCCGAGATCGACTTGCGGATCCGACGCGGGGTGGAGGCGATCCCCATATGTGGATTCTGCGAGCACGAGATCGCTCTCCGCGACCGGAGACGGATCGTTGAGCAGCGGCCGCCCATAACGTCCGAGGTCGCCGGTGAACGTCAACTTGCGCTGATCGAACCAGAGCTCGGTGATCGCCGAGCCGAGGATATGGCCCGCATCGCTGAGCCGGTACCGAAGACCGGCTATGTCATCGCACATCGCACCGTACTCGGCGGGCTTGAATTGTGCGACGACTTTGTCCACGTCGTCTTGGGTGTAGAGCGGTGTGGCATGAAGGCCGCGGTTCGGGTGTTTGGCCGCGCGCTGCGCTTCGTCTTCTTGCAAGTGCGCGGAATCGTAGAGGACGAGCGATGCCACTTCCATCGTGGCAGGCGTCGTGTGGATCGGCCCTTTGAAACCTGCTTGTACGAGCGCCGGTAGATAGCCGCAGTGATCGAGATGACCGTGCGAGAGGATCACCGCGTCGACGGTTTTTGGGTCGACAGGCGGCGGTGTCCAATTGCGCGCTTCGAGGTCCTTCTCGCCTTGATACATCCCGCAGTCGAGCAGGACGCGCCGGCCCTCGGTCGTCTCGATAAGATGTTTGCTTCCGGTGACGACGCCCGCCGCCCCGATGAACGTAATACTCGCCACGTCTGCTCCTGTCAGGTCGTCTTTTCTTCGACGAAGGTTGATGGCCGCAGGTAATGCGACTCGTGATATGCGGCGATGCAGCGGTCTATCAAAGTATCCGGGTCGGATTCATAGACGATGCGCGCGCCGGTGACTTTTCCCAATTTCGGCACGATCGAGTCGAGTTCGTCGGCGACGCCGCCAGAATCCGACAAGACCCCAATGAGCTTGCCTTCGTCGTACGCGATGCAGAACTCGCCGAGCGTGCCCGATCGGCCACCCGCGATGATGACGATGTCGGACGAATGGATGTTGTGGACTTCGCGTCCCATCAGCCCGCTGCCCGTATAGATGATGACGTCGTAGGCGTCGACCGGCGATTCGTACTTCGTGACGTGCTCGCTTCGGGAAAGCGCCGGTGACACGCCGATCGACAGTCCGCCCGCGTCACGGGCGCCGCGCGCCGCGTCGTACGGCAAACCTGGGCACGCGCCCGTGATCAGCACGCAGCCCTTGCGCGCGATCGCGGCGCCGATCGCGTAGCAGCGGTCGCGCACGGCCGGCAGCAGCTCACCGCCTGCCGCGCCCATGACGCCGATCGATCGGACCGTGGGATCGAGATTTGGATCGTATGCTTGGTCTGCGTCGGGCGCGACATCACCGGTATAGGGACGCAGTTCCTGCCGCGCGGCATTATCGCCGTCAGTGTTCGCCATGTTCTTCGCTTCCATCTGAAGGGGGCGACTTCATCTGAAGGGGCCGACTTCATGCAGGCCCGCACAGACGATACCGCGCGACTATTGTCGGCGTCTCGACGGGTCGGCGTTGACCGTTTCGCGAAGATGCTTCATAAGATGCGCACCCGACCGGATATCCGCAACATCGCTATCGTCGCACACGTCGACCACGGCAAGACGACGCTTGTGGACGGCATGCTTCGCCAAGCCGGCGTCTTTCGCGATCCGAGCGCGCAGGGCGAACGCATCATGGACGTCAATCCGATCGAGCGGGAACGCGGCATCACGATCCTCGCCAAGAACACCGGCATACTGTGGGGCGCGACGAAGATCAACATCGTCGACACGCCCGGCCACTCGGATTTCGGCGGCGAAGTCGAGCGCGTGCTGCAGATGGTCAACGGCGTGCTGCTGCTCGTCGACGCGGCCGAAGGGCCGCTCCCGCAGACGCGCTTCGTTCTCAAGAAGGCGCTCGAGCAAGATCTTCCGGTCGTCTGCGTCATCAACAAAATCGACCGCAAAGATGCACGGCCGCTTGAGGTGCTCGACGAAGTGCTGGCGCTGTTCATCGACATCGGCTGCGCCGACCACCAACTGGATTTCCCGGTGATCTTCGCCGTGGCCCGCGAAGGCTTGGCGACATCCGATCTCGCCGTTCCCGGCAAGGATCTCGCTCCGCTGATGGATGCGATCCTCAAATACGTGCCTGAACCGCCGGGCGACGACGAGGGTCCGTTCCAGATGCTCGTCTCCAATATCGACCACAACGAGTACGTCGGGCGCATCGCGATCGGCCGGATCTTCCGCGGTGTCGTGCATCCGGGTGATTCGATCGCGCGCATGCATCGCGACGGTTCGACGACGCACCGCGTCACGAAGATCCTTGAATTCTACGGATTGCAGCGGCGCGAGCTTCAAGAAGCGCGCGCGGGCGACATCGTGGCCATCTCCGGCGTGGAAGGCGTGAACATCGCCGATACCCTTGCCGATGGTTTGCACCCTGAGGCGGTCGATGCGGTGTTGGTCGACGAGCCCACGGTGGCGGTCGACATCTTGGTCAACACGAGTCCGTTCGCCGGGCTCGACGGCAAATATCTGACAAGCCGCCATATCAAGGAGCGGCTCGAACGCGAGCTCGAGAGCAACGTCGCGCTGCGGCTAGCGCCGATCCTCTCTCCCGACACGTTCAGCATCTCCGGGCGCGGGGAGCTGCATCTCTCGGTGCTGATCGAGACCATGCGCCGCGAAGGGTACGAACTCGGCGTCTCCAAACCGCAAGTGGTCGTCGTCGAACGCGACGGCGTCAAGATGGAGCCGGTGGAATATGTCGTGGTTGACGTCGCCGAGGAGCATGCCGGCGCCGTGATCGAGGCATTAGGCCGGCGCCGCGCGCAAATGCTCAACATGCTGACCATGGGATCGCAGCGCCGTCTCGAGTACACCATGCCGACCCGGCTGCTCTTCGGTTTGCGCGGCGAGCTGATGACGCTCACGCGCGGCACGGCGACCGTCAATCACACGTATTTCGATCACCAGCCCTTGGGGGGAGAGATGCCGCGCCGCAACGTCGGCGCGCTCATCAGCGCCGAGACGGGGACGGTCACGGCATATGCGCTTGACAACCTTCTCGCGCGCGGCACATTTTTTGTTCCGCCGCAGACGCAAGTCTACGAAGGCATGGTCGTGGGGCGCAGCAAGACCGAAGACGACATCGTCGTCAACGTCTGCAAGGCGAAGAAACTCACGAACATGCGCGCGTCCGGCTCAGACGACGCCCCAAACCTCCCGCCGCCCGAGGAGATGTCGCTCGAGCGCGCGCTTGAGTTCATCGAAGACGACGAGCTCTTGGAAGTCACACCGAAGAACATCCGTCTGCGCAAGCGCTATCTCAACGAAGAAGCGCGCAAGAAAGCGCGCATGGCCGAGCGCCAGCGGCTGGCCGCGGCTAAGGCGTAGCCGCATAGCGCTTCCGTAGCCATAGACGCGATGCCGTGAGCGCGAACGGGATCACCCAAAACGCCACCATGAATGCATACGGGTTCACGAGCGCGATCACGAACGCTAAGATGTAGCATCCCTGCACGATCACCACGCGGAGCGTCGTGCCGACGCGGATCTCCTCGGTCACGCGCGGATCGAGCAGCCCCTTGCGCATCGCATGCAGCCAGTGGAGCAGTTGAAAAAGTCCGACCAAGACGATGTTGCCGCAGTAGATCAAACTGGCCAGGGGCACACCGAAATATTTCCCCAACACATACGCGCTGAACGGCACGAGCGTCACGACGAAGAGAAATCCGATATTGAGCCAGACGAGACCGTCGTCCGCGCGCGCGATGCGGTGCAATTGCTTGTGATAGTAGAACCAGAACAGCGCAAGCAGAAAGAAGCTGACCACATAACTGATAAGATTGTCGTTGACGGACGCGAGGAATGCGAGCAGCCCGTTTGCGTCGCGTGCGCCGATCGGCGCGCCCTTGAGGTCGAAGACCAAAATCGTCATCGCGATGGCGAAGACGCCGTCGGTCAGACTTTCCACCCGATTGAGGTGCAGGCCGCGTAACGGGGCCCGTCGGTGCGACGCTTCGATGTCGTGAGCGAGCATCGACCAGATGTTTGCGTCGGCCTCCATCGTTCCCCCTCGTGAAGAGGCGCAGGATATCGGGCGCGGAGAACGCCCCGCCATGTTTGTCTGGCTCAAGCTCATCCATGTCATCGCGGTCATCGTGTTCGTGGGGAACATAACCGTCGGCATCTTCTGGAAAGTCATCGCCGACCGCAGCCGCGATCCGCGCATCATGGCGCACACGATCCGCGGCATCGTCGGCGCCGATCGGGTATTCACCATTCCGGCGATTCTCGTGCTCGTCGCCGCCGGCGTTGCCACCGCGCTCGTCGAACAGATTCCGATTCTCGGCACCGGCTGGGTGCTCTGGGCCATAATCCTGTTCGTGATCGCGGGACTCGCGTTTATCCCCGTGTCGCGCGCGCAGCATGAACTGCAAGCGGTGGCGGACGAGGGCGCAACGTCGGGCACGCTCGACGAGACGCGCTACGAAACCATCTCGGCCCGTTGGAATTTCTGGGGCATGGTCGCGCTGATCTTCCCGCTCGGCGCCGTCGCGCTGATGGTATTGAAGCCGTCGCTACCCGGTTTTCACTGACGCGCGGCCCCGGCGAAATTGTCTGCCACTTCTTCGGCGCTGAGCACGCGCGGGTAGATCGCCACCTCATCTAAACCGCCAGCGAAGAAACTGCCGAGGTCGCGCGTGCCGAGCCGCAGCGGCGCGCGGCCGTGTGAAGCGTGGATATCGTACGAGGCATAGCGCGCGCCGCGCGACGTGAGCGGGCTTGCGCGCAACACGCCGTTTTTGTAGATCGAAACGCCCGCACCAGGATCGCTCGCATCGCCCGGATCGTAGGACGCGACGACATGGATCCATTCGCCTTGCGTCAGTTCGTCTTGGAAATATGCGCCTGCGCCTTCATTCGAAGTGCCGGGCGGGCCGCTCGCATTCCAGATGTACGCCGAGATGCGATTCGGCCGGGTCGGCGAGTCCTTGCTATAAAATCGGAAGCCCCATTCGAAAGCGCCAGGTTCTCCCTTTCCGATCCAGTGGAGATAGCGCTGCGCGGTCTGGCCTTCAAATGTCAGCGCGTCGGGCCGCATCCACGCTTCAACCGTAAGGCCTTTTCCGCTCGTGGGTTGGCTGAAGACCGTGCTGTCCGCAATCTCAACAAACGCATCCGAGCCATTGAGCACGATCGCTTCGTCAGGCTCGCTCTGTATCGCCCCAGGCTGCCCTCGCGTGACGCCGCCCTTGTAGGTCCCATCGCGCCGGCCGCTTGACGAATCGCGCGCGACGACGCCCGACTTCTCCTCGAAGCGCCAGTAGCCGACGGGCCCTTTTGCCAGAACTCGGACGTGGTACGGCCGAGCCGACGCCGCACGTGCCGGCCCGCCGACGATCGACGCGAGCCCGGCGGCTCCGAACATCCGCAGCACATCGCGGCGCGTGCGCGTGCTCATAGGCGTGTGAGTTCCACGCGCCGGTTCAGCGCGCGGCCCTCGAGCGTGGCGTTGCTCGCCTTTGGCCGAGTCGCGCCGAAGCCGCCGGTGGTCAGGCGCGATGGAGCGATGTGATATGTCGCGACGAGAGCGGCCTTGACCGACGCTGCCCGTCTGCGCGACAACGCGAGATTATAGGGGGCGGTGCCGATGGAATCGGTGTGCCCATCGATCTCGAGCTTCCACTGCGGGTGCTGTGACAGCAATTGGGCGATGGCGGACAGCGTCGGTTGCGATTGCGGCCGGATCGTCGCTTGATTGAAGTCGAAGTATATCCCGTAGATGTCGGCCGGCTGCTTGGCCTCAAGCGTGGATGCAAGCTCGCTGGTCGCCTGCGGGCCCGGTTGGTAGATCTTGACGACTTGCATTTCTTCGTCTTCGAGGACGAAACGCAAGACGATGGGATCATTCGGATCGTCGAGCACCCACATATCGTAGCAATTGAACCGTATCGCCGCGGGGATCTGCACGCATCCCGGTTCTCCGGACTGGATGTGGATCGCCGTGACCACCGCTGGTTTGTCGTTGAGGATGATCGGCACGCCGCCTTCGCCGACCTTACGCACGGGCGCCGACGACCACATCGCCATGCACATGGCCGACATATAGAAGGTCATTTTGGCTGAGCCCTTTGACTGCAACGCGGCGAACAAGTCGCGCGAGAGTTCGAGCGTCGTCGTTCCCGGGTGATTGCCTTCCACGGGCGTCTCGGTGTTTGGGTAGTCCTTCGGCGGCGAGCCATCGCAGAAATCTTGGAAGAATGCGGTCGAGTGATCCAGGTCCTGCGCGCGCGTCATGCGGGTCGTGTTGACCGAACCTAACTGCGTCTTCGAATCGAATGAGAAGTTCAGCCCTGTGGCGTTGATTGATGTCACGCGCTTGATGGATTCCAGATCTCCATCGGTGCTTTCACCCGCGGTGACGATCGTCAGCTCCGGCCGCATCGGAATCGACGTCAGCGTCCCCGCTCCAGTGGGTGTCCACTCCGGCTTCGGCGTCGGCTCTCCGGAGTCGGCGCCGCTTGCGTCGCTTGTGTCGCTCGCAGCGCTCGCGCCGCTCACGGGAGCGGGGCTGGCGAGGGCCTGTGCCGCTTGTCCGAACTGCCCCGCCACCGAGCTGCCCGATACATCGCCGGCCGATGATACCGGGCCGGGCGATTCAGCGACGGCGGTTGTGGACGACTCATCGGTTGCAGCCGCGACATCCGCTGAGGAAGCCGGGTTTGGGGAGTCGGTGCTGCTCGATGATTCGGTAGCGTTCGGCGATTGAAGCGCGGCCGCCGATGAATCGGCAGCGGTCAGCGTCGGTGTCGGTGTCGGTGTCGCCGACGACGATTGGTCGCCGTGCCCGCATGACGCACGCGATGGCGACCAGAAACACCGCGAACGCGCGGACGGGGTCGAATCTTCCGATCGAAAGTCCACTCACGGATTGCGGCTCCCAATCCCGCTCCCGGCCGTAGCCGACAGGGCTAGCGCAAATCTACCACACTTACGTTAGGCCTAGCAAACGGCACGGTCGGGCTCCCGACAATGCGTGAGGGGACGGCCTAAAGCCCGTCTCGCGAGCGCTGGGCTAAGCGGCATCGCGGTGTCGCGGAGCCGCAAGCGCTGCGCAGTGTTGTGGCGGCGGCAATGCTTCAAACGGTGTTGTCGAGATTCTACCCTGCAGCCGAAGCCGATCGGGGTGCAGTGCTGCATACCGGTCGGGCAGTTGCCGAATGCAATCACCCTCGATCCGACAGGCCGCTATTTGTGCGTGATTAAGCAGCTCGACAGCACGGTGAGCATCATCGACTCGGTCACCAACGTGGTGGTGAAGACGGTCCCAGCAGGCGCGCCCAATCTCGCGGTATGGGGCTCTTCTGGATCGTTTTTGAACCACCGTGCCGTGACTAGACGACGAACCTTAGAATAAACGACGACGCATTACTAGAACTTCGGAGTTTACCAGTTACAGGAGGGGGACTGGCTGGTATTCTCTGGATAGGTGACCGCGATGATCCCAGTTGCAGTTGGGTGGTCATGTGAAATCGCGCGGTGGCCACGCTGGCGAACGTTGCCGGTACTTGGCGTTTGGCGACGATGCCGAGAGGCGCAGGATTGTGGCGGATCAAGGAAGCGAAGAGTCCGTAAACCCGAGCGCTCGCTCCCCGAAGTCAGTCGAAGCCGTGGGAAACATTGCCTTCCCGTATGAGAGCCAGGCCCCGAACTCGGAGTGGTGTTGGGCGGCCTGCTTTCGGATGGCTGCTGCACATTTTGGATGCGCGACACCCGCCCCGCAATGTGCCCTTGCGCAACGCTGGATCCCAGGCGCCGTCAATTGCTGCCTGGTGCCGGGAGCTATTCCGCCCTCGTGCAATCATGCGCTCCCGTCCAATCTCGTTGTGCCTGTCACTAGCTCACTCGGGCTATCGGGAATCGCGATGCCCGCGTGCTTGAAGGTGGACGTCGACGCGATTGTTGCGCAAGGCGACCTCGTACTATTGCTTCTTGACTGCGGCAGAGCACACTACGTTCTTTGCATCGCTCCCGTGGACCAGAATTCAGTCGCTGTCGCGGACCCAGATCCGACCGTAGGTTGCCAGCCTATTCCATGGGCCTCGGTCTCGACTGGATACGGAAACGACGGAATCGATGGGGCATGGCACTTGTCAAGAAGCGCGCGATAGACTGAGGGAGGTAAATTTTGGACAGGTACATTGGACAAAAGGTGATTGCCGGGCTCCTGGCTATGGTTGCGTTGACGACACCTCCGGCCGCCCGCGCCAGAAATTCTCCGTTAGCCACCTTGACTTCGGGCTCGAGATTGAGCTCATTGGTGTCGCCGAGTCCAACACCGACTCCTCAACTCGATGATATTACGAGGCTCTTGGGGCTAAGCCGCGTGATCGTACTCGAAGGCCATTTGTCGTGGGAGCTTCCGCCGAGGGTAAATACGGGCCCGCTAGCTCCTGGCGCTGGCGCAAAACAGCCGGCGTACCGGGGAAGCCTGACCCTCGTGAGCTGTCGTTCGGTAAATAGAGAGGCAACATGTGTCGAGACTCCGGGCACTCCGATTTCAGCGGCGATAGTGACAGGTGCTGCGGTAGTCCGTTTCGATTTGGCCGGGCGAAGGTTCATGAACGCATACTACGAGTTCGCGACTACGAATGGGACTTCGGACGACCCCCGACCCGGTATACCCGCGGGACTATACAACGTATATTGCAGCTACCGTTCTGCGCAACAGCGCTGCGCGACGGGCGTACACCTGTCGACGACGTCAACCGTACACCGCTCGTTTTCGCTCGGTCTTATAAGCATAGCCGGTGGAAATCCCCCGCTTCACAATCAAGAGCTGTTTTACGCTACCGATCGAGACGTCAACGACGGTTCCACAAATGTTGTCGCAGATATGTTTCAGCGTGACCGCTCGACGCCGTACTGCCCCACGGAGAGTACGCCCACCGGCGCGGGGGTTCCGGCTCAACAAGGTCAGACCGAACCTGAGCTTTGCCTTCGTTTCGGCACGCTTACCCCGGTGTCGTTCGATGCTTCAAGAGCTACAAACTCTCCAATTCCGTCCGAACCAGGGCTTGCAGAGGCGCTCGGATCATATTCGAATCCGCGGCCGAGCGCAATGATAATCTACATACACGGCTACAACAACAGGTTTGATCAGGCTTATCAAGATGCCTCAACGTTTCCCACACTTTACAGCTCGACCGGCACCACGCCGAAAATACCAGTGTTGATGTTCAGTTGGCCTGCGAACGGCAAGACGTTGAAGTACCTCGACGATGAAACTAATCTCTCTTGGTCAGCGACGCACTTCCGAGAGCTGCTGCTTAGACTGCTGAATGACCCCAGCGCGCCGCCCGAGATAGATCTCGTCGCGCACAGCATGGGAAATAGGTTGCTACTTGATTCGCTTGTCTACTTGGAAGAATCGCATTCACAAACGACATCAGTAACCGGCGACGCGGCCGTCAAATGCGTCATTGCATCCCCGGATTCCACGACTGATGCAAATCGGCCAGAATGCCACCACATTCACGAAGTGATTTCATTCGAACCCGACGTCGACTCCGCTACGTTCTTCGAGGCTTCCGAGCGTGTGGCGCGTGTCGCTGATGGCTTTACGCTCTACGGCTCGACGGCCGACTACGCGCTAGAACTCTCACGAGAGCTGCACGGCCATTGCCGAGCCGGTCAACTCTTTTGCAACCTCGACATGCCCGATCGCTCGAACATCAATCTTATCGATGCAACGATTTTTCGATGCGACTTCTGGGGCCATTCATATTGGGCAGTGAGCACAACGGTACGGGGTGATGTCATGGCATTGCTTACGGGAGGCCAGCCCATGAAGCCAACAGAAACACGCCCCAATATTTCTTATGAGCCAGCCGACCGGAATATTCCGGTCCCTCACTATGCGTTCACCTCTTTCAACGGCGACGATAGCGCTTGCATGGCTGACCCGTCAACAAACGAAGACGACCCTAACCAGTGAGGCGCAGAGACTTTCTTGGCGGCGCCATCGTCTCGAGCTTGGCGTCAATTCCAACTGCGGCCGAGGCGGCCAGCAGTTGCCGGTACAACACGGACAGTCGCGCGTTTGAGGACTTTGTCCTCTGGGAGGATTTTAGCGAACCGTTCCATGGCCGAAGCCCACAAGTTTTTCGGTTAGGCTCGGGTCCACCTGTAATCATCTTGCACGAAATATCGGGCGCGAATCCACAGCTGTTTGCATTTGCGAAGCGGGTAGCTAGCGCGGGATTCACCTCAATTGTTCCGATACTTTTTGGCAGACCGAACCAACCCGAATCTAACTGTAGCGTCGCTGAGCAGTTCCTTCGGATGTGTGTCACACGAGAGTTCAGCCTCTTCAGCGCTCATCGCTCGAGTCCGATTGTTGATTGGGTTCGAGCGCTCGGTCGTTTCGTATACGCCGGAATTAGCCCTAGGGGTATCGGTGTCGTCGGTTTATGCGTAACCGGGAACTTTGCGCTCGCTATGGCGGCTGACGAATATCTGCTCGCACCCGTGATCTCTGAACCGGCGTTACCCTTTTCGGTTCCGTGGCACCCGGGGAACAAATCATCGCTCGGCCTTACCGGCGACGAAATTGCCTCGCTTCAACGAAGGATTCGTGGCGGAATGCAAGTTGCCGCATTTCGCTTTACTGATGATCCGTTTGTGTCAGTTGATAGAATGAAGGCTCTTGAAGCGCTTGTGACGGACGCGCGTGGGAAGCTGGTAGGAAATTATAGCATCCCCCCGATTTGCCCAAATGCGCACGCGGTATTCACGGATCACTTCGATGAGAGCAGCGCAACTTCGCAGTCGGTGTTTAGTCAACTGGTCGACTTCTTGCGCCAATCGCTTCCCTCAATTTAGATTGCCGAATAGTTCATTTGCGCTCGAACGCGTCTACAAACCCTTAACACAAATAGATTAAGCTGCTACCACCGTAGCTCAAACGCCACTCGCGCCGCATTCTTGCTAAGCAACCCTCTTCCACACGGTTCACCGCACTACGTGGCCGACGGAGATTACGACGAGACGCTCGAGGCAAGGATCCTCTCATCGCTAGACCTAGTAATTACCACAGTTGTATTCTCCGCGACACGTGTTACTATATCCCCGACTTGCCCAGGCTTGGGCGTGACCGGCTGCATGACGTAAGTGACCGAACCCGCTTTGGGCTACCACTGCGACGATACAGTCTTTCCTGAGGGGATCGCGCAAATGCAGATTTACAAGCTAATGAGGTCGTTTGCATTGTCGTTCGTCACGATGCTTGCGCTAAGCGGCGCGTGCCTCGGCGCAACTTCAGACGGCAAAATCGTGTTCCTAGAATCTCCCAATCCGGACATTTCTGACACGGCTTTCACAACCGTTTACGGTCAATTCGCGGGCCGTTTCGCGTCCGCTGGTGTGAAGGCGACTCAAATTCAACCGACGGACGTTGCGGCTAATTGCAGCGGGACCAATAACCCGACCGCCATTCTTCTCACGTGGACAGCCGCCGGAGAGCAGCACTATAACAGATGGTCTGGTTCAACACCGAGCAACGGCAAGTTACAGTATGTTACCGTCTCCCAATGCGATGGCACGCAGCTCTCTAGTATTACGAACTTTCCATCGTATTATTACTGTGAGCGACACCCCTGGCAGTTCCCGATCGAGCTGACAACGTCACTTATGGGTTTCATCAATCTCATACACGCAAACGCAATCCATTCGCAAGCTGTAGCGGGAATATCCAGCGGGACAGTCGGCTTGAATCAATTTCTAAATAACGATGCTCGGAGTGGAATTACCGACAGCTTGGGTGATGCGATGAATTTTGTAGTAGCCAGCTACCATGCGGCCTTCAAGATCGACAACGATTCCGAGACTCAGGATCAAGTTAGGAAGCAGTTTGGCAAGTGCCACAATTAGGCCGCGCTATTCCCGCGGCGGAGTATTAGAACTGTTCGGTCGAACAATGTAAGGCGTAACGGCGCCTCTTACTCGAGCGACCAAAGTGTCTTGCGGTTCCGAGTGTCGAGAACTGAATTGACACTGAAGTTAGGACGCGACCGCATGAATCAACGAACGATCATCTTAGCCGTCGCATGTCCACCAATCGTGACAACTCGCTTGGGGCTGCCTTCAACGGGATAACCACTGGCGAGCCAACGGCGACAATCCTCTCGTTTAACGCATCGAGGTAATGAGCTTCATCTTTCGCTACGCAATTTAGCCCCTGGACTGCGAGTGCGCCGACATCGCGTGCGACCCCGAGGACGCCTACGCCATGAGCACGGGCCTCTAGGCCGCGAGCGGCGACGTCAGTCTGCAAATCGACAAATTCTTTGGCGCTCAACATCGGCGCGATGTCCAGCGCGGCGTCGAGCGTTGCCGAATCCCACGTCAGACCTTTCCAAAACGCGATCAACGCAAGCGCGTCCTCAGCGGGACCGCAGTCGGCGCTGCGCATTTCCACGTAACCCGGACGGATGCGCGCTTCGGTGAAAATCGTGCTTAGCGCATCCGTGAAATCCGCCATCGTCGCGCCGCGCAGCTTGCGCAATGTCCGTCCGTCACCAGGTTCAAACTGACCGTTGCGATCCACGAAGATCAGCGGTGTCGAGAAGACGCGCTCGACGAAGGCCTCGAGCGAAAATTTCGGCGATAGCGCGCTCGAATGCACGCCGGATCGATCGGGATCCGTTTCAAGCCACGCAGCGTAGCGTTCGGATTTCCGACCGGTGGCGACGCCGTCGGCAAACGGTGAATTGGCGAACATCGCGGCGACGATCGGGCCGAGCCGATTGCCGAGGACGAATTTCTTACCGAGGTCGACCTCATCGCTATAGTCGATGCTGGTCTGAATGGACGCGGTGCGCGTCATCATATCCCACGCGCGCGCACCGCGCGAGCGCAGATATGGCTTCATCACCGTGTAGCGCCGCTTGTGGATCCACTTCTGTTCGTCGAGGCGGCGCAGCGGGTCGAAGCCGATCGCGAGAAAGTAAAGACCCAGCTCATCGCCGATGGCGACCAAGTCGGCGAGATATGCGCGCAGATCCGCTTCGATCTCGTGCAGCGTCGCACGAGCATTTCCTGAAAATTCGATCTGACCGCCGGGTTCAAGCGTAATACGACCAGAGGGAATCGCGACCGCGACGATGTCGTCGCCTTCCAGCTCCCATTTCGATGGATCGGGTGCGAGCCGTTCTAGCACGCTGCGGACCTGCGCCGGTGAGATGCGCTGCGAGTCGGGTGCGGTAAAACCTATGAGTTCGAGCTCGAGTCCAGAGGACCAGGCGGCGCGTGGTTTTGCGCCCGCGCGTAGGAACTCGGCCGCAGCTTCCACGCTGGTTTCGCCGAGCGGGCTGGCGAGGAAGGGCGTACTGGAATCCGCAAGTATGTCGGACATGATTGTCTCGCCCACGGCCGATGAGCGCCGGGCTGCGCTCGAAAAGACCAGGGCGCGCACGTTCCAACTCTTCGACCTAGCCACCTCCGAGGACGTCCTGCATCAAGCGCCGCTGCCGGGCTTTCGACCCGTGCTCTGGCATCTCGCGCACATCGGCGTTTTCGAAGGCTATTGGGTGTTGCAGCAGGCGCTGAAGCAGGCAAGCATCGATCCGCGCTACGACATTCTCTTCGATCCGATCAAGACGCCGCGCGAAAATGCGAAGGTTCTACCAAAACGCGACGAGATGGAATCGTATCTCAACGAAGTACGCGATCGCGTGCTCCGTGCGTTGGAAGCGACGGATCGCACGTCCAACGGCAACGTCCTTCTCAACAACGGGTACGTCTTCGATCTCGTGCTCGAACACGAACGTCAGCATCAAGAGACGCTCGCAGCGCTGCTCAACGCGATGCCGCACGACACGAAACGCCCCGGGCCCGCCGCGCCGGTCGGCGAGCGGCGTTCGCCGCGCGGCGAGATCGCGATTCCGGCCGCAAGCGTTCGCATCGGCGGCACGGGCAAGTCGTTCGAATACGACAACGAGCTGCCGGCGTTCGACGTCGATGTGCCTGCATTCCGGATCGACACCGACCTCGTGACCAACGGCGAGTATGCCGACTTCATCGCGTCCGGCGGCTACACGCGGCGCGAGTGGTGGTCTGACGACGGCTGGAAGTGGAAGGAAGAGAATAGCATCGCCGAGCCGCTCGGATGGTCAGGGCCGCCGTGGATCGAGCGTCGCTTCTTCGATGAAGGTCCGCTGCGCCTCGATGCGCCGGTCACAGGCATCTCGTGGTTCGAAGCGGACGCCTACGCTCGATCGCAAGGCAAGCGCTTGCCCACGGAGATCGAGTGGGAGACCGCCGCAAGTGTCGATCCCGGCACGGGCCGCAAGCGACAGTTCCCATGGGGCGACGGAGTCTATGAACCCAAGTTTGCAAACGCTGCCGCATTGAAATGGGCGACCACGCCGGTCGGATCGTTCCCCGCCGGCGATTCCGCCGTCGGCCTGCGCGATGCAGCCGGCAACCTTTGGGAATGGACATCGTCGGACTTCCAAGGCTATCCCGGCTTCGCGGCCTACCCGTATCCGGACTATTCGCAGACCTGGTTCGACGGCGATCATCGCGTTGCGCGCGGCGGTTCCTGGTTCACCGACCCTGCGATCCTGCGCGCGTCGTTCCGCAACTTCTACCGGCGAAATTTCCGCCTTGGTTTCCTTGGTATCCGCTGCGCACGCGACGGCGACTGACACCGCCCTCGCGCGCTCGATCGAGCGCTATAACGCGCTCTGTCTCGACGCGAAGGTCGTCACCCCGTCGCTCGTGGCGGAATTTGCGGACAGCATGCGCGCTGCCGGCCTCACGTTTGGCGGAAAATTGCAATGCCGCTCGCTGCGGCCCGCGTTCATAACGAAGGAACGGCTTGCGGTGCTGCGCGATGCGACGCATGCGCTCGTCGCTGCGCTTGCCGTGGTTGAACGGAAGGCGCTCGCGGATACGTCCTTTGCGCGATCGCTTGGACTTAGCGAAGCCGAAATCGAGCTCGCGGCCGTCGATCCCGGCTACAGCGGCTCGACCGCGGTCTCGCGGCTCGATATGTATTTTGACGGCGCGCCGATCGCCATCGAATACAACGCCGATAGTCCGGCGGGCATGGCATACGAGGCGGGCCAAGCACGCATCGCCCTGGAGTTGCCGCCGATGCAGCGCTTCGCCGCGGAGCAGCCGATCGATCATCTTCCGGTCGACATCGCGTTGCGCGAGTCACTGCTTTCGGTCTGGCGCGAATTTCGCGAGAGACGCGCGCCGGGTGCGCCGCTCTCTCCGACCATCGCTATCGTGGACATGCCGGACGCTCCGACTACCGCCGAGTTCCACCTCGTCGCTCGCGATCTCACGGATCATGGCATCGCAGCGATCGTGGCGTCGCCCGATGATCTGCGCTACGACGGCGCGGCGCTCTTTATCGGCGACACGCGCGTGCACATGGTCTACAGGCGGCTCTTGGTGAGCGATTTTCTGGCTCGTTACGGATTGGACCATCCGTTGGCGGCCGCGTACCGTCACGGCGGCACGTGCGTCGCGAGTTCTTTTCGCTGCAAGATCGCGCATAAGAAGCTGGCGCTCTCCGCGGTCGTCGATCCGTCGAACCCTGTCGGATTGGGCGATGAGCAGCGAAAAGCGCTCTATCAGCTGATCCCGCCGATGATGCGGCTTGACGAAGGGTCCAAGGCCGGAGCGCTGATGGCCCAGCAGCTGTGCGTGCTCAAGCCGAACGACAACTACGGCGGGCGGGGCGTCGTGGTCGGTTGGGAATGCACTGCCGATGAATGGCGCGGCGCGCTCGACGCTGCGCTAGAGGGCGACTACGTCGTGCAGACACGCGCGCCGGAGCGGTACGAGCTGTTCCCCATCTTCGATCCGGATGCTCCGGAAGACGGCGTGCACCTCGAGCGACTGCTCGTGGACTGCAATCCATTTGTGTTTCGGGGCGGCGAGCTTGGCGGTTTGCTGACACGGCTTTCGCCGACCGCGATCGTCAATGTCGCGCGCGGCGGGCAAGCGGTTCCGACGTTTGTGGTGGGGTGACGGCTCGGCGTATTAAGCGCCCTGGTAGACGACCTCGATGCGCAGACCGCTTGGATCGCGTACCCACATCGCGTAGTAGTCGTCGCCGTATTCCGTGACCACGGCCGGCTCATCGTCGACTTCGGCGCCCATCTCGTCGAGCAGCTTGGCGCATTCATCCACCTTAGCTCGCGAGTCGGCGTTCAGCGCCAGATGGTCGAAGCCGACGCGGTGCTTACCGTCGTACAGATCGTCGGCGGTGCTTTCGCCCTTGAGGACGATGATCTCGAATCCCTCGCGTTGGTATCCGACCGACTCATCCTTGTCGAAGACGAGATCGAAACCAAGCGCGGGCAACAGCACGCCATAAAACTTCTTCGCGACGTTGAGCGCGTCTGTACCGATGCTCAAGTGGTGGATCGGGTGTACCGGCATATCGTCGGGCAGGTCCGTTCATAACGAAGCGAGCGCGTGCGATGACGCGCCCATGCAAGGCGTTCCACTAGGAGCGCACGCGACTAGTTGCGACGCCGGGAACCGAGTATTCCTGCACGATTGCGGCCAATCGCCGCATTATCTCGCTTATGGAGGAACGACCACATGGACCATAGTCTCGTGACGACCGCATTTGAACTGCCCGGACGTGCGATAACGCGAACGCTCGGATTGATCCGTGGCATCACGGTCAGGTCACGCAGCATAATCGGCAACATCGGCGCGAGCCTTCAGTCGCTTTTCGGCGGAAACATAACGCTGTATACCGAGTTGTGCGAACACGCGCGGACTGAGGCCTACGATATCATGATCCAACATGCGACCGCGGTCGGCGCCAATGCGATCATCGGCGTACGCTACGACGCCACGGAAATCGCGCCGGGCATCACCGAAGTGTTGTGCTACGGAACGGCGGTGATGGTGCAGGCGGTTTGAAATGGCGGTGGCGGACCATAAAGGTCCGCCCCACATGGAACGCGGTGGCGGACCATAAAGGTCCGCCCTACATCAGCGTTTGAGGGCCAGTGCGGATTTGAGGACCTTGATGCCCAGGAGCGCGCACTTGAGGCGCACCGCCGAAATCGAAATGCCGAGGTTCTCGAGCACGGCGTCATCGCTCAGTTGCTGCACTTCGGCAACGGTCTTGCCTTTGACGGCCTCCGTGAGAAGCGATGCAGACGCCTGCGATATCGCGCAGCCGCGACCCGCGAAACGGATATCTTCGATCCGATCGCCGGCGATGCGGACATCCATGCGGATGCGGTCGCCGCACAACGGATTGTTGTCCTCAAACGTGACGTCGGGATTCTCAAGCGTGCCAGCGTTGCGCGGGTGACGATAATGATCGAGGATGAAATCCCGATACAGATCATCGACGCCGCCGAAATCGTTCATGCGATGCCGAAGATGCCCTTGGCCTTTTCAATGCCGCGGATGAGCACGTCGATCTCGGACGCCGTGTTGTACAGATAGAACGACGCTCGCGCCGTGGCGGGGACCCCCAATTTTTCCATCAGCGGCTGATTGCAATGGTGACCGGCGCGGACGCAGACGCCCTCGCTGTCGAGGATCGTGGCCAGATCGTGGGCATGTATGTCTCCGACGGTCATCGAGATCACGCCGGTCCGATGAGCCATCGGTGGGCCAAAAACTTTTACAGCGCTGACCTCCGCCAGCCGGTCGAGCGCGATCCTGGTGAGCGCGAGCTCGTAAGAGTGGATCGCATCCATGCCGACCGATTCCAGATAATCCACGGCGGCACCCAACCCGACGGCTTCGGCGATCGCGGGCGTACCCGCTTCGAAGCGCGCCGGTACGTCGGCGTACGTGGATGACTGCAAGCGCACGACGTTGATCATCCCGCCGCCCGTCATGAACGGCGGCATGGCTTCAAGCAGCGCTAAACGACCCCAGAGAATGCCGATGCCGGTAGGACCGAGCATCTTGTGGCCCGAGAACGCGGCGAAGTCGCAGCCCCACGCTTGAACGTCGACCGGCATGCGCGGAACCGCTTGGCACGCATCAACCACGCTGATCGCGCCCGCTGCCCGGGCCCGCGCGGCTAGCAGCGCGACGTCGTTCACGGTGCCGAGCGTGTTGCTCACGGCGGTGAACGCGAATATCTTCGCCCCATCGAGCAGCGCGTCGAGCTGCGAGAGGTCGAGCAATCCTGCATCGTCGACCGGCACCAATCGGAGCGCGGCGCCGGTCTCCTGCGCCAAAACCTGCCACGGCACGAGATTGGAATGATGTTCCATCTCGGTCACCACGATCGCATCGCCGCGACGGATGTTGCGCCGACCCCATGCGAATGCGACGAGATTCAGACCTTCCGTCGCGTTGCGAACGAAGATGCATTCATCCGCCGACGGTGCATTGATGAAACCCGCGACTTTGCGGCGCGCCTCTTCATATGCCTCGGTGGCGAGTTCGCTGATGTGGTAGACGCCGCGGTGTATGTTCGCGTGGTAGCGCCGGTAGTAGTCGTCCATGGCGGCGATGACCTGCACCGGCTTCTGCGACGACGCCGCGCTGTCCAAGAACACGAGCGGCTTGCCGTGCGGCCGTTCGAGGAGAATCGGAAAATCTGCGCGGATCCGCTCGACAGCGGCTTCGTCAAGACCCGGCTGATCGATGAGGACGCGCCCGCTCATTCCGGTACTTCCACAGAGATCTGATCGCCGTCCGCGGTGACGGGATACGTCTTCACGGGCATGATCGCCGGCAGCCGCGTGGCCTGACCGGTGCGCACGTCGAAGCGCGCGCCGTGGCGCGGGCATTCGATCTCCCAACCGATCAGTTCGCCTTGGTCCAGCGGTCCGCGGTCGTGCGTGCAGACGTCGTCTATGGCGTAAAACGTGCCGTCATGGTTGCAGAGCGCGATGCGCTTGCCGGCTGCGTCCACCACTCGTACGGACCCGGGAGCGATATCTCCATTTTTCGCGACGGCGACCTTCGGCATGATACCTAGTGCGCGCCCAGCCGGCCGATGTGCGGCGCGACGAGATCCCGCAACGGCGCCACCAGCCGGTCATCGCCCGCTTTGGCGAAGACGTCCTGGAAGAACCCCTCGGCGATGATCTTCGTGGCGGCGCCGGGCTCGATGCCGCGGCTCTGCAGATAGAACATCTGCTCTTCGTCGATCGGACCGACCGTAGCGCCGTGCGTGCAGCGCGCGACATCGTCGATCAAAATCTCGAGCTTCGGCTCCGTATCGGCGCGCGCGCCGCTCGAAAGCAGCAAGTTGCGGTTCGCCTGGTAGGCCTCGCTGCGCGGAGCGTCGTGGCCGATCGAGATCACGCCGGTATACGTGGAATGCGACCGATCGTCCAGCGCGCTCTTGTACAGGAGATCGCTGCGCGTGTCCGGCGCGTGGTGGCCTTGCAGCGTCTGGAAGCCGAACTGCTGGTCGCCTTCACCGAAGATGAGCCCGAGCATGTCGCTCTCGGCCCCGCGCCCCTCAAGACGCACTTCGACATCGGCACGCGAGAGTTTGCCGCCCATCGCGAAATTCAGGGTGATCAGTTTTGCGTTGCTCCCGATCCGCGCGCGCTGATGCGAGAACACGACCGCGTCGCGCGGCGCATTCTGCGCGTGGACATAGGCGAGCGTTGCGTCGTCGTCGACGTGGATGTCCACGACGCCGGCCGTGAGCCGGCCAGGCAGCGCGTGGTTCTCGAGGATCGCCACGCGGGCGCCCTTGCCCACGTAGATGTCCAATCGGGGATACGTGCCCGCCTTCCAATCCACCACGATCGGTTCGGCGACGTGCGCGCCCGCGGGAATCCGGATGGCGCCGCCGGAGATCCAAAGCGCCTGCGCGAGCGCCGAGAAATGCGCGATGGAGTGGCCGATATCGATATTCGAGAGCGCCGGTGCGCCGCTCAGCGCGGCTGCTTCAAGGGTCTGCACGACGATGCCGCGATCGGCATCCGCGGCCGATAGCCGGATCTCGCAGACGGAGCGTTCCGGCTGCACGGGCGAGAGGTCGATGCCGGTAAGCCGCGTGCGGCGCCAGCCCTCGCTGCGTTCGCCGGGCACGGGGGAGCGTTCGTATTTCTCAAAGGCGGCAAGCCGTGCCGCGAGCACCGATTGAGGCTCGGACGCGCTACGCTTGGAAAGCGCCTCGATGCTTGCACGATCCGGCGCGAAAGGGCTGAGGGTCGGACTCGTCATGCTTACCCGACGGACCCTTCCATCTCCAACGCGATCAAACGGTTGAGCTCGACCGCATACTCCATCGGGAGTTCCTTGACGAACGGCTCGAAGAATCCGTTGACGATCATCGTGGTGGCTTCGACCTCCGTGAGGCCGCGGCTCATCACGTAGAACAGCTGCTCCTCGCCAACTTTCGAGACCGTCGCCTCGTGCTCGATACGCACATCCTGCGCGTCGATCTCCATGGTGGGATAGGTGTCCGAACGAGACGCCGGATCCATGAGCAAAGCGTCGCAGCGAACGTTGGACTTGACGCCGTGGCAGCCTTCGTGGACCTTCACGAGACCGCGATACGTGGTGCGGCCGCCGCCCTTGCTGACGGACTTGCTCGTGATGATCGACGTGGTGTTCGGCGCCGCGTGGATCATCTTAGAGCCTGCGTCCTGGTGCATGCCGGAATTCGCATATGCAACCGAGAGCACTTCGCCGCGCGCGCCTTCGCCCATCAGGTACACGGCCGGATACTTCATCGTCAGCTTTGACCCGATATTGCCGTCGACCCATTCGACGTGCGCGTTCTTGTACGCGACCGCGCGCTTCGTGACCAGATTGTAGATGTTCTTGTACCAGTTCTGGATCGTGGTGTAGCGGATGTGCGCGCCTTCCATGGCGATGAGCTCGACCACGGCGGAGTGCAGCGAATTGCTCGAATACTTCGGCGCCGTGCATCCCTCGATGTAGTGCACGAACGAGCCCGGCTCGGCGATGATGAGCGTGCGTTCGAACTGACCCATGCTCTCCGCGTTGATGCGGAAGTAGGCTTGCACCGGCACAGAGACGTGCACGCCCGCGGGCACCCAGACGAACGAGCCGCCGGACCAGACCGCCGAGTTCAGCGCGGAGAATTTGTTATCGGCCGCCGGAATCACGGTGCCGAAATACTTCTTGACGATCTCCTCGTGTTCGCGCAGCCCGGTGCCCATGTCGGTGAAGATCACGCCCTGCGCTTCGAGGTCTTTGCGGATGCTGTGATAGACGACTTCGGAATCGTACTGCGCGGTCACGCCGCCGAGAAAGGCTCGTTCGGCCTGCGGCACACCGAGGCGGTCAAACGTGCGCTTGATCTCTTCAGGGACTTCGTCCCAGGTGACGCCTTCGACGTCCGAGGCGCGCATATAATAGAAGATGTCGGCGAAGTCGATCTGGTTGAGCAGTTCCAAATTCGCCCACGGCGGCAGCGGCTTGGCCAAGAAGATGTCGAGCGCGCGGTGGCGCTGGTCGCGCATCCACTGCGGCTCATCCTTGATGCGCGCGATCTGCTCGACGATCTCGTGATCCAGACCCTTGCGCGACTTGAACGAATACTTGACGTCGTCGTCGCGAAATCCGTACTTGTAATCTTGGTCGACGAGTTCTTGCTGCTTGAGCGCCATGAATACTTAGGCCTCCACGAGTTCATTGATGAGCGGATCGTAACCCTGAGCCTCGAGCTCTTGCGCCAGTTCCGGCCCGCCTTCTTTGGCGATCTTGCCCTTGATGAGCACGTGCACGACGTCGGGTTTGACGTAGTTGAGGATGCGCTGATAGTGCGTGATGAGCAGCACGGAGCGCTCGGGCGAGCGCTGCGCTTCGATGCCTTCGGCGATCACGCGGAGCGCGTCGATGTCGAGTCCGGAATCGGTCTCGTCCAGGATGGAGAGCGTCGGCTGCAGCACGAGCGCCTGCAGCATCTCAAGCCGCTTCTTCTCACCGCCGGAGAAACCGTCGTTGACGTAACGGCGCAGCGTTGCAGGATCCATCTTAAGACGTGCGCACGCGTTGTCCAGCAGCTGCTTGAATTCTTTGGGCGTCAGCGGCGCGGCGTTCTTGTGGCGCGCGATAAGACAGTTGCGCAGAAAGTTGGCGACGCTCACGCCGGGAACGGCAGACGGATATTGGAAGCACAAAAACATGCCGGCGAGAGACCGCTCGTGCGGTCCCATTCCGAGAATGCTCTTGCCTTCGAAGAGGACGTCGCCTTTGGTGATGATGTATTTCGGGTGCCCCATCAGCGCAAAAGAAAGCGTGCTCTTGCCGGAGCCGTTCGGGCCCATGAGGGCATGCACGGTGCCGCGGTCGATCGTCAGGTCGACTCCACGGATGATCTCGGCATCGCCCACGCTCACGTGGAGATCGCGGATTTCAAGAATTCGGTCGGGCATGCGGTCCTCTCGTTGCGGGACGAAAATGGCTCGTCCGTCCTACGTCATTGTAGGTCGGTTATCGGAGATAGTCAAGAATTGTGTTGATTATCTTGGCTACTTTTACTATAATACCTTTGAAACCATGCGAGAGGACAGCTTCTTCCAGACCACCCGCGGGCGCATTGTCGCGGCGTTGAAGCGCACGCCGAAGACGGCGAGCGAACTGTCGACCGAGCTCGGCCTGACGGCAAATGCCGTGCGCCAGCACTTGGCGCGGCTCGAGCGCGACGGTCTTGTGGCCGAAGCAAAAGCGCGGCGCGGCCGCACCAAGCCGAGCCAGCTCTTCTCGCTGACGCACGACGGGGATCGGCTCTTCCCGCAACGCTACGACGTCTTGCTCAACGCGGTCCTCGACGAAGTGCGCCGCGAGGGCGGCGTCGACGCCGTGGCCACGATTTTCCGCAACATCGGTGAGCGCAGCGCGCGAAGGCACGCGCATCGCTTCGAAGGCAAGGATGTGGGTCAGCGCGTGGACGAGATCGCGAAGATCCTCGGCGAACACGGCGTCCTAGCGGACGTCGAACGCCGGCCTGAAGGCTTCGTGCTGCGCGAGCACAACTGCCCATTTAAGGAGACCGCGGTCTCGCATCCGCAGGTCTGCAGCGTTGTGCACACGCTCATGGGCGAGTCGCTCTCGGACAAGCCGCAGCAGCGGACGTCGATTGCGCGCGGCGACGACACCTGCGAATTTCTCGTTCCGGCCGAGTCCGGAACCGCCGGAGGCAATTGATGGATTTCCCCAAGTTCCAGGAACTCGTGACGAACCGGCCTGGGTTCGCCCAGATGGAGAACCCGACCGCGACGGGCGAGTACTTCTCGGACTCCTGCGGCGATATGTACACGTTCTATCTGAAGATCGACGGAGAAAAGCGCATCACCGACGCCTCGTACTTCACCACGGGCTGCGGATTCGGCGTCGCGACGTGCGCGATTCTGACCACTTTGATCAAAGGCAAGACCGTGGACGAAGCGGCCGCGCTGCAACCCGCCGATATTGAAAGTTTTCTCGGCGGATACCCGGAGCGCAAGAAAGATTATCCCGAGCGCGTGCTTGAGGCGCTCCACGTGGCGATCGGCAACTATCGCAAGTCTGAGACGCCGACCACGGCGGCGGAGAGCTTCGCCAAGTTTAATTGAAGCTTAATGCGATTAGTTGATAATCGCGACCCCTACTCTCACGTTTCTCATCAAATAGTAACAATTCGGCACGAGAATGGTACTCATGAACGAGAACCATTCGCATGGCTGCGGCGTACTACAAGTAGATCGCCGCACACGTACCGGCCGGTTGGGAATAGCCGCGGTACCGGCTCTAGGTCAAGGTATATGAAGAACGCCGCCACCATCGCTCGCAGTGCATCCGCGCGTTTCACGCGCGGGGCAGTTTCGCTCCTGGACGATCGCATCGAGACCGTCCAGGTCGGAACGCGCCTCGTCGCGTCAAACGCCAAGCGCTTCGGGCGATCCATGCTCCGCATGCTCCAGCGGTCCGCCGTGCTCTGCATCATCGACATGTCGGATGTCGAGGTCGTGGACAGCTCCGGATTCGGATCGCTCATCTCCGCGATTCGCAAAGTCGAAGAGGCGGGCGGTGCTGCCGCTATCGTCTGCACGAACAGCGCGGTCAAACGGCTCTTCGAGGTCGCGGGCATCACGCGCATCGTGCCGGTCGTCGGACGCCTCGCCGACGCTCGCACGATCCTCGAAGCTTTCGATCGCGACGAGCTCGCGAGCTAGCCGACGAATCATGCAAGGCATACGGATTTTCACATCGCTGGACGAGGCGCGCCGCGAAGGCTTCGCCATCTTCGAGAAGACCGACGAAGGCTATCTCATGCGCCGCGATGAGGGCGGACGGTTCGCGTTAGCGCTCGTGCGCATCGATCGCGAGATCGCGGATCGGCCGGCCAGCTAGCCGGCGCGGAGCATCTCCACGACGGCTTCCACCACGGCGGAATCGAATTGCGAGCCCGCATTTTTTTGCAATTCGATGATCGCGTCGGCCTGGTCGCGCGCGCGCCTGAAGGGTCGATCCGCTGTCATGGCGCCAAAGGCATCGAGCACGCCGAGCGCGCGCGCGATCCGATGGATATGTTCACCCGCGAGTCCGCGCGGATAGCCTTTGCCGTCGAAGTGCTCGTGGTGCGAAAGCACGATCTCGGCCAATTCGTCTTGACCGGCTGCAGCCCGTACGATGTCGTACCCGAGCGATGGATGCGACCGCATGAGACGGAGTTCGGTCTCATCCAATGCTCCCGGTTTGCGTAACACCGAGGTCGGAATCGCGAGCTCGCCGACGTCGATCAACACCGAGGCCCGAAGCAGCAGCGCTCGATCGGCCGCCGGCATTTTGACGTATTTCGCGTAGTCGGCCGCAAGCCAATTGACCGCGATCTGATGCGAGTGCGAGTATGGGCCCGCATTTGCGATGGCGAGCACGTGCGCGTCGAAAGGCGCAAAGTCGCCGATCAGGCGGGCGGCCGGGGCTTCACCTGTGGCCAGCGCGATCGTTTCCGTGCGTTTGCCGGCATATAGCGCGAGATCGGCCGCTGCGACGAGCGCCTCGCGCC
>Ga0209168_10000540_pt1 | contig 35586 bp, 28 predicted proteins | sample Coa_R1_FD_187156 | JGI IMG/M metagenome (GOLD analysis project Ga0209168, IMG submission 187156) | Surface soil microbial communities from Centralia Pennsylvania, which are recovering from an underground coalmine fire - Coalmine... | ecosystem: Environmental > Terrestrial > Soil > Unclassified ...
CCCCCCCGGTCCGCCCGCACCACCTCGGCCCGGGTCGAGGAGATGGTGGGGAGGAGATGGGCGGGTTTCGTGCGGACTCCGAGCGTGTAGACGCTCGGGTGCTCGAGGAGGAGCAGGTAGTCCGACTCGTGCTGGGCATGGAGCGCCCGCTGCAGGTCGGCCGCCTCGGCGTAACGCACCGAGCCGAGCCAGCGCACCCGGAGCGGTCGGTCGGCGGTCACAGCTCGGCGGACCAGTCCCTCGTCTCGATCTCGGTGGCGAGCGCCTTCAGGAAGGCCGAGGCGTAAGCGCCGTCGACGGCACGGTGGTCGAAGGAGAGCCCGAGCATGCCGACCGAGTGGATGGCGATGGCCTCGCCGCCGTTCGGCCCCGTGACGACGACAGGGCGCCGCTTCACGCCGTCGGTCGAGAGGATGGCCACCTGCGGCTGGCTGATGATCGGCGCCGTGATGAAGGTGCCGAACGGGCCCGGGTTCGTGATCGTGAAGGTCCCGCCGACGACGTCGTCAGCCGAGAGGCGCCGCGAGCGGGCCCGCTCGGCGAGGTCCGCCATCTCCCGCGCGAGGCCGCGGAGCGACTGGCCGTCGGCCTTGCGCACGACCGGGACGATGAGGCCCTGGCGGTCGAGGTCGACGGCGATGCCGAGGTGGACGTCGCGGTGGATGATGAGGGCGTTGTCGCCGACCGAGGCGTTCATGTTCGGGTAGTCGCGCAGCACGTCGACGACGGCCCGGGCGACGAAGGGGAGGTAGGTGAGGCTGATGCCCTCCTCCTCCCGGAAGCGGTCCTTGTGCTGGCGGCGCACCCGCTCGACGCCCTCGTAGTCCGCCTCGATGGCGACGAGGGTGTGGGCCGAGGTCGCCTTCGAGCGCACCATGTGCTCGGCGGTGAGGCGGCGGATGTTGCTGAACGGGACGATCTCGTCGCGCTCGCCCGCCGCCGCCGGCGGGAAGGGAGCCGGCCGGGGCGACCCGGCCGTTTCGGCCGCCGCAGCGGGCCGTGCAGGCGCTGCGGACGGTTCAGGGCTCGCCGGAGCCGCCGCCGGGGCACCACCCGAGGCGGCCTGCTGGTCGAGGTAGGTGAGGACGTCGCCCCGGGTGATGCGGCCGCCCTGGCCCGTCCCCTTGATCTTGGACGGGTCGAGGCCGTGCTCGTCGATGAGCTTTCGGACGACGGGCGAGAGGAGCATCGAGGCGCCGGCCGACCCGCCGCCACCCGAGCTCCCGTTCGCCCCGGCGGGGGCGGCGTTCGCCGGCGCAGCGGCGACGTCCGGTGTAGGCGACCCGGTCCCGGCCGGCGGCGCCGGCGGCGCAGCAGCGGGCGGCTGCTCCGACGCGGCCACGGCCGCGGGCTCCGCGGCGCTCGTGTCCGTACCGGCGGCCGTTTCGGCAGATGCCGCCGGTACGGGGGCAGCGGCCGCCGGCTCCTCGAGGTCGGCTGCCGGCGTCTGCAGCTCCGTCTCGGCCGGCGCCGCCGCAGCAGCAGGCGGCGAAGCGGCCGCCGCCCCGTCGCCGCCGATCACGGCGAGGCGGGTGCCGACGTCGACGGTGTCCCCCTCGGGGACGAGGATCTCGGAGAGCACGCCCGCCGCCGACGACGGCACCTCGGAGTCGACCTTGTCGGTCGAGACCTCGAAGAGGGGCTCGTCCTGGGCGACTTCCTCGCCGACCTGCTTCAGCCAGCGGATGATGGTGCCCTCGGTCACGGTCTCCCCGAGTTGCGGCATCGTGATGTCAGCCAAGGTGCAGGCCCCTTCCGGTGAGTGCGAGAACCGTCTCCCCGAACGACTCGGACAGCGTCGGGTGCGGCTGGATGAACTGGGCGATCTCGTCGGGCGTTGCCTCCCAGTTGACGGCGAGGTACGCCTGGCCGAGCTGCTCGGTGACCCACGGCCCGACCATGTGCACTCCGAGGAGGCGCCCGGCCCGGCCGTCGGGCAGCTTCTCGGCGATGACCTTCACGACCCCGTCCGTCTCGCCGAGGATGCGGGCACGGCTGTTGCCGCCGAGGGGGTCCTTCTTCACGACGATGTCGAGGCCGGCCGCTTTGGCGTCCTCCTCGGTGAGCCCGACGAAGGACACCTCCGGGTGGCAGTAGATGCCCCACGGCACGGCTCCGTAGTTCACCGGGACGCACGGCTCGCCGAGGATCTGCTTCACGATGAGGATCGCCTCGGCGAAACCGACGTGGGCCAGTTGCGGCGTCGCCACGAGGTCGCCCGCCGCGTAGACGCCCTCGGCGCCCGTGCGCATCCACTCGTCGACCCGCACGAAACCCCGCTCGTCCATCTCGACCCCCGTCCCCTCCCCGAGGAGGTCGTCGGAGAGCGGGCGCCGGCCGACCGAGACGATGACCGTGTCGACCACGACCGACTGGCCCTCGCCGAAGCTCACGGTCGTGCCGTCGCCGCTCGGCTCGTGGCCGTGCACGGCTACGCCGGTGTGGACGGTGATCCCCCGCTTCTTGAACGAGCGCACGACGACGTCGGCGACGTCGCGGTCGCAGCCCGGGAGCAGCTTCGGGAGCGCCTCGAGCACCGTCACCTGCACGCCGAGGTCCGACATCATCGAGGCGAACTCGCAGCCGATGGCGCCCCCGCCGATGACGGCGGCCGAGCGCGGGAGCGACGTCAGCGAGAGCACCTCGTCGGAGGTCATGACGTACTTGCCGTCGGTCTCGAAGCCGGGGATGAGCCGCGGCACCGACCCGGTCGCCAGCACGACGTGGCGGCCGGTGAGCCGTGTCGTCGAGCCGTCGGCGAGGGCGACCTCGACGACCTTGCCGGGAAGGAGCTTCCCGGTCCCCTCGAAGACCTTGTTCTTCCGCTGCTTCATCAGCCCCGAGAGCCCGCGGTGCAGCTGGTCGACCACCTTGTTCTTGCGGTCCTGGCTGACGGCGAAGTCGACGGTCGGCTGGCTCGCCTGCACGCCGAACTCCTTCGCGCCGGCAACGGTGCGGTAGACCTCGGCCGTCTCGAGGAACTCCTTGGCCGGGATGCAGCCGCGGTGAAGGCAGGTGCCGCCCACCTTCTGCTTCTCGACGACGGCGACCGAGAGGCCGGCCGCACCTGCGTAGAGCGAGGTGGCGTACCCGGCGGGCCCCCCACCGACGACGACGATGTCGAAGGCCTCTTCGCCCGTGGCTTCAGCTGCTCCAGCGTGAGGATCGGTCACGTGCCCCGAGCGTAGTAGTCGAGACGCGGGGCCTCAGCAGGCGCGAACGCCCGCCATTCGCCAGAGGATCGGGGGCCTCAGCGGCCGCCGGCTCCGAGGATCCCGAGGGCGTCGAGCACCGTGAGCACTTGCTTGGCACACTCCTCGGGCGTGAGCCCGGTCGTGTCGAGCACGAGCTCGGGGGACTCGGGCTGCTCGTAGGGCGACGACACGCCCGTGAAGGCCCGCAGCTCGCCACGGCGCGCCTGGGCGTACATCCCCTTCGGGTCCCGCTCCTCGCAGACGGCCAAGGGCGTCGAGACGTGCACCTCGACGAAGGGCACGCCGTGGATCGAATGACGCTTGCGGGCGGCCGCCCGGCCGGCAGCGAACGGGGCGATGACCGGCACGAGGGTGAGGTGCCCGGCCCGCGAGAGCAGCAGCGCCACCTCGCCCACCCGGCGCACGTTCTCGACCCGGTCGGCCTCGCTGTAGGACAGGTCGGCGTTGAGGCCCTCGCGCAGCACGTCCCCGTCGAGCATGACCGGCCACGACGAGTCGGGGCCGAGCAGGCCGAGGAGCGTCGTCGCGATCGTCGTCTTGCCGGCGCCCGGCAAGCCGGTGAACCACACGGTGGCCCGTCCGTCCACGGCGCCCGCCTCAGTCGGTCGAGCGGAGCAGCATGCCGGCCGCCACCGTCGCGTTCGTCCCCTCGTCCACCAGCACGAAACTCCCCGTCTCGCGGTTCACCCGGTACTCGTCGTAGAAGAGCGGCACCGTCGTGCGGAGGTCGATGCGGCCGATGTCGTTCAGCTCGAGCGCCTCGGCGGACGCCTCCCTGTGCAGCGTGTTCACGTCGAGGCGGTAGACGACGTCCTTCACGAGGGCGCGGGCCCAGCGCGTGGTGTGCTTCAGCTGCAGCTTGGCGCCCTTTGCGAGCGGCTTCTCGGCCATCCAGCACACCATGGCGGAGAGGTCCTGTCCGACCGACGGGTGGTTGCGCGGCCGGCAGAGCATGTCGCCCCGCGAGATGTCGAGCTCGTCGGCGAGCCGGACGACGACCGCCATCGGCGGGTAGGCCTCGGCGAGGGGGCCGTCGGCCGAGTCGATCGCCTCGACCGTGGAGGTGAAGCCCGACGGGAGCACGACGACGTCGGCCCCGACCTCGAGCACCCCGGAGGCGACCTGCCCGGCGTAGCCGCGGTAGTCGCGCAGGTCCGTCGAAGCGGCCGGCCGCACCACCCGCTGGACGGGGAAACGGAGGTCGATGAGGTTGCGGTCCGAGCTGATGTGGACGTGCTCGAGGTGGTGCAGGAGCGACGGCCCGTCGTACCACTTCATCTCGAGCGAGTGGTCGACGACGTTGTCCCCCTCGAGGGCAGACATCGGCACGCAGGTGACGTCGGTCACCTCGAGCCGGGCGGTGAAGTCCTCGAACTCCCGGCGGATCTCCTCGAAACGGGCCCTGCTCCAGTCGACGAGGTCCATCTTGTTGACGCACAGCACGAGGTGGCGGATGCCGAGGAGCGAGGCGATGGTGGCATGCCGCCTCGTCTGCTCGGTCGGGCCGCTCCGGGCGTCGACCAGCAGCACGACGAGGTCGGCCGTGGAGCAGCCCGTCACCATGTTGCGGGTGTGCTGGGTGTGGCCGGGGGTGTCCGCGATGATGAACTTGCGCTTCGGGGTGGCGAAGTAGCGGTAGGCGACGTCGATCGTGATGCCCTGCTCCCGCTCGGCCCGCAGCCCGTCGGTGAGGAGGGCCAGGTTCGTGAAGTCGTCGCCCCGCGCCAGGCTGGACGCCTCGATCGCCTCCAGCTGGTCCTCGAAGACCTGCTTGGAGTCGTAGAGGAGCCGCCCGATGAGGGTGGACTTGCCGTCGTCGACCGAGCCCGCCGTGGCGAAGCGCAGCAGCTCCACCTAGAAGTACCCCTCCCGCTTGCGGTCCTCCATGGCAGCCTCGGAGAAGCGGTCGTCGGCCCTCGTCGCCCCGCGTTCGGACACCCGGCTGACGGCGGTCTCGGCGATGACCTGCTCGGGGGTGCTCGCCTTCGACTCGATGGCGGCGGTGCAGGTCATGTCGCCGACCGTCCGGTAGCGCACCGTCGCCGTGAACGGCTCCTCGCCGTGGTCGGGCCGGGGGGCGGTGTACGGCCCGACGGCGAGCAGCATGCCGCCCCGGCGGAAGACCTCGCGGTCGTGGGCGAAGTAGATCTCGGGCAGCGCCACCTGCTCGCGCTCGATGTACTGCCAGATGTCGAGCTCGGTCCAGTTCGAGAGCGGGAAGACCCGGAAGTGCTCTCCCGGGTGGTGCCTCGTGTTGAAGAGGTGCCACAGCTCGGGCCGCTGCGCCCGCGGGTTCCACTGACCGAACTCGTCGCGAAGTGAGAAGACCCGCTCCTTCGCCCGCGCCTTCTCCTCGTCGCGCCGCCCCCCTCCGAAGACGGCGTCGTAGCCGCCCTCCTCGAGGACTCTCAGCAGGGTGAAGGTCTGCAGCCGGTTGCGTGTGGCGCCGGGGACGGGCTGCTCGACGATCGACCCCCGGTCGATGTCCTCCTGCACCGAGCCGACGACGAGGCGCACGCCGAGCGACTCGATCTGGCGGTCCCGGAACTCGAGCACCTCGGGGAAGTTGTGCCCGGTATCGACGTGCACGACGGGAAACGGGATCCGCTGCGGCCAGCACGCCTTCGCGGCCAGGTGCAGGAGGACGGCGGAGTCCTTGCCTCCCGAGAAGAGGAGCGCCGGCTTCTCGAACTCGGCGACCACCTCACGGATGATGAAGACGGCCTCCGACTCGAGCTCGTCGAGGTGAGAGAGTCGATACGTGGTCATTCGAAACCCCGAGCAGGCTAGTCGCCCTTCCGGGGTGCTCCGGAACCCTCAGGCGTGGAAGGGCGGGTGCCTGTCCACCCAGCCTGCCGCCTCCTCGAGCTGGACAGCCACCCTGAGCAGGAGGTCCTCCCGCCCGTAGGCGGCCACGAGCTGCACCCCGACCGGGAGGCCGTCGGTCGTCCAGTGGAGCGGGAGCGAGATCGCCGGCTGGCCGCTCACGTTGAACTGGGCCGTGTACTGGAGCGTCTCGATCACCCGCTCCTGGCCGACGCCCGGCTCGGACAGCTCGCCGAGGCGTGCGGGCGGCTGTGCGAGCACCGGCGTCACGAGCAGGTCGAAACCGTCCTCGGCCCACCAGCTCGCCACCCTCCTCCGCCAGTTCTCGAACCAGAGCACCGCCTCGAGGTAGGTGGCGCCCGGGATGGACGACCCGAGGGCGTGGAAGATGGCGTTGTCCGGCTCCATTTCGGACGGGTCGATCGTGCGCCCGAGCAGCTCGGACCAGTGGTCGAGGTCCGAGACGATCGCGGTGGCGACGAGGACGATGAAGTGGCGCTGGAAGTCGTCGTCACCGATGGCGGCCGGGTGCGACTCCTCGAGCTTGTGGCCGAGCTGCTCGAGCAGCGCTGCGGCCCCCTGCACCGCCTCTCGCGTCTCTTTATGGCCGACGAAACCCGAGAACGGCGGGTGGTCCAGCAAGCCGATCCGGAGCGTCCCCGGCGCCGCACCCACCTCGTCGGCAAAGGGCCGGGCCGGTGGCGGGGCGACGAAGAGGTCGCCCGGCATCTCGCCGGCGAGGACGTCGAGCACCCTGGCCGAGTCGCGCACCGTCCGCGTGACCACGTGGTCGATGGTGGAGCCCGCCCAGGAGGCCTCGCCCGGCTCGGGGCCTGGGCTCACCCGGCCCCGGCTCGGCTTCAGGCCGACGAGGCCGCAGTTGCTCGCCGGGATCCGGATCGAGCCACCGCCGTCGTTGGCGTGCGCCACCGGCACCATGCCGGCCGCCACGGCCGCCGCCGAGCCGCCCGAGGAGCCGCCCGTCGTGTGGTCGAGCTCCCAAGGGTTGTGGCTCGGCCCGTAGGCGAGCGGCTCGGTCGTGATGGTCGTGCCGAGCTCGGGGCAGTTGGTCCGCCCGAGCACGACGAAACCGGCCTGCTGCAGCTTCTCGACCAGGTACGCCGTCCGCGGCGCCCGGTACCCGGCCTCCTTGGCGACCCGGAGCCCGTAGTGGATCGGCTCGCCCGCCATCGGGGCGCCGAGGTCCTTCAGGAGGATCGGGACCCCCGTGAACGGCCCGTCGGATGCGGCCTTCGCCTCGTGGCGCGCCGCCTCGAAGCGCTCGTGGATGACGGCGTTGAGCGCCCCGTTCGTCGCCTCGACGCGGGCGATGCCCTCCTCGACGAGCTCGCCCGGCGAGGCCTCGCCGGACCTCACGAGCTCGGCCTGGGCGGTGGCGTCCATGAACGTCAGTCGGTCGTCCATCGGTCCTCCCTGTCGAGTGGCACTTGCCAGCAGTCTCGCAGACCCCGGGCCGTCGCCGCCCCGACGACCGGGCTACTTCGGGGGCATGCGAAGCCCGCCGTCGAGGCGGATCGTCTCTCCGTTCAGGTACGGGTTCTCGGCGATGGCGACCACGAGCTGGGCGAACTCGGCCGGGTAGCCGAGCCGCTTCGGGAAGAGCACACCGGAGCCGAGCGCCTGGCGCTGCTCCTCTGGGAGGAGGCCGAGGAGCGGGGTGTCCATCAGCCCCGGGGCGATGGTGTTGACCCGGATGCCGACGGGCGAGAGGTCGCGGGCGGCCGGCACGGTCATGCCGACGATGCCGCCCTTCGAGGCCGAGTACGAGATCTGGCCGATCTGGCCCTCGAAGGCGGCCACCGAGGCCGTGTTGACGATGACGCCGCGCTCGCCGTCCTCGAGCGGCTCCGTCTTCGAGACGGCGCCGGCGGCGATGCGCATCACGTTGAACGAGCCGATCAGGTTCACGTTGACGACGGTCTTGAAGGCGTCGAGGTCATGCGGCTCGCCCTGGCGGCCGATCGTCCGCTGCGCCCAGCCGATGCCGGCGCAGTTGACGACGATGCGGAACGTGCCGGCGGCGGCCGCCTTCGCGACCGCCTCCTCGACAGCAGCCGGGTCGCCCACGTCGCCGGCGGCGTAGGTGGTCTTCCCGCCGAGCTCGTCGGCGAGGGCCTTCGCGCGACCCTCGTCCCGGTCGAAGATGGTGCAGACCGATCCCTTGGCGGTGAGCGCCCGGACCGTCGCCTCGCCGAGCCCGGAGGCCCCGCCGGTGACCAGGGCGGAAGTGTCTTCGATTCGCATGCCCGGCAGGTTACCGACGGGTCGCCTCCGCCCGCCTCCCGAGCCCCCCTCTCGCGCCGCCGCCTCTCCCGTCCGCGTCCCTACCGTCCACGTCCCGTCCGCCCCCAATCGCGTCCCGTCCGCCCCCAATCGCGTCCCTTCATGACTTCGGTCCAACTATTGGACTGAAGTCACGAAGGGACGCGTGCCAACAGTCGGATCACCGCCCTTGCAGCCTGCCGCAGCCACCACGACGGACCCGACGAGGCGGCCCGGCGGCGCTTCCAGCCACCGCAAGCGACCCGATGCCAGGACCCGCCCGAAGGGCGGGTCGACCCCGGTCTCAGCGGGCGAGCGAGCGGGCGGCGCCCTGCTGGGTGAGGGCGGCCTCGACGGCCAGGCGGTCGACCAGGTCGTTCAGCTCGTGGCCGCCGTGCCCCTTCACCCAGGCGAGCTCGACCTCGGCCGAGCGCCGGTCGACCACCTCCTCGATGAGCGGCATCCAGAGGTCCTGGTTGGCCACGGGCTCGCCCTTGGCGTTGCGCCAGCCCTTCTTCCGCCAGCCCGCCCACCAGCGCTGGCGGAAGCAGTTCACGACGTAGGTGGAGTCGCTCACCACCGTGACGAGCCTCGGGCTCGGGAAGGCCTCGAGCGCCCGCAGCACCGCCAGGAGCTCCATCCGCTGGTTCGTCGTGTAGGCCTCTGCCCCGCTCTCGAACCAGTCCTCGCTCACCGCCCAGGCCCAGCCGCCCGGCCCCGGGTTCCCGCGGCAGGCACCGTCGGTGTAGACGAAGAGACGGTAGGCGGGCACCCGAGCGAGGCTACGTCCCGGCGGCGCCCGCCGGGCGGACCCGACGGGACGCACGACGGGCTGCGGAGCCGACCGGAGAGGGGTGCTCGGAGCGCGACAATCGACGGCGTGATCTTCGACGGCTACTCGCACCAGGTGCCGGACATCGACCCGACCGAGACGACCGAATGGCTCGACTCCTTCGACGCCATCGTCGACCAGCGGGGCCGTGACCGGGCGCGCTTCCTGCTCATGAAGCTGCTCGAGCGCGCCCAGGAGCAGAAGATCGGCTTCCCGGCCACGGTCTCGACCCCGTACGTCAACACCATCCCGGCCGAGCGCGAGCCGTGGTTCCCGGGCGACGAGCACCTCGAGCGGCGCATCCGCGCCTACATCCGTTGGAACGCCGCGGTCATGGTGACGAGGGCCAACTCGAAGGACCCCGGCATCGGCGGCCACCTCTCCACCTACGCCGCCTCGGCCTCGCTCTACGAGGTCGCCTTCAACCACTTCTTCCGCGGCAAGGCGAACGGCCTCCCCGGCGACCAGGTCTTCTTCCAGGGCCACGCCTCACCGGGCATCTACGCCCGCGCCTTCGTCGAGGGGCGGCTCGACGAGGAGCACCTCGACAACTTCCGCTTCGAGACCGGTGGCAAGGGCCTCTCCAGCTACCCGCACCCCCGCCTCATGCCCGAGTTCTGGGAGTTCCCGACCGTCTCGATGGGCCTCGGGCCGCTCGCCGCCGTCTACCAGGCGCGCTTCAACCGCTACCTCCTCCACCGCGAGATCGTCGACACGTCGGACTCGAGGGTCTGGGCCTTCGTCGGCGACGGCGAGATGGACGAGCCCGAGAGCGTGGCGGCCCTCCGCCTCGCCGCCCGCGAGAAGCTCGACAACCTCGTCTTCGTCGTCAACTGCAACCTGCAGCGCCTCGACGGCCCGGTGCGGGGCAACGGCAAGATCATCCAGGAGCTCGAGGCCCTCTTCAGGGGCTGCGGCTGGAACGTCATCAAGGTCATCTGGGGCCGGAAGTGGGACGAGCTCCTCGCCCGCGACGTCGACGGCGTGCTCGTCAACAAGATGAACACGACGCCCGACGGGGACTTCCAGACCTACGCCACCCAGTCGGGCGCCTACATCCGCGAGCACTTCTTCGGCCCCGACCCGCGGCTCCGCAAGATGGTCGAGCACCTCTCCGACCAGGACCTCCAGCAGCTCCCCCGCGGCGGGCACGACTACCGGAAGCTGTACGCCGCCTACAAGATGGCCACCGAGCAGTCGGGCGCCCCGACCGTCATCCTCGCAAAGACGATCAAGGGCTGGACCCTCGGCCCGGAGATCGAGGCGCGCAACGCCACCCACCAGATCAAGAAGATGACCCAGGACCAGCTGCGCCTGCTGCGGGACCGCCTCTACCTGAACGAGGAGATCCCCGACGAGGCGCTCGACGCCGCCCACCCGCCCTACTTCCGGCCGTCTGACGGCGCCCCCGAGCTCGAGTACCTGCGGGCCCGCCTCGAGGCGCTCGGCGGGTCGCTGCCGAAGCGGGTCGTCCGCGCCAGAGGAAAGAGCGGCCTCTCGGCCGCAGGTGCGCAGGTCTACACGGAGTTCAAGGCGGGCTCGCGGGGACAGGCCGTCTCGACCACGATGGCCTTCGCCCGGCTGCTGCGGAACCTGCTGCGGGACCCGAGCGTCGGCCGCTTCGTCGTCCCGATCATCCCCGACGAGGGGCGCACCTTCGGCCTCGACGCCCTCTTCTCCGAGGTGAAGATCTACGCCTCCGAGGGCCAGCGCTACACCTCGGTCGACGCCGGGCTCCTCCTCTCCTACGCCGAGGACCGCACCGGCCAGATCCTGCAGGAGGGCATCACCGAGGCGGGCGGCATGGGGAGCTTCCAGGCGGCGGGCACCGCCTACGCCAGCTGGGCCACCCCGATGGTGCCGATCTACCTCTTCTATTCGATGTTCGGCTTCCAGCGGGTCGGCGACCTCATCTGGCAGTCGGCCGATGCGAGGGCGCGGGGCTTCCTCATCGGCTGCACGGCTGGCCGCACGACGATGAGCGGCGAGGGGCTCCAGCACGAGGACGGCCACTCGCTCCTCCTCGCCTCGGCCTTCCCGAACGTGCGGGCCTACGACCCGGCCTTCGCCTACGAGATGGCGATCGTCATGGAGGAGGGGCTCGCCCGCCTCACGGGTCCGGACGCCGAGGACTGCATCTACTACCTCACCCTCTACAACGAGAACTACCCCATGCCGCCGCTCCCCGAGAGCGACGAGGAGCAGGCCCGCATCCGCCAGGGCGTCCTCGCCGGCCTCTACCGCTACGCCGAGCCGGCCGAGGTCGAGCCGGCCGCCAAGGGAGCCGGCTCGCGGCGGGGCCAGAAGAACGGAGGGCGCTCGGCGACCATCCTCTTCTCCGGCACCGCCTGGCAGGCTGCCATGGAGGCCCGCCGGATGCTCGCCGAGGAGTGGGACGTGAGCGCCGAGGCGTGGTCGGCGACGAGCTACAAGTCGCTTCGCGACGACGCCCTCGAGGTGGAGCGCTGGAACCGCCTCCACCCGGGCAGCGCCGAGCGCCAGCCCTACGTCAGCCGGGCCCTGGCGGATGCCGCCGGACCGGTCGTGGCCGTGAGCGACTTCGTGAAGGCGGTGCCCGACCAGATCGCCCGGTTCGTGCCCGGCCGCTTCGTCGCCCTCGGCACCGACGGCTTCGGACGCTCTGACACCCGGGCCGCCCTCCGGCGCCACTTCGAGGTCGACGCCGCCCACGTCACCGTGGCGGTGCTCGCTGCCCTTGCGGCCGGCGGCGAGGCGAAGGAGAACGAGGTGGCAGAAGCCATCGCCCGCTACGGCCTCGACCCCGACGCCATCGACCCGAGGGTTGCCTGAGACTTTCCACAACCTGGTCCTCAATCCTCAAGAGCGGCCTCGTTCTGGTCGATAACCAGACCCAGAAGACGTCAGTTGGAGACAGTGCGACTGACGAAACTGGGCTGGCACAGGGAGCCTTGGGGTGGAGCAGCGAGAGACATCGGGCGTCACGATCCGGCTGATCGTCGAGTACGTGCGCGCCAACGCGGGTGAGGACGGCCTGGCACGGGCTTTCGAGCTGGCCGGCGAGACCCGGCCGATCGAGGTGCTCGAGAACCCCCGCACATGGTCCACCTATGAGCAGCGCATCGCCCTGTGGGAAGCCGCCGCCACGGTCACCGGGGACCCGTTCGTCGCCCGCAAGATGGGCGCCTCCGTGCTGCACTCGTCCGGGACGGCGCTCTTGCGGTCCGTGCTCCTCCCCTTCCGCTCGCCCCGCTCCCTCCTGCGGGCGCTCCCGATGGTCCACTCCAAGTTCGACGCCGCCGCCGAGAGCACGATCGTCGACCTCGGGCCGGACTGGGCGACCATGTCGTACGCCGTGAAGGCGCCCCACGTGCCGAACAAGCACGACTGCCTCTACACCGAGGGGCTGCTCTCCCAGGTCAGCTCACTGTTCGGCCTGCCCGAGGCGAAGGTCACCCAGAGCCAGTGCCAGGTCGAGGGCGCGCCGACCTGCCTGTTGCACGTGACGTGGAAGGCGAAGCGCCGCCGGCGGGACCGAGGAGACGAGCTCCGGATCGAGCAGGGCGCCTTCGCCCGCCTGCAGCTCGACGAGCTCGAGGAGACCCTCGCCGAGCTCATGCAGATCGAGGACTCCGGCGAGATGCTGCGCCGGGTCGTCCAGCACGCTGGGTCGTCGGTCGCCGCCCAGCGCCTCTTGTTCGTGACATGGGACACGAACGGCACCGCACGGCGCGTGTACGCCGAGGGGTTCTCGGCCGAGGAGGCCGGGGACGTCGCCGACGACCTCGAGGCGGGCCGACCCGTCGGTATCGCCGAAGGCCAGTTCGTCCTCTCGTCCCGGGTCGCTTCGCCGCACCGCGACTACGGCATGATCGCCGCCTTCTCGACCGGACCCTTCGCCGAGCACGAGCAGACGCTCCTCGACTCCTATGCGCGCCTGTCCGCCGTGACGCTCGACACCCGCTCCGCCATCGACGAGGCCAGGATGCGGAGCAGGGTCGCCGAGGTGCTCGGGGCGTTCGCCCGCCGCCTGATCGGCGTGCGCGAGCTCTCCGACCTGTCGCACGCCACCGTCGCCGCCGCACTCGAGATCACCGGGGCTGACCGCGTCTCGCTCCTGCTCTACGACGAGGAGACCGGTGGGCTCGAGCCCTTCGAGTACGCCGGAACGACCCCGTCGCGGCCGGAGGGCGAGCCGGCGCAAGGCGTCCGGCCGCAGGACACCCCCGAGCTGGCACGCCTGCTCGAGTCGCCCGACATGCCCCGCTGCTACGACCGGTCCTACGACGACGACTTCGTGCAGGCCACGCTCGAGCGCTTCGGGCTGCAGGCCATGGCGCTCGTGGCGCTGCGCTCGGGCGAGAAGCTGCTCGGCGTCCTCGTGGCGAGCTTCTCCGAAACCCGTGAGCGGCCGCCCGTCGTGGACGACGACTTCTTCGCCCGTTTCGCCAGCATCGCCGACCAGGCCGCCGTCGCATGGGAGAAGGCCCTCCTCTCGGACCAGGTGGAGCGCCAGGCGACGCTCGACCCGCTCACCGGTCTCGCCAACCGCCGCGTCTTCACGGAGCTCCTCTCCGAGCTGCTCGCCGCCGCCGACGGCCGGCGCACGGCCGTCCTGTTCTGCGACCTCGACGACTTCAAGAAGGTGAACGACGCCCTCGGCCACGCGGCCGGCGACGACCTCCTCCTCGCGGTGGCCCGCCGGCTGCAGGGCTGCGTGCGGAGCGACGACCTCGTCGCCCGCCTCGGCGGTGACGAGTTCACGGTCCTCTTGCGCGACGTCGACGGCGGCTGGACGCCGGACGCCTTCGCCACGAAGCTGCGCGACGTCATGGCCGAGCCCATCGACCTCGAGGGCTCGCAGGTCAGTGTCCACTTGAGCATCGGCGCCGTCATCGCCACCCCCGGCGAGGCCACCGTGAAGGACGTGCTGCGGCGGGCCGACGCCGCCATGTACGTGGCGAAGACCCAGGGCGGCAACCGGCTGCTCCTGTTCGAGGAGGCCATGCTGCTCGAGCGCTCCGAGCGGGCCGAGCTCGAGAGCACACTCCTTCACGCCCTAAGGGACGACATCGGCGAGCTGCAGGTGCTCTACCAGCCGCAGGTCGACCTGTCCTCGGGCCGCGTCGTCGCCGCCGAGGCCCTCGTGCGCTGGGACCACCCCCGCCGGGGCCGCCTCACGCCCGACCAGTTCCTGCCCGTGGCCGAGGCGTCCGGCCTCGTCGTCCGCCTCGACATGCACGTCCTGCGCACCGCCATCGCCCAGGCCGCCTACTGGCGGTCGATCGGGATGGACCTGCGGGTGTCCTGCAACCTGTCCGCCGCCACGCTCACCTCGCCGGATCTCCTCTCGCAGGTGAAACTGGCCCTCGAAGAGGCGGCCCTCCCGGGCGTGTTCCTCGAGCTCGAGTTCAAGGAGAGCGCCGCCACCGCCGCACCCGAGAGCCTGGCGGCGACGCTCCTCGGGCTGAGCGACCTCGGCATCTCGATCGCCATCGACGACGTCGGCACCGACCACTCTTCGCTCGCCGTGCTGCATCGGCTGCCGGCGCACCGGATCAAGATCGACCGCAGCTTCGTCCGCCAGCTGTCCGACGACCCCGCCAGCGCCTCGGTGGTCGAGGCGGTCGTACTGCTCGCCCGGCGCCTCGGCCAGAGCGTGATCGCAGCCGGCATCGAGACCCGCGTGCAGGCGATCGAGCTCCGGGCGCTCGGCTGCGAGATCGGCCAGGGATACCTCTACTCGAGGCCGGTTCCGCCCGACGAGCTCGCCATGCTCGTCAGGCGCACCTCAGAGATCCCCGCCTGACCCCTACCGGGGCGCTCAGCCGCGGACCTACCATTCCCGTCCTGCGCCCGCGCGCCCGCCGCGGGCATGCGCAAGGGAGGTCCCCATGGCAGCGGACACGGCCCGGCCGACTCGATCCCGGAGCGGAGCGCCTCGCCTGAGCCTCGCCGGCGACCCGGCGGCCGACGAGCTCATTTCCTCGAACCCGTTCGCCCTCCTCGTCGGCATGGTGCTCGACCAGCAGATCCCGCTCGAGTGGGCCTTCACAGGGCCGAAGCTGCTCACCGAACGGCTCGGCGCCGAGCTCGACGCCGGACGGGTTGCGGCGCTCGCCGAGGACCGCCTCGCGGCGCTCTTCTCGGAGCGCCCCGCCCTCCACCGCTTCCCCGGGTCGATGGCGAGGCGGGTGCACGAGCTCGCCGAGCAGCTCGTCCGCGAGTACGGCGGCGACGCCGCGGCGCTCTGGGCAGGCGCTACGAGCGGGGCTGAGCTGTTGCGGCGTGTGAAGGGCTTGCCCGGTTTCGGGGAGCAGAAGGCACGCATCTTCGTCGCCCTCCTCGGCAAGCAGTTCGGTGTCCAGCCGCCCGGCTGGCGGGAGGCGGCCGGCCCCTACGGGGAGGACGGCTCCCTCCGCTCGGTCGCCGACATCACCGGTCCGGACTCGCTCCGGGCCGTGCGCGAGCACAAACGGGCGATGAAGCTCGCCGCGGCGGCGCCCGCCAAGAAAGCCGCAGCCAAGAAGGCACCGGCCAAGAAGGCGCCAGCCAAGAAGGCGGCCCCCGCGAAGAAGGCCCCGGCAAAGAAAGCCCCGGCGAAGAAGGCCCCCGCCAAGAAGGCGCCGGCCAAGAAAGCCCCGGCGAAGAAGGCCCCCGCCAAGAAAGCCGCGCCCAAGAAGGCCCCGGCGAAGAAGGCTCCGGCGAAGAAGGCCGCCCCCCGCCGGTAGCCGCCCAGACGCGCCGATGGGCGACCCCGAAGGGCCGCCCATCGAACGAGGTCTTGCTGAAAGGCTCGACTTCCGGACTACATCGGACGGGACCAGCTTCCGACCGGAGAGGTCGAGGGTGCCTGACTTGGTTTCACCAGGTGGTCCAGCGAGCCGCCTAGCGGCCAGCCACCTCCAGGGTCCCAAGGGATTGACTACTCATGTGCTTGGACCACCTCCTTTCTCTGGTGGCCTCACAATATCGAGCGCGCCGGAGGGCGCGGTGTCAATCAAGTGAAGCCGTCCTCTCGGACCCTCCGGCCGGTAGGGTCGCCCGCCATGCGGGTGGACCGAGGGCCGACCAAGCCCTACGACCTCGTGGTCTTCGACTGCGACGGGGTCCTCGTCGACTCGGAGCGGCTGCTCGTCCCGATCGATACCGCCATCCTCAACGAGCTCGGCTGGCCCATCACCGAGGCGGAGGTGGCCGAGCGCTTCCTCGGCCGGTCGGCCGCCGAGTGCGACCTCGACATCGAGCGCCAGCTCGGACAGCCCATCCCCGACGACGTGCAGCGAGAGGTCGACCGGCGCTACGAGGAGGCGTTCCGCACGAGCCTCGAGCCGGTCGAGGGCGTCATCGAGGTGCTCGACGCCCTCGACCAAGCCGGCGTCGAGACGTGCGTCGCCTCGAGCGGCACCTGGAGGCGGCTGCAATTGTCGCTCGGACTGACAGGACTGCTCGCACGCTTCGACGGCCGGATCTTCTCGGCCGACGAGGTCGCCCGCGGCAAGCCGGAGCCGGACCTCTTCCTCCTCGCCGCCGAGCGCCTCGGCGCCGACCCCACGCGGTGCGCCGTCGTCGAGGACAGCCCCTACGGCATCGAGGCGGCCTTCAGGGCAGCGATGACGCCCTTCGCCTACCTCGGAGGGCTGGTCCCGGGCGAGCGGCTCACTGCCACCGGAGCGCGGGGTTTCGTGCGGATGCGGGACCTCGTCCCGCTCCTCCTCGGCTCAGATGCCTATGCGCTGGGCGAGGAGCTCCCGGTGGTAGGCGGGGTCGCCGAGGATCAGCTCGGATGACTTCGCCCGCTTGAAGTAGAGGTGGGCGTCGTGCTCCCACGTGAAGCCGATGCCGCCGTGGATCTGGATGTTCTCGGCTGCTGCGTGGAAGTAGGCCTCGGAGCAGTACGCCTTTGCGAGGCAGGCGGTGACCGGGAGCTCGTCGTTGTCCTCGGCGGCCGCCCAGCCGGCGTAGTAGGCGGCCGACTTGGCCGACTCGACCTCGAGCAGCATGTCGGCGCACTTGTGCTTGATCGCCTGGAAGCTCCCGATCGGGCGGCCGAACTGGATGCGGGTCTTGGCGTACTCGACGCTCATGTCGAGCACCCGCTGGGCGCCGCCCACCTGCTCGGCGGCGAGCGCCACGGCGGCGAGGTCGAGCGTCTTCGAGAGAAGCGGGCCGGCCTCGCCGTCGGTGCCGATGAGGGTGGCGGGCGTGCCGGAGAACTCGAGCTTCGCCTGCTTGCGGGTCTGGTCCATCGTGGCGAGCGGCGTGCGGGTGAGCCCGGCGGCGTCGCCCGGGACGGCGAAGAGCGAGATGCCGGCCGGCGTGCGGGCGGCGACGAGGACGAGGGCGGCGGTGTGGCCGTCGAGCACGAACGACTTCGTCCCGGTGAGGGTCCAGCCGCCGTCACCCTCGGTCGCCGCCAGCTCGATCGAGTCGAGGTCCCAGCGCCCCGACGGCTCGGTGATGGCGAGGGTGGCGATGGTGTCGCCGCTCGCGATGCCCGGCAGGTACTCGGCCTTGGCCTTCTCGTCGCCCGAGTGCAGGAGGGCGTTGGCGGCGAGGGCGACGGTCGAGAAGTACGGCCCGGGGTAGAGCGCCCGGCCCATCTCCTCGAGCACGACGACGAGCTCGACATAGCCGAAACCCGCCCCGCCGTGCTCCTCGGGGATCGTGAGGGCCTGGAGCCCGAGCTGGTTGGCCATCTGCGACCAGACCGCCTCGTCGTAGCCCTCGGTCGTGTCCATGAGGCGCCGCACCTCGGGGATGGGCGACTTGTCCTCGAGGAACCGCCGCACCGCCTTGCGCAGCTCCTCCTGCTCTTCGCTGAAACCGAAGTTCACGGCTCCTCCCAGGTCGCCGGAACCTTACCCTGGTGTCACAACGGAGAGAAAAGCGGGAGGCGCGTCGTGCACTACGAGGATTCCCAGGTCGAGATCCACAAGGTGGTCGTCGGGCCGATGGACAACAACGTCTTCGTCGTCCGCTGCAAGGAGACGGGCGATGCCCTCCTCGTCGACGCCGCCAACGAGCACGAGCAGCTGCTCGAGCTGTGCCGAAAGCTCAACGTCCGTCAGGTGGTCGAAACCCACGGGCACTGGGACCACATCCAGGCGGTCCCCCAGCTTCGCGAGGCGGGCTACGAGGTCGCCGTCACCGAGCAGGACGCCGCCATGCTCCCCTCCTACGACCTCCTGCTCGAGGACGACTCGGTGCTCACGGTCGGCCGCCTGCGGCTTCGGACCATCCACACGCCCGGGCACACGCCGGGCTCGATGTGCTTTCGGATCGAGGGGTCGCCGGTGCTTTTGTCGGGCGACACACTGTTCCCCGGCGGTGCGGGCAACACGACGTTCCAGGGGGGCGACTTCGCCACGATCATCGAGTCGATCGACCGGCGCCTGTATGCCACCCTCGACGACGACGTCATCGTGATGCCGGGGCACGGCAACGACACGACTGTCGGCCGGGAGCGCCCGCACCTGCAGGAATGGGTCGACCGGGGCTGGTGAGCGACGTCGTCATACCGCTCGGGGACGTCGTACTTTCTCCTACGGCGGTAGTGCTAATCACCTCGGATCACTACCATGGGTGAGGTGAACGACCAGCCGACCTCCAGGGAGGGCGACACGGTCCTCGAGGTCGAGGACCTGCACGTCAGCGTCGAGGGCCACGAGATCCTCCGTGGACTCGACCTCTCGGTCGGGGCCGGCGAGCTCCACGCCATCATGGGCCCGAACGGCTCGGGGAAGTCGACGCTCGCTAACACGCTCGCCGGCGGGCCGGACTACGTGGTGACGAAGGGCCGGATCCGTTTCGAGGGCGAGGACGTCACCGACTGGCCGGTCGACGTGCGGGCGAAGGCCGGCATCTTCCTCGCCTTCCAGTATCCAGAGGAGATCCCCGGCGTCCCGGTCGCCCAGTTCCTCCGCCAGGCCGTCTCGGCCCGCAAGCGGACCGACCTCTCGGTGCTCGAGGTGCGCGTCGCCCTCATGGAGTGGATGAAGCGCCTCGAGATGGACCCCGCCTTCGCCCAGCGGTACCTGAACGAGGGCTTCTCCGGCGGCGAGAAGAAACGCAACGAGATCCTCCAGATGGCCATGCTCGAACCGACCCTCGCCGTGCTCGACGAGACCGACTCGGGCCTCGACGTCGACGCCCTCCGGGTCGTCGCCCGCGGCGTGAGCGAGGTGCGCCGGAAGCGCCCCGACATGGCGGTGGTGGTCGTCACCCACTACCGGCGCATCCTCGAGGCCCTCGAGCCGGACCGGGTGCACGTGCTCCTCGAGGGCCGCATCGTCGACTCCGGCGGGCCCGAGCTCGCCGAGCGGCTCGACGCCGAGGGCTACGAGGCGTGGCGGCCATGACGGCGACGGCCCACGCCTCCGAGCACTCGCCGGCCGGCGGCAGCGCCCGCCTCGCTCCGGCTCGGCTGGACGCCACGGTCGTACGCCGCGACTTCCCCATCCTCATGGCGCCGCACGACGGGCGCCGCCTCGTCTACCTCGACTCCGCCTCCTCGTCCCAGCGTCCCCAGCAGGTGCTCGACGCCATGGATCACTACTACGCCACGACGCACGCCAACGTGCACCGTGGCGTCTACGCCATCGCCGAGGAGGCGACCCGCCTCTACGAAGCGGCCCGCCATAAGGCCGGCCGCTACGTGAACGCCCCCGACCCGGCTCGAGAGGTGGTCTTCGCCAAGAACGCCACCGAGGCCATCAACCTCGTCGCCTACTCCGCCGGCCGCCACCTCATCGGTCCGGACAAGGCGGTCGTCTCGACGGAGATGGAGCACCACGCCAACATCGTCCCCTGGCTCATGCTGCACGAGGAGCGGGGCAACGAGCTGCGCTACCTGCCCCTCACCGAGGACTTCCGCCTCGACCTGACGGACCTCGAGCGACTCGTCGACGGGGCCGGGATCGTCGCGGTGTCGGCCATGTCGAACGTGCTCGGCACGATCAACGACCTCGCTCCGATCGTTGAGGCGGCGCACGCCGCCGGCGCCCTCGTCGTGTGCGACGCCTCGCAGCTCGCCCCCCACCGGCACGTCGACGTGCAAGCCCTCGGCGTCGACTTCCTCGCCTTCACGAGCCACAAGATGCTCGGCCCGACCGGGCTCGGCGTCCTCTGGGGCCGCGCCGAGCTGCTCGACGCCATGCCGCCCTTCCTCGGTGGCGGGGAGATGATCCGAGACGTCCGGCTGGACGGTTTCGTGCCGAACGAGATCCCCTGGAAGTTCGAGGCCGGCACGCAGCCGATCGCCGAGGCGATCGGGCTGGCGAGCGCCATCGACTACCTCGAGATGCTCGGCCTCGAGGCGATCGAGGCGCACGAGGTGGAGCTGACCCGTTTCGCCATCGAGACGCTCCGGGCCGACCACGGCGACGACCTCACGATCTTCGGCCCCGAGCCCGATCCGGTCGGGCGCGGGGCGGTCGTCTCGATCGGCTACGCCGGCATCCACCCGCACGACCTCGCCCAGGTGCTCGACTCCTCGGGCGTCTGCGTCCGGGCCGGCCACCACTGCGCGAAGCCCCTCATGCGAAGGCTCGGGGTCGCCGCCACCGCCCGGGCGTCGTTCTACGTGTACAACGACGAGGACGACATCTGTGCCCTCTCGAGCGCCCTACGCTCGGCCAAGGAGCTGTTCGGCTGAGAGCCCTCGCGCCGACCCCGCAAACGCCTGATCGACAGGAGCGTGGCTGAGCCATGTCAGGCCTCGAAGACCTCTACCGCGAGATCATCCTCGACCACTACCGCTCGCCCCGGAACAGGGGCGAGCTCGAGGTGCCCCCTGCCCACCGCGTCGAGGGGTTCAATCCCCTTTGTGGGGACGAGGTCGTCGTGTACCTGCATGTCGACGGCGACACGGTCTCCGACGTCAAGATCGCCGGGCAGGGATGCTCGATCTCGCAGTCGTCGGCCTCGATGATGTCGGCCGCCGTGAAGGGCCGCTCGGTCTCCGAGGCCCGCGGGCTCATCCGGTCCTTCAAGGCGATGATGTCGATCCACGAGCAGTCGATCGGCGGGCCGGGCACCGGGTCGGACGGTCACGACGGCGAGTCGCCGGACCTCTCCGACCCCTCCCAGCTGCTCGAGGGTGACGGCCTCGGCGAGCTCGCCGCCCTGCAAGGGGTCGTGAAGTTCCCCGTGAGGATCAAGTGCGCCACGCTGTCGTGGAACACCCTCGCCCAGGCCCTCGACGAGGTGGAGGCCGGCACTCCCTCGCAGTAGCGGCGTCGCTTACGATGTGCGCCCGACGACGTCTAGGCGAGCTTCTCACGTGTGGCGAGGTCGATGACATCGGCGGTCATCCCGACGCGGTTGAACCTGTTTGTGTAGATGAGTCTCGGGTGCTGGAACCGACGGCCATCGGGACCAACCCGCTTGCGTTCTGCGTCGACGTAGCCACGGCGCCGCATGGCCTCGAGGCCGCGTTCGATCGTCGTGGTCGAGAAGGGCAGCGGGGTGTGGCCCTCCCGTCGATACCCGTTCTCGTTGTTGAACCACGCAGCCTGCCGGTACCACGTCGCGGCACCGGGTTCGATATCAGTCTTGCCGTCCTTGGCTGCGGCGCTCCGGGCGAAACGGTCGGCCACCATGGCGCAGACATAGCCGACGAGCTCTGGGCTCCCCCAGGCCCTGAAGTCCTGCGACGCCAGAACGGCTCCATGAAGCGTCACATAGGACCGGCGCGTCGCTTCGTTCCCTGGATCGTCGAACGCATCGCCGTTGCCGAGGTCGCTCAGCATGACGATACGACGGGGACCCTGACCGGTGTCGATTCGGGTGAGTAGCCGACGCTCCTCGAGGAGGCAAAGCTGCTGCCGGACCCACTCGCGCTTCAGTTCTCGCTCCTTGGCGTCGTCGTCGTCATCCTCAGGCGGCGTCATGCTGAACCGCCGAGCGTCCCGGACGAGGTCATGAATCTCGGCATAGTCGAAGAGACCCCGGAGACGCAGCACCGTGCCGACCGGACGTTCCCCGTTATGCCCTGGGGAGAGCGCGACGGCCCGAAGGACTAGATCGATCTTGGCCGCCTCGGGCCGCCGCGCCCGGATCAGCGGTGCAAGATGCTCCGCAAGGTACTGCTCGCTCACCCGGAAGATGGTCTTTCCGGTCGCCACTCTGCCGAACCTGACTCCGGCTTCGGGCTTCTCGTTCTTCGTCTTCGTCATCCTCGCACCGCTTTAGTGTGTGGGCCGGTGGCCGGCCCGGGTGGCCGCCGGTCCGGCGTACGATGCCGGCGCCGTCTTCCACCCGGGACCGGGTGCTGGGTGGTCGGGGCAACGAATCCCGGGCCTCCACCCTTTGCTTCGGGCAGTTGTACAGGAAGCAAGCGCGAGCACGGAACCCCCTCCCCCCGTTGTCAGGGGAGACCGAGGAGTCCACGGCCTACACCGTCACTCAGCTAACCGTTCCTCCACTAGTTCCGTCCGGCGAGGCGGGCAGTTCGACGCCTGGCGGGGGAGGCAGTTCGTCCTCCGAACCGGGGGGAGGTGCGCCCGCCGACCATGTTAAGGCCGCGTCCGTAACGGACTCTTCAGCAGCTGGCCGACTCTCCGCGAAGAGCGAGGTGGGGGTCAGACGTGACCTTCGGCCCTGTCGCCGACAAGGCCGGGGCGCGTCAATGGCTGCGTGGGTCGGGACGACACCGGCACCAACACAGCCACAGCCACCGACGCCCTCGTCACTCGTGAGCGGGTCCGCTCCTTCGACGGCACGGAGCTCGAGGTCCAGACGACCGCCCGGAACGGCCCCGACATCCTCCTCGTGAACGGCCTCGGCGGCTCCATCGCCGCCTGGCGCCACCTCTACCGCCACTTCGTCCCTGCCTTTCGGATCGTCTCGTTCGACTACCGCGGGCTCTACGGCTCGGGGGCGCCGGCCGATCCCGCAGCCGTGAGGGTTGAGGACCACCTCGCCGACCTCGAGAGGGTGGTTCAGGCCACCGAGGCCCGACGCGCCGTCGTGCTCGCCTGGAGCATGGGCGTCCAGGTGGCGGTCGAGTACGCCGTCGCCCGCCCGGCTGCGGTCGCAGGTCTCGTGCTCGTGTGCGGGGCTCCGGGCGACCCCTTCGCAGGCGTCTTCCGCACGACCGTCAGCCGCTGGGCCGTCCCGGCCGCCTGCAGGGTCATCGAGGCCTTCCCCCGCTGCTTCGGGGCGGCGACCCGCCCGCTCCTCACCGCCAAGGCGGCGCCCGCCCTCCTGCAGCGCGCCCGCATCGTGTCCGGCGCCACCGACCTCGACGTCTTCTCGGACATGTCCGACCGCTTCTCCCGCCTCGACTGGCGCACCTACTTCCGCACCATGCGGGCAATGGCGGACCACGACGCATGGCCACGCCTCAACGAGATCACGGCGCCGACCCTCTGCATCGGCGGCACGCGGGACCTGTTCACACCACCCGAAGTTGCAAAGCAGACCGCCGAGGCCGTCCAGCACGGCGAGGCCGAGGTGATCGACGGCGCCAGCCACTACGCCCCCGTCGAGTACCCGGACCTCGTCAACGAACGGATCGAGCGCTTCCTCGTCGAGCGCGTCGACGGGAGATGGGGTCGTTCGGCCCTTGCGCTCGAAGGCCCGCAGCCGTCCAATGAGAAGCCGGGTCGAGGCCAACACCCCCGAGGAGAGCGACGCACGAGGGGAGGTCGTCATGTGGTGGAAGCGCTGTGACGGCGAGCTGGTCCGGGTCGACGACGCCGACCGCCGGATCATGCCCTACCTGATGCGGGGGAGGAACGAGTCGATCACCTACCTCGACCTCGTCAGCGACGTCTCCGCCACCGAACGGTTCCTCGAGGACTTCTCCCGCGAGAACCCGGGCATCCACGCCACCCTCTTCCACGTCGTCATGTGGGCGCTCGGCCGTACCCTCGCCGAGCGGCCGCACCTCAACCGGTTCGTGTCGGGCGGCCGCCACTACGACCGCAAGGGGATCTTCATCTCCTTCGCCGCCAAGCAGCAGATGTCCGACGACGCCCCGCTCGTGGTCGTGAAGCACCGGGTCGACCCGGACCAGCCCTTCTACGAGCTCGTGCCGGCGCTCAACACCGAGATCGCCCAGGCCCGGTCCCCCGGCGTGACGACGGTCGACCGGGAGCTCGCCGTCCTCTTGCACCTGCCGGGCTCGGCCCTCCGTCTCGTGCTCGCCCTCGAGCGCCTCCTCGACCGCCTCGGCATGCTGCCGGCCTCCTTCGTCGACCCGGACCCGATGTTCACGAGCGCCTGGGTGGCGAACCTCGGCAGCCTCAAGATGGAGTCGGTCTTCCACCACCTCTACGAGTACGGCAACGCCGGCCTGTTCTGCACGATCGGGCGCCTCGAGGAGGAGCCGGCCGTCCACGACGGACAGGTGGTCGCCGCCCGGGTGGCGCACCTTCGCTGCAGCTACGACGAGCGCATCGACGACGGGATGTACGCAGGCGCCGCCGCCTCCCTTCTGAAGGCGATGGTCGAGGACCCGCTCGCCCACGGCTGCGAGCTCGCTCCGCCGAGCCCGGCGACCGACGGGAGGGCGAGGCGCCTGCGGGTGGCCTGAGGAAGGGCGGCCGAGGCGCGAGGCGCGGCCGCCGAGGGAGGAGCCGTAGATGACCAGCACCGCGAGCGAGCCCGCCACCGGGTATCGCGTCTACCGCTACCGCTGGGCGGTGCTCGGCGCCTTCATGTTCGTCAACCTGACGATGCAGATGCTCTGGATCGCCTACGCCCCGGTGACGAACCGGGCGGCCCGTTTCTACGGCGCCACCCACCTCGAGATCGGGCTCCTCGCCATGGTCTTCATGATCGTCTTCATCCCGATGTCGATCCCGGCCGCCTGGCTGATCGACAACAAGGGACTGCGGAAGGCGGTCGGCGGGGGTGCGCTCCTCATGGGCGTCTGCGGCCTCGCCCGCGGCCTCGCCGGACACGACTACGCCGGCGCCATGGTCGCCACCATCGGCATCGCCGTCGCCCAGCCGTTCCTCCTCAACGCCTGGACCAAGGTGCCGGCTCTCTGGTTCGCCAAGAACGAGCGGGCGACCGGCGTCGGGCTCGCCACCCTCGCAAACCTCGTCGGCATCGCCGCAGGCGAGGCGCTCACCCCGATCCTCGTGAAGAGCCTCTCGATCGCCTCGGTGCAGCTCCTCTACGGCTCCCTCGCCATGGCCTCGGCGCTCGTCTTCGTCGCCGTCGTGCGCGACCGCCCGGCCACCCCGCCCTGCGACCCGGAGAGCGAGACGCGCGCCCTCGTGCTCGACGGCCTGCGCCGGTCGCTCCGCACCCGCCCGTTCCTCGTCTACCTCGGCGTCTGGTTCGCCGGCATGGGCATCTTCAACGGCATCCTCACCTGGATCGACGAGATCATGAGCCCCCGGCACTTCAGCTCGGTCGTGGCGGGGACGGTCGGCGCCCTCCTCCTCGTCGGGGGGATCATCGGCAGCGTGGCGATCGCGCCGCTCTCGGACCGCTCGGGCCGCCGCGTCCGCTACATGCTCATCGGGCTCGTCTGCTCCATGCCGATGCTGGTCGGGGTGACGTTCGCCGGGAGCCTCTGGCTCCTCTACCTGACGGCCTTCGCCTTCGGCTTCTTCCTCATCAGCGTGGCCCCGATCGGCATGCAGTACTGCGCCGAGGTGACGCTCCCCGCCCCTGAAGGGACCTCCCAGGGCCTCCTCCAGCTGGCCGGCCAGCTCTCGGTCGTGATCGTCTACCTGATGACCGCCATGAGGGGAGGCCACGGCTCGTACACCCCGGCGCTCCTCTTCTGCCTCGGGCTCCTCGTCGTGGCGGCCGGGCTCGTCTCGAGGCTGCACGACCCGGCCCGGCCGGCCGCGTCAGAGCGGCGAGACGACGAGCCCCTCGACGTCGGCTTCGAGGGCGGTCACCTCGCCCCTCACGCCGAGCTGCTCGAGCGCCTGGCGGGCGGCCTCGGCGGCCCGATCGGCGGCGAGATCCCCGTCGCAGACCCCGAGGAGGCTCGGACCGGCGCCTGACCAGCAGGCGACGGTCGCCCCGCCCTCCCGAAGCGCCGCGAGGAGGCCCGGGGCCTCGGGGAAGAGGGCCGTTCGGGCGTCCTGATGGAGCCGGTCGTCGCCGGCCGCGGCGACGAGCGAGGAGCGGTCGGAGAGACCGGCGATCAAGAGCGCCAGCCGCCCGAGGTTGGATACGGCGGCCTCGAAGGGCACCACGGCCGGCAGCACCGCTCGGGCCTCGGACGTGGCGAGCTCCCGGTCGGGCACGACCACGACGAAACGCAGCTCCCGGTCGAGAGGGAGTCTCCGCACGACCGGCTGGCCGCCGACGAGGGCCGCCGCCACGAGCCCCCCGAAGAGCGAGGCGGCGGCGTTCTCGGCATGGCCGTCGAAACGGGCCGCCACCGCCAGCGGGTCGGGCGCCCCCGTCGCCGCGGCGGCCGCCAGCGCCAGGGCGGCCGACGAGCCGAGCCCCCGCGAGACCGGCACCGACGAGGAGACCTCGAGCCGCACCCGGTCGTGCCCGAGCACCTCGGCCGCCACCCGGGCGGCGAGATGCGAGCGGTCACGGGGGAGGTCGGCGCCGAGCCCGTGGGTTTCGAGCGAGAAGGAGGAGGCCGGGGCGCACGACACCTCGACGTACAGGGCGAGGGCGAGGGCGAGGGTGTCGAAGCCCGGGCCGAGGTTGGCCGAGGAGGCCGGGGCGCGGGCGCGAAGGGCCCTCAACGGGAGCGGCCGGCAGCAAGCGGGCGGTCGAGCACGAGCGGCACCGCCGTCGCCGGCGCCTCACCGGGGCGGCCGAGCTCGAGGAGGGCGACCGTCGCCCCGGCCGGCAGCCGGGATGCCCGAGCCGGCACCGGCACGACGGCCGGGTGCAGGACGAGGCCCGGCCAGCCGACGACCGACACCGCGCCGCCCGAGACGCTGACGGGGCTCGAGGCGCCCGAGCGGGCGACCGCCCGGCCGACGACGCTCCCCGCCGCGAGCACGGTGCGGCTCACGAGGGCGGCAGAGGCCGACACCGTGAGCGCCTCGTCGACCTGCGCCGCGTAGCCGAGGCCGAGCGGCTGGTCGAGGACCGAGGAGACGACGAGGAAGCGGTGGCCGGCGACGGTGCGCCAGGCCGCCGTCACGAGACAGGCCTGCGACGCCTGGATGAAACCGGACTTCACCCCGACGATCCCGTCCACCCCGACCGCCGGGTTGTAGTTCCAGACCCGCCCGGTCGGAAGCGGGAGCGAGGTGTTGTCGACGATCGAGCGGAACACCGGGTTCTCCATGGCGAGCGCCGCCACGACCGCCTGGTCGCGGGCCGTCGAGACCGAGCGGGGGTTGAACCCGCTGGCGTCGGCGTAGTGCGTCCCCGTCAGCCCGAGCGCCCTCGCCTCGGCGTTCATCTTCGTCGCGAAGGCGACGAGGCTCCCGGCGTCCCAGCGGGCCAGGTAGTCGGCGGCGTTGTCGGCCGACGGCAAGAGCAGCGCCTCGAGCAGCTGGCGCTCGTCGATCCGCTCGCCCGCCTTGACGAACACGTTCGACTCGTCGTTCTCCGAGGCGGTGATGTAGTCGAGGTTGTCCTGTTTCGTCATGGTGAAGACAGGACCACCTTCGGAGCCCGAGAGCGGGTGGTCGCGCAGGATGATGTAGGCGGTCATCACCTTGGTGACGCTCGCCATCGGCACGGGGCGCTCGTTCGGGGTCGAGCCGACGAAACCGAGCCCCGGCACGTAGACCGCGCCCTCCCCCGTCTTCGGGAGCGGCAGGGCGAGGCGACCCGGGAAGGTCACGTCCCCGAGCGTCGTGCGGACCGACGGTTCGGCCGGCGCTCTCCCACCGGTGAGACGCGAGCTCGGGACGACCGTGCCGCTTCCCCCCTTCGGGTTCGGCGAGCCTCCTCCCTGCACGAAACCCGCGAGCGCTCCCGCCAACGCCAGTGTGCCCACCACAGCTCCCGCCGCCAGGCGCCGCCGCCTCACGGCGGACCAGCGGGCGCGGCGACCGAGCCCGGGCGCGGCGAGGCGGCTGACCACCTCGCGCGGCGACATTCCCTGATCCCCTGCCATGAGGCCCCCGCCCCGGCCGATCAGGCGTTCAGTTCGTCGAGCTCCTCGGGAGTCATGAGAACGGCGCGGGCCTTCGAGCCCTCCGACGGTCCGACGACTCCACGCCGCTCGAGGAGGTCCATGAGCCTGCCCGCGCGGGCGAAGCCAACTCGGAGCTTTCGCTGCAGCATCGAGGTCGAGCCTAGTTGCGACCTGACGACCAGCTCCATCGCCTGGTGGAGGTACTCGTCGTCCTCGTCGTCGAAGCCCTGGCCGCCGCCGGCGCCGCCCTCCTCGCCCTCGACCCCCTCGACGTAGCGGGGCCCGCTCTGCCGGCGCCAGTGGGCCACCACCGAGCGGACCTCCTCCTCGCTCACCCAGGGGCCCTGGATGCGGCGGGGGTGGCTGGAGGAGGCCGTCAGCAGCAGCAGGTCGCCCCGGCCGACGAGGCGCTCGGCGCCGGGCTGGTCGAGGATGACACGGCTGTCGGCGAGCGACGAGACCGAGAAGGCGAGGCGGGAGGGGATGTTCGCCTTGATCACCCCGGTGATGACGTCGACCGACGGGCGCTGGGTGGCGATCACGAGGTGGATGCCGACGGCGCGGGCCATCTGGGCGATGCGGCAGATCGACTCCTCGACGTCACGAGCCGCCACCATCATGAGGTCGTTCAGCTCGTCGACGACGACGAGGACGTAGGGAAGCCGCGTACGGGGCGGCTCCGGCGCGAGGTCGACGTGCGCCCTCTCGAGGGCGAGCTCGGCCGCCGAGGCGGCGTGGTCGGGTGCGGAGCCGGCCAGGTCGCCGCCCTCGATCGGCCCGTCGGCCTCGGCGACGGCCGGCTCGAGGGGGGCGTCGAAGTCGCCCCGGTCCACGGCGGCGTTGTAGCCGGTGATGTCCCGCATCCCGGCCTCGGCGAGGAGGTCGTAGCGCCGCTCCATCTCGGCGACCGCCCAGTTGAGGGCGTTGGCGGCCCGTTTCGGGTTGACGACCACCTGGGTGAGCAGGTGCGGGAGGCCGTTGTACTGGCCGAGCTCGACCCGCTTCGGGTCGACGAGGATGAGCCGGACGTCGTCGGGCGTCGCCCGCATGAGGATCGAGGCGATGACCGAGTTGATGCACGACGACTTGCCCGCCCCGGTCGCCCCGGCGATGAGCAGGTGGGGCATCTCGGCCAGGTTGACCATGATCGGGCGGCCGGCGATGTCCCGGCCGAGGGCCACCTCCAAGGGGTGCGTCGCCCGCCGGGCCTCGTTCGTCGAGAGCACGTCGCCGAGCGTGACGAGCTGGCGCTCCTGGTTCGGCACCTCGACGCCGATGGCCGAGCGCCCTGGGATGGGGGCGAGGATGCGGACATCGGGGGAGGCCATCGCATAGGCGATGTCGCGGGCGAGGTTCGTCACCCGTGCGACCTTCACCCCGGCGCCGAGCTCGAGCTCGAAGCGGGTGACCGTGGGGCCGACCGTGAAGCCGACGAGGTGGGTTTCGACGCCGTGGGCGGCGAGGGCACGCTCGAGGATGCGGCCCCGCGCCTCGATCTGGCGACGGTCGTGGGCCTGGTCCTGGCTCCGCTTCAACAGCTTCATGGCCGGGAGGCGCCAGTTCGGGTTGTCCACCTGCCGGGTGCCGGCGAGGAGCGCGAGCTGCTCGGCCTTCCCCGTCCCGCCGTCCGGCCCGAGCATGCCCCCCGCCCGCACCTGGCGCTCCTCCGGCTCGTCCTGTCCCTGGGCGGCCTCGGGCGTCGCTGGGGCGGCGAGGAAGGCCGGCGGCTCGACCGGCTCCTCGTCGGCTCCGGGCGCCCCTTCCTCCTCGGCCGGGGCCGGCCCCATGCCGAGCGCCGCCCCGGCGGCCCGGCGCCGCTCGGCGAGCGAGTCGGCAGCCGCCCTGCGGGCGTCCCCGGCGGCGTCGAGCGCCTGGTGGCGGAAGTCCGTGAGCCCATTGAGGGGGGCGCCGAGGCCTCGGGCCGTTCCGACGATGAGCACCCGCAGCACCGAGACGACACGCCCGCCTGCGAGCCAGCACATGCCCGCCGCCGCCACGGCGGCGAGGACGACGGCTGCCCCGGCGGTGCCGATGCCCTTCGCCATGCCGCCTGCGACGAACGAGCCGACGACGCCGCCGGCCCCGCCGAGCACCTGCGCCGAGGCGTGCAGGCCGGGCATGCCGCCCGCCACGTCGGCGAGGCCGCTCGCTCCGATCGTCAGGAGGAGGAGGGCGCCGAGCGTCCCGAGGACGCCGCGGAGCGACCGCTGGGCGACGAGCACCGCCCCACCGACGAGGAGCGCCCCGGGGACGACGTCCTCGCCCCAGCCGAAGGCGCGGGCGAGCCCCGACTTGACGGCCGCGCCGGCCGGGCCGAGCACGGAGAAGTGGACGGCGAGGACGGCAAGCACGCCGACGACGAGGAGCACGACGCCCCAGGCGTCGTCGGGCTGCGAGCGGACGAAGGAGAAGACGGAGTCGACCGCCCGCTCGACGGGCGAGGGTCCGATCGCCCGGCGGCGCTGGCTCGGGCGCCGGGTGCTCGTCGAGCGCGCCTTCGTCGCCGGCCGGCGGGCGTGGGACGGCGGGCGACGGGCCGTCGAGGTCCGCCCGCGGCCCGTCCCGCCGGAGCCGTTCCGCCCCGAGCGCGAACCGGACGCGGGACGCGGTCCCGCAGCCTGTTTGCTCAATGCCACAGTGACCACAACGCTAACACCAGCCCCAGCTCTCGCACCGGACCGCACCGGAGGTGCCGGGCCGGCTGTGCCGGTGCCCGCCCGGCGCCGTCGAGGGCCAGGATGACCGCCGGTGGAGCAACCTTTTCGGCCCTCTCACCCCTTGAGAGAGATGATGCCCGCCCGCCCAGGTCCCCGATGAGGCCCCGCCGTGGGCGCGACGAGACCCGCCAGGAGTTCGAACGCTTCGTCGAGAGCGCGGCCCCGGGGCTACTCCGCACGGCCGCCGTCATCACCTGGGACGTCACGGCCGCTGAGGACCTCGTCCAGGAGTGCCTCTTCCAGGTGGCGCGGCGTTGGCCGAGGGTGCGCGCCATGGACCACCCCGCCGCCTACGCGCGGAGGATCCTCGTGAACCTGGCGATCGGGGACGCCCCGAAGCGCGAGCGGTCCCGCTCGGAGCTGGACCGCCAGCAGGTCGCCGGCGGCCGCGAGCCGGCCGATCGGGCCGCCGAGGCGTCCCTCGCCAGCGTGGAGAGCTCCCCGGAGCTGCTCGCCGCCCTCGGCTCGCTGGCGCCCCTCCAGCGGGCGGTCCTCGGGCTGCGCTACCTCGACGACCTCTCCACGGCGCAGGTGGCCGAGCTCCTCGGGTGCTCGGTCGGGACCGTGAAGAGCACCTCCGCGAGGGCGCTCGCGCGCCTGCGGGACACCCTCGCCCCGACGACGGTTCGGGCCGAGCACCTCACCACCGATGGACTCGAAGCGACAGAAGGGATCTGAACGCCATGCCCAGCCAGCTCGAAGCCGACCTGCGAGAGGCCCTCGCCCACCACGCCTCGAGCGTGCCGACCGGCGCGGTCGACCGCCTGCTCGCCGTCGACTACGGCGCCCGGTCGGCCCGTCTCTCGGGCCGGGTCCGGATCGGCGCCGCCGCCGGCACGGCCGCGACGGTGGCCACCATCGTCTCCGTCGTCACCTTCGCCGGGGCGACGCCCGCCTTCGCCGGCTGGAGCGCGAAGCCGACGGCTGGCACACGAGCGCAGCTGGCCGCCGCCGACTCGAGCTGCGCGTCGCTGCTGGCCGAGCTCCCGAACAGCCCCTCGGGGACCTGGGCGCCGGTGACGACCGACGTGCGCGGCCCGTACACCCTCGGGGTCTACGAGAACAGCGGCGAGGACGGCACGTGCATCACCGGCCCGTCCATCGAGCGCGCCTCGCTCATCGGCGGCAACGCCTCGGCCAACACGATGAGGATCTCGTCAGGTGTCTCCGGCGGCCCGAGCGTGGGCGAGGCCTCGAGTGAGTCCTTCTTCCTCAACGGGTCGGGACCTCTGAGCAACGTCGGGGTCGACCACCTGTCCTCGTCGGCCGGCGCCTACTCTCTCTCGGAGGGGCAGGTCGCCTCCGGCGTGACCGGGGTGACGCTGGTGCTCTCGGACGGGACGCAGGTCGAGACGACGGTCGGGGGTGGCTACTTCCTCGCCTGGTGGCCCGGGAGCGACGAAGTGACCTCGGCCGAGCTCACACAGGCGAGCGGAACGACGACCGAGCCGTTCCCCACCGCCGGCTCGCCGGTGCCGGTCTCGATACCCTCTCCGACCGGCTCGGCCACGGCGCCCTAGCACTGCGCCGGGCCGCCGGCCGAGCGGGCTCGGGCGGCCGGGCTCAGGCCTCGACGACGACCGGGACGATCATCGGGCGGCGCCTGGTCTTGTCGTTGACCATCCGCCCGACCGTTCTGCGCATCACCCGGCGCAGGGCGTCCGGGTCCCTCATGCCCTCCGCGGCGGCCACCTCGACCGCCTTCTGGAGTGCGGCCCGCGCCTCCTCGGCGAGGTCCTGGTGCCCGTCCTCGGAGAGGAAGCCACGGCTCACGAGCTCCGGGCGCCCGACGAGCTCGCCGGTGCGCCGGTCGATCGTCACGATGGCGACGACGACCCCCTCCTCCGCGAGCACGCGGCGGTCCCGCAGCGTCCCGAGCCCGATGTCACCGGCGAGGCCGTCGACGAAGACGTAGCTGCCCGACACCTCGCCGTCGAAGTCGATCCCGTGGTCGTCGAGCTTGACGACGTCGCCGTCCTCGCAGACGAGCGCCTGGTCCGGGGCCACCCCCATCTCGATGGCGAGGCGCGAGTGGCGCAGCAGCATCCGGTACTCGCCGTGGACAGGGATGAAGCTCTTCGGCTTGGCGATCGAGAGCAACGTGGCGAGCTCGCCCTGGCGGGCGTGGCCGCTCTCGTGCACGTGGGCGACCCCGGCGTGGATGACCTCGGCGCCGCGACGCGCCAGGCCGTCCATCACCTTGGAGACCGCCCACTCGTTGCCGGGGATGGCGTGCGACGAGAGCACGACGACGTCACCGTCGCCCACGTCCACGAAACGGCTCTCCCCCGCCGCCATCAGCGCCAGGGCGGACATCGGCTCGCCCTGCGAGCCCGTCGAGATGATGCAGAGCTCGCCCGAGTCGACCTTGTCGGCGTCGTCGATGTCGACGATTGCCGTGTCGGGGATCGCGAGCAGGCCGAGCTCACGGGCGAGGGCGACGTTCTTCACCATGGACCGGCCGAGGAAGGCGATCTTCCGGCCGGCCGCCACCGCGGCGTCCGACAGCTGCTGGACGCGGTGCACGTGGCTCGCGAAGCAGGCGACGATGATCCGCTTGCCGCGCTGCTCGGAGAAGATCCGCCGGAGCGACTCGCCGACCGACCGCTCGCTGCCGGTGAAGCCGGGCTCCTCGGCGTTCGTCGAGTCCGAGAGGAGCAGGCGGATGCCGTCCTCGGAGGCGATCTGGCCGATGCGGGCGAGGTCCGTCCGGCGCCCGTCGACGGGGGTGAGGTCGAGCTTGAAGTCGCCGCTGTGCAGGATCACGCCCTGGGCGGTGTGGAAGGCCACGGCGAAGCCGTGCGGGACCGAGTGCGTGACCGGGATGAACTCGACCTCGAACGGCCCGATCTCGCGCCGCTGGCCGTCGTGCACCTCGACGAGCTTGGTCTGCTCGTGGAGGTTGGCCTCCTCGAGGCGGTTGCGGGCGAAGCCGAGGGTGAGCCGCGAGCCGTAGACGGGGGCGTCCACCTCCCGCACGAGCCAGCCGAGGGCGCCGACGTGGTCCTCGTGCCCGTGGGTGAGCACGATGCCGTCGACGTCGGCGGCCCGCTGGTGCACCCACTCGAGGTCGGGCAGCACGAGGTCGACACCGGGCATCTCCGGGTTCGGGAACAGGACGCCGCAGTCGAGGACGACGAGGCGGCCCGCCTGCTCGATGACCGCGCAGTTCCTCCCGATCTCGCCGAGGCCGCCGAGGAAGGAGATCTTGACGGGATCAGCCACGGCGCGGCTCAGGCACTGGGCGGCCCGGCAGCCGGGCGCTCGAGGACGGCGGGCTCAGCAACTGCGGCGCTCAGGCACTGCGGCGCTCGGCCCGCCAGCGCTCGAGGTCCTCGAGCACGGCGTCGGCCCCTTCGTCGAGCCACTCGGGCGCCTGGCCGTGCGGGAGCCGGCACTGGCCGGAGGGAAGGCCCATCGCCCGCATCATCGCCTTGGCGGGCATCGGGTTCGGCGCCTCGTCGCTCGACTGGAAGGCGACCGCGTCGGAGAGCTCGGCGTTGAGCCGGGCCGCCTCGTCCACGTCGCCGTCGAGGAAGGCGGCGATCATCGTGGCGATCTCGGAGCCCACCCAGTGCCCCGCCACCGAGATCACGCCGACGGCGCCGATGGAGAGGAAGGGGAGCGTGAGGTTGTCGTCCCCCGAGTAGCACTCGAAACCCTCCGGCGCCTCGGCCAGCATCCGCGCCGTCCCGGCCACGTCCCCGGCGGCGTCCTTCACGCCGACGATGTTGCTGTGCTCGCGGGCGAGGCGGATCATCGTGTCCGAGGCGACCTTGCGCCCCGTACGGACCGGGATGTCGTAGATGAGGACCGGGAGGGAGGTCGCCTCGGCCACCGCCGAGAAGTGACGGGTGAGGCCGAGCTGCGACGGCCGGTTGTAGTACGGCGTGACGGCGAGGACGGCGGCCACCCCGACCGCCTCGGCGGCCTTGGTGACCTCGACTGAGTGGGCCGTGTCGTTGGTGGTCGACCCGGCGATGACCGGGATGGTGAGACGCTCGGCGAGCACGCTGAAGAGCTCCATGCGCTCCTCGTCGCTCAGCACGGGCGACTCGCCCGTCGTGCCCGAGACGACGACGGCCTCGCTCCCGGTGTCGGCCAGGTGGTTGCCGAGCTTCACGGCCCCGTCGATGTCGAGACGCAGCTCCTCGTCGAAGGGGGTGACCATGGCGGTCACGACGGACCCGAAACGTCCTCGTCGCCGTGTCATGCCGCGACGCTACCAGTGGGCGGGTGCGTTTCCTCTGTTGGGCTGGGCGGGCCCGGACCGCCAGGCGGCCCGGAACGCCGACCGGTCAGGCGCTCTTCAGCTCGCCCTCTGCCAGCTGGAAGGCGGCGTACTCCTCGGCGGTGTCCTCCCAGTTCTCGAACTGGATGGCGCCGAGCTCGGTGAACTTCTCGCGGAGCCACCCGTCGCCGGCGTCGAGGAGGCCGAGCTTCTTCAGGTTCGGCACGATCTTCGAGAAGAGCATCACCTGGAAGGCCGCCCGGTCCGGGGCCGCCATGGTGAGCGGGAGCACGTCCTTCGGGGAGACGCCCATGCGGTCCCACACCTCCTGCTGGAGGAAGCGGTCCCGCATCCGCACGGCCGCCTCGAAGGCGAACTCCTGCCGCTCGCGCAGCTCCGACTGACTGAGCTCCTGGTAGAAGTCCTGCAGGGCGAGCACGCCGAAGGCGACGTGGCGGGCCTCGTCG
>Ga0209168_10000541_pt1 | contig 35557 bp, 29 predicted proteins | sample Coa_R1_FD_187156 | JGI IMG/M metagenome (GOLD analysis project Ga0209168, IMG submission 187156) | Surface soil microbial communities from Centralia Pennsylvania, which are recovering from an underground coalmine fire - Coalmine... | ecosystem: Environmental > Terrestrial > Soil > Unclassified ...
TTCATCGTGAGTGCAATGTAACACCCATTCGGTGAAATTCATCAAGTCCCTTTTCGATGACAATCTCTGGTCTCCCCGCCTCGCTCCCCGCTTTCACATCATTATCTACGGACGGATTACGGGCAGGTTTTGATTGACCTTGGTTTCGCTAAAATGCTATAAAAATTGAGTCTAGCTTGGCCTGAGCCGGTCTGGAGGATGGATCTATTCTTCTGACTTTGGCCCGGGCAAGCAGTTCCGACGCGGCCAAACCTCAACCATCGTTCTTTGATGTGGAAGCGCGTTTCCGGAATTTGCCGTTTGGAAAAGTTGACCCAAAGTCCACATTCTTAAGCTTTTGTTGGAGGATTTTTATGCAGACCTACTCAGGCCGTGTAGAAGCGTCCGTGCGCGGCATGATCCTGGCGCTGGCAACGCTCATTCTTGTTCTCATTGGCGCCACATCCGCCTTTGCTCATGGACAGAACCCGCAGCCTACGCAGCATCAGACCGTCTTAGTCGCCAATGCGCGACCCGCAACCCTCGCCCAGGAACCGGCGAATGCCGCGGGCCAGGCCCCTGTTCACGAAGCTGGCGGCGAGGCCAACCTGAAGCTGCCCAACATGGAAAGCGTTCGTTTCCTGAATGACAGCATTAACGGCTACAATCTGCTCGCGATCGGGCTTATCTTCTGCGCTCTGGGCGGGCTATTCGGACTCATTATTTATGTCCAGTTGAAAAACTCACCTGTCCATCGATCGATGCGGGAAATCTCCGAACTGATCTATGAGACCTGCAAGACTTACCTGATCACGCAAGGCAAATTCATTCTGCTGTTGGAAGCGTTCATAGCAGTGGTCATCATCCTGTATTTTGGCTTGCTGCTGCACTTCACCGCGGTGAAGGTAGTTATCATCCTGATGTTCAGCCTGGTAGGAATCGGCGGCAGCTACGGCGTGGCGTGGTTTGGAATTCGCGTCAACACCTTTGCCAACTCGAGGACGGCCTTTGCCGGACTTCGCGGCAAGCCCTTCCCCATCTACGCCATTCCGCTCAAGGCAGGCATGAGCATTGGCATGATGCTGATCAGCGTGGAACTGCTGATCATGCTCTGCATCCTGTTGTTCATCCCGCGCGATTATGCCGGATCATGCTTCATCGGATTTGCCATTGGTGAATCGCTGGGCGCGGCTGCGCTGCGTATTGCCGGCGGCATTTTCACCAAGATTGCCGACATCGGCTCTGACCTGATGAAGATTGTCTTCAAAATCAAGGAAGATGATGCACGCAACCCCGGCGTGATTGCGGACTGCACGGGAGACAATGCCGGAGATTCCGTCGGCCCCAGTGCTGATGGCTTTGAGACCTATGGCGTAACCGGAGTCGCCCTGATCGCCTTCATCTCGTTGGGCGTGGGGGTAGAGGCGCTGCAGGTGCAATTGCTGGTGTGGATCTTCGTGATGCGCATCATGATGCTGGTGGCCAGCTCGCTTTCCTACTTCATCAACAACGTGATTGCCAAGGCCCGCTACGGCGACTCTGACGAGATGAATTTTGAGACGCCCCTGACCTCGCTGGTCTGGATCACCTCTTTTGTCTCCATCGCGCTCACCTTTCTCGTCTCCAGGCTCATCATTCCCGACCTGGGCGGCGACGGCACGTTATGGTGGAAACTCTCATGCATCATCTCCTGCGGCACGCTGGCCGGCGCTGTTATTCCCGAACTCGTCAAGGTCTTTACCTCCACTGATTCGCGGCACGTCAGGGAGATTGTGACCTCGTCAGAAGAGGGCGGCGCCTCACTCAATATTCTTTCCGGACTGGTTGCCGGCAACTTCTCCGGCTACTGGCTGGGAATCAGCATTGTGCTCCTGATGTCGGTAGCGTTCTATTTCAGCACCATGGGCCTGAGCGCAATCATGCTGGCGCCCGCCGTCTTTGCCTTTGGCCTGGTAGCCTTTGGATTTCTGGGCATGGGACCGGTCACTATTGCCGTGGATTCCTATGGTCCGGTCACGGACAACGCGCAATCCATTTACGAGCTTTCGCTCATTGAAAACGTGCCCAACGTGGAGCAGGAGCTGCGTAAGGACTACGGCTTTGAGGTGAAATTCGAGCGGGCCAAAGAGCTGCTGGAAGAAAATGACGGCGCCGGAAACACATTTAAGGCCACCGCCAAGCCGGTGCTGATTGGCACGGCGGTAGTCGGCGCCACCACCATGATCTTTTCTATCATCATGGCGCTCACCAACGGGCTCACCGAACACAAGGAGAGCCTGTCACTCCTGCATGCTCCATTCGTGCTCGGTCTGATTACCGGCGGCGCAATTATCTTCTGGTTCACCGGAGCTTCGATGCAGGCGGTAACCACGGGCGCCTATCGCGCCGTGGAGTTCATCAAGAAAAACATCCGGCTGGAAGGCGTGGAGAAGGCGTCTGTCACCGATAGTAAGAAGGTAGTGCAGATCTGCACCCAGTACGCGCAGAAAGGCATGTTCAACATCTTTCTGGCTGTGTTCTTTGCCACCCTCGCGTTTGCGTTTACCGAGCCATACTTCTTTATCGGCTACCTCATCTCGATTGCCATCTTCGGCTTGTACCAGGCAATCTTCATGGCCAACGCCGGCGGCGCATGGGACAACGCCAAGAAGGTTGTGGAAACCGAACTGAAGCAGAAAGGCACGCCGCTGCACGATGCAACCGTGGTCGGCGATACGGTGGGCGATCCGTTCAAGGACACCTCTTCCGTGGCCCTGAATCCGATCATCAAGTTCACCACTCTGTTCGGGCTGTTGGCAGTAGAACTGGGAGTGAAGATGACCCTGGAGCAAGGCGCAACCTTCAGCCGCCTCCTGGCGCTGGCCTTCTTCCTGGTCTCCGTGACCTTTGTGTGGCGTTCGTTCTACGGCATGCGCATCGGAGCCCAGAAGACCGCGGATGCGAGAGAGGCAAGGGCGGCGTAAAGACACGTTGGTGGTAATTCAAAGGCCCGCGGTAAGGTGCGGGCCTTTTTGTTTGAGAGCTCGTTTTCCATACGCACGTCAGGCAGCCTCTCTTAAAATCTGATAATATGATTCTATGAAAACAACCTCTATAAGTGTTACGGAGGCAGCGCGAAACTTCTCTGATTGCGTGAGCCGCGCCCACTATCAAAACGTGACATTTGTGCTGCTCAAGAATGGGGCGCCCTTCGCGCGACTGGCTCCGGACCATGAAAAGGTCTGCTTCGGCCGTGATTTGGCCAAGGCCCTGGAAAATGCAGACACTGAATTGCCGGCGGATGAAGCCAGAGCATGGCGCCGCGATTTGCAAGCCGCCCGGAAGCGGTTGAAATCGCCGATTACCCGATGGCGATAATCCTCGACGCCGACGTCGTGATTCGGGGCGAAAAGGGCACCTTTGACCTGAAGCGCTGGGTCGCGTCCCATCCCAATGATCAATTTGAAATTGCCGCTATCACAGTTGCTGAGCTTTGGCATGGGGTGGAACGGGCAACCACACCGCACAAATCCAGGCGGGAGCGCTATCTGGCGGCGATTCTGGAGTCGTTGCCGGTCATCGCCTACACAGAACACACGGCCTATGAACATGCGCGCATCTGGGCGGAGTTGGAATCCTCGGGGAAAATGATCGGCTTCTACGATCTCATCGTCGGCGCTACCGCATTGGAACGCGGCAGCGAGGTTGCCACATTCAACCGGCGCCACTTTTCCCAAATAAGAGGATTGAAAGTAATTGAGCCAAAATAAGCACGATAAGCAACATTGCTAACATTGCCAAAATTGTTCACTCCGGCCCGATGCCGAGAAGCTGATACGCCTCGGCGCGGGTGCGCACCACCATGAGGTTGCGGCGGGTATCGCGCGCGAACGTCTTGAACTGATTCGCAAGCTGGAAAGCCACGTCGGCGGGCGCAACCACAATATGCAGAACGGATTCGCTGAAGAGACTCTGGCGGCTGGCCATACTGGCGAGCGCGGCCTCAGAAATAGTCAGTTCGCTGACCGCACTAAAATCCACGATCTCGCTGAACTCGCCGTTAAAATCGGGGTCCGATGCGATGGCGGAACGATGCCCGAGCAACTCGTCATCCGTGAGCTTGCCGTAAAAGGTGGAGTAGACAACTCTTCTTCGCGCGTCGATTTTGAGGACGACCGGCATGGCGCAGAGCAATATTCCTAGAGGGGATTCACCTACATCTTCCCACACGTTGCGCGCTTTGTCTTGTCAGTGCTTGAAGGCAGGTTTTTCACCGCGATGGCGGCGCAGTGGGCAGTCCGAAAGAAAACACTGAGCCCTGCTTGAGCTGGCTTGTCACCTCAATGCGGCCCTGGTGGGCTTCCACAATCGCCTTCACGATTGCCAGCCCCATGCCGCTCCCCTGCACGCGGTAGCGCTGGCCCTGGCCGCGATAGAACTTGTCGAAGACCATGGAGCGCTCCAGATCATCAATACCGGCGCCGCGGTCGGCAACACTTGTAATCAGCCGGTTGTTGCGCAATTCGCTGCTGATGAAGATGGGCGCGCTGTCAGGAGAATACTTGGCGGCATTCTCGATCAGGTGTTGCAGCACCTTTTTAATCCAGGCAACGTCCATCGTGGCCGGCGGCAAATCCTTCGCCAGCCGAACCTCGATCGGATGGCCGCCAATTACGGCTTTGGAGTCTTCCAGTGCAGCGTCAATGGCTTCGTGAATCTGGTGCGGCTCCAACTCGAGTTTCACTTCGTGTGCATCGAGTTGCGCCATCTCCACTGCCTCACCCACCAGCCGGTTCAGGCGGTCTGTCTCCTCCTCAATCACTGCCAGCATGTCCTGATGCTCTTCCGCAGTCATGGTCGCACCCGACCGCAGGCTGGTGATGGATGCTTTGATCGAGGTGAGCGGCGTTCGGAAGTCGTGGGTAATGGAATCGAGCAGCGCAGAGCGCAGCCGTTCGCTTTCGCGGGAGGCTTCACTGCGCATCAGCGTATCTACCGCCCCTGCGCGCTCCACGGCAATGGCCACCAGCCCGCCGAGCGCCTCGAGTGTCTCGTGGGAAAGCACCGCGCCGAATATGCCCAGGCTCCCCATTCTTCGCACTCCCATCCGCAAGGGCACAAAGCAGCGCTCCCTCCCGGCATTCAGGACAGTCTCTCCCCGGGAGGAGACCTCCCGCAGTTCTGCGCTGGACAAACTTTCTGTTTCGGCGCCGGAGCGGTAAATCTTGTCTTTGTCGGCGAGATGAATCGCAGCGTCTTTTACTCCAAAGGTTTCCACAATGTAGGACGGAATGGATTTCAGGAGTTCAACTACATTATCGGTAATCAGGAGTTGCCCGCTGAAGCTATAGAGTCTTTCCATCTCCATACGACGGTGCGTCGCCGCCAAGGCCTCACGCCGCGCCCGCTCGGAAAGATGGCTGGCGATGATGGAGGTCACCAGGAATGCCACCAGCGCCACCCAGTTCTGGGTATCCGCTATGGTGAAAGTCTTGACCGGCGGGAGGAAGTAGAAATTGAAGCAAAGCGCGGCCAATACGGACATGGGAACGGCGTAGGCCAGCCCCCACGCCGCCGAAACCGCCAAAATAGCCAGCAAAAAGCTCAGCGCGACTGTGGTGGGGTTAACATGGGCGTACTTGAAATAAATCAAGACAATCAGAGAAACTAAGAGCGCGCAGATTACAGACCGGACGGCCACCTGCAAGCGGAGTTTCACATTCGTCATTCTAGCCGATCCTTTGCCAGCTATTCCGAGGAGATCCTGAGTGCCCAAAACACCTGAACAGTGGCTGGAGCAGGCTGCGCCAGAGAAGAAGACCGGCATCTTCAAGCTCTTTCTGGGGTACGCTCCGGGCGTGGGCAAGACCTACAACATGCTGAGCGAAGCCATTCGCCGGCAGCGCCGGGGTGAAGACGTGGTGATCGGTGTGGTCGAAACCCACGGCCGCAAGGGGATCGCCGAGTTAATGGGCCAACTGGAGCAGATACCACGGCGCAAGCTCGAATACAAAGGAACTGTATTCGAGGAGATGGATATCGACGCCATCCTGGCGCGCAAACCCCAGGTGATCATCATAGATGAGCTGGCGCATACCAATGTAGAAGGAAGCAAGCACAGAAAGAGATATGAGGACGTCCTGGAGGCCCAGGATACCAAAATTGACGTCCTTTCCACCATGAACATCCAGCACGTGGAGAGCGCAACGCCTACCGTCCAAAGCATCACGGGAATCCAGGTGCGGGAAACCGTGCCGGACTGGGTGCTGGACCGGGCAGATGAGATTGTGATGGCGGACCTTACGCCCGAAGCGCTGCAAACGCGCATGAAGCGTGGAGATATCTATCCGCTGGAACGGACGGAAAAGGCGCTGAGCAACTTTTTCCGGCGGGGCAACCTGCTGGCTTTGCGCGAACTGGCGCTCAAGCAAGTTACGCACTCGGTGGACCGCGGCCTGGAGACCTACCTTAAGAAAAAGAACATTGACCAGAATTGGGGGGTGTGCGAGCGCATTGCCGTGTGCATCAGTTCAAACACGGCCTCTCAGCAACTGATCGCCAGGGGCGCGCGGATGGCCCAGGGAATCGACGCTGCCGAATTCTTCGTGATTCACGTAAACGTGGGCGACGAATTGGATGAGCAGGAACGGCGGTCGCTGACCGCAAATATACGCTTTGCCGAAAACCTGGGCGCCAAACCGGTCCAGTTGGAGGCCAAGGACGTTGCCAAAGCCGTGGCTGCCTTCGCCCGCGAAAAAAAGGTCACGCAGATCATCTTCGGGCGCTCTGCCGTCCGCGGCTGGCGGCAATACCTCTATTTGAACGCTATTCAACGCTTTCTTCGCGATGCGCCCGCGGTGGATGTGCACATTGTGAACCAGGAAACGAGATGAGAGGAATTTTTGATTTCTGATTCTTGATTTTTGATTTGAAACCCAAGTCGCTAACAGGTGATTTTGCTCAGCGCGAAGCTAAATCAAAAATCACAAATCAAAAATCATAAATTCCTCCAATGGTTGGGCGAACGAAAATTCTCGTAGTGGACGACGAGCCGCAGATTACGCGCGTGCTCAAGACAAGCCTATCGTCCAACGGTTACGAAGTCACGGTTGCCAACGATGGAGAGTCCGCGCTCGCCGCATTCCAGGAATTGAATCCTGATTTGATCATCACCGATTTGTCCATGCCGAAAATGACCGGCATAGAGCTTTGCGAGCAGATCCGCGATCATTCCCAGGTTCCAATCATCGTGCTGTCCGTGAGGGGAGAGGACAAGAACAAAATCGAAGCACTGGATATGGGCGCGGACGACTACGTTACCAAGCCCTTCAGCATTAACGAGCTGCTGGCGCGGATTCGGGCCAACCTGCGCCGGGCCAGCCTTTCCAAGGAGCCTGAGTCCTCTGAGCCTATTACGATTGGCGATTTCCATATTGACCTGCAAACCAGAATTGTTTCCGTCGGCGGAAAAGAAGTGCACCTGACTCCCAAGGAATTTGACCTCCTGGTATATATGGCGCGGCATCCTGAGAAGGTCCTGACGCATGGTGTGCTTCTCAAGGCGGTCTGGGGCCAGCAAAGCGTCCAGCAGCCGGAGTATTTGCGGGTTTTTATCAATCAACTGCGCAACAAGATCGAGCCCGATGACGCGCCGCGCTACATCCTCACTGAACCCTGGGTGGGCTATCGGTTTAGACCTGAGAAGGACTAGCCGCGCGTCGGGGCCAACCTCCCTCGAAGCATCAGGATAGGTGATCGCGAGACGGAACTTTAGCGGCAAGTTTAAACGCAACCATGGTGACTCGGTGACAGTATGGCTCTGATTGTTTTCCTGCGGGGTGTTAACGTTGGCGGCCACAGGACATTTCGCCCAAGCCTCCTGGCGAGAGAGTTGAGTGACTATGATGTAGTCAACGTGGGCGCTGCAGGCACATTTGTCGTTCGGAAACCTGGGCCGCGAGGAGAGTTCCGTACTGAACTGCTTCGGAAGCTGCCATTCCAGGCGGACGTTGTGCTCTGCGAGGGTCGCGATCTTATCCGCCTGGAGACGGAGAATCCATTTGGTTCGGAGTCGTCACGCCCCGATATCGTTCGATTCGTGAGCATCATGTCGAGAGCCGGACGCCTCCGCACCACTCTGCCAGTTACATTCCCTCCCGATGGGGAATGGTTGGTGCGGGTTATCTCCTCGAACAAGCAATTCGTGTTCGGAATGTACCGTCGGCACATGAAGACAATCCGTTACCTTGGCCAGATCGATAAGCTATTCGGGATGCCGGCCACGACGCGCAACTGGAACACAATCCTCGCGGTCCTGCGGCTTTTGAAAGACGAGGAGAAAAAGGCCACCGATTCACCGCGGACGAAATAGCCTCACAAAACGAGTTTCCCACAACTCACCAACACCAATCCTGCCGCATTCCGCTAGCCAATTCACTTCTAATCTTGTCTCACCTTGTTCCCACATCCGCAAACGGCAACTCGCGCTAAAGGCATTGCACAACACGCAAAGCACCCCTACAAACAATTGACAATTTCCTCATTCAATCCTCACAACCCCTTCAGTCCAAAAGCGTAGAGATATACACGAGGGACTGAAAGGCCGGCTTTGCTGCTTGATTCACTCGCTGGCTGTGGATGCCGTTCAGGTCACGAACCTGCGGACATCCCAAATCAGGAAAGACAGTGCCTCTGATAAATCTATGGAACGTAACCCAACCCACGTTCGAACAATTGCAGCAATTCCCGTGATCCTGTTCCTGTTTGCGTCAGCCTGGTGTGCCGAGAACAAGACGCCGGGGCAGGCCGACCGCATCGTGATTGTGAAATCCGATCACAGGATGACGCTTTATCGTCAAGGCAAGGTGCTCAAGACATATAAGGTTGCCCTGGGACAGGAGCCCCTGGGACCCAAGACCAGGCGCGGCGACCACCGCACCCCGGAAGGCCTGTACACCATAGATTCGCGCAACCCGTACAGCCAGTATCATTTGGGCCTGCACATTTCCTATCCCAATGCCGCAGACCGGGCGCGCGCCGCGAAGTTAGGAGTGAATCCCGGCGGCGACGTCATGATCCACGGGCTGCCACCCGCCTATGCCTATCTGGGTGCGCTCCATCGGCAGACAGACTGGACCTGGGGGTGCATTGCCGTGACCGATGCGGAAATCGAGGAGATCTGGAGCCTGGTTCCAGTGGGAACCACGGTGGAGATCAAGCCCTAAACCAGACAACCAAACTCGAATTCGTGGCTCTCACCCGGACTCATATTGCTTGCTCCGTCGGCAGGTTATTGATTCCACGCTCCTACTCTGCCTTATAAACAATTAATGCACTCTTTATTCAATCCTTATGACTTTTTCACTCTAATAGCGTCGAGATGGTCAGGAGGCTATCAAGAATATGCTTTACGCACGATTAATCCCTTGCTTGCGGATGCGATTCAAGTTAAAGACCCTGTGGACGTTCCCACTCCGGGAGGCGTCCTGCACGCCAAGCCCGGCGATCGGCTGATCCGGGACGCCCAGGGTAACCTCCTGCGGTGCGATGACATTAATTTTAAGTGCTCCTATCAATCGTCGGATGGCCGGGGAGACCTTGAATATTTCGCAGAAGGCAAGCCTTGCGGATACTGATGGACTCTTTATAAAAAATTAACAACTTCCTTAGCCCATCTTTATAACTGATATTGTCAAATCTCCTCTGGCCCCGCTGCGCCGGCATGGATCAAGGCAGGAGGAACAATGTACGGGATTTTGGCCCTGCTCGGCGTCACAATTATTTATTTTTCTGTTGGTTTGCCTGCGAGGGTTTCAGGCAGCACTCGAGCAAGCGCAGAACTGCGGAGCTGTTCTCCACCAGGGAGACCCGGAGATTGCACTCGGGTTCCCGCGCTCGAAGGAGCAGCCGGCCAGTTCTCTGGAGGTGGTTGAAAAGATGCAATTGCAACTTGATTCACAAGCAACCCGATACTCGTAACGTGATAGATATCGCCGACTCATTTTCCACTTGCAACTGGATTTGTGCAGGCTGCGGAGAGCAGACGCAGCAGCGGCTCGTCTGAGGATTGTGGCAACGCAAACGAAAATCAGATCGAAAGGTTTGGGCTCTTATGAAAACGGAAAAGAAGTTTACTATCAAAATTCCTTGTAGCGTGCTCGCTTTGGCGGCTTTTTTTTGCTTCAGCGCCGGGTCAATGAAAGCCTTTGCGCAGAGTGTCCCGCCAGAACAGAAATTGGTTGCCGATTCCTCTGCGGGGTCGGATGTTCACGCCGCCGGCGGCTCCAACGCTAACAACGGCAACAACGCCAATGCGGACCTGCTCAAAGAGCTGCAGCAGATGCGCGCCCGGATTGAACAACTGGAGACGCAACTGAAGGCACAGTCAGGCGCGACGCCAGAATCATCGAGCACACAACCTGCGGCCACAGTACAGAGCGTGTCCCTGACCACGACCGCGCACGCTTCGCCCAGCCAGGAACAGGTCAAGCCTGAGAATGTTGAGCCGGCAGAACCATTCGCCTTTGCTGACTTCACCTGGCTTACCGGCAATCCTCGCACCAAGACGCCGGCTTTCGATTCGAAATTCTTTACACCGGAAATTCGCGGCGACATCGCCTACATCTACGATTTCAACCATCCTGCGGACGATACCATCGGCGGATCGAGCGAAGTGTTCCGCTCCCAGGAGTTCCAGTTGACGCAGCTTGGGGTTGGAGGAGACTTCCATTTCGATAACGTTCACGCCCGTTTGATGACCCAGTTTGGCATGTATTCGCAGACGCAACCCCGCAACGATGCCAGCCCCGCACGTGGCCAATGGAGCCTCGCCGATGCCTACCGCTACCTCTCCGAAGCCTATGCCGGCTACCATTTCAATGCGTTACACGGGGTCAACATAGATGCCGGGATTTTCATGTCCTACATCGGCCTGTTCAGCTTTTACAACTTCGATAATTGGGCCTATCAACCGTCTTACGTCTCTTCGAATACTCCGTGGTTCTTCAATGGACTACGCATCCAGGTCTTTCCGACCGACAAATTAAAGATCGAGCCCTGGATCATCAATGGCTGGCAGTCTTATGGCAGGTTTAATCACCGCCTGGGGTTGGGCGGGCAAGTTTTGTGGCGTCCTACGGGATGGCTGTCCGTTGTCGGCAACCAGTATGGGCTCGGAAGAGACACGCTTGGCGTGGTCGGCCGTACCCGCTTCCACACCGATGACAGCATTCAGGTCAAATACTATGACCACCCGGAGAGAGGTTTGGACAAGATGGCGTTTACCCTTACGGCAGATGCGGGATGCGAAAGCGGCGGTGGCGTAAACTGCTTCGGTGACAGCAAAACTGGAGTCAAGCAGAGCTTCCTGGGCTTCATGGCTTACAACCGGTTCTGGTTCCACAAGGACCTCTTCGCGGCCACCTTTGGCGGTGGAAGGATTAACAATCCTGGACGCTACCTGGTGCTGTTGCCGCCTATCGATGGAGCAACTGCCTTCACTGGAACGCCTTACTTCACAGAAAATCCTGGCGATCCCTTCAAGGCATGGGACACCACCGCGACCTTTGATTACATGCCCAGCCAGTACATAACGTTCCGCTGGGAGTACAACTACAGACACGCCAATGTGCCGTATTTCTCCGGATCGGGCGGAATCACACCCGCCGGCGGCAATAACGGCAATCCGGGCGTACTCACACCGGGCTTCACTCCCGATCTGAGAAAGTCTGAGGCCCGGTTGAACCTGGGTCTGATGGTGAAGTTCTGAGAAGCAGTACCTGGTACTGAGCATGAGGTGCACCTCTTGAGGAGAGTATATGGTGATGGATTTGTTGATGGTTTTTTTCACGTTACTGTTCTTCGCCGTCGCAATTGCCTACACCAAGGCTTGCGACAAGTTGAAGTAGGGGGCTCGCTATGAACCTGGAAAATATTGTCATGCTGCTTATCAGCCTGCTGCTGATGGTGTACCTGATTTACGCGCTGCTGCGTCCGGAGAAATTCTGACATGACGCTCAATGGCTGGATGCAAATCCTGTTTTTCTTTGCCGTGGTCCTTCTGGTGACCAAGCCCGTGGGGATCTTCATGGCCAGGGTCTTTTCCCGCGAAAGCACATGGCTGGACCTTGTACTGCGGCCGATCGAAAAGGTGATCTACAAGCTGACTGCCGTGAATGAAGAGCACGAGATGCGCTGGACGGAATACTCCATTGCCATACTGCTCTTCAGCGGCGTCTCCATGCTGGTGTTGTACTTGATTGAGCGGACGCAGCAGTGGCTGCCCTTGAATCCGCAGAAGTTCGCCGCTGTGTCGCCGCCGGAGCTGGCGCTCAACACGGCCGCATCCTTCACTACCAACACCAACTGGCAGTTCTACACCGGCGAGCAGGTGATGAGCTATTTCACGCAGATGGCCGGCCTGGCGTTTCACAACTTTGCCTCAGCGGCTGTGGGAATCGCGCTGGCCGTGGCCTTCATACGGGCAATCGCAAGCCGCGAGAAAAAGACCCTCGGCAACTTCTGGGTGGATCTGACCCGGGCAACGCTTTGGGTGTTGCTGCCTGCCTGCTTGATTTACTCCATGCTTCTGATCTCCCAAGGTGTAATTCAGAATCTCAAGCCGTATGACACGGTGAAGGTGGTTGAGCCGTATCAGGTCCCGAAGGTAGATGCCAATGGCAAACCGGTCCTGGGCCCGGATGGCAAACAGCTAACGGATACGGTGACCGACCAGGTGATTGCCCAGGGGCCGATTGCATCGCAGGAAGCCATTAAGATGCTCGGCACCAACGGCGGCGGATTCACAAATGCCAACAGCGCGCACCCATATGAGAACCCCACCCCGTTCAGCAATTTCCTGCAGATGCTCTCCATCTTTCTGATACCGGCGGGGCTCACTTACACGCTGGGTCGAATGACTGGATCACAGCGGCACGGCTGGGCAGTGTTTGCCGCCATGGCGCTGCTCTTCCTGGGCGGAGTGAGCACAGCATACTGGGCCGAATCGCACGGCAATCCTCTGTTGGCGGGAGTGGACCAGCGGGTTTCCACGATGCAGTCCGGGGGAAATATGGAAGGCAAAGAGGTCCGCTTCGGCATAGCGAATTCGGCCTTATTTGCCACCGTCACCACGGACGCCAGTTGCGGCGCGGTCAATGGCGTGCATGACTCCTTCACTCCGCTCGGCGGCCTGGTGCCGCTGGTCAACATCATGCTGGGCGAGATTGTTTTCGGTGGTGTGGGCGCGGGAATGTACGGAGTGCTGATCTTTGTAATCCTCTCAGTCTTCATTGCCGGTCTGATGGTAGGCCGCACGCCGGAATACCTGGGCAAGAAGATCGAATCCTACGATGTGAAGATGGCCATGCTGTATGTGCTCATCTTCCCGCTGGTCATCCTTGTGCTGGCTGGGGCGTCGTCACTCTTGCCTGCTGGACTTGCCACTTTGACCAACACCGGGCCGCACGGGCTATCGGAGATCCTGTATGCGTTTACCTCTGGCGCCGGCAACAACGGATCTGCTTTTGCCGGCCTGGGCGCAAACCGCTGGTACAACCTCGCCCTGGCATTCACCATGCTGATGGGCCGTTTCCTGATGATCGTGCCCATGCTGGCGGTGGCGGGCAACCTGGCCAATAAAAAGATCGTGCCACCCTCGCCCGGCACCTTCCCGGTCACGACTCCATTGTTCACTGTTCTTCTGGTGAGCGTGATCATCATTGTCGGCGCATTGACTTTCTTCCCGGCGTTAAGCCTTGGACCGGTTCTTGAGCACCTGCTCATGAACGCGGGAAAGACTTTCTAAAGAGGACCAAACCATGCTGGTACAAGAAGCCAAGCCAAGAACTTTGTGGGACCCAAAAATCGTACGTCAGGCGTTGATTGATTCATTGGTGAAGCTGCAGCCGCGCACCATGATGAAGAATCCGGTGATGTTCGTGGTGGAGGTGGGCAGCCTGGTGACCACGGTCCTGTTGTTCAAGGACCTGAGCCGGCACACGGGCGCGTTTGGCTTTGATCTGCAAATCACTCTCTGGCTCTGGTTCACGGTGCTCTTTGCGAATTTTGCCGAAGCCATGGCCGAAGGACGCGGCAAGGCCCAAGCTGAAACCTTGCGAACGGCCAAGGCTGAGACTGTAGCCAATCGGCTGTTGGCAAACGGCAAAACAGAAACAGTGCCTGGTTCACAGCTTCGGGCTGGGGACCTGGTCCTTGTGTCTGCCGGCGAAACCGTCCCAGGCGATGGCGACATCGTGGAAGGCGTTGCCTCCGTGGATGAATCCGCCATCACAGGTGAATCGGCTCCGGTGATCCGCGAGTCAGGCGGAGATCGTTCCGCGGTGACGGGAGGAACGCGCGTGCTTTCCGACCAGATCAAGGTAAAAATCACCTCAAATCCGGGCGAAACATTTTTGGACCGCATGATCGCGCTGGTGGAAGGCGCGGAGCGGCAGAAGACGCCGAACGAGATCGCGCTCAACATTCTGCTGGCCGGCCTAACGGTCATATTCCTGCTGGCCGTGGTGACATTGCAGCCGTTCGCCATTTACTCCGGATCGCCGCAAACGGTGTTTGTGCTGGTATCTCTTCTGGTCTGCCTGATTCCCACCACGATCGGCGGACTGCTGTCCGCTATCGGCATTGCCGGCATGGACCGGCTGGTGCAGCATAATGTGTTGGCCATGTCCGGAAGGGCCGTGGAGGCGGCTGGCGACGTGGACACACTGTTGCTGGACAAGACCGGCACCATCACCCTGGGAAACCGCCAGGCCACTGAATTTATTGCCGCTCCCGGCGTAAGCAATGATCAACTGGCCGACGCCGCGCAGCTCTCCTCGCTGCCGGATGAGACACCCGAGGGCCGGTCGATCGTGGTGCTGGCCAAGGAGAAATTCAATCTTCGCGGCCGCGATCTGGTGGCCATGCAAGCCCAGTTTGTACCCTTTAGCGCGCAAACCCGCATGTCCGGCGTGAACTTTGACGGCCGTGTCATCCGCAAAGGCGCAGCCGACTCGATCGAGAAGTATCTCCAGGAAAACGGGGGCCATCTGCCCAAAGAAGTCCGGGCGAGTGTAGATAACATTGCTCACTCCGGCGGCACGCCCCTGGTGGTGGCGGAAAACAACCGCGCGCTGGGTGTGATCCACCTGAAGGATATTGTGAAGGGCGGCATACGTGAGCGCTTTGCTCAACTGCGCGCCATGGGAATCCGCACGGTGATGATCACCGGCGACAATCCGCTGACGGCAGCCGCCATTGCGCGCGAGGCAGGCGTGGACGATTTTCTCGCCCAGGCCACGCCCAAAGACAAGATGGACCTCATCAAGAAAGAGCAGGCCCAGGGCAAATTGGTGGCCATGACGGGCGACGGCACCAATGACGCTCCGGCGCTGGCGCAATCCGATGTTGGCGTGGCCATGAACACCGGCACCCAGGCGGCCAAGGAAGCGGGAAACATGGTTGACCTGGATTCCAATCCCACCAAGCTGCTGGAGATTGTGGAGATCGGCAAACAACTGCTGATGACGCGCGGCTCGCTGACAACTTTTTCCATTGCCAACGACGTGGCCAAGTACTTCGCCATCATCCCGGCAATGTTCGCTGAGAAATTTACCGTGCTCAATTCACTGAATATCATGCGTCTGGCAACATCACATTCCGCGGTTCTGTCGGCGGTGATTTTCAACGCCCTCATCATCGTTGCGCTGATCCCGCTGGCGCTGCGCGGCGTGCAATACAAAGCCATGAGCGCGGAGGCGCTCCTGCGGCGAAATCTGTGGCTCTACGGCGCGGGAGGCGTGGTTGTGCCTTTTGTCGGCATCAAGATCATTGATGTGATTGTTCGAGCCATCGGATTAGCGTGAAGAACCGGTATTTAGTAGTCAGTATTTAGTATTTAGCAAAAACCTAATGCAAGCAATTTGCCAATAGCAGTTAGCAAAAATCAAAGGCCAACAGCCAAAAGCTAGAGGCTAGGAGCTAGTAGCCGAAGTGCCATGAAAAAAAATCTGATCACCGCAATTCTCATGACAGTCGTGACCACCGTTCTGCTGGGGCTGGTTTATCCCTTGCTTGTAACTGGCCTGGCTAAGATCTGGCCGGACCAGGCCAACGGCCAGCTTGTCACCAGGAACGGCGTGGTTGTGGGCTCGCGCATTATCGCCCAGCCCTTCAGCGGGGCCGTTTATTTTCATCCTCGGCCTTCGGCTGCCGGCAACGGTTACGACGCCACCAATTCCGGCGGCAGCAATTACGGCCCCACCAACCAGAAGCTGATCGAGCGGGTCAAAGGCGATGTCGCGACTCTGCAGGCAGAGAGTCCAGGCAAGCCGATTCCGGTTGATCTGGTTACGGCTTCCGGCTCGGGGCTCGATCCACATATCTCCCCCGCTGCGGCCGACTTCCAGGTTCCGCGCGTGGCCAAGGCCAGGAACAAAAGCGAAAGTGAGGTGGCGCAACTCGTCGCTGAGCATACGGAGGGCCGGCAGTTCGGCTTTCTGGGCGAGCCGCGCGTGAACGTGCTGGAGTTGAACCTGGCTCTGGACGAGAAATTTCCGGTAAAAGCTGCTGCTCAACGGAAATAGCACGAAACAAGAATCACGAACCCTCTTCAATCAACAGTCTCCAGCAGGCCAACGGCGCCGCGAGACTGAAGTCCTTCCGATTTGGCCAACTTGCGAGCAGGATGATCGTCAGTAGAACTGCGCCGGCACCAGCTCTTTCCCAAGAAGAATCGTGCTCAGTTCCCCAACGCCGAGAGAACTTCCGTGCCGCACTTTGCGGTTGCCTGTCCTCCAGTCTAGAATCCGTATGCATGGACCTATTGATAAAGGTGTTCGCGCCGGTGCTGGAGTGGCTGTTTTTTGTCGGCATGGCGGGTTCAGCGCTGGTCGTGGTGATCAGTTTTATTGAAGACATTCACACGATGATGGAGAAGGACTAGGCACGAATTGACGCTCACCCCGCGCAGCATTAGACTTCCTGTTCCCCGAGAGGCCGCTGCGGGATCTTGCGCGGCCTCATTGATTTGACCATGGCATCCGGCTCTCCTACATTTCCGCCGCAGTCCAACCGCGTACGCCTGGTGGTGGCCAGCACCGTGCTGCTCACCTTCATCTCCTACTGGCGCGCGGCTGCCGTGGTGTTGAACGATCTGGGCTCCTCCGCCTTTTATGCCGGCGGCATAGCCGAGCAGGCCGTGGGAAAAACCGCTCCCTGGTTCATCCTGGGAGTCATGCTGTTTTCGTTCGCCGTGCGCGCCGTCTACGTGGAAAGCTGCTCCATGTTTACCCGTGGCGGAGTGTACCGCGTGGTGAAAGAGGCGCTGGGCGGAACGTTTGCCAAGCTCAGCGTTTCGGCGCTGATGTTCGACTACATCCTCACCGGCCCCATTTCCGGAGTTTCCGCCGGCCAGTACATTTCCGGATTGATTAATCAGTTGTTCCTGTCCGCGGACCTCCGCGGGTGGGTTCCGCGGGCCATGCACCTCTACTTCCATGGCACGCCGCAGATCAATGAAAACCACGCGGCCGCAGTGTTTGCCGTGCTGGTGACTCTTTACTATTGGTGGCAAAACACCAAGGGCATCGAAGAATCCAGCGACAAGGCCTTGCGCGTGATGCAGATCACCACGGTTATGGTGGTCATTCTTCTTGGCTGGTCCGCCTATACGCTGTTTCGGGTGGGAGTCCACCTGCCGCCCTGGCCTAGGCCTTCCAATTTTAATTTCAGCAGCGAAGCACTGGGCTTCCTGAACGGAACAAGTTTCTCCAGCGCCAAGGCCCTGGGATTATTTGGCATCATGATCGCCTTTGGCCACTCTGTGCTGGCCATGAGTGGAGAAGAATCGCTGGCCCAGGTAAACCGCGAGCTGGCCAGCCCCAAACTCAAGAACCTGAAGCGCGCGGCGGTGATTATCGCCCTGTACAGCACCATCTTCACCGGCTTCGCCTCCCTGCTCGCCGTGATGCTGATTCCAGACTCCGTCCGCGTGCCAGTCTACAAGGACAATCTGATAGCCGGCCTGGCCATGTACATGAGCGGGCCCCTGTTCATGCGCCTGGCGTTTCGTGTTTTCGTCGTCGTTGTAGGTTTTCTAATTCTGTCTGGCGCCATCAATACCTCGATCATCGGCTCCAATGGCGTGCTGAACCGCGTCTCGGAAGATGGAGTGTTGACGGATTGGTTTCGCCGCCCACACCGCAAGTATGGCACCAGCTACCGGATTGTGAACCTGGTGACAGGACTGCAACTGCTCACCATTGTTCTCAGCCGCGGCGACGTCTATGCGCTGGGCGAAGCCTATGCCTTTGGCGTGATCTGGAGTTTTACCTTCAATTCCCTGGCCATGCTGGTGCTGCGCTTCAAGTACCACGGCGAGCGTGGATGGAAGGTACCACCCAATTTCCGCATCGCCGGGATTGAAATACCTGTGGGCCTGGGCAGCGTCTTTATTGCATTGTTGAGTGTGGCCGTCACCAACCTCTTTACTAAATCAGTTGCAACCAAGGCCGGAATTGTTTTTTCCATTGTGTTTTTCGCCATCTTTACCGTTTCCGAGCAGATCAACAAACGCAAGTTTGCTCACGTTGAACAACAGATGAAAGAACACTTCCAGCTCGTACAGCAGGAAACAGTCGAGCGTGAAGCCATTGAAGTGCGGCCGGGCAACGTGCTGGTAACGGTGCGTGATTACAACACACTGAAGCACCTGAACTGGGCACTGGAAAACACTGACACACACGAACAGGATGTTGTGGTAATGGAGGCCCGCCTGAGCGGGTATGACAGCGCCGAATATCACCTGGCCATGGAGCAGATCTTCAGCGACTACGAGCAAACTTTGTTCACCAAGACCGTCTCCATTGCTGAAAGTTACGGCAAGACAATTTCCCTGCTGGTAGTGCCGGCCCGCGATGTCTTTTCGGCCACTGTCCAGACCGCGAATTCACTGGAGTCAGCCGCTGTGGTGGCCGGCCTCTCCAGCAAAATGACGGGTAAGGAACAAGCCTTCCACCTAGGCCAGGCCTGGGAGGCGATGCCCGAGCCTAAACGGCAGTTCGTATGTCACGTTGTGCATCCCGATGGGACGGCGGAGACCTATCGCATTGGGCCGCACACGCCCACCATGAAGAGTGAGGATGTGCAGCTTGTCCATAAACTGTGGCTGGAGATGAAGCAACATCCCGGCACGGAGGAGATCCATCACTCGGACATCATCACGTTGGCGCTGACGCGATTAGCGCGGGACTACAGCCTGGAAAAAGACTCCGTGCTCAAAGGCTTGAATAAGGGCTATCTCAAGATATTCCTCGGCTACGCATCGGGTGTAGGCAAGTCATTCCGCATGCTGGACGAAGCCCGCCGCCGTCACGAGCGTGGCCAGGATGTGGTGGTCGGCGCTATTCAGCCGCAGTTGCCGGCCGAGGCGGAGGCAATTCTCCGCAAGCTGGAGGTGATTCCTCTCAAGCAAGTCGATGACGGTACGGCCATTGATGTCGAGGCGATCATCCGCCGCCGGCCTGAGGCGTGCTTCATAGACGGCTTGGCCTATGACAACCCACCCGGCTCCCGGAACGCTACGCGCTGGCAGGATGCCAAAGAACTGGTGCAGGCAGGAGTCAAGGTCATTGCTTCAATCAACATCCAGTATGTAACCGAGCTGCGGGAGCCAGTAGAAGCCATCACCGGGAAGAAGGTTACGCAGACTGTCCCGGTTTCTTTTCTTAAGAGCGCCGATGAAATCGAAATCGTGGATGCTCCACTGGTGGAGCCGCTGGTGCGGACGCCAGGGGAGCAGATGAGCATTGAAAAAAGACAGCAGCAGCTCTCCCGGCTGCGCGAGATGGCCCTGGTGCTGGCCGCGGACGTCGTGGAGAGCCAGCTCAGCCATTATGTAGAGTCCCACGGAATCCAGCAGCAGTATGGAACGCAAGAGCGGATTTTAGTCTGCATCACACCCCGCGCTGACGCACAGGAGATGATTGAGACGGCACAAGTGGTCGCCCAGCGATTCCATGGCGAATTGACTGTGGCCTATGTCAATCAACCCGAAATCTCTCCGGTAGACCGCGCTGTTCTCGACCAGAAGCTGGCTCTGGCCCGCACCGCGGGGGCGGACGTCCAGATTCTCCAAGGCAGTGAGCCACTGGAGACAATTCTTGAATTCGCCAGGACCCACAGGATCACGCAACTTTTCATCGGACACAGCCACAATTCAAGATTCTGGTCAGGGATCCGGGGTAGTAACGTGGATAAGCTGGTGCAGAAGTCACGCGGAATGGATGTTCGAATCTTTCCTAATAAAAAATGACCGATCAAGGGCGTGGGCAATTCAAAATTTATATGGGCTATGCTGCCGGCGTCGGCAAGACTTACAAGATGCTGGAAGACGCGCAGGCCCTTAAAGCCGGGCGGCAGGACGTGGTTGTCGGTTACTTTGAACCCCATGGCCGCCAGGAGACGATTGCCAAGGGCGAGGGCCTGGAAGTGGTCCCACGAAAGAAGGTCAACTATCGCGGCGCAACTTTTGAAGAGATGGATGCCGAACGAATCATGGCGAGGCATCCTCAAATCTGCCTGGTGGACGAATTGCCGCACACCAATGTGCCAGGATGCAGGCACACCAAGCGATGGGAAGATGTGCTGGAGCTTCTAGATGCGGGCATCGATGTTCTGACCAACATGAACATCCAGCACCTGGAAAGTCTCAACGATCAAATACGGGACATCGCCGGAGTCACTGTTCGGGAGACCGTCCCGGACTGGATCGTGCAGAAGGCCGATGAGATCGTGATGGTTGATCTGACTCCCCGGGCCCTGCTGCACCGCCTGGAACGCGGGGTCATCTACGAGCGGGCGCAGGCGCAGCTTGCCCTGCAGAACTTCTTTCGCGAGCCTACCCTGGTGGCGCTGCGCGAACTCGCTTTGCGTGAGGCAGCGCATGAAGTCGAGCAAAGAATTGCGAGCACTCAAGCCGGCCCGGTGGAAGGCGGCCAGGCAGTCCCGCCATGGCGTAAACACCAGAAAATTCTTGCTTACCTGACGGCCGACCCAAAAACAACCATGGTCACAAGGCGGGCCAAACGCGTGAGTGATTTCCTTGATGCCGAGTGCTTTGCGGTGGCGGTGCTTCCCGTCGGGCATCAGCGCAATTCGACGGATCCCCATCGGGAGGCCATCGAAAAACACCTGGACTTCGCGCGCAATCTACACATCGAGACCCGAATACTCCAGGGCAAAGACGCCGCATCTCTGCTGATCAATTTTGCCCGCCAAAATCAGATTACCCAGATATTTGTCACCCGGCCCTATAGCAGTTTCCTGCCACCACTCCTGTCCCGCGACCCGGTGCAGAAGGTGATAAGCCTGGCCAAGGACATGCAGATCGTCATCGTTTCCGACCGGGATCCGCTCAAGCGGCGATGAAGCAGGAAAGCTGGCGACGAAACGGACTCATTTGAGATATCTGTGCAGTATTGCCACCAGCCCTTCTGCAGCCTTCATTTCCCGCGAATCAGCTTTGGTATTTCTGGGCAGCACGTGAAACCGGATTTCTCCTTCGATGATCTCGGCCAGCAGCCCGCCCATTGCTCCGCGGCACGCGGCTATCTGCTGCAGCACCTGTGAACATTCCTTTTCTTCTTCGATAGCTTCCTTGATGCCCTGCAACTGCCCCTGAATCCGGTTGAGCCGGACCAGCAACTCCTTTTTCTCTTCTACGGTATGCGCCAAGCAGGGTCCTCCTTTGCGGTACTATACTGGGTACAGTATAAAGGAATAGGAAAGTAACAGGACGTTAACAAAGGAGGTGTCTAATAGATACTTCTTTCTCTTCCAACGACCTGGAACAAGTGAGCGCGGATAAAGAGCCGCCAAAAGGAAGAGCTTAGATTAGCCGCAACGGTGGAGTGAATGCGAAGAACGAATTTTATATCGCTGGGATGGACCATCAGGATGCTGTTCGCCGCCTGTCTCATGGCGACCGCGGCCGGCGCCATCCCTGCGTTTGCGCAGCAGCCCGATTCACCTCAGCCGCACGGAGAACCTTCCGCCGGCAGCGCGAACGACCCGGCCAGCAGTTCAGACACCGAGGCCGATCCCGAAGCAATGTTACCGCATGTTAAGGACACACGGTTCTGGCTCTCCGGGCAGATGAACTTCATCTTCCAGGCTCATCCGGATTTCCACGCCCTCTACAGCGGGCCGAACAGCCTGAGTCCCCGTTACGAAAAAGCCACGTCGCGAGTCATGACGCTCTACACCGGCGTACGACTCAACGATTCGACGGAGCTTCTGGTTGACGTCGAGGAGGCCGGCGGCGCGGCGCTGAGCACCGGCCTCGGCCTGGCCGGGAATACAGATCTGGACATCGTGCGCAATCCGTCGCTGAGCAAAGCGCCGTACCTGGGTCGCGGCATGATCCACAAAGTGTTTGCGTTGAGCAAGGACAAGATTGAGAACCCACGCAGTTTTCTATCGCTGTTCGATGAACTACCGCGCCGCCGTCTGGAAATTCGCTTCGGCAAGTTCAGCATGCCGGATTTCCTGGATCTGAATTCTGTAGGCTCTGACACACATCTTCAGTTCAGCAACTGGTCGGTCGACGACAACGGCGCCTGGGATTACGCCGCCGATACGCGCGGCTATACCGTCGGCGCCGTGGTGGACTACGAGGACCGAAACTGGGGGTTTCGCTTCGCCGAAGGGCTCATGCCCAAAGTCGCGAACGGAATTGATCTCGTGTGGCGGCCATGGCAGGTCCATGCCGAGAATTGGGAATACGAACTGCGTCACCGCGTGATACCGAAGAAAGCGGGGATCGTTCGTGTATTAGCTTTCACGAATTATGCAAACATGGGGATTTATCGCGACGCCGTAGCCCAGTTTGAGCAAGGTGTTGTTGCAACACCGGACATCACCAACCATCCCTGGCACATCACGCGCAAGTATGGCTTTGGCATCAACCTGGAACAGAATCTAACCCGGAACGTCACGGTGTTTGCCCGCTGGGGGTGGGACAACGGGAAGACCGAGTCGTTTGCGTACACCGAAATTGATTCGACCTTCGCCGGGGGAGTCAGGGTGAATGGGGCGCAATGGCATCGCAAGCAAGACCGTGCCGGCATTGCCCTCGTGTCGAACGGCATCAAGAAGGACCACCAGCTATATCTGGCGGATGGCGGCTCCGGTTTCCTCCTGGGCGACGGAAAACTGAACTATGGGCGGGAGAATATCGTCGAATCCTATTACACGGTCCACGTTTGGCGAGGAATCTATCTCGCTCCCGCAGTACAATACATCGTCGATCCCGGCTACAACCGCGACCGCGGGCCGGTGATCGTGCCATCTATGCGCGTGCATCTGGAGTTTTAGAATCCAGAGCATTTTTAAGATAAAAACTATTGATAGACACCATCAATACTTTCAATTTCCATCCAAGCCCCTCTCAGGTTAGGGTTGCGTAAGAACTTTGATCCACTCTGGTCGAAAAGAGGTCGAGATGAAAACTCTTATCTTGAATTGTCTGGCCGCGGTCCTGCTGCTTTCTGTGACTGCCACGGCCCAGGATAACGGCCAGCAGCGCAATGGCATGAAAGCAACGGGGGCAAAAGCAGTTAACATCAGCGGCACGGTCAGCCTGGATGGCAAAACCCTGGTGACCGACGCAGACAATATGTGGACCATCAGCAACGCCGATGCGATTAAAGGCCATGAAGGGCAACATCTCACCGTCAAATGCCAGACCGACCCGGATAAACGCGCCATTCACGTGCTTTTCATCAAACCGGAACCAGCGGGGATGAAACAAGCGGCGAATTGGGGCGATTCTGCCTTTCGGCGTTAAATTCCTTGTCAGCGAGGAAGCGTGTCTTGGTGGAATGTCTGCACGAACTCGAGCACAGGCTTAGGAAAGGAAAATCGGCGGAGAAAAATCTCTTCATCGCGCGGTAGGCACGTCCCACCTTGATGCCCGCCTGCTGCAGCACGCGCTGGAAACCCTTGGCCGGCGATTCCCCTGCGCCTTCTCTTGCTGCCAGAGTTGGTGGCACTCGGTGGCGAAGCGGTGCAGGGTCTTCTCGTAATCATGTTGGGCCCGGTACGTCATTTCCTGATACACATCCAGCAGTTCATCCAGCTTCTTCAAACGCTGGTAGTTGGCAACTTCGTTCGCTGCGGACGAAGTTCCACCCCGCCGCGCGTCGGGGACTCCGGGAGCCGTGGCAGTACAGGGTGGCATCGCAATATCTTGGCGCATCTGATCCTCCATCAAGTGCTGAAGGCAGAATAGGCAAGAAATGCGATGCAACTTTAGTACACATAAAGTTTGGGGACAGCCCCGCCAACGGTTGTGACCGGATTGAACGAGCTGTGACTGGCGGGAAATTACCAAAATCGCCCCTTCCGCAAGCTCACCTTGCCTCTCAACGCTCATCGTCAAAGCTGATCTTTGGATGATGCTCCTCCTGCCACTCAACGTTAATCCGTTACGTTACGGGACCAGCTCCGAGGTGACGGTGACCAAGGGTCCGCGGCGCACGGTTTCGGAGCCAGAGACCTTTACCGGCGTGCGCGAGTCTTTGGCGATCCAGACGCTTCCTTTGTATGAGTGGCGGCCATTGGCTGAGGTCACGTCGACCTTGTAGGAATCGAACGTCCCCGCGGGCACGGTTACACGCTCCATGCCCATGACCTTTAAATGCACCAGCGTTTCCTCTTGCGACTGGATGTCAAAGTTCCGGAAGGTAGTAGAGTATCCATCCACCAGCGGCAGGCAGCCTATGGTTACATCGGAGCCGGGGCCACCGGCAAAGAGCGGCCTACTCAAATCGATCGCGACCGGCTTGTCCTGGCCACTTATATTCGTGGTGCCGGTGACTTTGCTGGTGGTGAAATCAAGGTTGGTCGTTATCGACCACGGGCGGCCCGGCTTGGCGAAATGCTTGAATAACTCCTTGCGCAGGATCAGCGTGCCTTTTTCGAGGGTCAAGACGTCCGTGACTGGACCATCACTAGTTTCGAAAGTATCAGTGAATGTCCACACGCCGCCATCTTTGATCGTAATGGAATAGGTATCATGGTACGCGCCGTCCGGTTGCACGACCGTGGTCTTGTATTTCCAGGTCCCGGCAGTCAGGTCCACCACCGGCTTGGGCGCGCCAACACTGTTCGGGACCGTTTTATCGGCTTGCACCACGCTCTTGGGGTCCTGCGCGAACAAAATAAGCCCTGTCACGGCCAGAATGGCAACAATCTTGATAAAGATTGATTTCATGATCCAGGTTCTCCGATTCCTGAATGGACGGTTGTGCGTAACGTGACGCATCCATTAAACCACGGCTCCTAGGCAGCCGAAGTAAAAAGCCTGCCAGCAGCCGGTTAAGCCGCTGTAATTTATAAGGCGATTTTCAGGAAACGGCCCTCTGCCGCAGATTCGGCTAAGCGCTCTGCATGAGGGGAAATTGCAGTGGCGAGAATTCCCTGGGCCGGCATGGTGAAACCTGCATCCTCGGGATCTTTCGACGCGCCCTCAGTCGCTACGCTCCCTCGTGCTTGCTCAAGATGACAGCCGCTTGGTTGGAGAACAGCAGTGGGCAAATAGCAGTTGGCAATTAGCCAACCAACACCCGAGAGCAAAACCTTTCAGCCTCATGGCGGGATCTTCGACATTCAGCGGTCAGTTAGATCAGGGCAACACCAACAGCAACCCCAAGACAGCGCCGGAGGAGCGACGGTGCCACACGATCCTCGTCAAGTCGGCAAGGGGACGCAGCCGGGGGCGGCGCCGAGGGCGGCTGCGCTCCACTCCTTGTTTTTTCTTGGCGCCGCGTTGCGCCACATGACTATTGCCATAGATGGGAGAGGTGCTACTGACGGGCGCGGATAGCTGGCGTCTTGCGTGTTTCTTCGGCAAAGAGAGCGCTGTCAATGGATTATCAAGACAATAGGGACCTCTCACCTTCGGCAGGCTCAGGGTTCGAGGTAAACCAAAGCGTTTTAAGAAATACCGTATCCGACAGGGGAGCGATTGCCTCGCACCCAGCGCTAACTAAAGCGCGGTTTAATATTGCCGAAGCTTTCCGTGGGCTTGAAAGCCTACTTCGGGCGAACTAAAGTTCGGGGCTTCCACCGGGTCGGTGGATACACTATTTCCTGAACCGCCAAGAACTTATTCCAGCCGGAACCTGGTTGCCGCCAAGCCGTACAGCCTCCGCCACAGCAGCCGGTTGATGGTCACGACAAAGGCGGCCATAACGATGGTTGCGGCCAGCAGCAGTTGAAAGTTTCCATCATCGGTGGCCTGGCTGATGACTGCGCCGAGTCCATTGGTGGAGAGAATTCCTCCCTTCAGATGAAAATACTCGGCAATAATGCTGGCATTCCAGGCGTTGCCAGAGGCCGTAATGAGCCCCGTAACCAGATAGGGAAATACGCCGGGCAGGATCAGCTTCCGCCAGCGTTGGGACTTGCTCAGGTGAAAGACGCTGCAAACTTCTTTCAGGTCAGTGGGAATAGCGCTGGCGCCGGCGATGACGTTGAAGAGGATGTACCACTGCGTCGCCAGCACGATGAGCACAATCGATCCCACGCCAATGCCCGCGCCAATGGCAATTAACCCCAGCAAGACCACCGGAAAGAGCGCGGTTGCGGGCACCGAGGCGGCAATCTGGGCAAAAGGTTGGGCCACACGAGCCAGCCTGGGATGCGTCCCGATGGCTACGCCGACCGGGATCGTCCAAAGCGCTCCCAGCACCAGCGACGCGACTACTCTTAGAAATGTGGCGCCTCCTCCTATCAGGAGCCGGTTGACATCATGGCGCGTCAAGCCGCTGAGCAAGACAGCGCTGCGGAAGACGGCGTAACCAATTCCCGCTGCCAGCGCGAGAGCAGTCAATCCCAAAAGCCATCTGTGAGCCGTCCCCTTGCCGGCCTCTGCTGCTGCCGGTTGATTCCTTTTTGCAAAATACAAATCCAGAGTCTCACGAATCGGCGACATGGTTTTTCTTGAGAGAAACGCCAAGGCACGGGAACGGCGAAGCAAATTCAGAATGGGTGAACGGGGCACGGAAACAGCTTCAACCTGCTCGAACTTGAATTTTTGTGCCCATGCGATGGCGGGCCGCCAGACGAGTTGGTCCGTCAATACGATGATGGCCAGCAGCACGGCCAAGCCCCAGGCCATGGCGCGCGTATCACCGGCGCTGGCTGCGGTTTGAAGATACGATCCGAGACCCGGCAGGCGGAAATCGCGTTTGCCCAGGACAAACATCTCGCAGGCAGTGAGAAAAAACCAGCCTCCGGCCACCGACATCATGGAATTCCAGACGAGGCCGATCACCGCATACGGCACCTCCATCTGGGTGAAGGATTGCCACCAGCTAAAGCGATACAGCCGGGCCGCCTCACGCATCTCTTCCGGAATGCTCTTCAAAGATGAATAGAAACTGAAGGCCATGTTCCAGACCTGGCCGGTGAAGATCAGCAGGATCGCTCCCAGCTCAAGACCCATCTGCCTGGTGGGAAACAAGGCCACCATGGCCAGCATCACGCCCGGCAGGAAACTCAGCACAGGAATGGACTGCAGGATGTCCAGCAGGGGAATCATGAAGCGTTCGGCGCGGGCATTGTAGGCAGCAATGTAGCCGTACACCAAAGTAAAGACCAAGCTGAGAAAATAGGCCACAGAGATCCGCAGCACCGAGTAGAAGGCGTAGACCGGCAAAGCATGCGGGCTGAGGTCAATTTCTACCTGGGAGGTAAGCGGGCCGCTCCAATATCGAGCGAGCGCCACAACGCTATAGAAGAGCGCCAGGCCCGCGGCAAAAATCGGCAGGTCGAGAAAAAACGAGCGGCTGCTTCGCGGCAGCACGCCCCAGGGAACGTGGAAGGAACGAACTGCCCGCAATACCGGCAGTGGACGTCTCATGGCGACTTCCCTGCCAGTCCCTGGTCGGTAGCAGCGACCGTCTCCGCGGTCATCAAGAGCCGCTCGCTCTCCGCATCGTAGGTAAACACGCCGCTGTACCTTCCCCAGTCCAGCGCAATTTCGAGTTGGCGCTGCACTTCATTGTCGGGAATGTGCTCATCCAGAATGTCCCTGAAGAGTTCCACCGGAAGGCTGTGATCTGATTTTGAGGCCAGCGCATGGGCAATCTGCTGGAAGAGCACAATGTGGTTCAGCGCGGCTTCGCGGAACAACAGCTTGCGCGTAGCGATGTCCGCCTGGGCAAAGCTGGTTCCTTCGGCGGTAATTCTGGCATCGCCCTCTTCCAGTTTGGCGAACCCCAGCAACACTGCGCCATCAAGAATCGGTAAGAGGTCATCCACTTCCATGAGCAAGCGCTCAGACAGATGGTAGAGGTCCTCCTCGCCACCCGCATCGACAAGCATTTCCAAAAGACCGGCAATCCCGCCGGGCCGGGCGTGGGGAAGCAGTTGGCGCGGCGCTTTGGGCGCGAGCTTTTTCAATTCCGGAGGCGCAAATTCAGCATCCGGCTTGGTCATGACCTTGTAAATGAAATCCACATACAACAGGAAGTCGGGAGACTTGTGGTCCCGCGGTTGGGGCAATGCAATGCGGAAATCGGCGCGTATTCGGGCGGGATTACGTCCCAACACAATCACGCGGTCGGCCAGCGCCACGGCTTCATCTATGTTGTGGGTCACAATGAAGATGGTCTTGGTGTTGATTTTCTTGTTTTCCCAGAGTTCCAGGAGTTCACCGCGGAGGTTCTCCGCGGTCAGCACGTCCAGGGCAGAGAAGGGCTCATCCATGAACAGGACTTCGGGCTGTACCACCAGGGCGCGGGCAAATCCAACCCTCTGCCTCATTCCACCGGAAAGTTCCTTGGGATAGGCGGTTTCAAACCCTTCCAGACCGACCGTAGATATTGCACCAGAGGCGCGCGCATGGCGCTCTGCAGCTTCAATTCCGCGGGCCAGGAGCGGAGCCTCTACATTTTCCAGCACAGTCAGCCAGGGAAACAAGGCAAAGCTTTGAAAGACAATTGCGACGTTTGGAGTCACTTGCGAGAGCGGCACGCCATTCCACTGCACCTCGCCGGAAGAAGGTTGCGCCAACCCGGAGAGAATTCTTAACAGAGTTGATTTTCCGCATCCTGAAGCTCCCAGCAGGGCGACGATCGTGCCGGGGTAGATTCGCAGATCGAGTGGCGCAATGATCTGGACGCGTTCGCCATCCGGCTGAAGGAAGTATTTTTCGACGGCCCGCGCTTCAATAATGGGTTCCGCGGGCTGCGCATCCACCGCGACGACGGGTTTTGCGGCGACGAGCGGCTTAGATTTTTTCTGCGCCGGGGGCTTCTCCGTTTCCTCACGAGTCCCCGCCACCAGATGCCGCCATGCCTCTTCCGGCAACTCGTCCAGGAATTGCATGCGCTCATCCGGGGGCATCTGGTCCAGGACCTGGTTAATCTCGCTGGCCGGCCGCGCATGAAGAAGGATGTACTGATGATAGTAAGGAAAGCCACTCAGTAATCTGGCAGCCAGATCCGCAGGGAGGGCGCGGAAGAGCTGTTGCTGCTGCTCATCCGGCAAGCCGGCAAACAATTCCAGGGCCGCAGGCAGAGGAACACTCTTAAGAAGCGAGGCCGCCTCCGTCCACTGCTCCCGATCTACTAGCTTGCGAAGATTGCTCATGGTGTGCGGATGCTTTTGTTCACTTAAGAGTTTGGAACCTTTTGAGTCAATGGCAAAAACGCAAGGTCCGTCCGATTTACCCCCGCTGACGCGTGGGTAAAACCCTCGGGATGACGAACCGTTTTTTAATCGTTCACCTTAAGTGAACGGTATTGGGGTTAAGTCGGACCTATCGGGGGGCGCGGCAATCTTGGCGGCTCACCTATAAGCGGCTTGCCTACCCCTTCTTTCATTTTTTCTTTCACTTTTTTAGCCAGCTTTTCCACCTCTTCGGCCTTTTTGACCACATCAATGGAGAGCAGGTTTTCGTTGGTTTTGTCCACGGCATCCTTCAGTTCCGTAGCAAGCTGGTACAGCTTTTGTGTGTCCTCGCGTATCTCTTCCTGGCGCTTCTTATTGGCTTCTTTCTGCCGGCGCTCTTCCATTTCGCGTTCCTGCTGCGTCTGTTCGGAACGCGGCGGCCCGAACTGCGCGGCAAGAATCGAGGCCCGTAGCCCGGCCATTGCGACGATCAACGCCGCGACAAAGATAGTTTTTTTCAACACAAGGAACCTCTTGCACCTGGAAGTGCTCCGATTATAAACACTTCCCTGCCCTCGGATATAATCCGGCGCAGGCCATGGAACCGCGATTTCAAAATTTGTGGCAGGGCTGGCACGATGATCTGATCCGCTTTGCCAGATATGACGTCCCTAAACTCGTTGCCATTCTTCTGCTGTCCTTCATTCTCGTCCGATTCCTGTCCATCACTACACGAAAGCTGGTCGAGCTAGGCAAGCGGGCAGCCGTCCACCCCTCGATCCGGGCGCAGCAGATCAGCACCGTGGTGGGAGTGATTCGCAGCGCCGGAATATTTGTCATCATCCTGCTGGCAGTGATGCAGACCCTGCAGGTTTTCAACATTAATATTGCGCCGCTGCTGGCCAGCGCGGGAATTGCCGGTCTGGCCATAGGCTTTGGCGCGCAGACGCTGGTAAAAGACATTATTAATGGGTTCTTTATCCTGGCGGAGAACCAGTTCGAGGTGGGCGACACCATCAAAGCTGCCGGAGTTCAAGGCACGGTAGAACAAGTCACCATGCGCCGGACCATCCTGCGCGATGCCGACGGCACCCTGCACATCGTCCCCAATGGCAGTATCCACATCGTGAGTAACACTACGCGCGACTGGTCACAGGCCACTCTGCTGGTTGCCGTAGATTACTCTGAAGACTCTGACCGCGTACTGCGGGTGCTGCGAGAGACGGCGCAGGAGATCCACAACGATCCCGCGTTTCATGAGGACATGGTGGCCGAGCCCGAAGTTCCGGGAATTGAGCGCATCACCGGCCAGGAAGTGGATTACCTCTTGCTGGTGAAGGTACGCCCCGGACGGCAGGACCGGGTGGCGCGCGAACTTCGCCGCCGGATTAAGCTGTGCCTGGAAAAGAACCAGATCAAAGCCGCACCGCCCGCGCCGGTGTATATTGGACAATTGCCAAAAAGCAGCTAGCAATTAGCAACTAGCAATTAGCAAGAGCAGATTCCTCGCTCCGCTCGGAAATGACAATCCCTTTGCACGCATCATGGCTTAGCTATTTGCACGTTACCATTTGCTTGCCATTTGCTAAATTGCCATTTTGCTAAATTGCCATTTGCTAGTTGCCAATTGCTAATTGCTTTCTTCCGGAGGAATTATGGATCTTGGACTTAAAGGCCGCGGTGTGATTGTTGCTGCATCCAGCCAGGGAATGGGGAGGGCGGCGGCGGAGCTATTTGCCCGCGAAGGCGCACAAGTTGCCATGTGCGCACGCACGGAACCGACCCTGCAACAGGCTGCTCAGGAGATACGCAAAGCCACAGGAGCGGAGGTCTATGCGCAAGCCCTGGACGTGACCAACGCTTCGGCGGTCCAGCAGTTTGTGGAGCAGGTGGCCAAGCGGTTTGGCCGGATTGACGTCTGCGTGACGAATGCCGCGGGGCCGCCAGCCAAGAATTTCCTCTCCATTTCCACTGATGAGTGGCATAAGGCTCTAGACCAGAACTTCCTCAGCGTTGTCTACCTGGCCAAGGCCGTGATTCCTTACATGCAGCGCCACCGCTGGGGCCGCATCATCACCATTACCTCGGTTTCTGTGAAGCTGCCGATTCCTGACCTGATTCTGTCCAACGCCGTGCGCTCCGCCGTGGTTGGCCTAGTGAAGAGCTTGTCCAATGAGTTCGGCAAAGATGGGATTCTGGTCAATAACGTTGCGCCCGGCTACACGGCGACGGACCGCCTGAAGGAATTGGCGGGTACGCGGGCCCTGGCTGCCGGCGTCCCGCCGGAAAGAATTTACGAGCAATGGGCCGCGGAGGCTCCGGTCAAGCGCCTTGCTGATCCTAAAGAAGTTGCGGACGCGATCGTTTGGCTGGCTTCCGACCGCGCTTCCTACATCACCGGCCAAACAGTCCTAGTGGATGGCGGGATTTATCACGGGGTTTAGGGGCGAACATCTAAGTTGCCGGTTCCGCGCATCCTAATTGATCGAATGTTTCTTCTGGGCGTCTATCTCGTGGTCGTGGTGGCACTCTTCTGCGGCGTCTGGTACTGGCTTTCCGGACGCCGCAACCAGCGCAAAGCAGTCCAGGTGCTGCGCTGGATTGAGGCAGCATTAGCCGGCCAGGGACATGTGATCACCATGCGCTGGCTTGCTCCTTCGCGCTTCAAGGTATCTTTGCGGCTTACCTGCGGTGTTTTTCATCGCGCCTGGATCATGGTCGAGTTCAGCCCACGCCAGATGCCCGTCAACTGGGCATGGAGCAAGTTAACCAACCGGCAGGACCTGCTTACGTTCCAGGCCGATCTGGATTGGGCCCCAGCGTTTACCCTGGATGTACACAATTTCCGCTGGTTTGCGCGGAGCAGCAGAAAAACCACTGCTGAGAGTTGCCGCTGGACTTTTCAGCAAACCGGGCCCTTCATCATCAGCACCCGCATGAAGTGGCAAAAAGAAATTACCTCCGCCATGACCTCACTGACAGACACAAGCAACCGCGAGTTCCAGAACATCACCTTCAGCCGTCACTCGCCGCATTTTTCGGTGACTATGCCGCTGGAAAGCATCTCGCCCACATGTCCTGCCCGCACCAGCATCTTTGACGCCGTGCGGGAAGTGGCCACGAGTTCATCGCCATCGTTGCTGTGAAAGCGTTGCGGATTGCCAAAAATGCCAGAATTGAAAATCAAAAGCAAAAACCTTACCGCTGATTGACGGTAGATTCCGCTGATCGGAACAACAAAAGGGCGTCCGGGCCAGTGTGCACCATCTTCAGATTTTCACAGGTATGGCAATTCGGGCGATTTATTTCTTGAGTCCGGCCCACTCTTCCAACAGCATGATGGTGGCGGCGTAGTCCAGATCCTGGTAGCCCGCCTTGGTGGCGGCTTCGTAAATTTCATCTATTTTTTCCAGGCCCGGCAGCTTCACCCCATTTTCGCGTCCAGCGTCCATCATCAGGTGCATGTCTTTGTGCATGAGGCGCAGGGGAAAGTTGGGCGAGTAGTCCTGTTTGAGGACAAACGGTTCTTTGTATTCGGCCACACCTGAACGAATCATGGAAGACTTGATGAGCTGAAAGATTTTTTCCGGCTGTACGCCCATCTTTCTGGCCAGCGTGAGCCCTTCCGCCAAGCCTTCAAAGATGAATGCGATTTGCAAGTTCTGCGCCAGCTTGGCGGCCAGTCCTTTGCCGTTATCGCCCATGTGGATGACAGTTTTGCCCATGTTGTCAAACAGTGGTTGAACGCGGGCGATGGTATCCGTGCTTCCGCCCACCATAAAGGTGAGGGTGCCGCCTTCCGCAGCGACTTTGGAGCCGGTCATAGGAGCATCGAGCAAATCGCCGCCCTTCTCACGAATCCTGGCTGCAAACTGTACGCTGGCAGAGGGAGAGATGGTGCTGGAATCGACAAAGGTTGCGCCCTTTTCCACCGACTGAGCTGCGCCATTCGGCCCAAAGAGGGTCTGTTCCACCGCCTTGGTATCGGAGACACACATCCAGACGACTTCCCTTCCCCTGGCGGCTTCTGCCGGAGTAGCGCAAGTTTTTGCTCCCGGCACATCTTTACCCGGAGTACGGTTCCAGACGTTTACTTCATGTCCGGCCTTGACCAGATTCGTGGCCATGGGCCGTCCCATAATTCCCATTCCTAAGAAGGCTACTCGCATATCTTGGGATTAAAAATACCGCGAGGGCATGCCGTCAAGTGGGGATGCTACCACTGGCGCCGCTACAAAGCAGCGTGAGAGCCAGACCAGTCGCACAACACGCAGCCGAGAGCAGTGCTCCACTGTCTCTCTCATGCAAGATTGATATTCAATTCTGCACAAAGCGCATGGCCTGCTCAGAATAGCGCGGTCCGGCCGCCATGCCTCGGGGCACGACCTGCTCGATCTGTTCCAGTTCTTCGGCAGTGAGTTGGATATCGGCCGCGGCTGCATTCTCGTCCAAATACTTGCGCCGCTTGGTGCCCATGAGTCCGACAATGTTACGTCCCTGGGCCAGGACCCAGGCCAGCGCCAGTTGTGAAGGCGTACAGCCCTTTGCCGCCGCCAGTTCTTCAACCTTGTTGACCAGGTCAAGATTCTTCTGGAAATTTTCTCCCTGAAAGCGCGGCATCATCCGCCGGAAATCGCCGGCATCGAGATCGTTCAGGCTTTTGATCTGTCCCGAGAGAAAACCACGCCCCAGCGGACTGTACGCGACAAAACTGACGCCTAATTCACGGCAGGTATCGAGGATCGGTCCTTCCACATCTCGGCTGAAGAGCGAATACTCCGATTGCAAGGCGGAGATGGGATGTACTTTATACGCCCGGCGCAGAGTCTCCGCGTTCACTTCTGACAGGCCCAGATGGCGCACTTTGCCCTCGCGCACCAAAGCAGCCATTGCGCCCACCGTCTCTTCGATCGGAACCTGCGGGTCCATGCGGTGCTGATAGTAAAGGTCGATCACATCTACCGCCAATCGCTTGAGACTTCCTTCGCAGGTAGAGCGCACGTACTCCGGCTGCCCATTCACGCCGACGAAGGCCCCGGTCTGCGGGTCGCGTAAAACGCCGAACTTAGTGCAGAGGAAGGCCTGGTCCCGGCGGCCATGCAGGGCGCGGCCTACCAGCTTTTCGTTCTCACCCCTGCCGTACATGTCCGAGGTATCCAGGAAGTTCATGCCCATATCCAGGGCGCGATGAATGGTGGCCACGGATTCCGCTTCGTCGCTGGCGCCATAAAACTCCGACATGCCCATGCAGCCCAGGCCGATGACGGAGATGGTTTCTGTTTGTTTGTCGACGGGCAATCTTTTCATTTTTACGCTCTGGCTTCCGGCAACCCGGCTTTTCTCCAAGCCAGAGTTCCCTGTTTGAACTCAAGTACGGAAATGATTGTACACACACCCGCCTGTTCACAGGGTTGCAAGAATGACTCAGGTTGGCCAGCTCAAAGCAATGCTCCACGCATCTCCCTGACCCAGCGCCGAATGGCCTTCCTCCCAGAACCGATCCCCTAGTTCCCAATGCAACGGTATTTGGCGAATGGACTCCCGGTTCCTACCGGACGTACGCGGACGCCATTCTTATCACTCTCGAACAACAGCGTGTCTCCGGGTTGGACTCCCAGCACCTTCCGAATCGCGTGCGGCACTGTAATCTGGCCCTTGGTTGTGATCTTTGCTTGTTTTTCCACGAGTCTGCCTCCCAATTTCCTTACATCAGCATACGCCTCCTTACTTCGTGCCCATAGCAGGCAATTCAGCTCGGGTGTGCGACATCAGAGTTGGCATTAGTTCGATTTCTTTTTTTGTGGCCTTTTTCTTAGCGCCTATATACGCTAGGTTAAGGAGGACACTATGCCTGACTCTCTGGCTCAACTGGAAAAGCAAAGAGCGGAGCTATTGCGCCAGATCGCCGATCTGGGAGATT
>Ga0209168_10000544_pt1 | contig 35503 bp, 28 predicted proteins | sample Coa_R1_FD_187156 | JGI IMG/M metagenome (GOLD analysis project Ga0209168, IMG submission 187156) | Surface soil microbial communities from Centralia Pennsylvania, which are recovering from an underground coalmine fire - Coalmine... | ecosystem: Environmental > Terrestrial > Soil > Unclassified ...
GGGCAGGAAGATCTCCGATGTAGAACTGTCCGCCATTAACCTCGTGCGTCATTCCTTCCACGGGGATTGGAACTACACCATATCGGGGCAAACAGCTTGAATCATTTATTTATGCACAAAGCCTTAGCTGCTTCACCGTGAGTCCACAGCAGTCATCTTCTGCGTGCTCAGGGCCACGTTTGGCTTCCCAAATTACCAACTTTCAGAGACTGCTGGCTACGGCGGCTCATTAGCGTTAAGATTCTTTTCAGCCCATTCGAAAAAATGCAAACGCCTCACTTCACAAGCATCGTGGCCTTTCTGTTGGTTTTTGCGGCAGCTTCTGTGGCCCAAAAGGCTCCAAAAGATAAGGACAAGGCTCCTCCGCCGGCGCCAGACTCCGTCAACGCTGCCGCTGAGGATATCTCCGGCATGTACACCTTTCTCAAGGAGGGTGAGTTTCTCCAAATCAACCTGGAGCAGAACGGGGTTTCCGGTTACATCTCCCGCGAGGGCGACCAGGAAAGCGATCGCGGACAATTTTTAGATCAGTTTTTCAGCAAAGCATCCGTTCGCGGACACGATGTGTCATTTCTCACCAAGCCGGTGCATGGGGTCTGGTTCGAGTTTAAAGGACGCTTCAATCGTGGTGCCGGAAAAACCAGGGCGGATGATGCCTACTACATCCTGCGCGGGACGCTCACCGAATTCCGCAGTGACGCGGCAAGCAAGATCACTTCCCATTCCCGTGAGGTGGAATTCAAGTCACTGGCCGAGCCCGACGAGAGCTAACCAGAGAATTGGGCAATCTGGCGATTAAGAATCAAAGGCAAAATCTTGGGATTCCAAAGGAATATGAATCGAGATTCTGCTCCAAGTGTGATGCAATAAAGTACATTGTAAAGAATTCTTCAAAAATTAATGATCACATTTCCACTCTTTTCCACAGGATTTCCAGAGTTCGCACAGGATATCCACCGAAATCTACGTCCAACCTATTGAAGCGGCTGCTGAGGTCGGAGATAGTGCTTTCTAACACGACACGTGCGATATCTGACTGACGGGAAAACGTTCGATTTTGCAAACAGTCGGAGAGCCCGTTCGAGGAGAACGTGCTTCAGCTTAATCTGCGTGGTCTTGTGGCAGGATTGCCGCTTGGCCTGAACTCCTACTGCCTTGAGCAGCGGAGGAGCGTAAGAGGAGCTTGCGTTTTGACCTGAAGTGCCGTGGGGCAACACACGGCTGCGGATATCCACCCAACAAGCCCGGCCCGTATGGCTGGTACGAGCCGGGCTTCTTATTGCTCCAAAACAGAAAATCAAAAACTGGTGAAAATCTGCCGCGTTTCCCTCAGTTTTCGCCGGTTTTCCTACCGCTTTCTTGCTTGACTAAAAACGCACAAGGCATAAGACTTGTCTCAGGAATGCTGAATGGGAAGCCGGACAGACATACAACTTGCGCAATCCGCTTCCGAGTGTCCAGTGTGTGGCGGCTCAGGCTGGAAGATGATCGAGATTCCAGGCAAAGCCAGCCGCGCCACCAGGTGTGAGTGCTTCCTCGCCGGGCGTGCAGAGAAACTGCTCAAGTCAGCCCGCATTCCGTTACGTTATGAGAATTGTACGCTCGCGGATTTTGATATTGAGTTTGAGGGCGCTGACCGTTCACTGGCTAAGGCCCGTCTTGCGGCCGGTCGCTTTGTTGAGGAGTACCATCCTGGGGGAGACGGAGATGGACTGCTGTTCGTTGGACCGGTTGGCACTGGCAAGACCCATCTTGCGGTAGGAATTCTTCAAGAGCTAACCGGAAGCAAAGGCGTGCGCTGCCTCTTCTGCGACTACCGCGAGCTGCTGAAAGAGATCCAGAATTCTTATAACCCCAGCGTGGAGGCAACCGAAATGGGGATTTTGAACCCCATTCGTGATGCTGATGTCCTGGTGCTGGACGATCTGGGGGCGGTCAAGCCCACGCAGTGGGTCTGGGACACTGTAAGCTACGTGATCAATCACCGCTACAACGAGAAGAAGACCACCATTATCACCACCAACTTTCCTGATTCCCCCGCAGTCGCGCCGGAAAGCTCATCTGACAGTCTCTCCCAGACCGAAAGAGCAAAGGCTGCGGCGCGCAATGAGACTCTTGGCGATCGCATCACGGACAGAATGCGTTCGCGGCTGCACGAAATGTGCCGCCTTGTTGTGTTGGAAGGTAAGGATTTCAGGATGGGACCCCGGAGGCGGCGTTAGAGCAGGAAACCTGAAAAATGGCCACCACTGATTACAGTCTTGATCGCGGTTTGCCTGCCAGCCTGGATGCTGAGCGGGCGGTCCTGGGCGCCATTCTGCTCGACAATCTCACGTACAGCCAGGCGGCCGAGCATCTGCTTGCGGATGACTTCTCTCTCGATTCTCACCGCCGCATCTACCTGCGCATGATGGAGTTGGCTGAGACCGGCCGGCCCATCGATTTTGTCACCCTCACCGAGCAGTTGGGCCAGCACAAGGAGATTGAGGCGGTGGGCGGTGTCGCCTATGTAACTTCGCTCACGGACGGCCTGCCGCGGGTCAAAAACATCGAGCAGTACGTCAGGATCGTGAAAGATAAGGCCTTGCTGCGCGGCTTGATCCACGCCGCCAGCAGCGCCATCCAGCAGGCCTATGAGCAGGAAGCGCCGGCGGAAGAGATCGTTGACGCTGCCGAGTCGGCCATCTTCCAGATATCGGAGAAGCGCATCGGCCTTGGCTTTCAGGGAATCACCGAGATTGTTAAAGATTCCTTTGGCTCCATCGATAAGCTCTACGAACGTGGCCAGCGGATCACCGGGCTGGAAACCCATTTTGAAGATTTTGATAACCTGACCAGCGGCCTGCAGAAATCTGACCTGATCATCATCGCCGCCCGCCCTTCCATGGGAAAAACCGCCTTCGCCATCAACATTGCCGAGAATGCCTCGGTGCGGGATAAGAAAGTTGTCGGCGTGTTCTCGCTGGAAATGTCGCGTGAATCGCTGCTGCTGCGCATGCTTTGCTCCCAGTCCCGGGTGGATTCGCACAAATTACGCATGGGCTTTTTGAGCCGCGAGGACCGGGGAAAGCTGGTGGAAGGATTGGGGTTGCTGCTCGAGTCACCCGTCTTCATCGACGATACTCCCGGCATCTCCATTACCGAAATGCGCGCCAAAAGCCGCCGACTCCAGCAGTCTCAAGGGCGCCTGGACATGATCATTGTTGACTACCTCCAACTGGTGGCGGGAGCGCCTGCGGGAGGCGGAGGCCGCCGCTATGAAAACCGCACCCAGGAAGTCTCGGCCATCTCGCGCGGCCTGAAGGCGTTGGCCAAAGAGATGCGCTGTCCCGTAGTTGCACTTTCCCAGCTAAGCCGTGCCCCGGAGACCCGCACCGGAAACAACCGTCCTCAGCTTTCTGATCTGCGCGAGTCAGGTTCCATTGAGCAGGATGCGGACGTGGTGGGATTCATCTTCCGCGAAGAGGTCTATAAACCCGATGATGAAGATCTTAAGGGCAGGGCCGAATTGATCATCTCCAAGCAGCGCAACGGGCCCACTGGGACCGTGCACTTGAGCTTCCTGAAACAATTTACGCGTTTCGAGAATTCGGCAAGAGATGTTGGCCCGGTCGACGAATATTAACGCGTTTCTTTAGTGCTCTCTCGGTGCCTCAGTGTCTCTCTGGCAGATGTTGTGTTTGCGGCTCTGTCTCTCCGTGGTAGATTTCTCTAGGCACAATAAATGCAAACTCCCCCGTCTTCTTCCTGGGTAGAAGTCTCGCTCACTGCGCTGCGGCATAACTTTCGCACCGTACTTTCCTATGTGCAGCCGGACGCCACCGTGTGTGCCGTCGTCAAGTCGGACGCTTACGGCCACGGCGCCGCTGCGTGCTCAGCGGCCTTGCAGCAGGAAGGCGCAAAATGGTTTGCCGTCACCACCTGCGAAGAAGGCGTGGCCTTGCGCAACAAGGGGATTACCGGAAGCATCCTGCTGCTGGGAGGCGTCTGGCGGGGCGAAGCAGAGGATGTAGTGCGGCATGCGTTGACGCCAGCGGTCTGGGACTGGAACCATCTCGAGCTGCTGGAAAATGCCGCCGAAAAACTCAACCCTGAGCAGCCCATCCCGATTCATTTGAAGATCAACACCGGCATGAACCACCTGGGAGTGGATCCAAATGATCTTCCCCAGATTCTTGAGACCATCCAATCGGCTTCGCATCTCAAGCTGGAAGGGATGCTCAGCCACTTTGCCTCGGCTGAAATTGTCGATGCTCCCCAATGCAACATTCAAATCCAGAGCTTTGAACAGGCAATTGAGGCCGCGGAGAAATTTGCGCTGCGTCCTGACATTCGCCACATGGCCAACAGTGCCGCGATTGTTACCCAGCCGAAATCATGGTTCAACCTGGTCCGGCCGGGCATCTCGCTCTATGGCTACTATCTGCCCTTTACCTCGGTCGTCACCGGACTTTCCGATGCGTCCCTGGAGTTGCCGGTAAAGCCGGCGCTCTCCTGGAAAACGCGCATCGTCCAGATTCGCCAGGTGGATGCCGGTCAGACTGTGGGTCACAGCGGTGGTTATGTCACGGAGTTTCCCACGACGGTCGCGGTGCTTTCCGTGGGCTATGGCGACGGTCTGAACCGCCAGCTCTCCGCCCGTGGCCGGGTTATCATCCGCGATGACTATGCCTCCATCATTGGGAATATCAGCATGCACCTGACCGCGGTAGACGTAACCGGCGTTCCCGGCGTTGAGGTAGGGGACGAGGTGATCATCATCGGGGAGACTGCGAAGCGAAAGATTACCGCCTGGGAGCACGCCAACCTGGCCTCCACCATCCCTTATGAAATCCTCTGCGCCATCTCCCCTCGAGTGCCGCGAAAATATGTGGAGTAGCGGCGATCATGGCTCGAGGTAGATTCGATGCACTCTCCGGCCCAGGCGCGTGAGTAGTTCGTGGAGGATGGTGTTGGCTTCGCCGGCAACCAATTCCGGGCGAATCACGTGCCCATGATGGGTGCCGTAGAGCAGGACTTCCGCGCCAATACGCACCCCTTCGATATCAGTCACGTCCACCTGCATCTGGTCCATGCTGATCCTGCCCACAATGGGAGCGGGATGTCCTTCCACCAAAACATGGCCTTTGCCGGAGAGGGCCCAGGGTAACCCGTCATCATATCCAAACGGAACCATACCAATCTTTACCTTGCGGGTTGCCGTATACGTGCGGCTGTAACCGAAGGTGTCTCCCGGCGAGTACTCCTGGATGCTGGTGATCCTGCTGGTCAGGCCGATTGCCAAGTCCAGATTGATTGCTTCCTTCACCGCCTCCGATGGATAAAGGCCGTAAAGACCCAAGCCGATCCGAATCATGTTGTAGTGCGCCTGCGGAAAGCGGACGGCGGCTGCGGTATTGGCCGCGTGGATTTGCAGTGGATCGAAGCCGCTCTCCTGCAAAGCCCGGAGCGTTTCATCGAAAACAGAGATCTGCTGCCGCGTGAATTCGTCCGCCGCCGGATCGTCGGCTGAAGCGAAATGGGTGCACACGCCGGTTAAACGCAAGCTGCCGCTGGCCCTGATGCGCAGGGCCACCTGGACGGCGTCCCTGGGGGGAACGCCTTGACGGTGCATTCCCGTATCAACCTTCAGGTGAACATCCAGTTGCCGCCCGCTGCCTGAAAGGGAACTGGCGAATGCCTCGGCCAGTTCTGCCGAATAAATCACCGGCGTGAGCCGGTATCGTATGAGGTTGTCAATGTCTTCCCGGTCGGAAATGAATACAAAAATGTCCTGGTCGGCCCCCGCCCTGCGGACCGCGATACCCTCATTCGCTGAGGAGACGCCAACGTGGTGAATTCCCAAACGTGAGAGGCCACAAGCAAGCTGGGTCAGTCCCGTGCCATAGGCCAAAGCCTTCAACATGGCGATAACATGAGAGTGACTTTGGCTGTGCCGCCGAAACCTTGCGACATTCTCCTGGATGGCCGCGAGGTTCACCCAGAGGCATCGCTGTGCAATGGCCCCTGAAAGGTCCTGGACGGCCTTAACCATGCCGGCGTTGCGCGGACCCTTGAAGAGCACGGTGTCGCCTGGGCGCAAAAGCGGCAGTAGTTCGTTTTTCAGTTCGTCAGGATTTCTAACTTTCGTGACTGCGCCACCGGGATTTGCAGCCTTAAATCCGTCCTCCGTGCTCTGCAGATGACCGTCGCCAACCAGAAAGAGATGGCTAAATCCGCACTCTCCCGCCTGTGTGCCTACCTGGCGGTGCTCGCGCTCTGACCTTTCCCCGAGTTCGCGCATTCCCGCAAACGCGAAAATCCTCCTGCCGGTGAGCGTGGCGCCAAGGGTGGCGGACCGCAACGCTGCGTTGACTGAGATAGGGTCTGAGCTGTATCCATCGTTAATGAGATGAACGCCTTGCGGAGAGGACCACAACTCCATACGCGTTGGCGAAGGCATGTAGTTATCCAGCGCTAAAGCGATGTCATCCAGGCCGCTGCCCAGCAGATACGCCGCCGTGGCGGCGAAGTGCAGGTCTGAGATGATATCGAGGGAGCGCGTCTTCACCTCCACGGTGCGCATACCCGCGGAAGGCACTCGCAGTTCGAGCAGTTGTCCATCTGCCGTGAGTGATACGGGCGTAAGCGAAAGTACTTGAGGGTCCGCTCCAACTCTGTGTACCGTGCATTTCAACCGCCGGACCGAATCGTCGAGAATGGGCTCATTGGCGGGAAGCAAAAGCCAGCCATCCTCCCCGATGTGGCTGAAAAGGATCATCTTTTCCCGCGCTATCGCCTCCCGGCTTCCGAACGCGGCAAAATGGGCCATACCGATGTTGGTAAGAATGCCGTAGTTCGGCGCTGCAATTTCCTGCAAGGCGGCCATTTCCCCGGGTTCTGAAATGCCCACTTCCAATAGGGCCAGCTCTTCGGGCTGCTCTGCGGAAAGCACCGCCAAAGGCAAGCCTAACTGGCTGTTGTAGCTCCCTGGTGAAGCCAGTACGTGCCTGCCGGCCAGCAGCACCGTCAAAGCGTCTTTGACCATGGTCTTTCCATTGCTGCCCGTGACCGCCAGAACCTTCCCGAAGAACTCCCTGCGTTGCCAGCGCGCCAGGGCCTGGAGGCCCTGTAGAGGATCGGCTACAACGATGAGCGGCCATTCCGCGCGGAGGGTGGGATTTGTGGCGGTATCTCCTGCGATCATCGCTGCTGTAGCGCCGTTGCGGAATGCATCCGGCAGAAACCGGTGACCGTCTGTCTGCTCGCCCCTTAGCGCGATAAAGAGTGACCCGGGCGAGGCCCCTCGGGAGTCAGTACAAATGCGTTCGATCATGGCATTCGGCGATTGGCCAGCCAATCTGCCTTTCACTTCATGCGCAATTCGATCGAGTTTGGTTGGAATCAAGAGCCGTTTACCCCGAAAAGCGGCCTTTAAAGCAGGTAGAGACATTCCGGATGAATACGCGCACCTGGGAAACATCCATCCTGGAGCAGTCTGCCTGATGTGCAGCCGAGGTACCCAGTTTACGCAATTACCGGAGACAGTACAGCTTTCCTCGAAAAACGCCGGGGCTCATTTAAAATTGAAAGAAGCCTCTACTCCTGAGCGCCTTCACATGCCTAAGCTCTATCAAAAATGGATGCACGCGTGGGAGACTCGTCTCACCACCCGCGATACCAACCGCGTGGTCCGTCCCTTGGAGTGGGGTGTCGAATGGGCCAAACGATGGCCCCTGGTCAACGGCAACTATCCTCAGGCGGAGCAGGACTACGAGCGCTTTCTGCACGAGTTGAATGACGAGATCGTTGCGCGCAGCGACGAATTCTTTGCCTACACTACCCCGTCTGATTTCCGCATGGAGAAGCGCAAGATTGAGCTTTTCCCCACCGGCAGCAACGCAGCCGAAAAAGTTCCCAACGGGGATGGACTGTTTTTGCGGTTTACCTCGCCCGTGCGCACACCGTATCCGCAAAATGATCTGGTGAACGCTCGCTGGTTTCCCGCAGAAGGCAAACGCGCGGTAATCGTCTTGCCGCACTGGAATGCCAACGGAATTGCCTACAATGCGCTGGCTCCGGCGCTCAACCGCTTCGGTGTCTCCATGCTCAGGTTGAGCAAACCCTATCACGATATTCGCCGCCCCCTGGAGATAGAGCGTTCTGACTATGCTGTCTCTTCCAACATCTGCCGCACCATTGATGCCGCCCGTCAGGCGGCGATTGACATCCGCTGCTGCCTGGATTGGCTGCAAGCGCAAGGCAAAGAGAGTGTCGGCATTTTAGGCACGAGCCTGGGCTCCTGCTACGCCTTTCTCGCCAGCGCCCATGATCCGCGCCTGAAGGTGAATGTTTTCAACCACGCCTCAACTTATTTTGCGGACGTGGTTTGGACTGGCCAGTCAACCCGCCATGTGCGTGAAGGCCTTGAGCGCGACGGACTAACCCAGGAGCGCCTGCGCCAGTCCTGGCTCTGCATCAGCCCCATGGCCTATTTCGACACCTTCGCCCGCTTCCCCAAGAAATGCCTGCTGATTTATGCCAGGTATGATCTAACATTCCTGCCGGAGTTCTCCCGCCAGGTGCAGCGCGAATTTCAGCGCCGGCGTACTGAGCTGAAGACCGTAGTCTTGCCCTGCGGCCACTACACCACGGGCGAGACGCCGTTCAAATTCATGGACGGCTACCAGATTGTGAAATTCCTGGTGAAGAACTTATAGCCTGGCCGTTCATCGTTCGCTGTTGCGCCCGCCATGCGCGGTCAGCCTTAAGACGATTGATGCGAACGATTTCCACCACCCCGGCGATAATGCAACCCAGGGCTGCTGCCAGCAAAGACCACGATATTGAAAGATTGAACCACTTGGTCAGCTCTGCCGCCCTGGCCGCGGGGAGATTGGTTCCGGCAAATTCCACCAGAAGACTCGACTTGAACAGCAACAGGAAGACCAGCGCGCCGCCGAAGTTCATGCCTGCGCGAACTGAGCTGCGCAACATGGTCCAGTAGGGCCGCAGCAGGTTCACCCAGGAGAGGGCCATTCCCGCCAGCGAAAAGCACAGGAGGGCCCAGCAGATTGCGCGTCCGCCCGGCGTGAGTGTGATGTGGACGCCATAACTGTCAAACGCGGCTCCCGTCCGCAGCACGTTGGCCAGCCACGTGACGAACACAGCGCCGGCGATAAGTTCAAACAGGGAAGAAGCACGTGGGATGCGCTCCTTGTTCCGGACTGGCGGAAGTTTGCTCGGCTCCCACTCTTCCAGGAAACGCGATTTGGCCTGGGCCCTTTCCAGGACCGCGAAAACCACCGTGACCACAGCAAACGTCATCAGGACGATCATCCACAGGCTGGTCCAGGCGCTCCCCAAATGGCTGCTGGACCGGTAAGCGGGAGCAAAAATGAGGAAGCCGATCCATACCAGGATCCAGGGCACGATATAGCACAGCGCCACGATCTTCAGCACGAAGAAATAGATGGGGAACAGCGCCGGGCCGATGAGCGACCGCTGCGGAAGATACCTGCCGGCAACCAGCACAGGCCGGCCCCGCTCTTTGAGGATGGCTTCCATCTCCGATTGGTTCAGCTTGCGCCCCAATTGGTTTTCCCGGTCTTCGATTTCTGAGCGAAGGTCCTCCGAGATCTCGGCGATAATGTCCCGCTTCTCTTCTTTTGGAAGCCAGAATTGAACCGCTTGCAGATAACGCTCCAGTAAGTCCATAACAAAACTCCATTTTCAAGGTTGAGCCGAAGGTTGCCGCCTGGGGACGGAGTCTCCCTCGCCCACAATCAGTTCCAGGGATGAGTTGATGTTGTGCCACTCCTGCAAGAGCTGCCGTAGCATCAGCTTGCCATCGTGGGAGATGCGGTAGAAACGCTTGTTTCGCTTATCGTGCTCGCGCCATTCGCTGGCCAGCAGTCCCTGCGTTTCCAGCCGACGTAGAAGCGGATAGAGAGTGCCCTCATCGATTTCAATCCCGTGTACCTCAAGGGCCTTGCGCAGCGTATAGCCGTACTGCTCCGTCCGCAGTTCAGCCAGCACCGCCAGGACCAGGCATCCCCGGCGTAGCTCCAGGCGAAGGTTTTCGAACAGGCCGTTGTCGTTCATGCTGGTCGCCATATAGTATGTGTCATATACTATGTGTTACATAGTATAGATGTCAAGAGGAAATCGCCGAATTTTTTTTAAGGAGGTTTATAGGAAAGCAGAAGTGCGCTGAAAACGGGCGAATGATAATTCGCAGTGGGCCGACTCGGTTACGCGGTCTAGAGGAATTTACAGGTTTTGCCAACTGCCAGATGCCAGATGCCAGTTGCTAATTGCCAGCTGCTGATTCCCAACTGCTATTTATTCTTCCACACCGGCTTGCGTTTCTCGATCACCGCCCGCAGTCCTTCTTGTACGTCCTCGAGGCTCATCAATTCGTTCAGGTAAAGGTCCTGCGATTTTTTCATGGCCTCCTTGAGCGGTAAACCAACGGAGCTGCCGATCACTCGCTTGGTTACCTCCAGCACCGGGCCGCTGAATTCAGAGATTCTGGCGATCAACGCCTCCACGTGCCGTTGCAACTCGGCCTCCGGGACCACCTTGTTCACAAAACCAAAATGCAGCGCCTCTTCGGCGGAGAGGGCTTCCCCGGTCAAGATCAGCTCGTACGTTTTTTTCTGTCCGATAAGCTGGGGCAGCATGACGGCGGCGAACGGCGGAAAGACTCCCAGCTTAACCTCCGGCTGCGCAAACTTGGCTTTGGGCGTGGCAATCACCACGTCGGCAAAGCCTACCAATTCGGATCCAGCCCCGATGGCCGGTCCATTCACCACCACCACTACAGGTTTGGAAATATCCACCATGGCTTGGAATACGCGGGTGAAGGCATCCAGGGTTTGAAACACCCGGTCGGGCCGGGAGTCCTCCAGGGAGATGCCGGCGGAAAATGTCGGCTGGGAGGATTGCATAAGAATGGCCTTCACGTCACTGCGGCCATTCAGGCTTTCAATGGCTTCAGCAATCTCCTTCATCATGGGCACAGCGAGCACGTTGTGCGGTGGGTGGTTCAGCGTAAGCCGGGCGATGGACTCGGCAATATCAAATTCAATGTATTTGAAACCCGGTGAGGGCCGCGGGGTCTCTTCTGCCTGCTCGACGCCGGAAATGGGCCTGGTGGCCATTCTTCACCTCTTAGATTTGAAGTAACTCGTGTGGAAGCGCTCCCGCTGATTATGCGATGAAAATTGGGAGTGGAACAAGTTACGCAGTTGCCTTATCGTGTGCTTCGGGATTACGAAAGGTCACTTCGATCTTCGGAACTTCGTAGAATAATCAAATGAAAGTTGCTCCTGGCGACGCTCAGTACTGCTCATGGATACGAGATGAGTTTGAGATCAGCACCAACCCCGCCAGAGCGGATCTGCAGTTTGTACACCACTTCTTGACCAACTCCTACTGGGCCAAAGGTGTTCCCCTGGAGACGGTAAGACTTTCTATCCAGCATTCTGTGTGCTTTGGCATCTATCACGGTTCGCAGCAGGTAGGTTTTGCTCGAGTCATCAGCGATCGTGCCACCTTTGCCTATCTGGCGGATGTGTTTGTAATTGAATTTTATCGCGGTCGCGGGCTCTCAAAATGGTTGATGGAATGCATCAAGGACCATCCCCATCTGCAAGGACTCCGGCGCTGGGCCCTTATCACCAGGGATGCGCACGGACTCTATCAGCGGTTCGGGTTTACTCCCCTCGCCAATCCCGATCGCTGGATGGAAATTCACGACACGGGCGTGTACCAGGAGCCAAGGGGCATCTAAGAGCTGAGGGTTTTTTAGTAAGATTCTTGTGTTATGAAAAATTCCTGGATGTCCCGCCCGCTGTCTGAAGACGACCCCGAGATTGCTCACGCCATTGAAAACGAGGTCCAGCGCCAGCACGAGGGCCTTGAACTCATCGCCTCGGAAAATTTTGTCAGCCAGGCGGTCCTTCAGGCTGCCGGATCGGTCTTTACGAACAAGTATGCGGAAGGCTATCCGGGCAAACGGTATTACGGCGGCTGCGAGTTTGCTGATGTGGTGGAGACCCTTGCCCGGGACCGCGCCACGCAGCTTTTTGCCGCAGAACACGCCAATGTGCAGCCGCATTCCGGCTCGCAGGCCAATATGGCTGCGTATATGGCCCTGGTGCAGCCGGGCGACGCCGTTCTTGGATTGAACCTGGCACATGGCGGCCACCTCACTCATGGCCATCACCTGAATTTTTCCGGCAAGATGTACAAGATCATCTCCTATGGCGTCCGCAAGGACACAGAGACTATTGACTACGACGAACTGGAACAAATCGCCGAGCGTGAGCGCCCCAGGCTGATCATTGGCGGCGGCAGCGCCTACTCCCGCATCATTGATTTCGCCCGCATGCGGCAGATCGCCGACAAGGTCGGAGCCAAATACATGGTGGATATGGCGCATATTGCCGGACTGGTTGCCGGTGGCGTTCACCCTTCACCGGTGCCTCACGCCCATATCGTCACCAGCACCACCCACAAGACCTTGCGGGGCCCTCGCGCGGGCCTGGTACTGTGCAAGCAGGAGTTGGCTGCTACCGTCGACAAAATCGTATTCCCTGGAATCCAGGGAGGCCCTCTGATGCACATTATTGCTGCCAAAGCTGTCTGCTTCCGGGAAGCGCTTCAACCTGCCTTCCAGGACTACGCGCGCCAGGTGGTCGCCAACGCCAAAGTCCTGGCCGGCAAGATGAAGGATGAAGGGTTCCGCGTAGTCTCCGGCGGCACAGACACACACCTCTTCCTGATGGAGGTCTTCTCCAAAGGCATTCTGGGCAGCGAAGCCGAAGACGCCCTCGGGCACGCGGGAATCACCGTCAACAAGAACGCAATTCCCTTTGATGCCAATCCGCCACTCAAGCCCAGCGGCATCCGAATTGGCACCCCGGCCCTCACCACCCGCGGCATGACGGAAAAAGAGATGCTGCAAGTTGGCGCCTGGATCGCCCAGGCCCTCAACAACCACAAAGATGCCCAGGTGCTCAGCCGGATCCGCAGGCAAGTGCAGGAGTTGGCCGAGTCTTTTCCGCTGTATCCGGAACTGCGGATCAGGGCGTCGGCTCTGGTTTAGGGCGACCTCAAGAGTCACAAAATTGCAAATTGCCCGGTCAACTCACGATGGTGAGTGACCAATGAGCCTATTTTCCGGAAAATACACTGCCCAAACGCCCGCGAAAGTGGAACTCTCGATTTTCCAAGCGACTTGCAACGGGCCTCCTTTAGGCCACAAACTGCCTCTAACTGAATACGTGGTTGTAAAGGGGTTTGGGGTGCTATTGCGGTCCATAGTCTCGGCATCTTTGGTCTTTGCGCTGGCAGCCTTGACGGCTGCTCAGACCGCTGCTCAGGGTGCTGGCCGCTCCACCCCCAGCGCGGAAAGCATCGTTTCGCGCATGATGGCCGTGTGGCAGGGCAATCAGGCTCGCAACCGCGCGTACACCGTCAAACGCGATTACCAGCTTCTGGATCTGGATAAGAACAAGCAGGAACAGCCCCGGGCGCAGGTCATCGCCAGCATTACCTATCTGCCCCCCGACCTGAAGCAGTACAACATTGAAAGCAGCAGTGGCGGCATTGGCGGCAAGGTGCTGCGGGACATCGTGCAAAAGGAAACTGAATCCGCGAAAGAGGCACAGCGCAAGGAACTCTCACCGCTGAATTATGACTTCCAGGTTGTGGGGCAGGAATTGGTGGACGGCCGCGACTGCTACGTGCTTTCGTTGATTCCCAAGCGAGAAGATAAGAACCTGCTCCGCGGAAAGGTCTGGGTGGATGCCGTTGATTACCGGATCCATCGTCTCGAAGGAAATCCAGTCAAGAGTCCCTCCTGGTGGATACGTGATCTGCACATTCGGATGAGTTTCGCCAGCGTGGACGGCATGTGGCTTCACACCTTCACTTATGCCGTGGCTGACGTGCGGTTCAAAGGCCAGTACGTGGTGCAGTCGCGTGATCTGGAATACCGCTCCGCCGTACAAACGGCTCGCAAGCACCGCCGAAACCCGGGCATCCTGGCCGGGGCCGCAATCAATCCCTGAGAGTTGCAGGCCCTTTATAATCAATTTATGTTTCCCTTAAGGCCCGCCCAGGGCCAAATACTGGCTGGCATCTGTTTTTTACTGATTGCATTCTTTTCCACCCTGGCATTCTCCCAGGCTGCTTCCTGGAGCTTTGCCGTTTCCGGGGACTCGCGCAACTGCGGAAACGTAGTGATGCCCGCAATCGCCGCCGGCGTAATCAGGAAGCACTCGGCTTTCTACTGGCACCTGGGTGACCTGCGCGCCATCTACGCTCCGGATGAGGACTACCAGCATGAGCCCGAGCATCGGGGCCAGCCCCTGGATAAGGCGCAATATTTGAAAGCCGCCTGGGACGACTACATCCAGAACCAGCTCTCATTTTTCCATCACATGCCTGTCTTCGTGGGCATCGGCAATCATGAGTTGATCAGGCCCAAGACCCGCGAGGAATTCATCACTCAATTTGGTCGCTGGCTGGATTCGCCAGCATTGCAAAAACAGCGGCTGGCCGATCAATCTCAGGACGTAAAAACTTATTACCACTGGATTCAGGGTGGCGTCGACTTCGTTTATCTCGACAATGCCAGTCCCGAACAGTTCGATTCCGCGCAAATGGCATGGTTTGAGGATGTGTTAAGAAGGGCGGTCGTAAATTCTGATGTGCGTGCCGTAGTGGTGGGAATGCATGAAGCGCTCCCGGACAGCTTGGCTGCCGGCCACAGCATGAATGATTTTCCTGTCGCCACCACGAGCGGTCGTGAAGTCTATGCCTCCCTGCTGCACTTCAACCAGGAGACTCAAAAGCACGTCTACATCCTGGCCAGCCACTCGCACTTCTACATGAGCGGGATCTTCGATAGCGACTACTGGCGCGCCCACGGAGGCGTGCTGCCCGGCTGGATTATTGGCACGGGGGGAGCCATGCGCTATCCGCTGCCGCCAGACGCCAGTCGTGCACTGGAGGCTCGTGAAAAAGTCTACGGCTACCTGCTGGCAAAGGTACATCCTGACGGCTCAATTGACTTCAATTTTCGTGAAGTAAAGCGCAAGGATGTCCCCCATGCGGTCTCTGAACGCTACACTCCGCAATTTGCGGATTATTGTTTTAACGAAAACACGGATTTTAAGAGGGCAGCCACGAGCCACTAGCTCTGGGCTATTACCGACCTACCCAATTACCAAATTCTCTGGGGCTATACTGCTGTCCTCGCGTCTAAGTGGTGGCTTGCAGCGGCATGGCTTTGGCTTGCAATTTCCTCATGCCTCTCAGCCATCGCTCATAGTCGTTGGCTTTGTTCTGGAAGTACTTGGCTACCTCGGGATGGGGAAGGATCAGAAAGCGCTCTTCGGTCACCGCTTTGATCACATCCGCCGCCACCTGCTCCGGCTCCAACGCGCCTTCCAGCAGGAACGCTCCTCCGCCAAATTCTGCATTGAACAGCATGTTAGTGCGCACACCCTGCGGGCACAAAGCTGATACGCGAACTCCCTGATCTCCATAGGTGATGGCCAGCCACTCAGCGAAGGACATGGCCGCATGTTTTGTCACGGAATAAGGCGCTGACCCGATCTGGGTCAGAATCCCGGCCGCCGAAACGGTCTGGACAAGATACCCTTCCTTGCGGGCAAGCATCTGTGGCAATACTGCGCGAGCGGCATAGATGTGGGCCATCACGTTCACCTCCCAGCTGCGCTGCCAATCAGCATCCGGGGATTCCGGGCCGCCCTGCACGCCAATGCCGGCGTTAGAACAGAAAAAATCGATCTGCCCAAATTGTTGGGTCGTCTGCGCCACCAGCTTCTTCACGTCAGATTCTTTACCCACGTTCGCGGCGATGGCGGTACCCTTCACTTCGGAGGCGACGCGATTTGCGCCCTGTTCATCCAGATCGGCCACAACCACGGCTCGCGCTCCCGCCGCGGCAAAACCGCGGCACAAGGCGCGGCCAATTCCGTTCGCGCCACCGGTAACCACAACCACTTTGCCTGTGATTTGCATAGACGAAAAAGATAACTCTCCCATGCCTGCCGCGCAAGGACGCGAGGAAGATTGAAGAATTCGGGCCAGCGACTCGGTTTCAGATCACCCGGTCTTCTGATCAGCCGACTCTTGTAAGCTCTTGTTCTTCGCGTTTCAGTTTTGCCACTTTGCGCGTCAGGAACAGCAGGTAGCCAATGTAGATGACCCAGGCGGCAATATAAGCGGAGTACATGTAGGTTGTGGGGCTGGCATGCTGCGGCGCCTGGAACAGAAAAAGAGCAGGCAAGGCCAATCCGGCGAGTACGCCGCGAGCAGCCCGTTGTACATGGATGGCCGAGATCTTGCGCTCGGTGACCTCCAACTCGTAACGAAACCACGCGATGAGCGCGCCGAAGGCAAGGAAGGCAATCATGTTGGCCATCAGCGCGTATCCCATCCTCGGGTCAAGATTGCCCGTGCCGATCACACGCTGAGGATGGTTGGTGCGAAACCACTGGTTCGCCATGTAGCTGAACGGGACATCGAGGAAAGCAAAGATGGCCAGCGCCGATGCCAGCACGGAAGCGGATCCGCCCTCGGAGGATCGCCGTAAAGTGAGATAGCTCACGTAGAGCAACCAAAGGATCAGGAAGGTGGTCAGGCGCATGTCCCAGACCCACCAGGCGCCCCAGGCATAGCGGGCCCAGATGGGGCCGGTGATCAGGACTACCGTGGCAAAGACCACTCCGACTTCCGCTGCCGTCAGCGCCCAGGCATCGGCCGTGGCGCTACGCTTCCACAGAACGATGATGGAAGCCAGGAAATTCACGAAGAACAGGGTGTAGGCCACTGTCGCGGCGGGCACGTGATAGTAGAAAATTCGTTGTGCGTCGCCCATGGTCTCTTCTGTAGGCGCACCTATCAGGCCCTGATACGTGCCGTACGAGAGCAGGACAAAGACCAGCCCGACAAAGAAGGGATAAAGTTTTGATTTCATTCTGCGTTTAACACCGTTTCAAACAGCAGGAAGCAGACAGTCGTAAAGACCACACAGTATACTGCAAGAAATTTTATTTGCGGCACAGGAGAAGATTCGCCAGTAAGCACGCCCGTGGTTGCGCCAACCATGGTCAGTACCGCCGGAATTGAGATAGGCAGCAGCAGCAGTGGCAGCATTAGTTCGCGGTTGCGGGTTCGGATGGACATAGCGGCAAAAAACGTCCCATTGATGACCAGCGCCCACGTGCCTAAGAAGAGCACCACCGCGAGCTGCCACAAGGGCCCCACCGAGCTGAGATTGTAGAACAAGACGAACAGCGGAACCATGATGCATTCCAAAACTGCCACGAAGATGAAATTCCCCAGGCATTTACCAAAAAACAGCGATTCAGGGGCAGACGGAGAGACGCGGTATGCATCCAGTACGCCGTTGCGCAGCTCGCGCGCCCAGGATTGGTTCAAGGCCACCACGGTGGAGAACAGAAACGCCACCCAAAACAAGCCGCCCGCCATCCGCCGCGACTCCTCTGCTGTGGGATCAAAGGCAAAGCTGAAGATCACCACTACCAGCACGGCAAAAAACAGCATGGAATTCAATACATCCCGCGAGCGCCACTCCAGCCGCAGATCTTTGGCCACATTGGCCGCCGTGAGCTTCAGAATGGAGCTGCTCATGCCTGCACCTGCGGCACGGGGCTGCGGCTGACAAGCTGTCCTGCCGAGAGAAACAGAAATTCATCGGCAATGTTGGCCAGCAGCCCCAGTTGATGGGTGATCAGAAGAATGGTGGTGCCGAATGAGCGCATGTCGGCCAGCAGTTGTGCGATCTGGTTGGCGGATTCAGGATCAACGTTGGAAAAGGGCTCATCCAGCAGGACCAGGCTGGGTGAGTGAAATATGGCGCGCGCCACTGAGAGGCGCTGCCTCATTCCCTGGGAGTACTGCCCCACCCGGCGCGTTAACTTGGGATCAAGCCCCACGCGCCTCATTGCCTCGTCCAGCGGCGCGTCTGAAGCTATTCCATAAAGCTGCGCAAAGAACCTGAGGTTCTCCATGCCGGAAAGCTCGTCATAGACCAGGGGCGCATGGGCCATATAGCCGAGGCGGTCCAGAGCTTCGCGGTTCTTCATGCCAAAAATCCGCACTTCGCCTTGCGTCGGCTGGCTCAAGCCGGCGATGATGCGCATGAGCGTTGACTTGCCTGCTCCGTTTTCTCCGCGCAGGACATAGAAGCGCCCCGCGTCCAGCTCCATGGACACATCGCGGAGCGCGGCCGTGCGGCCGTAGATCTTGGCTACATTCTGGACTTGAACTGGAGGAGCCGGGTTGCTCAGCGTGAACCTCAGTACCCTTTTGCAGCGGCTGGCGTTGAACCGGCGGGCGCGGAGGCCGCGGCTGTTCCCGGTTTTGCGGCATATTTGGAGGCGCACTTGGCCTGAATCTCGGTCGCGTGGAAGACGCCGTCTTTGCCGAACCCGCCCATGACCAGAGCCTGCGCATTGTCCTTGAAGGTGTCCGGGGGCGGCTCGTTGCCCTTATAGCTCACACGCAACTCCTGGCGTTCTTTAGTCTGCGGATCCTCTTCGACAATCACGAAATCGGCATGTGTGCCCGCCTGGTGAATCGACCCTGGTTCCACGTTGCCGCCCACACGCAGACGGCGGGTATAGGCGGTGTCCCCGAGTTTGTGCAATTCGGCGATGGTGACGTAATAGCTCTTGCTCTCCTGTACACCGGTGTAGGCCAAATAACCGAGAGATGACAGAATCACGATGCTCACTACGGCAAATTTAAGGGTTTGCGGAGCCATTTGTGTTCCCCCAAAGGTTTAACAAGCCTAATCATACCGCAAAAAGCGGTCAAGAGGAGTTTTTGAGAAGCCTGCGGGTCGCACCGCAGGACGGGCCAGGGCGGCCCAAACCGTCTACGCCTTCCGGCAGTATAATGAGGGGTTTACCACCATAAGGATGACCTCACATGAGCTCAGGCAACGGTAAAAACGGCAGCACCAACGGGTCACGGCCCAAAGTCCGCGAAGAATGGATTGCCCGGCGGCGGGCTGAGGCGGCCCGGACCGGCGATGACAATTTCTCCCAGATGCACTTTGCCCGCAAAGGCCTGGTCACAGAAGAAATGCTGTATATAGCGGACCGGGAGAAGGTGGCGCCGGAAACAATCCGCGACGAGGTTGCTGCGGGACGCATGATTATTCCCGCCAACATCAACCATCCTGAACTGGAGCCCATGTGCATCGGGGTGGCGTCCTTATGCAAGATCAACGCCAACATCGGCAATTCAGCCATCACCTCGAACGTGGATGAAGAGTTGCGCAAGCTGCACACCGCGGTGCATTTTGGCGCGGATACAGTGATGGACCTTTCCACCGGCGGCGGCATCCATGAGATTCGCGAAGCCATCGTGCGCAATTCCCCGGTGCCCATCGGCACCGTGCCCATCTATGAAGCAGTCTCACGCGTCAAACGCATTGAAGACCTGAACGCGGACTTGATGCTGGAAGTGATTGAAGAGCAGGCCCAGCAGGGCGTGGATTACATGACCATCCATGCCGGCGTCCTGGTGCAGTATCTGCCCTTGATTTCCAAGCGTATTACTGGAATCGTGAGTCGTGGAGGGGCGATTCTGGCGCAGTGGATGGCCCACCACCACAAGCAGAATTTTCTGTACGAGTGCTTTGACGACATCACCAAAATCATGAAAAAGTATGACGTTTCTTACTCGCTCGGTGATGGCCTCCGTCCGGGATGCGTGGCCGACGCCAGCGATGAGGCGCAGTTCTCTGAACTCAGGACGCTGGGCGAGCTTACCAGGAAGGCCTGGCAGAGCGACGTCCAGGTGATGATCGAGGGGCCGGGCCACGTCCCGCTGGACAAGATCAAAGAGCAGGTGGATAAGGAAGTGGAATGGTGCGATGGCGCGCCCTTCTATACCCTGGGCCCGCTGGTTACAGACATCGCGCCGGGATATGACCACATTACCTCCGCCATTGGCGCGGCAATGATCGGCTGGCATGGCGCTTCCATGCTGTGTTACGTCACGCCCAAGGAGCATCTTGGTCTGCCGAATGAGAAGGACGTGAAGGACGGCATCATTGCCTACAAGATTGCCGCTCACGCCGCAGACGTGGCGCGGCATCGTCCGGGAGCGAGGGATCGCGACGACGCTCTCAGCTATGCTCGCTATACCTTCGATTGGGAGAAACAGTTCGAACTGTCACTCGATCCTGAGACCGCCCGCTCCATGCACGATGAGACCCTGGCCGACAATTACTACAAGGAAGCCAAGTTCTGCTCCATGTGCGGCCCCAAGTTCTGCTCCATGAACTACTCCCAGAAAGTGGATGAGTTCAACAAGCAGGTGTATGGGATCGAGAAAAAGGATTATTCGGATCTGGTGGAGAAAATCAGCGCGAAGTAAAACCACTCAGCAATTGGCTCTGGGCCTCGGCCAATGAAGCTGGATTGAAAGGACGCAGTGGGCCTGGTAGCTGACAGAAGAACCCAGCACTTTGCCGCTAACCAACCAAGGACCAAAAGCCAAGAGCCAAAAGCTAAAAACCAAGGGCCAATGGCCAAAGGTTGAGGGCCAGTCTTTCATTCATCCGAATACCGCTTCAGTCCAGCCTGCTGCTGCGCCGCCTGCGTTGGCGGTTTCTTCGGCGAGTTGAAATGCCGGACCACCACGTCGTCGGCGGTGACGTCATCTTCGTCTCGATCAGATCTCTGGCGGAAATGATGCCACTGCGATTTCTGCTTTGCCACCGGCGTGCTGGTCCTGGTTGGACTCGGCTTAGCTGCGGCTGGAGTCTCTTGTCTCTGAATGGCAATGACTGGTCTTGCGGTCGCCGGGACCGCGTGCAGAGTTGTGGCCCCAAAGGGCGCCTGCTGCTCGACCGATCCCTCTCTCAAGATGCCGGAAAGAGGAGTGACGGCATGAAAATTTGCCAATACCATGCCCGCGAGGAACAAAAAGCTCGCCGCAACCACTCCAGCGAATGCCCCGCGTAACGGCCCGTTCTGCCGACTCATAACCTTCGCCGGCCTTCGTGAAACTGCTGGCGTCGGTTCACGGCGCTGAGATGGCTGGTGCTCGGCCTCTGCCGTCAGGCTTGCCCCGTCCAACGCTGCTACCTGTTCCGTTGCCTCGACGCCGATTGTTTCGTCCACCATAGGCTGCATTCCGGCCAACCGTTTTTCTTGCTCGGCTTGGGTGCGCCGCAACTCCTGTTGCCGCGCCTCCGCTGCCTGTTCTCTATTCATTCGGCGATTCTGTTCTAGTTCAGTGGCGCGTTGCATCGCTTCCGTCTTTCGCTGCTCTCTGGCGGCACGGGCCTGGGCAACACGCAATGCCACGTGCTGCCGTAACTCACGAGCTTGTCCCGCGACTCCACTGCCGGCGGCGGAAGCTGCTGTCCCCATCCTTGCCAGTGCTCCCGCCAACACCGTCCCAAGATGTTGCAGGCCGTGGCGCAGGCGTTCAATGAATTCGGAGAAGGCCGGGGTTGTTGGCTCCGTCGATTCTGCTTGCGTGCTTTCAGCCGGGGCCGGATCCTGGCTGAACTTCGTCATGGGGGAAATCGGCTCCGGATGGCGGTGTGTCGGAGTCTCCTCGACTGGCTCCCATACTTCCTCCGGAGCTTCCAGCATCTGCTCGGTCAATTCAGGGGAAAGATTCTCAACTTCTCTGGCCGCGGAGACGGGTCTGGGCAGGGATGGTATGGCTCCGGGAAAGACCACAACTTCAGCCTGCAATTGAGCGCCGATGGCGGCTGCCCGGCCCAGGACCTGCTGTTGATCGCAAATGGCAAATTCAATTTCCAGGTCGGCAGGGGAAAGCTGTTGCATATTTGGATCAACTATCTCAACCTGAAAGCCTGACTGTTGCAGCTGCTGGGCAAGAGAGATCGCATCTTCAGGATTGAAGGCGAGAATGCGGGCCAAAGGCATGGCGGACCACCTCCGGAGATCTTTCTTCGCTGGATGCAAACGGCTTTGGTCCAGCAGACACACGGGTACCGCGATAAAGTGACGTGAAGGCTTAGACGCTAAAAGAAAGCGCCGGGCTGTCCCCTCTCGCCGAAAGTCACAAATTGTTTTGTAGTTTATCCCGAGCGGCAGCGAGGGAACCCTGCTTCATGAGGAATGCTTTAGGGCGTATGCCCTGAAACAGAATGCAAGTGTGTCGGTACTTATTCTGACTTCTGCAGTAGCCTGTCCCGGTCGAACTTGAGAGATCGTTCAATCCGGCCAAACCGGGGTCATTCTGTCCCGCTAAGTCATTCTTCGGCAAAAAAAACAACGGGCGCTGCCGGTATAGGGAAAGGCCGGCAACGCCCGAATGTCTCCAGTGGTGTTAGAACCCCAGTCCGAAGTGAGTCGCAAACGTCACCGAGTTTGTGGCTATGCCCCCGGTGGGACGGCTGAATTGGATCGGAAGGTCAACTTCGGCAAAATAAGCTTTAAAGAGACCTACCGGCTGCTTGAATTTCCAGGTTTTGTTGACAAGTGGAATAAAGCCCCACGAGGAAGAGTTCACGTTAAAAGCTGTTCTTATGCCGACGCCTACTCCGTGTGACACGCTCCAGACAATCCCCGGATCGACCGTGAGCGTGACCTGCTTGGGCTTTTGCGATATGAATGGAATCATCTCCAGGTCAATATTCATATGTTCCGTTCCCTTGAAGGTGACTCCAATGGGAAAGCCGAAGGTGTAGTTGTCGAATATCGTTGTGGTTTGCCCATCGGCGTGGGTGGCCCAGGGAATGACAAATCCGATGTGCCCGCCAATGTTGTCCTGAGCCTTTGCGACGGCCGTCAAATTGAGCGCAAATATTGCTCCTGCGGCCAGAGTAAGAAGTTTGCGTAACAAGGTTTTCCTCCTGCTTAAAGATATGTATCCAATTGTGCGTTTTGCTGATCCTACAGATTGCGTTCGGGAATTTGGCGGGTCTCGAACCAGATCGCTCAGACGGGGAGCGGAGTTCAGAGCTCGTCGCTGATCCAGGAAGCTCAAGGACTTCCGCTTCCCGGTCCAAACTAGGACATCAGTATAGTGGAGGATAAATCGAGGGAGCAAATCGGCGGCCTGCCGCTGAGCCGTGAGGTACTTGGTTCTTGCCGTCCGAGACGTCGCGGAGTTCGTGCCCCCGCGGTTTGGATCAAGGGGTGGGTTTGCCCATGGCAAGATAATTTTGTGCAGGCGCACCAAAGGCGTCAGCCACGCGATTGAAAAAAGCAAAGAGAGCGGTGATGTAAACAGCCTCCGCGATCTGCTCTTCTTCCCGGCCGGCATTGCGTAGCGCTTGCACATCATCGGTGTTCGACCTTTAGGCAGCTTCGGTGATCAATTTCACATAGTCCAGCAAAACGCGCTCCGCCGTGTCAGCCCGGCTTCGTCGAGCTTGCCTCCCAATACAGCAGCAACGCACTGCTCAGATGTTCCCTGGAACCGCAGGAAGTAGGCGTGGCTGTCTAGTCAATACGGGCAACGATTCAGGTAGAGACATAGCTGGCGATCATTTCCTTGTGCCGGCGCGAAAGATGTCCTTCGGAGAAATGGACGCGGTTGGAGAATTCGACCACCCGGCGTAGAAAGTCAGGGCGGGCGCCAAAGCATTTGATAACGCCAGGTACCTTTTGCCGTCCCGAACTGGCCCGCTAAAAGTCGTAGGCGGCAGCGGTCTCTCCGGTAGCTTCTTCATCCTCGATAATTCTGATCTTCGTTGCCGGCTTTGCCGCCTCAGATCTGCGTGTGCCTGGAGAAGTGTTATGGGTGTTTTGGTCGCTCATGAATATCCCCACGAAAGATTTGCAATAAACCTGAAAGCTTGCTGGGAATGCCTCTCAGTTTGCACAGAACGGGCATGCATTCGCAGGCCTCATCAAAGGCCGAAGGAGTCAGGCGGTTGCCTGACTCCTCCCGGTTAGATTGCGCTTGATGTGCGATTAGAACGTAAAGAGCGGGCCAATCTCCGAACGGACGTCCTTCCACTCTCGCATGGGCCTTCCGGCAAACGCCGGGAAGAGGCCGGTTGCCGTGAGGGGCAGGGCGCGGGTGCGATAGAGTGACTCTTCCACTACGAAGGTCAGATAGTTGTTCAGCTTGTACTGGAGAGTACCCGCCGCCACATCGCCTTTTTCGCGCCCACCTCCAAGACGGCGGACATCGCGGGCCAGCACCTGGTCGTAGCCGTAGTGGAGATACATCACCCAACCGGCGTTACGTCCCGCAGGATCGGCCTTGGCCCAGCGCGAGAGCGGCAGGCCGAGGTTGAGGAATCCACCCTGCGCGCGCGGTGGGAGCTGGTTGGCCACCACGAGGGCGCCCCCAGTGCAGGCGGGGCCGACCCCTCCACGACAACCAAAGACCACCGTCGATGCGCCATCAATGCTCTGTGCGGTAGCCGTGTTAATCAGCCCAGTCGTGTCGTTGAACTCCGCGAAAATCTGGCCACCGAAATAGTAGCGGAGGTCAGCGCCGTTGTAGTATTTGCCGATCAGCGTGAACCAGCGTGTAGGAAGTTGGATTTCTCCCGTCCAGGCATCCCGCTTGCTGCTGATTCTGGCGCCTTTTGGAAATGCCCCCGCGAACGCGGCCGGCACCTGGTTCGCCAAAACGACAACATCGCGTTCGCCATTCACGCCGCTGATGATGAACTGCGCCGGAGCAACGCCCGGTGCTTTGTCAAGCTGGAACTGGGTTACGATGCGGGCTTGAACCTCGGGCCGTCCCGAGTCCACGCCTTGGCGCTCACCAAATCCGAGCTGGTTAGCAACGCCTTCGTTACCGGGGACCACTGCGCCTGCTGCCGTGAGATCGGCGGGCAGGTTGCCGTACGCAGGCAACACCATGGCGACTTCCGGCTCAATGGACCAGTTCCGGCTTCCACCCAGCTTGTGGTTGAAGCCGAGTCGGACCTGAGGATCGCGCTCATAGAGCGTGCCGAAGCCAACGCCTAGGCCCGTGGTTTCGAACAGGTTCGGTAGAGTAGATGACGCGAACGGCGTCCAATCCTGTCCAGCCAGGAGGTGAACCGTTGTGTTGTCGCTTGCATGGTAGTCCACTCGCCCCCATGCCAAACGGAGAGATGGCATGTTGGAACGGATGGAGCTGATGTTGCGGTTATTGGCGCGTTCAAAATTGCCTTCCATGTCGACTTCAAACTTGCCGGTAAGCACCACGTTGGGCGATAGGTCCATCCACTCGAAGTTGGTTCCCAATCGGGTAGCGCGTGACTTCAAGTGAAACTCTGATATGTTGTCAGGACCATTGGTGATGGGGTTGAATCCGGGAAGAGGAAAATCGTTGCCATAGGGTGAGCTGGAATCCCACACCGCGCTCACCTTGACGAAGCCGTACGGCTTTAAATGGACGTTTTTTCCAATCGAAATGTCCGGAATAAACCCCTCGCGCTTGGGTGGGTCAACCTGGAGCACCCTGACTGGAGTAATAGCCGGGATAACGCCCCCTCCTGCACCAGCTTGCGCAGCGCTCAGATCAGTGGATCCGTCTGGCCGGAGGGAGACCGATGCCGACGCGATAGCCGCATTTGCGGCCGCAGCTGACGCCGGCGCCTTCAAGCTATTCATCTCTGCGGTTGCTGGTGCCTTCAGACTGTTGAGGTCGTCGGCCGAAAGAACACCTTTTGCCTTGAGAAGCAGCAAAAGTTGGTCACGCATCTGGTTGGCTGGCGTCGCGGCCAGGCTATTGACTTCGCTGCTGCTGAGAATGCCTTTGGACACCAGCAGTTGCAACAACGGATCAGGCGCCACATTCAATCCCACAGCCGGAGCTGCCGGGGTCGCTGCGGCCGTTGTCTCGGATGCTGGTGTGTTCTTTGCTGGAGCACTGGCGTCGTTGCCGCCCGCCAATGCCGCTAGAGGCAGAAGTAATACTGCTAGAGTTCCTGCCAACATTCGCTTTGCAATGAGTAACATGAATTAACCTCCTGCGCTTTAACGAAACTTCCAAAAGGTTGCCTTGGGTTCAAGGGGTGGAAGAAAACTCCCCCATCCACGCGGGTTGCGCGTGCCTGGGAGCAGACATCGACACTTCTACCGTGACTGCAGTTGAGTTCAATGTTTGGGTAACAAGAGTTAGCTAGAATTATGATGATTGTCAAGGAAAAATAGGGCGGAGCACCCGTTTTTTACCATTGACGGGCAGGGTTCTCCGGAGGCCCAGAACTTCTATGGTTAGCTGTACCGCACAGCAGGGGGACTCCCCAATTTACCCCTGGGCGCGGTCTTCATTCTACTTCTACCGCTTTCCGGCGGCTCCGGATTTCGCCGAGATTCCGCCACTTCGCATCGGATAATCGGTCTCGCGAAGGCAGCGTCTGCCATGGTTCAATGGCATCGGCTAAAACGACCTCTGACCATTCTGTGGCGCTGCACTATTCGAAGAACTCAACCAAGAAAACTACCTCTTGGAAGTCATCGCTCCGTTCATACGGTCTCTCTTCGGCAAGCACAGCGAGATTGGCAGTCTGGACAGGCAGGCGACTGCGCATTAAGATAGCAGCTTTCGATAACGAAATCCGACTATCGCAAATTGTTGTAAAGCTGTTACTGCCCGCGTTGTAAGAAAGCCGCTGCCGCCGTGACAACTTCCGAATTCAAAACGGACTACCGCGATCTGTACTCAGGCCTGATCCCGTTGCACATCCTTTACCATGCGACCAGAGAACCGATTTTCGGCCTGGAGATGATTGAGGAACTCGACCGTCATGGATATAAGCTCAGCCCTGGAACCATATATCCGCTGCTGCACTCACTCGAAGAGCAGGGCCTGCTGAAGTCAACACAGATGGGAACTCACCCTAACGGCCGGCGGGTGTACCGGGCCACCGCCGGAGGCCGGGTTGCCCTCGCCGTGGCAAAGGAAAAAGTACAGGAGTTGTTCACGGAGCTTTTCGAAGATGTAATCCACGCTGCAAAGAAGACTTCATCGCGGAGGAAAAAACGGTGAAGGCTCTCAGGATCCTCGCATGGGCCGTTGTCATGGCTGGTGTTGTCATGTCGGGGCCGGCGCAAACAGCTCTTCCGTCATCCCGGCCGCTCACACTCGAGGAGGCGTTGAACTATGCTCTTGAGCACTATCCTGCCGTTCGCGCATCACTGGAGCAGGTGTCTGCAGCGCATACTGGTATAAGCCTTGCGCGCACGCAGTACCTGCCGCAGCTCACCGCACTTTATCAAGATGGCCGGGCCACGCAGAACCAGGTGAATGGTATCTTTCTGCCGACGCCGCTCAATGCGGCAGTTGAAGGGCCTGTTGGACCTTCAAGTGGACAGAGCTTCTGGAACAGCCAGACAGCTGCACTTTTCTCGTGGGAGCCGCTGGATTTTGGTCTGCGGTCCGCAAATGTGGGTCAAGCACGGTCTGCGGAAGGTAAGTCTCTGGCCGATCTGGCTCTAACCCGGCTGCAGGTCGCGTCAGCAGTTGGAAACTATTTTCTGCTGGCAGTGGCCAACCACCAGGCCGTGGTGGCCGCACAGGCAAATGTGGACCGCTGGCAAACCGTGAACAAGTCAATCCATGTCCTCGTGGACAATCAACTACGTCCGGGCGTGGATGCATCCCGTACTGATGCACAACTGGCTATGGCAAGGGTACAGTTCTATCAGGCGCAACAGGCGGAACAAGCAGTATTGGCGACTCTTGCGGCCCTCATGGGTATGGCGGGCAACGAGATCCGATTAGACATTGGGACGCTGCTGGATTTGCCCGCTGTCGATTCGTTACCCAGTCTTGCCCCTGCGGATCACCCGCTTGCGCGCGACCAGATGGCGGCGGTACGCCAGGTCCGGGCACAGGAAGACGTGCTGAATCACACCGATTACCCACGATTTTTTCTTCAAGCAGAAGGTCTGGGCCGGGGCAGCGAAGTCCCTGCCAATGGATCCATTCTCGGCAATTGGAATGGCCTGGCGCCCGCGCGCGGCAATTGGGTAGCGGGGTTGACCATTAGCTTTCCGAACATCTTCGATTTCAAGGCTCTGGGGGATCAAAAACAAATTTCGAAGGCCAATGAACGTTCGCAACGCGCGCTGTATGACAAAACCCTTCAAGACCTGACGGGCCGGATCCAAACAGCAATCTCCCAGCTCAAGGGCGCACAGCTCGTGGCGCAACAAACTCCTATTGAATTGGCGGCGGCCCGCCAATCGGAGATGCAATCGCGGATACGCTATGGGTCCGGACTGGCAACGCTGGTGGAAGTGGCAGATGCTGAAAGTCTTTTGGCCCAGGCAGAAATGGATGACGCAGTTGCCCGGCTCAATGTGTGGCGCAGCCTGTTCGGATTGGCTTACGCTCAAGGCGACTTGCAGCCATTTCTGCAAGCCGTCCATTCTGGAGGGCACTAGGTTATGTGGCTCATTCGCGCGGCCCTGCGGCGGCCCATTACCATTGTGGTGATTGTGATCGCGGTGGCGTTGTGCTCCATTCTCGCGGTCCAACGCATGCGCGTCGACATTTTTCCCGATTTGAACCTGCCCGTCATCTATGTTGCGCAGCCATACGGAGGCATGAGTCCGGCACAAATGGAAGGCTACCTGGTTTACTACTACGAGTACCACTTCCTGTATATCAACGGCATTGAAAGCGTAGAAGACAAATCCATCCAGGGAAATGGGCTTCTCAAGCTGACCTTCCATCCTGGCACGGACATGAGCCAGGCGCTGGCGCAAACCATTTCCTATGTGAATCGCGCCCGCGCGTTCATGCCGCCGGGCACAGTTTCTCCCTTTGTGATTCGCTTTGACGCGGGGACCGTTCCCGTGGGCTATGTGGTTTTTTCCAGCACCTCTCGTACGCTGGGGGAAATTCAGGACCTGGCCTTGAATCGCGTGCGGCCGGCTTTTGCCACATTGCCCGGCCTGACCTCGCCTCCGCCCTTTGGCGGCAACCAGCGCACCATCGTAGTGACCATCAATCCTGATCGCCTGCGATCTTATTCTATGGCGCCCGATGAGGTGGTGCAGGCGCTGAACTCCAACAACCTGCTGATGCCCGCGGGAAACGTCCGCACCGGAGACCTGGTGCGTATTACACAAAGCAACTCCGTAGCCTCAAGCTACCAGGCGCTGAACGATCTGCCGATTCGTACCGGGTCCGGTCCCACTGTGTTTCTGCATGACGTGGGCACTGTGCAGGACAGCACGGATATTCCCACGGGCTATGCCCTGGTGAACGGGCGCCGCGCCGTCTACATTCCGGTCACCAAGCGTCCGGATGCTTCAACACTGACGGTGGTCAATGAAGTAAAGGCGAGCTTGCCGCGTTTTCAGTCGCTGGTGCCGGACGACATCAAGGTGGAGTATCAGCTGGACCAATCTTCTTATGTGAAGAGCGCGCTATATGCCGTTGTCCGCGAGGGTCTTCTAGGTGCGGTTCTCACTGGCCTGATGGTCCTGGTTTTCCTCTCCGACTGGCGCAGCTCGTTCATCGTCATGATGACGATACCGTTTGCTCTGTTGACCTCCGTCGTTGCACTGTGGCTGGTTGGGCAGACGATAAACATCATGACGCTCGGAGGACTGGCGCTGGCAGTCGGCATTCTGGTGGATGAAGGCGTGGTGACCATCGAAAACGTTGACAGCACCCTCCAGTTGGAGCCTGGTTTGCCGGCGCCACGCGCAGTGCTCAATGCGACGCAGCGGACTGTGCTTCCACGTTTCTTGGCCATGTTGGCGGTGGTGGCCGTGTTTTTGCCGTCATTCCTGATGACCGGCGTGGCCTATTCGCTGTTTGTACCGCTCTCGCTCGCGGTCGCATTCGCCATGATTGCCTCATTCCTCCTCTCCAGTTCGTTCGTGCCCATCACATTTCTCTGGTTTCATCGCAAGATGGAACGCGGGCACAAACCGCTGATCGCAGGCCGGTGGGACTTCGACCATCTGCGCGACCGTTGGGGCCGATTCCTGGAACGCGTCGCCTCTGCGCGCTGGATCATTGTAGGAGCCTATGCGGCGGTTGCCGTTCTCATCATTGTTTTCCTGGGACCCCTTCTGGGCCGTGAGCTGTTCCCCAGCGCGGCAACCAGTCAATTCAGGCTGCGTTTTGACGCGCCGATTGGAACCCGTGCTGAAGAAACCGAGCATCTGGTGACCGAAGTGCTCCATGAAATCCGCCGGGCGGCAGGCCCGGAGAACGTGAGTACCACCCTCGGTTACGCGGGCACCCAGGGGGCAAGCTATCCCATCAATACAGTGTTCCTTTGGACCAGTGGACCGCACGAAGCCGTAATTAATGTGGCGCTACGGCCGGAAGCGCACATTGATGTTGGGGAATTGGAAGAGCTCCTGCGCCGCGTGCTGCCGTCAAAATTCGCTGGCTCGTCCTTCTCTTTTGAGCCTGGTGATCTGGTCAGCCAGATCATGAACTTTGGCGCTCCCACCCCAGTCGAGGTGGCTGTCTTTGGGCCTGACCTCTCTGCCAGTCGCGCGTACACGAATCGTCTGTTGAGCCAATTAAAGACGATCTCCGATCTGCGGGACCTGAAATATGAGCAGCCGCTCGATTACCCCAGCGTGGACGTGAGGATTGATCGCGAATTGGCAGGGCAGATGGGCGTTACTCCGGGCCAGGTGGCGCGTTCGCTATCGGAGGCGACTGCTTCCAGCCGGTTCACCACCCCCAACTATTGGGCCGACCCAAAGACGGGTATCGCCTACCAGGTGCAGGTGCAGTATCCGCAGCCGAGGATGACCTCCGCCGAAGAGGTACAAAATATACCTGTGATGCCCGGCCAGGCCCAGCATCCACTCATCGGCGATCTGGCCCAGGTTGACTATGGCACGGTGATAGGAGAGTACGACCGCCGCAACGGTTCACGCATGCTTTCATTGTCTGCAAACATTGCCGGCAATGATCTGGGCCGCGTGTCCAGGAGCATAGACGAGGCCGTTCAGCGGCTTGGTGCTCCTCCGCGGGGGACAACAGTCCAGGTGCGCGGTCAGATTGCGCCCATGCAGGAGACACTGCGAAACCTTGGCATCGGATTGCTGCTGGCTGTGCTGGTGATTTTTTTGCTGCTGGCCGCCAACTACCAGTCGATGCGGCTCGCCTTCGTTGTGCTCACCACCGCGCCCGCGACCGTATGCGGCGTGATCCTGATATTGCTGGTGAGCCGCACGACACTGAATATTGAATCCTACATGGGTGCAATTATGGCCATCGGCGTCGGCACGGCCAATGCTATCCTGCTGGTCACGTTTGCCGATGAGCACCGTCGGAGTGGAGTATCGTCTCTGGAGGCGGGAATCCAGGGCGTGAAAGAGAGAATGCGGCCCATCTTGATGACCAGCGCTGCCATGATTGCCGGCATGGTTCCCATGGCCTTGGCCGCCGAGGCAACAGCACCGCTGGGCCGTGCCGTGATTGGCGGATTGGTGGCGGCAACTGCAGCCAACCTGCTTGTGCTGCCGTTTACATTTTCCCTGGTTCAGCAAAGCGCCGGCGTCACTTCACCTTCGCTTGATCCCGATGATCCTCATGGCCGCTTTGCCGGTCAGCCGGAGTTGGCATGAACCGCATTTGCGCAATCTCTTTATTGTTAGTTTTGTTGGCTGAAGGTTGCACTTCGTCAAAAAACAATACCGTGGCCGCAAATACGTCTGCGGTCCAGACCGTCGATGTAGTCCGAGTTGTTTCGCAACCTCTCAGTATCGAGGTGAAGCTTCCCGCAGAGTTGCAACCTTACGAGGTCGTCGCCATCTTTTCCAAGGTTTCAGGTTTTGTGGAGAAGATCAGCGTCGATCGCGGCTCCCATGTTAAGAGCGGCCAATTGATGGCGCTGCTTTCGGCCCCAGAACTTGCCTCCCGGCGTGCCGAGGCGCAGTCGCAAGCGCAGGCCGCAGAATCGCAGTTGGCCGGCGCGCGGGCTAAGCTCGCTGCGGACCAGAGCACTTACGAAAAGCTGAAATCGGCCTCCCAGACTCCTGGGGTTGTGGCTGGAAACGATCTGCTGCTGGCGGAGAAGACAGCCGAAGCTGATCAGTCGCAGGTAAAGGCCCTGGAGCGGAGCGCCGAGGCAGCCAAACAAGCCTTACAGGCGGTCACAGCTACCGAGCAGTATCTGCGCATCACCGCGCCCTTTGATGGCATTGTCACCGAGCGCAATGTCCATCCGGGAGCGCTCGTCGGCAGTAGCCAGAACATGCCGCTGCTGCGGGTAGAAACTCTTCAGCGGCTGCGGCTGGTTGTGCCTGTCCCCGAAATATACATCGGGGCCGTGCCCGAGGGAACCAAGGTCGCATTCACCGTTCCCGCCTATCCGGATGCAACGTTCAGCGGCACGATCGCGCGCATTTCGCACTCTGTCGACGTCAAAACACGTACCATGCCGGTCGAGCTTGAAGTGAGCAATCCAGGCGGACGTTTAACACCTGGAACCTTTGCTGACGTGCGCTGGCCCGTACGCCGCCCTAGTCCGACGTTGTTTGTTCCAACCGCTTGCGTCGGCACCAACCTGGAACGGACATTTGTGATCCGCGTGCGTGATGGCAAGACGGAATGGGTAGACGTGAAAGCCGGGGCCATCAGCGGCAAACTGACTGAGGTATTCGGCGACTTGAAACCGGCCGACGAAGTCGCCGCGCGCGGAACGGATGAACTGGCTCCAGGAACAAAGGTGAACTCACGTCACGCCCAAAACCCGTGATTTCCCAAGTTCCAAGGAAATTATTGTAAGTATGTCGTTGATCCGCACTGCGTCGAATCCAGCAAACCATACTGCCCATGGGTCTATCGAAATGGGAACTGGAAGAATTGTGTCGCCCATTAAAGGGTTTACTTGATTTCCGAGCCTGATTGCATCAATTCAGGTTACTTCTTTCTCTGTGATCAGGTTTTTACATGTCTTTAACATAAATTTAATAGACTTTTCATGCATTTGAGGCAAGCTATTTGTGACCCAAAACGAGCAATCCTAAATTTCCGAATTGTGCAGGTGTCCCGGGACGATTAAGTCCCTGGGTTGTGGGCCAAGGGACAATACTCTGTTGGTTCTCAGGGCAATTTGCTAAGATTGCGGCCAGCAAACAAAATCAAAATAAAGCAAGGCAAACGCATTTGAAGGGAGAGTTATATCAGTGAGATTGCTAAGGAAACTTTGGTTTATCGGATTGATCTCGGGTTTGGCCATGGCGCAGACCAATCAGACCAATGTGTCAAACACCACCGCTGACCCATCCGACCTCGCAGACCAGGTCAAGCAGTTGCGCGAGTTGATGGTTCAACAGCAAAAACAACTTGCCGACCAGCAGAATGAACTGGAAAAGCTGAGGCAACAAGTAGGCGCGCAGCCTCAGCCTGTAGCGGCGAACAGCACGGATGGCGTCAGCGAGCCGCGGCTTGTCAACGCTTCGCTGACGGCACCCACCACCAGCCCGGTCGCCAAGCCGGTCTCTAGTGGTGCGGTCCAGGAAGATAGGCCCAAGGAGTCTCCGCTCTCCTTCCGTATCGGCGGGGCAGAATTTACCCCTGGCGGGTTCATGGACTTCACGTCCATCTTCCGCACCACCAACTCTGGCAACGCAGGAGGGACGAATTTCTTCGCCATTCCCTTCAGCAACACGATCGGTGGACACCTGACAGAAGAGCGCTTCACCGCACAGAACTCGCGCGTGAGCATGAAGGCCACCTCCAAGTTCGGCAAGAATGACGTGCTCGGCTACTTCGAGATGGACTTTCTTGGAAATGACGCCGCCAATGTTGAAATCACCAGCAACAGCCATACTCTCCGGCAGCGTCTTTATTTTGTTGACGTAAAGCGCGAGAAGTTTGAGGTCATAGCTGGCCAAATGTGGGGCTGGCTCACCCCCAACCGCGTTGGCTTGGATTCCATGCCTTCAGATGTCTTCTTCAGCGACAACATGGACTTTAACTACCAGGTGGGCCTGACTTGGACCCGCCAGCCGGGAGTCCGCTTCATCTATCATCCGAATGACAACTGGGCGATGGGTATCGCACTGGAAAATCCCCAGCAGTTCGGCGGACAGGGAGAAGTAACCTTTCCTACAGCTTTCAATGCCCAGTTGGGTGGCCAGATCGATCAGGGCGCCGGTACTGGTGTTCCAAACCTGCATCCGGACATCATCCCCAAGATTGCCTATGACACCGACATGAACGGAAAGCATTTCCACGCTGAAGCCGCTGGCCTGCTGACTGGAATCAAAATCACTAATCTGGTTGCCGGTTCCTTCGTTAAGCATACCAAGGAAGGCGAAGGCGTTGAGGCTGCAGTCAATCTCGAAGTGTTCAAGAACTTCCACCTTGTTGCCAACGGATTTTACAGCGACGGCGGCGGCCGCTACATCTTCGGCATGGGTCCGGACACAGTGGCGCTACCAACTGCTGCCGGTACCGATGTTGCTCTGTCGCTGGTTCACTCCGGATCCGGCATAGCCGGCTTCGAATGGCAGGCGACTCCCAAAGCCCTGTTTTATGGCTATTACGGCGGGGCATACTTCCAGCGCAATTTCGCCCTGGACACGAGTGCGGGTGCAAGACCCGGCACCTTCGTTGGCTTCGGTGGTCCCAACTCAGCCAACAGCAACAACCGCTCTATCCAGGAACCTACGCTCGGCTGGATTCAGACCTTCTGGAAGAGACCGCAGTATGGGGCTTTGCAACTCATTACCCAGGCTTCTTACCTGACGCGTGCTCCTTGGTTCGTGGCCGCCGGCGCTCCCAAGAACGCGCATCTGGTCATGGGATGGGTTGACCTGCGGTACGTCCTGCCCTAAGTTTCAAATTGAAGTCGTTTCAAAGGAGCGCCGGATTCCCGGCGCTCCTTATTTTTAGCAGCTTGGGTTTGCGTTTTGGCCTCGACCAGCTGCTGCACCGTGGCTTTGAGCTCTTCAATGGTCTGCCGTTGTGACTCAACTTCCTTGCGCAACTGTTCCACTTCTTCTTTGCTGGCGGTTCCTGGGGCCGCAGCGGCGGTTTTGTCAGCAGCAGAGTCGCCACCCTCGGCGCAGGCGAACGGCGCCGGCGACATCAGGAACAATACGAACAGAAGGCGTGTTGTAAGCGAGCGCATATTCTTCTTCTCCAGAATGATTTGCTGAGGCTTGCCAGTTTCAGAGAGTGGATCAGCCTGAATGCCAGGCATGGCTTGTTTTAGACAAAAACAGGCACTACCTGTTTGGGTCGCTGTTGCCCATGTGGTATGAAGAACGGACCTTTCCATTGAGGGGGGTGGATATGCCACGGATTGAAAAATGGAGTCAAGTAAATTTCTGTACGGTAAATTCTGAGTAAATTCCAGAACCTGCCGCCTTTTTGGTTGTGGCCTTGGGGAAACCTTAGGCGGCGTGCATAAATAAGTACTTCAACTGAAAATTACAATGTGATAGCGTTTGCGAATGGTGATGTCTGCGGCAGGCATTCGGCGGCGTTACGCGGAATTATCGCCTGTTTTGGATGAACGCGGACGGCGTCGGTTTGCAGCCACAGAGGCCCGGGCCTACGGGTA
>Ga0209168_10000546_pt1 | contig 35388 bp, 30 predicted proteins | sample Coa_R1_FD_187156 | JGI IMG/M metagenome (GOLD analysis project Ga0209168, IMG submission 187156) | Surface soil microbial communities from Centralia Pennsylvania, which are recovering from an underground coalmine fire - Coalmine... | ecosystem: Environmental > Terrestrial > Soil > Unclassified ...
AATGGGGATTCCATTTATAACGGCGCTGCCGATGACGCTTCGGGCACGGCGGCGTTGCTGGTTCTTGCCCAGGCGTTCAAGTCCATGCCTCACGCACCCGCGCGGTCGATCATGTTTCTGGCCGTGACCGCGGAAGAAAAAGGACTGCTAGGCTCGGACTACTTCGCACACTTTCCGACTGTTCCTGTCCGGAGCATCGTTGCCGATATCAACATGGATGGGGCAAGCATGTTCTACACCTTCAACGATATTGTTCCGCTCGGAGCTTCGGACAGTACTCTTGAGGCGGTGGTGCAACGGAACGCGGCGTGGCTTGGATTGAAAGTGAGTCCGGACCCCGAGCCCGACCAGCACCTCTTTGTTCGTGCCGATCAGTACTCATTCGTCCGCCAAGGCGTACCCTCGGTCTTTATCAGCGAAGGCGAGCAAGCCAAAGACCCAAATTTCGACGCGAAGAAGTTCGGCGAAGAATGGGTCGCCACGCGCTATCACTCTCCTTCAGATGACATGAATCAGCCGATGAATCTCGACGCCTCAGTGCAATTCATGCAAATTAATTTCCTGGTTGGATATGACGTCGCGCACGACCCTCAGCGTCCTACGTGGAAGCCGGGAGACTTCTTCGGGGAGAATTTTGGGCGCAAATAAGGCCACGGCTACTTTGCGGTCAGGAACTCTCCGATCTTCTCATTCAAGAATTTTTCGTCCGCGGGGCTTCCTCCAGCGCCGGCGGTGTGTCCCCAGAGTGAGGGAATCGGCACCAACGATACCTTCGGCATGAAGGCCGCTTCGTAACGCGCATCGCCGACCGGGAAGTAGAGATCCGTTTCGCCTGGCATATAGAGGAAGGGAACTTTGATGGAGCGCAAAGCTTTCTCGACGTCGCCGCCAAAGCCTGGAGTTGCTCCTACATCGTGGTGCTCCCAGGTTCGCATTTGGAGGATCAGGTCGTTCGCGTCAGCGCCCGGAATGAAGTTGGTGCGAAAATTGTTGAGCACCTGCTCAAACGTAGTGCCGGGCTTCTCGGTCTCTCGCCACAACTCGCGACGCCACCACTCCTGCGAGAAGAGCCAGGCGGTCCAAACTACGGCGAAAGCTTCGAGCCCTTTCGTAGGAGGCGTTTTGTAATCGCCATTTTGAAATGCGGCGTCGGCGGTCAGGGCGGCGATCTGGCCCTCGAGGCGAACGATTCCGTGTGGATAGGTTTTGGCGGTGCCGCAGGTGGCGACGATCTTATCAGCGAAGTCTGGGTAACTCACCGCCCACTGGAAAGCCTGTTGCGATCCCATTGAGAATCCAATGATGGCGCGCACGTGAGTGATTTTCAGTTCTTCGGTCAGCAAGCGGTGCACGGCTTCAACGTTGTCGCGGATCGTGGTGACGGGGAAGCGCGGGCCGTGAAACGGCTCAGGGGTATTGCTCGGCGAAGACGAATGCCCGTTGCCGAAGAGCTCCGTCGTGACCAGAAACAATCCCGACGTATCGAGCGCATGGCCCGGCCCGATCAGCCATTCGTAGCCATGGAAGTCGGCCATGTAGTGCGAAGGGAGAAGAATCACGTTGTCCTTCGCCGCGTTGAGGTGGCCGTAGGTTCCGTACTCCACGCGCGCCTGCGGCAAGGTCGCGCCCGACTCGGTGTGGAAGTTCGAGATGACAAATAAGTGCTGCTGGCCTTTTTCGCCTTTGTAACCGGACTCCTGTCCGACTGCTATAGCGCACAAGCAAAAGAACACCGTAATCAGTTTTTTCATGAACGTCCTCGACGGATGAGTGTCCCAAAGCTTACCGCAAATGCATCACGAAAATGTCGCGCGGAGGCGGTGAAAAATGGCCACATGATATATTCCTCTGCCAAGTGACCTCGGCAAAATACTACCCTCGTACTGCGCTTACGCTGCTGACCGCTCTAAATCTTCTGAATTACATCGACCGGTCGGTGCTGTTTGCGGTGCAGCCGCTGGTGCAGAAGGAGTTCCATCTTAGCAACACGCAAGTTGGCTACCTCACGACGGCGTTCATCGGTTTCTACATGGTTGCGGCGCCGTTCACGGGGCCGCTCGCGGACCGCTATTCGCGCAAACTGATCATTGTGTTGGGAGCAGTTTTCTGGAGCGGTCTGACTTTGCTGACGGCAGTCACGCACACCTACTGGGAGTTGCTGGTTCGGCACACTCTGGTTGGAATCGGTGAAGCGACATTCGTCACGATCGCGCCCACGTTCGTTGCCGATCTGTTTCCGGAAGAGGTACGCGGTCGCATCTTCGGAATCTTTTATCTGGCGATTCCGGTCGGCACTGCTGCCGGATATCTGCTGGGTGGCAAACTCGGCCCGAGTCTCGGCTGGCGGTATCCGTTTTATGTCGCAGCGGCGCCCGGATTCCTGCTTGCCCTTACGATTTGGTTCCTGCCGGAGCCGCCGCGCGGACAATTTGACACCTTGAAGGAAACTCCCGAGCGCGCGACGTTATTTGGCTTGGCGCGGAACCCGGCATTTTTGACCTGCACGCTGGGCATGGCCGCCGGGACTTTTTCTCTCGGCGGCATCCAGGTCTGGATGCCGACCTTCCTGTCGCAAATTCGAGGCTACACCCTGGAAGCTGCGAATCTGAGTTTTGGGAAAATCGTGGTCGTTGACGGAATTCTCGCATCTATTATTGGCGGCTGGCTGGGCGATCGGCTGCTGCGGCGGATGAAGGGTTCTTATTACTTCGTCTCTGCGTTGAGCATGGGCCTGGGTGTCCCGGTGATGATCGTGGCCTTGTTCTTTCAAGGGCGGGTGATGATGCCCGCCATCGCGGTCGCGGCATTTCTTCTTCTGCTTAATACTTCGCCATTAAATACCGCATTGGTGAATTCAGTCGGCGCCCACATCCGCGCCACTGCCATCGCCGTCAACATTTTCATCTTCCACCTGCTGGGGGACGTGCCGTCGCCGACGATGATGGGCTACGTGGCCGACAAGCAATCGTTGCAGTCGGCTTTCATTCTGCCGGTCATCGCGATGGGGATCTCGTCTGCGATTCTGTTCTACGGAATGCGTTTTGCTCCCGACGTCGGCCACCATGATCAGAGAGCGGCGCAAGGCCATGTAGGATGACGTATCTGTACTGGATCGCAGGCAGCATCCTTGCCCTGGCCTGGTTTTCGCGATTGCTCGACGCGGCAATCGGGATGCCAAGAGTCGCTGACATTTCCCGGCCCGAATGGGCACCCAAGCCGAACGCCTCCTCGCCGCGAGTCAGCATCATTGTCCCCGCTCGCAACGAAGAAGAACACATTGGCGAGTCGCTCGAGCGCTTGCTGAGACTCAACTATGCGAACTATGAAGTGATCGCCATCAACGATCGCTCTACGGATCGTACCGGGGAAGCTATGGAACGGGTCGCGGCAACGACAAGCCCTAATCATCTCAAGATCATTCACGTCGATGAACTCCGCGCCGGTTGGCTCGGGAAAGTTCACGCCATGTGGACGGGTGCGAATGAAGCAACCGGTGAATGGCTGTTGTTTACCGATGCCGATGTGCTGTTTCGTCCAGATTCGTTGGCGCGCGCTGTGAATTATGCCGAGGCGGAACGCGCCGACCATGTCGTCTTGTTTCCGCTGATGATCATGCACAGCGCGGGCGAAACCATGATGATTGCGTTCTTCCAGAGCTTATTTGTCTTTGGACACCGGCCGTGGAAAGTGGCCGATCCGAAGTCGAAGGACCACATGGGAGTAGGCGCGTTCAATCTGGTTCGACGCAGCGTGTACGAGGCGATCGGCACGTATAAAGCGCTGCAGTTCGAGGTGCTCGACGACATGAAGCTTGGGAAATTGATAAAAGAAGCAGGATTCGCCCAGCGGAATGTCTTCGGGCACGACCTGATTTCGCTGCGCTGGGTGAAGGGCGCGGCGGGGATGGTGCAGAACCTGACCAAGAATTTCTTCGCCATCATGTCGTTTCAGTGGCCACGCGCGCTGGCTTCGGCGTTTCTCTTGGCATTTCTAAACTTGGGACCCTTTCTCGGCGTCTGGATGGCGCATGGATGGGCTCGGCTGCCGTACGCGATTGCGCTTGCATCGGTGTTCGGAATTTACGTTGGCATGTCGTGGAAGTCGGATGTCCCGTTCTACTACTTTTTGTTGCATCCGATCTCGTCGGCGCTGTTTGTTTACATCATGTTGCGCTCGATGCTGTTGACGCTGGGCCGAGGTGGAGTGGTCTGGCGAGGCACGTTTTATCCGCTGGAGGAGTTGCGTCGCGGAATGGTTTAAAAGGACCCGGTGCGTCTATGGCTCCTGGTCCTCGGTATCCACCGGCAGTGTCGGCATCTGTTTCTTTTTGGTCGTGGGATGCGCGGGTTTTGGCAAGCTGAAACTTCCGGCGCTGTATTTGCCTTTGCGTTCGACGTCGTAATCTTTCGGGAGCTTCGGGATGAGGGCAGCCGCACCTCCGCCAAGCTGTCGCAATTCCTCTAGAACGATCTCGGCGCGTCCGTCATATTCTCTCAGCGGACCGTGGATTTCGACCACGCGGTTCTGCAATGAGCGAACGTCCCCGATGTCTTTCAAGTGTCCGGGAAACACCACCACCGTAAACGGGCAGACGCGGAAGTCTTCGCAGAAATCGAAAAACGTAGCGCCTCGGCTGCCACGCTTCACCCGTAAAACTTTGCCGGTAATGCATTGGGTTTCGCCGATGTGTTCGTGCGCTTGCTCGATCGGAAAACAACTGGCGAAGCAGGGAAGAGCAAGCACGAAAAGCAGGATGAGTCTCGAAGCCACTTCTCATTCTAGGGCTCCGGTCAGGGGACGAGATGGCTCGCGCCGCAAGAAAACGCGCAAACATCCCAAAATGGAAAAAGCAGATCAGGGCCATCCCGCCGGGATGACCCTTCAACAGACGTGGATTGTCAGGAACTACTTGAACGCTTTGACCGCGGCTGCTTCATCGTCTTTCACGTCGAAGACGGTGTAGAGCTTGGTGATCTGCAGCAGATCGTGGACCTTCTTGGTGAGGTTCAACAGCTTGAGTTCGCCGCCCTGGTTGCGCACGGTGGTGAACGCGCTGACCAATTCGCCGATGCCCGAGCTGTCGATATAAGTGACCTCGCCGAGGTTCAGAAGAATCTTCTTCTGCCCCTTGGAAAGGAGATCACGCACCTGGTCACGCAAAATCACGCTACCCTCGCCGAGGGTGATACGGCCGCTGCAGTCGACGATGGTCACGCCGTCGACTTGACGGGTACTGGTCTTCATGCTCACTGGGAGGCCTCCTTGCCTGCCCCGGATGTTCCCGGAACGTGCTTAATCAGTTTGATTTCGGTGCCCGTATGGGAGGGCTGAATCTGCACCTCATCCATGAACGAGCGAATAAGAAAAATTCCTCGACCCGAGGTCTTCAGCAGATTCTCGGGTGCCAGGGGATCGGGGATCTTAGCTGGGTCGAGCCCTTTACCCTGGTCCTTAATCGTGATCACCAACTCTTTGCCGGTGTTCTCGAACTCTAATTTAACCTTTTTTTCAGGATCATAGGCGTTGCCGTGGAGGACCGCGTTGACCGCGGCCTCGCGCACCGCCATGGAAATCTGCATGATCTCCTCGTCACCGAAGCCGGCTTCGGTGGCGATTCGACTGGCAGCTTGCTCAGCGCTATCGACCGTCTCCAGAGTCGAATCAAGCGTGAGGGAGACCCGTTGTTCGGTCATGAGCTATGAGTTCGCGAAAACACCGCGGATTGGGGAAAACTCCGCCAATCCGGTCGCTTTCACAGGGCGGTCAGCTTGCAAACGACGAAAAAACGGCCCGGTTCGGCGAAGTGGGTAGTTTGCCCTTCCGTTGTGGAAATGTCAACGCAGGCGGTCACAGATGCGGCGGAATAGAAATACCTCGGCGGGTGACGGGATTGCGACTTGACGTTACTAAGATTGTGTCTGATTATTTCGCCGACATTCGGTTTTCGAGGGGACCGAATCCACTTCTGTGGGAATGCTGTATTATATGCGCCGTTGCTACTACGCGAGTCGCCCCGAGGTACCCCGCCATGCCACCCACATGCCAGCCATTACGCATCCCCCGCGCCTTTTTGTTTCTCTTATCGATCCTGCTGAGCGTGCCAGCCTCTGCCCAGCATTTGCAGGCCTTTTCCTTTAATGCTGCCAGTGGATCACAACCCGCGAGCGATTTAGTCGCGGATTCTGCGGGAAACCTCTACGGAACCGCAAATTCAGGAGGATCGTGCAGCACAAGCTCATCGGGTTGTGGCACAGTTTATGAGTTCACGCCACCTCCAACACCCGGGGGGGCGTGGACCGAAACCACGATTTACACCTTTCATGGGCAACCAGACGGCAGCAATCCAAACGGCGGATTAGTGCTGGATAAAGTTGGGGATCTTTATGGCACGACTCAGATAGGCGGAATTATGGGTAGCGGCACTGTATTCGAGCTCTCACCCCCGTCCGAACCGGGCGGTGCCTGGACAGAGACGATTCTTTACGCTTTTCCTGGCTTCCCAGGGGACGGTGGCAATCCGTTCGCTCCGGTCATTATCGATACAGCCGGAAACCTTTATGGTACGACCAACGGGGGTGGCACCGGGACATTTGGTGCCAAGGGCACCGCCTTTGAGCTTTCACCTCCCTCCCAACCGGGTGGCAACTGGACAGAGTCCATTCTTTACAACTTTGGCGCGTTTCAAGCGGACGGAGGTTTACCTGAGGCCGCACTGACCTTCGATTTCGCGGGCAACCTTTACGGCACAACAGTTGCTGGTGGCACGAGTGATTCGGGCACGGTCTTTCAGCTTGCTCCGCAAGCTGGGGGTTCGTGGACGGAAGCCGTGCTGCATAATTTTGGATCGATCCCGAGCGACGGCTCAAATCCCGTCGCTGCGCTGACGCTGACGCCATCTGGCGCGCTCATAGGGACTACCGAAGCGGGAGGCACCAACAAGAGCTTCGGCGTCATCTTCGCGCTTTCACCTCCATCGAGCCCAGGGGGGCAGTGGCACTACGGGATACCTCACCGGTTCACGGGTGGCGCGGACGGCTGGTCGCCTCAGTCGCGGTTAACCTTGCTTCCCGGTAAGAATCCGATCATCTATGGCACCACCACCCGGGGAGGCACCACCAACGAAGGAACTGTGTATCAACTCATTCCGCCCCCACCCGGTGGAAACTGGACCGAGACGCCCGTCTACAACTTCACGGGAGGCAGTGACGGCGGACGGCCGCAAGGTGGCGTTATTGTTCGAGGTTTCGCTCTCTATGGCACAACGACGGACGGCGGAACGCATGGGCAAGGCACGGCATTTCGCCTGAGTCAGTAGTGCGTACCTCGCGCTTCATCTTAGCGCGTAAAGATTCCCGTCCATGCTTCCGACATAGATTGTGTCGTTCACCACTACCGGCGAGGACAGGATGGCGCCCACCGAATTCATCTTGTCCAAGCCAACAATGATGCTGTCGTAAAACGAGTCGTCGAAGGCGGCTTCGTACTTGGGCGAGCCATCGGGTTTGGTGTAGGTCGGAAGGTTCTGGCGAGAAGCATCGGTCTGAAACGTCCAGGCCAGCTTTTGCGCCGCCAGGTCGATGGCGAGCAGCCGACCATCGTGCGAGCCGGTATAGGCAAAGTTGCCTGCAACCGCCGGCGAAGAAAACATGATCCAATGCTTGAAGTCCAGTTGGAATAGCGAAGCTCCGGTTTTGCCATCCAGACCGTAGAACATACCGGAATCCGACGTGCCGACATACACCTTGCCGTCGCGCACTGCTGGCGAGGCGATGACCCAGGATCCTTTGTTGTTGTAGGCCCACTTCTTGGCGCCGGTCTGGGCATCGAGCGCGTAAAGGTTCGAGTCGCGGCATCCGAAATAGACCATTCCGTCGGCGACGGCCGCCGATGACTGGATGCCTTCCTGGTTGTGATATTCGTGATCTTCGCCGGTCTTGAAGCGCCATTTCTCTTTGCCGGTGCGGGCATCGAGCGCGTAGAAGTAAGTGTCCCAGCTACCGACAAACAGGATGCCACCCGCGATTGCGGGTGACGCGTGGACGACGTCGCCGGTGTGAAACTTCCAAAGCAGGTTGCCGGAAGCTGCGTCGAGGGCGTAGATATTGCCGTCGCCGCTGCCGAAATAGACCGCTCCACTCCATATGGCGGGAGACGACAGGAACGTATCGTAGGGATCGGGCATCGTCTCGCCCGTCGGTTGAATGCCGTGGATGTGTTTGGCAGCGTATCGGCGCTCGCCTTCGGTCTTGAATTTCCAGCGCTCCTGGCCGCTTACGGCATCGACGGCGTAAAAGGTGCCGTCATAGCTGCCGAAGTAAACCATCCCGCCAACTACCGCGGGTGAGGAGTTTACCCGGCTACCGGTCTTGAATTTCCATTTCTCAGCGCCGGATTCCTGATCAACCGCATACAAAAGACCGTTTGTGTTGCCGGCAAAGACCACGCCATTAACAACGGCAGGCGAGGAGATGAAGTGACCCGTAGTGTGGAACTTCCATTTGACTTGTGGAGTGTTGGTGACGCCGGCGGCGTTATAGATGCCAGTGTGTTCCGGGTTGCCGCGGAACATGGAAGCGTCTTGGCAGAAAGCAGGAAGACAGAGTAAGCACAGGGTGAGCACGCGAAGGATTTTCATAGTCGCGAAGTTAGACGGAGAAGTCGGGGAAACGTCTAGGCGTGGGACGTATGAAGTCAAGGTGAGGATGAGCGCGGTGTCGGCAGGTACGGATATAAATCCACGGGTGCCACTGAGCCTGGCGTCTCTACGCCGCGCAAACTTTCGTGAGATTGGCGGCGAAAGGCTGGATTCCAACCACCTGCGCGAGTATTCTCTAGTCGATGTCTGCGCTCGCACTCACGGAACTGCTCGGCCGCACCGTTATCGACAACGGAGGCGTGCCCTGCGGTCGCGTGCGTGAACTGGCCATATCTCCTGCCGAGGACCGGGCGCGGGTCGCGGTTCTGATCGTGCGAACCAAATCCGGCGATCGCGTGTTGCCTTTCACCTCGATCACGGTTCTGGATGGTGACCTGCGGACCGATTCGGTGATTTCTGTCTGGCCTCTAGCTAACGGAGCAGAAGGGCTGTTTCTGCTCTCCCGCGACCTGCTGGACCAGCAAATCATTGATGTTCATGGGCGAAAAGTCGTCCGCGTGAACGACGTAGACCTGAGTCACGAAACGAGCGAGGGCCATGCTCTGCTGAAAGTGAGCGCGGTCGATATTGGAGCGCGAGGAGCCGTCCGGCGGCTGCTGAAAGGTCTTGTGCCGCAAGCCGCGTTGCATGCGCTGCTCAATAAGATTCCGGAGCGGCCGATTCCATGGGACTTCGTAGACCTGATCGAAACCGATCCGGCGCGGCGGGTGAAGCTCAAGATTTCCCACGATCGTCTGGCTCGCCTGCATCCCGCCGACATTGCGGACATCGTCGAAGATTTGGCGCCGGACGAGCGCGAAGCAGTATTTGAGACTCTCGACGAAGAAGTTGCCGCCGAAGCACTGGAGGAAGTCGATCCCAGGGTCCAGAAGGCAATTGTCGAGTCGCTCGACTCCGACCGCGCCGCCGACATCGTCGAAGAGATGAATCCCGATGCCGCGGCCGACCTGCTGGCCGACCTGCCGGAAGAGCGTACGTCCGAGATTCTGCTGGAAATGCAGCCGGAGGAGCGGAAAGAAGTCTCCGATCTGCTGGAGTTCAAGGAGAATACCGCGTTCGGCAGGATGAACACCGAGTACATCGCGCTGCCGGTGGATGCCACGGTCCACGATGCGATCGAAACGCTGCGAAAATTTGAGGGCGGCATCGAGACGGTGAGCACAATCTACCTGATCGATTCTCACGGAACCCTGGCGGGCGCCGTGCCACTGGCTAAGCTGGTTCTGGCCTCGCATGAAACTCCCCTCTTGTCGCTTACCCAGGAACCGCTGATCTCCTGTGAAGGAGGATGCGGTGAAAAAGAAATTGCGGAACTGTTCGACAAATACAATCTCGTGACTTTGCCCGTCGTCGACGATAAGAAGATGTTGACCGGCGTTATCACCTCCGACGACGTCATAAGCATCCTGCGCGCGAAGCTGTAGCCCAAGTGCTCCGATCTAGCAGCCGTACCTAGCGTGGTTCGCTCGCATTCTCTGCGCTTGTTCCATACCTGTCGCTACCTTAGAGTCGGCTTGAGGTGCAAGACCGCACAGAAACTCTGCAAGTGGGATCACGCGCGCCGGAGTTTTCACTCACGGCAGCGAACCGGGAAGGGAATTTCGTGCTTAGCGAGACGATTTCTCGCGGTCCGGTGATCGTGGAGTTCCTGCGCGGAACGTGGTGACCCAACTGCGTCAAACGCATGGCTCAGTTCGAGCCATACAAGGGCGAAATCGAGGGTATGGGTGGGCAGTTGCTGTATATCGCAGCGGAAAAGGGCAGTGGGATGTTCAAGCCGGCGAAGTTTCTGGCTGAACATCCGATCTCGTTTCCGTTTCTGCTCGATGAGGATCGTACGGTCACGAAGGCGTACGGACTCTACCACCGGATCGGCAAAGACGCGTTCAACATCGCGCATCCGGCGACGCTGGTGATTGATCGCCAGGGAACGGTGAGGTACATCTATCGTGGCGATAGCCAGGCGGACCGGGCGCCGATTGAGCCAGTTTTCGAAGCAGTGAAAAGATTGTCAATTTCCAAATGACGACTAGCAATTTTGACCAGTCGCTGCAACGAGAGCCAATCGTCAATTGGAAATTGAAAATCGGAAATGATAGCGAACATCAGGAGGCTTGATGAAAAGAGTGGTGTTGTTGGCTAGCGTTCTCTCCCTGTGCTCCGTGGCCGTTGCGCAAAGCAATCTTGCGCTGCCGGCGGGCACTTCGATGAAGGTGAAATTGGAGAACACACTGACGACGTTCTCCAGCAAAAGTGGCGATCCATTTTCGGGCCGCGTGACCGAGGCAGTCGTGCTTGGTGGCAAGACTGTGGTTCCCATTGGAGCGACGGTGCAAGGGCGTGTTACCCAGGCCAGTGAGCCGCGCCGTGTGGCTGGCCGTCCGACAATCACGATCTTCCCAGAGACGCTGGTGATGCCCAACGGCGAGCGGTTCATGCTGAATGCAACCTTGGTTGATACGAGCGTCAGGAATGGCACTGACGTCAACGACGAAGGCCAATTCAAGGGCAAGGGGCACGACGGGAAAGATATGACAGAAGTTGGCCTTGGGACCGGTGGCGGCATGCTGATTGGTGGCCTTGCAGGCGGCGGCAAAGGCGTGTTAATCGGTGGGGCAATCGGCGCCACGGCCACAGTGACTCATTGGCTAAGCAAGAAGAACTCGGCCATGCTGCCGGCGGGTACCGAATTGGTGATGGAGTTGAGCCGTCCGCTTGAAATGACAGCAGCACCGGCTGGCCAATAGCGCGTAGAAACTAGGTAAGAGCAGATTGGAGAAAGCGGTTCAATTTGTTGAGATCCTGGACCGACATATCCACGAAGCGGATTCCGTTCCCAAAATACGGGTGGTGAGTCGCAACGACCCCACCCGTCAATAGCTTCTGGTCGTTGATCCAAAGCGTCATTTCCAGGCGGGTTCCCACGGCAAGCGTGAAGTTCATCTCGATGTAGCAACCACCGCAACTGATATCGGAAGTTTGAGCATGGATAGCCGAAGTGGCGCCTTCGGCCTGAAATTCTACCTGGATCGCGGTTTTGACCCGCGGATACTTCCGGCGGTCCTGAACCGCGACTTCGTTGTGCGTAAAGTGTGCCTGCAGCATACCCATGTTCTACCGCCTCCGCTCACCTGACTCTTTATCATCGTCATTTTCTCTCCCAGTAACAGTGACTTGAGCGCTCGCCCAGGCAAGCTTTGGTGAGTGAACGTTGTTGCGGCGCATTGTGATGCAGGTCACTGACAGCTGAAGGTTCCGCCACCCGGTCTAGGCGGCGCTTCCAGTTTCGGCGGCGCTGACCGAGTCAAAAAAACGAAACAGGGATTCCACATGGGTCACCTTGAGCGCGTTGTGGATACGCTCGCTTACCCCCACCAGAGCCAGGCTTCTTCCATTGTTTTGGCGGCTCACGTAGGCGCCCACGAGGGCTCCGATTCCGGCCGAATCGGCGTAGGGAACTCCTGTGAAATCGAGGATCAGCGAGCGGGACTGGTCGGCTCGAACGGTGGACTGGAACGCAAATACGTTGGCTAGAATCAACGGTCCCGTGAGGTTCAGAATGCGCTGGCCGGGCTGGGTTCCTGGGCGGTCTTCGATACGGAGACGGTCTTGAGGCATAAAAAAATACTAACGTCGGTCAAGTCACGAATTGTTAAATGAGTGTTAATTTGGCTCTGCCGAGAAGAGGAGCGTTAAATCTCTGCCGCTGGGGACGCCAAATCAAGGCAAGTCGAACTGCTGGGTTTTGCGCGTGGGCTGAATCAGGGGAGGGGCTTGGCCGGGGGTGCCGATGATTGGAATTGCCGCCCGGAGCAGGGTTCCACTCTGATCGGACTCGATATTCAGTGTGCCCCCGAGTTCCCGGATGCGCTCGCGCATGCCGGCCAGTCCAACGCCAGTGCCGATGCCAAATTCGAGCACACCTTGCAGCCGATCGCGGGGTATCCCCTTGCCGTTATCACGGACTTCGAGCTGAAGGTTTTCGGCATTGACATCCAGCGAAATACTTACCACCGAGCAACCGGAATGCCGATGAACATTGATGAGAGCTTCCTGAACGATGCGGAATACGGTGGTTTCGACACGTTCCGGAAGACGCCCGGGAGTCGAAGGGAGATCGAGCTTGACTTCGATACCGCTGCGTTCACCGAAGCCATCCACATACCACCGAATTGCTGACCTCAAACCGGCCTCGTCGAGAAGCGGCGGATGGAGCAGGTGGGACATCGTGCGTATCTCAGTCAGGCAACCGTCAACGATGTCCGAGCATTCCGTCGCGATCGCACCGGGCGGTCCACCGGTCTTGGACAAGTAGTCGAGGTTCATTTTTACAGCCACCAGATTTTGTCCCATACCATCGTGCAGATCTCGGGCGATGCGGCGCCGTTCGTCGTCCTGCAAGGTCAGAAGGCGGCTGGCGAGTTGGCGAGCAGCGAGTTCGGCCCGCTTGCGGCCGGTGATGTCAGTGTTGAGCTCAAGCCAGCCGGTTGCCTTTCCGGTGCGATCGCGCAGAGTGGTCCAGCGGCTAGCCACTACAATTTGATTGCCGTCGCGCTTGGTGTGGCGAAGTTCCCCTTCCCAATTATCCCGGCTAAAGATGTATTCCAAGGGAACGGGAAATTCTGTGTGCAGCATCTCGTGAGTGGAGTGTCCGACGGCTTCACTGGCGCGCCATCCGTACAGCCGCTCGGCTCCCTCGTTCCAATAAGAAATCTTGTCGTCGGCGTCGCGCACAAAGATCGCATCATTCGCCAAATCCAGCAGAATCGCTTTCTGCAACAACTCAGTAGCTTTCTTTTCGAGTTCGGCAGTGCGCTCGCCCACACGCAGTTCCAATTGCTCGCGAGCCCCGACAAGCGATTGCTGTAATTGCCGCTGTTCGTCGATATCGGTACTGGTTCCGAACCAACGGACGACCTTTCCGTCACTCGCATGGAACGGCTTGATGCGCGTCAGAAACCAACGAAACACGCCATCCGCTCGACGCAAAGGGAATTCCATCTCGAAGGGTTGCCCGTCGGCGAGCGACGCTTTCCAGCGATCAAGAACGGATGGCAACATTTTGGGGTCATGCACAGACTGCCAGCCCCATCCTTCCGCTTGCTGAGCCGTGGTCCCGGTGTAGTCGTACCACCTGCGGTTGTACCAGGTGAAATGGCCATCCTCGCGCGCCATCCAACATAATTCCGGAATGGAATCGGCCAGCAGATGAAACTCGCTTTCCTTCTCGACGACGGCATCTTCGGCCAGGCGTTTTCTGACCTGCGACCGGCGATTGGTTTCACCGAGTGCGATGATGAAGCCGGAAAGAAGCGCGAATGAGACCATTCCCGCGGCTTGAGTCCGCGGATCGCTCATGCTGAACGAATGCGAGGGGGAGAGAAACCAATACCAGACCCCGGCTAACCCGATGCCTGTTGTGACGATGGCGGGTCCCACTCCGCAATACCAGGCTGAAAATACGACCGCTGCCCAAAGGGTGTGGTAGGGGTTTTCGGTTCCAATCCAAGGCGTAAGCAGGTTCCGCAACGCCAATGCGAATACACCGGCGAGCACAGCGAAGCTGTATCGAGCCGCAACTGTCCTGTCTTGAATTTGAGCAGGGGTCCCGAACCGCACCATTGCGACGATTGTGACAGCTAGCTCCCTCCGGTTCGATACAGTATTTATAGTATTAACTAACTAATAACGATCCAACTCAGCGAGCGGCAGCTCACTCGAAAGAGAATTTGTTCTGGTTCTGTAACAAACAGGCCCTGGTGTTTTTGGATTGAGACGTGTCGTGCAACATTCTATATTCGTGGATGTATTGCTTGCGGTCGCTATTTTTCTCATCGGCAGTGCGGCCGGGGCGGTGGTAACCGCGGCCTTCTATTCAAGCCAGATGCGGAGTATAAAAAGTGCACTACGGCAGGTATCCCTTCAGTCCCAAAGTCCAATGACAAATCCTGAGGACACGGAACGCAAGTCGGCGTAGCGATGACTCAACCTATGGTTCGAACCTTCGGTACGGTTCTGATGGTCTCCCGGGACGACAGTGCAACCAACCAAATCGCCGACGCACTTCGTGAGCACGGATTATTCGTGGAAGTCAGCGGCAGCGTACCTCTAGCACTGGATCGAATCAATCGCCGGAAGTTTGAAGCGGTGGTGGTGGACTCGAGTCTCGAACAGGAGGCTTTCACTTTCCTCCGGGGCGCGCGTGCTTCTCCTTCCAACCGGACCACCGTCGCATTTGCGCTCACCACCGGTAACGCTGCGACCACCCTGGCTTTGCAACAAGGTTTCAGCTTCGTATTTGAGCGGCCGCTCACGCCGGATTCGATCAATCACACTTTGAGGGTGGCGTATGGATTGATCGTGCGCGAGCGACGCCGCTACTTTCGCTACCCGATCGTCGTGCCAGTTGTGCTCACCAAGAAAAAGACACTTCAAATTTTCGGACGGACCATCAACATCAGTGAACACGGGATGGCGCTAAGCAGCGAGACCAAATTGACGGCCGGGGACGAGGCGGTCGCCGATTTCACCCTTCAGGAGCCGACCCTGCAAGTCAACGCGGAAGCCCGGGTGTGCTGGAATAACGATAGAGGCGAGGCCGGGCTTTCCTTTCTTTTCCTGCCGTTCCATATCGCTTCTGATCTGCAAAGCTGGCTGGCAGCAAAGTTGGAGGAGTCCTTGCCAGAGGCGGTTGCGGCGAAATTCGGCCACGTGGACCGGAGTTGAGTCATCTTTCGTGAGATGAGCGCGCGTAGTAATTAAGCCAGGATTAATGTTTACCAGCTATGCTTGAAAATTGCGTCGGGTCCAATCCGCACCGGGCACAGGCCGCGACGCGGGGTCGTTGTGTGCCTGTGACGGGCATAGACCCGACGCACGACCCAAAAGCATGGAAACCCAGCCTTGACTCTAGCTGTATAATTCCGGCAATTACGGCGCAGACACGCGATACTGATTAATCCAAAGACTATAAGTTGGGTTGGTCACGTAACGCCACTGGCCCTTTCCTCATACGTCTGCAAGTAGTTCGTTCTCCCGCATCGCGAACGATGCGGAGGACGTCGTTGATGTCTCCCTGAATTAGAAACCTGCAAAAAGCCAGGGTGGTCCACTGGAAAAGGACATCCGCATCACGACTAGAAAGGAAAAATCATGACTTGGACGGCTGCGCAAGCAACAGATGGAACGGGCAACTGGATAGCAACAGGGAAAAATGCGGACGGCACGATGTACGCGACTGTAACTTTCGCCAGTGCTGACGCGCAGACGTTGGCGCAGAAATACGTCGTATGGCAAGGCAGGGGAAACGGAACGACTTACCCGTGATCGGGGAGGGTTGCGGAAATCGGGGAGCAGCAACCAAGGTCGGATCGATTGAGGAATGGTGCGCCCTGAGAGATTCGAACTCCCGACCTTCTGGTTCGTAGCCAGACGCTCTATCCAACTGAGCTAAGGGCGCTAACGTCGAAGCTATCAACTTTCGCGATTATAGCGGAAGGCTGTCTAATCTGCAGGATTGAACGCCCGACCTTCTAAGCTAAGGGCGCTCTATGTGTTGCACGCGTCGTATTTCGATACCGATGTCCTTCTGAGACCCCAGTTTTGGATTTCAACAGATTGTCCGGCAGCGAACTTGCCAGCAGGTTTCGGCACGTAATTCTTGCGTAGCGTCAAGCAATTCCTACGCTGTGAAACGCCGCGTCCTGCGCGTGTTTTCAGCAGGTTAGGATGGCAAATCGGGTGCTACAATGGACGCCAGACGAAGTGGCGCGCAACGGGGCGTCCTTGAGAATAAACTTCGGCCAGAGGTTTTCTTGGGCGCCCCTTGCATTTTCTAACCTGGCCGACAGCAGCCCTCCCCAGGTTTATGTCGGCTCGGTTCAGCCAGTCCTTACGAACTAACCTTTCGAGATCATTGCGATCGCTTGCCTTGTTTGAATCAATTCCACTGCCTCGGCAATCTCAACTAGGATAGTGGTTTACCGCTGACGTCCGTTTCGTTGGTTGGGAAATTCTGTGGAGGACACGTGTCAGGGACAGGCGTGAGGACCGGGCCGGCCGTAGTCAAGGACCCGGTCTGCGGGATGACGGTGAATCCTGCGACTGCGAAACACACGCGCCAGCATGACGGCAAAAGCTACTACTTTTGCTGCGGCGGCTGCGCGGAGAAGTTTCAAGCCGATCCCAAACGGTATTTGAGTCCCGCTCCGGCACCTGCTCCTGGCTTGGTCACACTCGGAACCCCTAAGCCCCAAACAGCAACCGCAAAGGTAAAAGATCCGGTCTGCGGGATGGATGTCGATCCGGCCAATGCCAAATACAAACTGGATCACGCGGGGAAGACCTACTACTTCTGCTCCTTCGGCTGTCTGGAGAAGTTCAGCGCGACGCCACAGGCACTCTTGAAAGCGAAGACGGGGTCTGCGCCAAAGCCGCATCGCGCTTTAGCAGGGAATTATGTCTGCCCGATGTGCCCGGAGGTTCAGGCGGCTAAGCCTGGGCCGTGCCCAAGTTGCGGCATGGCGCTCGAACCTGCCGTTCCTGTCGCTAGCACGCGCAGCGAGTACACGTGCCCGATGCATCCGGAGATTGTGCGTCCGGGGCCGGGATCGTGTCCGATCTGCGGCATGGCGTTAGAGGCGCGAACGGTCAGCGCTCACCAGGAAGAAAATCCCGAACTGCGCGACATGACTCGTCGTTTCTGGGTGAGCCTTGGGCTCACAATCCCGCTGCTCGCGATTGCCATGGGAGACATGCTGCCGGGCATGGCAGCGCGACGCGCGCTTGGCAGCGAGCTGCCATGGCTTGAGTTGTTGTTGGCATCTCCCGTTGTGCTGTGGGGTGGATGGCCGTTCTTCCAGAGGGGATGGGCGTCGATCGTCAATCGATCCACGAACATGTTCACGCTGATCGCGATGGGTACTGGCGTGGCGTATGTGTATAGCTTGATCGCGGTGTTGATGCCGGGAATTTTTCCGGAGTCATTTCGCGAGATGGGCGGATCGCCGCCGGTTTATTTCGAGGCGTCTGCTGCGATCGTAACATTGGTTTTGCTTGGCCAGGTTTTGGAGCTGCGGGCTCGCAGCCACACTAGCGCGGCGCTTCGAGCGCTGCTTGACCTGAGCCCGAAGCAGGCACGCATCGTACGTGACGGCAAGGAAGAAGATATACCTCTGGATCAGGTGAAACTCGGCGATCGTCTGCGCGTTCGGCCGGGAGAGAAGGTTCCGGTGGATGGAGTGGTTCTCGAAGGCAGCAGCTCGATCGATGAGTCCATGATCACCGGTGAATCGATTCCGGTGGACAAGAGGACGGGAGACCGCGTGATCGGCGCGACTGTGAACGCCACGGGATCGTTTCTGATGGAGGCGGAGCACGTTGGCGACGAAACTCTGCTGTCACAGATTGTCCAGATGGTCGCGCAAGCCCAGCGCAGCCGCGCTCCGATCCAGCGCCTGGCAGATAGCGTGGCAGGGTGGTTCGTTCCGGTTGTAATCGGGATTGCGGTGCTTACGTTTGCCGCTTGGGGAATCGTTGGCCCCGCTCCGCGCTTGGCCCATGCCTTGGTCAATGCAGTTGCGGTGCTCATCATCGCTTGCCCGTGCGCGCTCGGATTGGCAACGCCGATGGCCATCATGGTTGGCACTGGACGTGGCGCTCACGCCGGCGTTCTGATCCGCAATGCCGAAGCGCTCGAGGTTCTGGAGAAGGTCGACACGTTGGTCATCGATAAGACCGGCACGCTGACGGAGGGGAAACCGAGCCTGGAGTCGGTGAAGACGCTCGACGGAAACGAATCAGAACTCGTGCGACTTACGGCAAGCCTGGAGCAGGGAAGCGAGCACCCTCTCGGGGCTGCGATTGTGGGCGCGGCCAAGGCAAACAATATTGCGCTCGCCAGCGTTACGGATTTTCAAGCGAAAACCGGTTTTGGTGTAAGCGGCAAAGTCGAAGGGAAAACAATTTTCGCGGGCCGCGAGAAATTCCTGAATGAACGTGGCATCGATACGGCTCAGCTAGCGCGCCACGCCAATGATCTTCGCGCCAAGGGACAAACCCTGGTGTTCGTTGCAATCAATGGGCGCGCGGCCGGAGTCGTGGGTATTGCCGATCCGATCAAGGCGACGACGCAAAAGGCACTAAACGATCTGCGGGCGGCAGGATTGCAGATTGTGATGCTGACTGGAGATAACCGGAATACAGCGGAAGCCGTCGCTCGACAGCTGGGAATCACCGAGTTCGAAGCCGAAATTCTGCCCGACAAAAAGTCGCAGGTTGTAAAAAAACTGCAGAACAAAGGACGAGTCGTCGCGATGGCCGGCGACGGCATCAACGACGCTCCTGCACTGGCGCAAGCTCAGGTCGGAATTGCCATGGGCACCGGAACCGACGTGGCCATGGAAAGCGCAGGGATCACGCTGGTGAAGGGCGATCTCGCGGGCATTGTGCGCGCTCGCAAACTTAGCCAGGCCACCATGCGCAACATCCGACAGAACTTGTTCTTTGCTTTTATTTATAACTCGCTGGGTGTGCCGATCGCGGCAGGCGTTTTGTATCCGGTTTTCGGTTTATTGCTAAGCCCAATTCTTGCCGCTGCGGCCATGAGCTTCAGCTCGGTTTCGGTGATAACGAACTCGTTGAGGCTGAGGAAAGTCGTGTTGTAGCTTCTGGACGGATCACCCTCCGGTAATCCCTCCCTACAAGGCCCCTTTGACGAAATCAGGTACTCACCTGATTGGTGGGTTCGCTCGTCTAGACGTAAATTGAAACGTTCTTACGTCGAAATGGCAGGCATGCCTCTTGTCCAAAACCAGATGTCCAATTCTGCGAACTACCCATGAGGATGCGATGAACGACCAGAGAGCATCGAGCCAGCGCTGCGGGGCCGTTAGGAAGAATTTATTACTGCTTGGCGCGATGGCATTATTAAGTTCTTTGGCTGCACGATCACAGACCTTAACCACTTTGTACAACTTCCAAGGCCCGCCAAACGACGCGGAGGTGCCGTGCGCTATAACGCCGGGCCCGGGCGGAGGTCTGCTCGGTACTAGCCTATGGGGCGGTCCGTCGAATTTCGGAACCGTGTTCAAAATCGATGGCGAAGGCAAGGAAACGGTAGTCCATAGCTTCACTGGCGGTGAGGACGGGCAAGACCCTTGCGCTCTACTCGCCTCTGGCCCACAGGGCACTCTCTTTGGCGTAACGAATTCTGGGGGGTCTGGCAACGAGGGGGCTGTCTTTGAAATTCAGCACGACCAACTCATCGGCGCTTATGACTTTGTCGGCCTACCGGCTGGGGCATTTCCAACAGGGGTGACGTATTCAGCAGGTGACTTATATGGCACGGCCGCAAACGGTGGTGGCGGGCAGTGCCCATTCGGCTGCGGGACCATATTCAAGCTTGACCGGTTCGGGCATGAAACCGTTCTCCACGAATTCCAGGGCCCGGATGGCGCATATCCTGGATCCGGCGTAGTCCGAGATCGCGAAGGAAACCTCTATGGAACTACCGAAGGAGGGGGAGACAACTCATGTCCAAACGGCTGCGGCACAGTTTTTGAGTTGGACAAGTCAGGCAATCTTATCGTCATGCACGATTTTACCTATGGAACCGGCGACGGCTGGTTTGTTGCGACCAGGGTAATACGGGATTCGGAAGGCAACCTGTACGGCACAACCTCGGGGGGTGGCGCGTACGGCTTTGGGACCGTTTACGAGATTACCAACGTTGGGAAGGAAAGGGTGCTCTATAGCTTTCAGGGACCTCCGGATGGAGCAACACCCGAGCAACTTACGCTTGCCCCGAACGGAAATCTTTTCGGTGTAACTGTCTCTGGAGGGCTGACACAATGCGCGCATTCAGGTGGCTGCGGAACTGTGTTCAAACTGGATACAAGGGGTAAAGAAACCGTTTTGTACCGCTTTGGCGGTGTCACCGATGGAGCAGCACCTGCGGGGAACGTCCTGCTAGACTCCCACGGCAATCTCTACGGCACGACGACCGAAGGAATTAAAGACGGCTGCTCGGCCTTTAGCCTCGGCTGTGGCACGGTATGGAAATTGGAGGTGCCCGCCGTCCAAACGGGCGCCGCGCCCTAGATTATCCACCGCTTGAACACTATACGCAGGCTGACTCTGTTCATGCAGTCAGTCCACCCCGCGATCATCGCGTTCGCGATGACCGGGTCCGGCTGAAATCACAGAACTCTCGGGAGACTTAATCCGGCCCAATCGGGGCGGGTATGCGCAGGCGTGTATTGGCGACGATTTGCGCGGCGGTTTCTTGCGGGCACTCCTGAATATCTTCAATGCGGGAAGTAATGATCGGTGTACGGTAGCCGGGATGGCAGAACTCGAGATGCATGCCTCGCCCGATGAAACGCAACTTCAACATCGAGCCTCCCCATGTCGACCCTGAAATCGCAACCAGAACCGGTTCCGGACAATATTGCGGATGCCCGGAAATCAGCGCTTCACTTCCTCCCAGCATGACGGCCGTGTAGTGATGGTTTTGAGTCTTGATTTGTAAAACCGTGTCTGGCGGGAGCGCCGCGAGCTGAACGCCACCTTCAATCTCCGACTGAACGATGTTGCGATTCACTAGCTCGTCGAGATTTGGGTGCGGCATAAACATCGAAGTTGGTCAGGAAGTCTATCAGCTTTTCCGCAGTTTGATGTTGCTGCCCCGTAAAAAGTGGCATCAAAAGCGGCGCATACGGTGTTGCATGTAAACAGCCAGTCCAAAGCCACTTTGTTAGTTGATTGAGCAAGACACCTTGTCGAGGAAGCTAAGTGGCTGCCGGTCAGACCGTTACAGCCAATCATTACCTGGCCAGAGGAGCGCCAGCGGCTTACATACAAAGCGAGTTCATGACTATCGATATTCCATATTCGACAAAGAAGTGCGTATGGGATGTCCAAAAGCAGGAATTGAAGAAGTGGAATTCAGGTTCAATAGCAAAGCGCTACCGACCCAGCGTCAAGAGGCCCGAGGACGCTACGGTAGCGCCGCCGTTGCGTGGTCCTAACCGCCTTGAACAGTAGATGATGCGACGCACTATTTCTAGTGCATATTGAGGTGCTGGCTGGTGGGGCATCACCGTGTCTTCAGGGCGACAGTTGCCTTCTTTGCCGCGGCTGTCAGTGCCTTCTCAAGCTCCATGATGTGTCGCTCTTCGGTGAGGTAGCTGATCACCATCATCCGAATGACGCTCTCGCCCCTGATCTTGGTTTCGGAGATCCAACGCTGACCATCGGCGGTGACCTGATCAACGATCTCTTCATGCACGACGGCCAATTCCTCCCCGGACAGACCACCGTTCTTCACACGGAAGACGACGATTGGCAAGACCTGCGGAGCCGCCAGTTCGAAGTGCTCCGAGGAGTTCAACCAGCTCACGAAGCTACCCGCGAGGTTCAACTGCCGGCCGATATGTTCTTCGTAAGCCTGTCTGCCGTGGACGCGCAGGGTCAACCAAAGCTTTAAGGAGTTCATGCGGCGGGTCCATTGAGCGCTGATGCGGGAGTTGTCAGTGCCTTTGGCCTCAGAGGCCTTCGGCATATAAGGGGCGGCGACAGCGAAGGCACGCTCGAGCATTTCCGGATGCCGAGTAAGAATCACTCCGGCAGCCAGGGGCATGGCCAGCCATTTGTGCGGGTCGATGGTGATCGAATCCGCTAACTCGATGCCACGAACCAAGGCACGATGGGCGTTCGAGAAAATTGCTGATCCGCCGTAGGCGCCGTCGACGTGCATCCAGAGATCGTGACGCCGGCAGCTGTCGGCGATCGCGACCATGTCGTCCACCGCGCCGGAATTCGTAGTCCCCGCGGTGGCGACGACACAGAATGGCTTTTTGCCTGCGCGAAGGTCGCTTGCGATTTGCTTTTCGAGTACTTGCGGATCGAGTTGAATTTTCTTGTCGACGTCGATTCTTCGCAAAGCACTGCGGCCGATTCCGAGGAGGCCAGCAGATTTGTCGATCGAATGGTGAGCCTCGGCGGATGAATACAAGACTGGTTGAGCGCCGATGCTGGCCATGCCGTCCTCGACAGCGCCGGGAAACTTCGCGGCCAAAGCCAAAGCCAGGCCGCTGAAGTTTGCCTCGTTGCCGCCCGAGGTAAAAGTTCCGTTGAACCCGCCTGGCCATCCCACCCGCTCTCCAATCCAGCGGACGGCTTCATGCTCGATCTTCGAAGCGAGTTGGGAGCGCTTCACGGTCGCCAGTTGCGGATTCAGGCCCGCTGCCATCGCCTCGGCCATCACCCCGATATACGTAGGCGTGGGATTCATCAGGCCGAAATAATTGGCGCTAGGCACATGAAACCCTTTGTCGACCATCTCACGGAAAACCTCGTCCAGCACGCGCTCTGCATCTTCCGGTTGCTCGGGCAGGGGACGATTCAAAGCAGCAAAGCTGCGTTGTTCGGCAGGAAGCTGGACCGGGCGCTCGGGAAGCGTGGCGTAGAAATGGTCAATCTGGTCGATGAGGTGATAGCCCAGACGGCGTCGGGTGGCGGAGTCGAGATCGAAGCGCATAGACATATTGACTACAGTTTCGTTGAAACGGTGCAATCAAGCTATCCGGAACTTGCGCCCGGCGTCACAGGAACCCGTGCCTTCCATCACAGCCTTTTGTTCATAACACTGCTAGCGTGGTAACTGCCCGCATTTCGTGAGGAGGCTGTATGGCGCCCGAAATGTATTTCCTCATCGCTGTGGTCGTCATCGCTGTGGCCTATGCGGTTCATCGATTGCTGATCGGTGGACATGAGTTTCGCAAGTTTCACGGGCGGATGCTGGTCTCGTGCCCGGAAAACCACCAGACCGTAGCCGTCAACGTAGCTTCGGGACGGGCTGCCCTCGCGGCAATGATCGGCAAAGAGCACGTTGAGTTGAACCAGTGCACGCGTTGGCCGGAAAAACAAGATTGCGATCAGGCTTGCCTGCGCGACATCGAGGCAGCACCTGAGCGGCACAGCGTGTGGGGCATCGCCGCCAAGTGGTACCAGGGCAAGATCTGCGTTTACTGCCATCGTCCGATTTCGGACTTGAGCCGTCTTGAGCATCCCCCTGCGCTGATCAGCTTCGACGGAAAGATTATCGAGTGGGAGTGCATCCAGCCGGAGCTTCTTCCAGACAGGCTGGCGGTTGCTCAGCCCGTGTGCTGGAATTGCAGCATCATCGAGGGCTTTCGGAAAGAGCACCCGGAACTGGTGACCGAGCGTCCCTGGCAGCACTAAACAACTCTCGCGGTGATTAAGCTTTTGCTTTTCCCTCGGCGCTCTCCGCGTTGTCGGCGGTGAGCGCTTTTTCAGGCCGCAGCACCGGGAACAGAATTACATCTCTAATGGTGTGGGAATCCGTCAAAAGCATGGCTACACGGTCAATGCCGATGCCGACGCCGCCTGCAGGCGGCATGCTGTAGGAAAGCGCGCGAATGTAGTCTTCGTCCATCTGATGGGCTTCTTCGTCGCCGCGTTCGCGTTCTCTTAATTGGGCTTCGAAGCGTTGCCGTTGATCTTCAGGGTCGTTCAATTCGCTGAAGCCGTTGGCAATCTCCATGGCTCCGGCAAACATCTCCCATCGTTCGGTCCAATCCGGCTCATCCGCCTTCTGCTTGGAAAGTGGAGACACGGCGGTAGGAAACTCATAAATAATTGTGGGTTGAGTGAGGTGTTCTTCAGCCACGGCTTCAAACAAAGCGGCAATCGTCTTACCGGCTGGCTCCTTTGGATCGTAAGCCATGTGCGAGTGCGAACTATTAAAGCGGTCGACAAGATTGTGCACGCTTTCGTGAGATGCGAAGTCGCCCAACTGCGGCTTTGCGCCTGCCGCGTCCGGCCAGTACTTCATGATGGCTTCGCGCATAGTTAAACGCTGCCAGTTGGCCCAATCAATCTCCTGATCGCCCCACTTGGATTTCGTTCCGCCGTTCACGGCCTTTGCTGCCTCGGTGATGACCTCCTGGGTCACATTCATGATGCCTTGATAGTCGGTGTAAGCCTGATAGGCCTCGAGCATGGTGAACTCGGGATTCCAGCGCCAGCCAATGCCTTCATTACGGAAGTTGCGATTGATTTCATAGACGCGATCGAGTCCGCCGACGACCAGCCGCTTGAGGTAGAGCTCCGGGGCGATTCGCAAATAGAGATCGATATCGAGAGTGTTGTGATGCGTGACAAACGGGCGAGCCACGGCGCCGCCGGCAATGGGCTGCATCATTGGTGTCTCGACTTCAACGAAGCCGTGCGCCTCCATGGTTCGGCGCATCGATTGCACCAACCGACTGCGTTTCAGAAAGACTTCGCGCACCTCGGGATTCATTACCAGATCGACGTAGCGTTGCCGATAGCGGAGTTCTACATCGGTCAAACCATGCCATTTTTCCGGCAAGGGCAACAGGTCCTTCGAGAGAAACGTGATGTCTTCGACATGGACGGTAAGCTCGCCGGTGCGAGTGCGAAACAGGTACCCGCTGACGCCGATATGGTCGCCGAGATCGAGAAGCTTATAAAGCTCAAAGCCTTTATCACCTACAGCGTCTTTCTTGACGTAAATCTGCAACTTCTGCCCGCCTTGCTGCAGATGAGCGAACCCGGCTTTGCCCATCAGGCGGATCGCCATGATCCTGCCCGCGATGCGAACATTCACGCGCGAGTGCTCCAGCTCTTCGGCAGCCGCGTTCGAGTATTTCTCCAGGATTTGCGGAATCGTGTGCGTGAATTCGTACTTAGTCGGATAAACCCGCTGCCCGAGAGCTTCGATCTGCTTCAGCTTTTCGCGGCGCTGTTCGTATATTTTTTCGTCGAGTGCCAAAGGCAATCCTTTGTTGATATAGAGTGAACGTTGATTATAAACAAGCGTGCCCTTCGCTCCTGGAGAGAGCTACGGATTGAAAGACGCCCCGAACCAGAGGTAGTATGCTTGGAGCGATTGCCCAGGCGAAACTGAATGCCACAAAATTACATTCCGATCTTCCTTTTTATTGCGATCGTCGGGACCCTGATCCCCATTACGCTTCTGGCAGCCAAACTGGTGCGCCCGGACAACCCCAATCGCACGAAACTCATGCCCTACGAATGCGGCATTGATCCATACGACACCTCGCGTGGGCGTTACACAGTTCGCTATTACATCGTGGCGATCCTTTTCGTGGTTTTCGATGTGGAAACAATTTTTCTGTTTCCCTGGGCGGTAAAGTTCAAAGCGCTGGGCGTGTTCGGTCTCACCGAAATGCTGATCTTCCTGACGATCCTGATTGTCGGATACATCTGGATCTGGAAAAAAGGCGCGCTGGAGTGGATCTAACCATGGGCAAGTGAGACTTCTCGCTCGCCCCCTGTATCAACCCCATCTGGAAAACCCACATATCGTCTGATCTTGCGTTATCATTACGCCCCAGAAAGGGTAACGCATGGACGCAGACACCCGAGCTTGCCCAGTCTGTGGCGAAACGATCAAATCCGCGGCTATCAAGTGCCGTTTCTGTAACACCGACTTGGCGGCGTTTGCGGCCAGCAAGGACGCCGAAACCGAGAAGGATTTGTTCGTCGGCCACCCAGCTGTGTTTTATACCGCCGGGCAATTCCTGCCTTTCTTAATTCTGATTGCCGGCGCCATCGCGATTGCTGTCTATTTCGGAACGGGAGAGGTCATTCTGTACAGCTTCCTCGGTCTCGTGGTGCTTTGCGGCGCTCTCTACCTCTCTCTCTACCTCAAAAGCCGTCGCGTTCTCTACCGGATAACTTCGCAGCGGTTGAAGTTGGAATGGGGCGTACTGTCGAAAACGCAAGAGAGCCTCGAACTCTTCCGTATTGATCACTTCGAGTTGCGCAAGTCGCTCGGTATGCGGATGCTGGGATACTCGCGGATGCATCTTTTTTCCTCCGACGCAGAGTTATCCAATTTTTCGGTGTACGCGATTCCAAATCTAGAGGCGCTTGCCGAGACCCTGCGGGAATGCCAACTGCGTGAACGCACGCGGCGCGGGCTCACGACCTTCGTCAAAGCGTAGAGATTCGAGGGCATCGAGTCCCGTTCGACCATTACGTTGTGTCATCCTCCTCGTTGACAGTATCCGACCTCGCTGTTTAAAGTTAACGTTCTTCCGAATTAGTTGCCGGGCCGGAGGTTTGCACCACCGAGGGTATGCCTGACGAAACGAAATCGCCCACACCGCCGCCGAGCGGTGAGCCGAAAGCGCCGGCAGGGCAGCCTATTCCGGGTTCTGTGCAATCCACTCCCGCGGAAAAGCCGGCTGCCGCACCATCAAAGCCAACAGGTCCCGTTCCCGTGGCGTGGGACTCGACTACCGTCGCACGGTTCAAAAAGCAGTACGGCTCCGGTCTCCGCGAGTCGAGCACGTACCTCGGCCAAAACTATATGGTCGTGGACTCGACGATCGCCAATGAGGTGCTGCAAATTCTGCACGACGAAGAGGCCTTTGACTACTGCGTGGACTTGACAGCCGTGCACTATCCCCAGCGGGAAAAGCAATTCGATCTGCTTTGGATTCTTTATTCCTTCGAGCGAAACGAGCGCTTGCGAATTAAGACCATGATCGCGGACGGCGAGTCCTTCCCGAGTTCCACTTCGATTTGGGCGACCACCGACTGGCTGGAACGGGAAGTTTTCGACATGTTTGGCATCAAGTTCGACGGACATCCTGATTTAAAACGCATTCTGCTGCCCGAGGACTGGCAGGGACATCCTCTCCGCAAAGACTACGGAATCATTCAGCAGGATGAGCAGTGGGTGAAGATCAACCTGGGGATCGAGAGCGGCCAATAATGACCGATCCCAAGGCTTACCTTTCGCACCTGGAACTCGGCGAGAAGGACGAGACTTTCCTCGATTCCAACGAACTCATCATTAATATGGGACCACAGCACCCCGCAACACACGGGGTGTTGCGCGTGGTGCTGAAGTTGGACGGCGAGAAGGTGCTGGGTGCGGAATGCGTGATTGGCTATCTGCATCGTGGAGTGGAGAAGATCGCCGAGAACCGCACATACACGATGTTCAATCCTTACGTGGATCGCATGGATTACGTCGCTGCGGTCTCCAACGGCTTGGGTTATTGTGAGGCGGTCGAGAAGCTGCTGAATATTGAAGCTCCTGCGCGCGCGAAGTATATCCGCGTGATTCTGACTGAATTAAATCGGCTCACCAGCCACCAACTCTGGCTCGGAACTCACGCGCTCGATATCGGCGCCATGACCCCGCTTTTCTACACGTTCCGTGACCGGGAAGAGATTCTTAAGATTTTCGAGAAGTATTGCGGCGCACGCTTGACGACTCATGCTTTTCGCATCGGCGGCTGTCAGTACGAGACGTACGACGGTTTCGAGCGGGATGTGAAAAAGTTCATCGATGAGGTCCCGCCGAAGATTGACGAGTACGAGGAACTCCTGACCACCAATCGCATCTGGGTGGAGCGCACACAAGGTGTCGGAAAGATTTCGGCTGCCGATTGCAAAGCGCTGGGCGTGACCGGGCCTGTACTTCGAGCCAGCGGCGTGAAATGGGATCTCCGCAAAGCGCAGCCCTACGCTGCGTATTCTGACTTCGATTTCGAGATTCCCACCGGCGTGAACGGCGATACCTATGACCGGTATCTCGTTCGTATGGAAGAGATGCGGCAATCGTTGCGCATCATTCGGCAGGCGGTTGAGAGAATTCCCGAAGGACCAATCATGGCCAAAGTCCCTAAGGTCATCAAGCCGCCCGTGGGCGAGATTTACCATTCCATCGAAGCGCCGAAGGGTGAACTGGGCTACTTTATCGTGAGCGATGGTTCGACGCAGCCCTATCGAGTGCGTGTGCGTCCACCATCGTTCGTGAACCTGCAGGCACTTGATCTGATGGTTCGTGGGCAACTGGTCGCCGATGTGATTGCCGTTATCGGCACGCTGGACATCGTCCTTGGCGAGGTGGATCGCTGATGCTCGACTACATCACTTCCTATCTCGGCATGAATACCACGCCCGGGCAAGCGGGAAATATCTTCTGGGCAGTGGTTTATATTCTGATCGTGTTCGGGGGCGTTTCGGTTGCCGTCATGGCGATGAACTGGCTCGAACGCAAGGCGCTCGCCCACTTCCAGATCCGTCTGGGCCCTATGCGCGTCGGACCTCATGGTTTGCTGCAGCCCATTGCCGATGCCATTAAGCTGATGACGAAGGAAGACATTATCCCGGAGCAAGCTGATAAGTTCGTCTTTTGGATCGCGCCTCTCATTATTCTTTGCGCGTCGTTCACGGTTTACATCGTGATACCGTTTGGACCCACGCACGCCATAACGGACATGAACATCGGCATCCTTTTTATGTTGGGGGTCTCTTCGCTGAGCGTTCTGGGTGTGGTCATGGCGGGATGGTCGTCGAACTCTCACTATCCGCTGCTTGGATCTTTGCGTTCGAGCGCGCAAATGATTTCCTACGAAATCGCGATGGGCCTGGCTGTCCTTTCAGCGGTGCTGATGACAAGCCTGAACAAGAGCGGCACGGGTACGCTCAGCATGATTGGAATCGTTGAGGCGCAGCAACAACAGCACATCTGGTTCGCATTTAAGTTTTTCCCGCTGGGTTTCGTGGCATTAGTGATATTCGCCATTGCGATGGTCGCCGAAACCAATCGCGCCCCCTTCGATCTTCCCGAAGCCGAATCCGAATTGACTGCTGGCTTCCACACGGAATACAGCGGCTTGCGCTGGTCGCTGTTCATGCTGGGGGAATATGCCGCGATGATTGCAGTTTCGTCGATCGCTGTCACTTTGTGGCTCGGCGGTTGGATGCGTCCATTCCCCAGCACGCTGACGGGAGAGACTTGGGACCTGGTCTTTTCCCTTATTCCAGGGTTCTTATTCCTGGCATTAGCCCTGATCGCCTTTATCGGTGTGGTACGCATGCCGAAACATCCGTACTTCCGAATCCAGACGATGGGTCTTGCCGGATTCGCGGCAGTTCTCGGCTTGATAGGTTTAATTCTGTTTGTTCCTCCAGTTCGCGAGCGCATTCAGGACATTTTCTGGTTCATCGCGAAAGTTGCCGCGTTCATGTACCTGTATATTTGGTACCGCGCCACGTTTCCGCGATATCGGTTTGATCAACTGATGAGAGTGGGATGGAAGGTGTTGCTGCCGATTTCGATCGGAGTGCTGATCGTGACCGCGATCCTGGGAGTTGCTTTCTAAAATGCAGCCAGTCGCAACAACCTTCTTCTTTTACTTCTTGTCAGGTCTCACCCTGATAAGCGCGGTACTGGTGATTACGCGCAAGAATGCGGTCCACTCAGCGCTGGCGCTGATACTTGGATTAATCGCCCAAGCGAACCTTTATCTGATGCTTTATGCTCCGTTCGTCGCCGGTGTCCAGATCATTCTCTATGCAGGCGGAATCATGGTTTTGTTTTTGTTTGTGATCATGCTCGTGAACCTCGAGCGCACGCAAAAAGAAGGCCAATTCAATAAGCAATGGCTGGTGGGATTTCTGGCGGCGGGGGCACTGGGCGTACTGTTTGTCGCTGTTTACTTGAAAGGGAAGGACCTTTTCCCGGCGTTTGCCGCTGCTCCGGTCGAAAGCAACAATACGCAGCTGGTTGGCGATATGCTTTACGGGCAGTACATGTTTGCGTTTGAGATCGCTTCGTTGCTCCTGCTGGTCGCGATTATCGGGGCGGTTGTGATGGCGAAGAAAAGAATTTGATGAGCAGTCAGCCAGGCACTCAGCCTTCAGCCAAAGTTGGCTTGGCTTGAGCGCCGAGAGAAAACGGAATGGCTAACTGCTGATCGCGAAGTGCTAAAAGGCTAGATGGCACCCATAACCACATTGCATTACCTGGTTGTTGCGGCCGCTCTGTTTGTTCTGGGCGTGATCGGCGTGTTGACGCGCCGGAATGTGGTGATCGTGCTGATGTCGATCGAATTGATTCTGAACGCAGTGAATTTAAATCTAGTGGCGTTTTCGCGGCTTTGGGGACTCCACGGTCAGGTGTTCGCAATTTTTGTAATCACGGATGCTGCTGCCGAAGCTGCCGTCGGGCTAGGAATTCTGATCGCCTTCTTCCGTAACAAAGAGACGGTCAACGTGGACGAAGTGGATTTGTTGAAGTGGTAGAGAAGCAGCCTTTAGCAGTTAGCACTTAGCATTTAGCCGGTGCGGTCTCTTGTGATGTCGGCAAGGACCGTTCCTAGCTAAATGCTGAATGCTAAGTGCTAAAAGCTAACGCCCAACAGTTCGGGAATAAATGTACTTTCTAACCCACATCTGGCTCATTCCGCTGTTCCCGGCCTTCGGGGCGGCGATCATGTTCTTTTTCGGGCGCAAGCTGCAGAAGAAAACCGTGAGCGCCGTCTGCGTCGGGGCTGTGGTCGTCGCCTTTCTTTTTGCCTGCGGCGCAGTGTCGCAGTACACCGGCTATGCGCACGATAATCCTGGCAAGCCATTCCAGACGATTCTCTACACCTGGCTCGGAACCGACACGAGCGGGTTAAACTTCACCAACTACAACGGCAGGCCTTCGCCATTCCAAGCCGATGCCGGATTCCTTCTTGATCCGCTCTCCGGTATCTGGCTGTTGTTTGTCACCGGCGTCGGGATGTTGATCCATATTTATTCGACGGGTTACATGGCGCATGAGAACGGGTATTACCGCTTCTTTGGATACCTGAATCTGTTCATGTTCTCGATGTTGACGTTGATCCTGGCGAACAACTATGTCCTGATGTTCGTCGGCTGGGAAGGCGTCGGTCTCTGTTCTTATCTGCTGATCGGTTTCTACTTCCATCGCCATTCTGCCAGCACCGCCGCAAACAAGGCGTTCATCGTGAACCGCATCGGCGACGCCGGATTCCTGCTCGGCATGTTCACGATTGCCTGGTACTTCGGATCATTGCGTTTTACTGAAGTGAATCATCTCGCCCGCAGCGGACACTTTGCGATTGGCGATCCCATCATTACGGCGGCAACATTGCTCTTGTTCGTGGGTGCTTGCGGCAAGTCGGCTCAGCTTCCGCTTTACGTGTGGCTGCCCGATGCGATGGAAGGTCCTACGCCGGTTTCCGCGCTGATACACGCGGCAACCATGGTGACCGCCGGCGTTTACATGGTCGCCCGGTCGAACGCCCTGTTTGTGCTCGCTCCGACATCGATGAAGACGGTGGCGATCATCGGGGCACTCACGGCGATCTTTGCGGCATCGATTGGTTTGGTGCAAAACGACATCAAGCGCGTGCTGGCGTATTCGACGGTCTCGCAATTGGGATACATGTTCCTGTCGCTTGGGGTCGGTGCTTTTGCCGCGGGTGTCTTCCACGTTTTTACGCACGCATTTTTCAAAGCGCTTCTGTTCCTCGGTTCGGGATCGGTCATTCACGCGATGAGTGGGGAGCAGGACATGCGTCAAATGGGCGGACTCTCGAGTAAGATTCCGATTACTTTCCGCACGATGGCAATCGCGACACTGGCGATTGCTGGCATCCCGGGATTCGCAGGCTTCTTCTCGAAAGACGAAATTCTATGGCAAGCGTGGTCGTCGGAAGGTGGCGCATATCGCTTGCTGTGGCTCATCGGATTTGTCACGGCGCTTATGACGGCTTTCTATATGGGGCGGCTGATTGTGCTGACCTTCTACAGCAAGCCGCGCATGACCCACGAAGTCGAGCACCACATCCACGAATCGCCGCCTTCGATGACCGTTCCCCTAATCATTCTGGCTTTCTTTTCGGTGTTCGCGGGATGGCTGGGATTGCCGCACAGTCTGGGCGGATCCGACCGCTTTGGCAAGTTCCTGGAGCCGGTTTTTGCGCGCGAAGAAAAAGTGCTGCAAGCGGAGGAGCCTGGAAAACTCGTGGCTGCTGAAAAGGAGCAGGAGCGTACCGATCCGATGGAATATGCGCTCATGGGACTTTCCATTGCCGCGGCGATTGCGGGATTAGGCATGGCTTGGAAGGCGTATAACCGCGCCGACAAGGATTACAAAGAACCGATTGCGGCCATTCCTCCGGTTTATGACGCGCTCTACAACAAGTACTACGTCGATGAAGCTTACGATTACGCGTTCACAGGGCGCCGCAAGCTCGGGAACACGCGCTTGGGCGCAATGGGCCTCGGTGAAGCGTCGTACTGGTTCGACGCCAATGTGATCGATGGCACGGTCAATGGAGCAGGCTGGGCCACGCGCGCTGTGGGCACGCTTTCAAGCTGGTGGGACAAGTGGATCATCGACGGACTATTGGTGAACGGTCCAGCAATCGTATCGCGGATGTTTTCCTATCCCGTGCGCATGCTGCAATGGGGCCTGATGCAGTGGTACGCGTTGGTGATGATTTTCGGCCTGGTGGGCTTTGTTGCTTACTATGCCTGGCGTTAGTTAACGTGGGCGCACTCGCCTTTGCCCGCGTGATGGAATAAAAATGCAGAGTCACATTCTTTCGATCATTCTGTTCACGCCGTTGGTCGGGGCGATCCTGCTTTTGTTTGTCCCCAAGGACAACAAGCACGCCATCCGCTGGATCGCGAACCTCTTTGCGCTGGCCGGATTCCTGGTTTCGCTGCCGCTCGTGCCTTGGTTCTGGGATGTGCGCTTCCAGCCCGGCTTCAAGTTCATGGAAGGCGCGGTCAACAATTGGATTCCATCAATTGGTGCAGGCTACGTGCTCGGCATAGACGGCATTTCTTTCCTGCTGATCATGTTGACCACGCTGCTTGGCTGGATTTCGATCCTCTCTTCGTGGACCGCAATCGAGAATCGAGTCAAAGAATATTACGTCTGGTTCCTGGTGCTGCAGACGGGCATGTTGGGCGTCTTCATGGCGCTCGATTTTTTCCTGTTCTTCGTTTTCTGGGAAGCCATGCTGGTTCCAATGTACCTGTTGATCGGCATATGGGGCGGGCCGCGCAAGCTTTACGCTGCGATCAAGTTCTTCCTCTACACGCTGCTCGGCTCAGTGCTGATGCTGCTCTCTGTGCTTTTCCTGTACTTCTATAACTACCACCAGACAGGAACGTACACATTCAGCATTCAGCAGCTTTATCAGACCGCGCCGCACATCTTCCACGATCCAGCGTACGGCTCGACGTTCGCAATCTTGCTCTTTCTCGCATTCTTCCTCGCTTTCGCGATCAAGGTGCCGATGTTTCCATTCCACACGTGGCTACCGGATGCCCACGTGGAGGCACCGACAGCCGGGTCCGTCATCCTGGCTGGCGTCCTGCTGAAGATGGGAACGTACGGCTTTATCCGCTTCGCGCTGCCGTTCTTCCCGGATGTCGTCATGCACCCGAAGGTGCGTTTCTGGATGATCACGCTGTCCGTCATCGGCATCATCTACGGTGCCCTGGTTTCGCTCATGCAGAAAGACATGAAGAAGCTGGTGGCTTATTCGTCCGTCAGCCACCTGGGCTTTTGCACGCTGGGAATTTTCGCGCTTACACCGCTCGGACTGAGCGGATCGGTGCTGCAGCAAATCAACCACGGGATTTCAACTGGGGCGCTGTTCTTGATTGTCGGCATTTTGTATGAGCGGCGTCATACGCGCGAGATTGCGGAGTACGGCGGCATCTCCAATGTCATGCCGGTTTACGCGACTATCACGATGATTATGTTCCTGTCATCGATGGGCCTGCCGCTGCTCAACGGTTTCGTCGGCGAGTTCACGATTCTGCAGGGCACATTCATGGAGAACTGGCGCTGGGCGGCTTGGGCTGTTCCTGGCGTGATCCTGGCAGCTGCGTATCTCCTCTGGCTTTATCAGCGGGTGTTCTTTGGTACAGTCACGAATCCCAAGAACGAAAAGCTGCATGACCTGACGCCGCGCGAAGTGCTCACGTTCGCCCCGCTGCTGATCCTGGCCTTTTGGATCGGTCTCTACCCAAAACCGTTCTTCCAGATCCTCCAACAACCGGTGAACCAGCTCGTCATGACAGTTCGGCCGGACTATTCGGGCCTGAGCGGCGCGGTGAATGCAAAGCTGCCGGCTGCGCCTCAGGGCGTGGCACCGACCACAAAAGGGGCGGAATAGTGCCGGGCGCGCAATACTTCACGGGCACGGATTACCTGCTGTCGTTGCCCATTATTCTGCTTACCCTGTTCGCGCTCGGCATCCTGCTCATCGACTTGTGGATTCCCCCAGAGTCGAAGTGGCTCAACGCCTTGATCGCGATGCTTGGCGTAGGTTTCTCCACCGGAGGCGTTCTCAAGATTCAATACGTGCAGGGTCAGTTGCTGCGTCACGGACAAAGGGTCGAGTGGGGCTTCATGCACGCGATGCTGATGGATCCCTTCGCCATCTACTTCACCTATCTCTTTTTAGCGGGCGCGGCGGTCGCTATCCTCATGTCGGTGCGCTATCTGGAGATCGAACATGAGAACCATGGCGAGTTCTATTCGCTGATTCTATTTTCTGTCGTTGGCATGATTTGTATGGCGTCAGGCTATGACATTGTGCTGATCTTCATTGGCCTGGAGTTGATGGCGATATCAACGTACGTGCTCGTAGGTTTCCTGCGCAGCGACAAGCGATCGAACGAAGCCGCGTTGAAGTATCTTTTGCTCGGGGCGTTTTCTTCCGGCATCTTCGCATACGGGCTGTCCCTGTTTTACGGCCTGACGGGAAGCACGAATCTGGCGAACATCGCGCAAGGCGTTGGCCGGGAAATGGCTGCGCATCACAACCAAGCCACGCCAATCCTGGTCGTCGCTTTGCTGACCACTGCAACCGGCCTCTTCT
>Ga0209168_10000548_pt1 | contig 35262 bp, 34 predicted proteins | sample Coa_R1_FD_187156 | JGI IMG/M metagenome (GOLD analysis project Ga0209168, IMG submission 187156) | Surface soil microbial communities from Centralia Pennsylvania, which are recovering from an underground coalmine fire - Coalmine... | ecosystem: Environmental > Terrestrial > Soil > Unclassified ...
GTCACGTAGGCGGCCGGCCCGTGTACAAGGAGGGTGGCGCTGCGGTCCGGGGTGAAGCCGAGGTTCGTCCAGGCCGTGCTGCCGACCGGGGCTCGCCAGACGTCCGGGTAGGGCTGCGGGCCGGCGATGGCCCAGACCCAGCCGGACGCGGTCTCCAGCGAGAGCACCTGGCCAAGCCTGCCGGGCTGCCAGCTCGCGGCACCGTCGGTGGTCAGCCACAACGCGCCGCCGGTGCGCCACGCGTAGCCGTCTGAGGAGGTGGCGAAGCGCAGGTGGGTTACCCTGGCCGGGGGCGCCGGAAGCGCCGTCCAGCTCAGCGCCCCGTCGGCGGTCGTGAGTAGCTGCCCGGAGCCGAGGACCCAGCCGCGCCGCGTCGATACGAAGCTAACATCGCTGGCCGCGAAGCCGGGGCGGACCGAAGCCGGCCGGCTGCTACTGGACGCCTGAGCCGGCGAGGCCGAGGCAGCGGCGGACGCCGTAGCCGGGGCCGGTGTGGAGGTGGACTGCGCCGCGCGGCTCGAGCTGCCACAGGCCGTCGCGGCGGCCAGGGCCAGCAGGGCGGCGCCCGTTGCGGCGGTGCGCATGGCGTTCATGCCCCTAGGACGCCGCAACACGCTCCGGCGTTGGTTCCCATGCATGACCGTGGACATTTACCGTCGCTATCACAGCCTTTACGGTCCACGATCTCGGTCTGGCTCGGCGGGCGGCATATTTGCAGGCCGGCGGGGTCCGCTCATCGGCATGACTGGGCGTCAGGTGTATGGCTGGCGGGCTTGTTGCCTTTAGGGTTCCGCGGGCGGGGTGGGGCTGGTGGGGTCACCACAGGTAGGGACTCAGCCGCCACCGGACCCGCTGGCGGTAGGCCTGATAGGCCGGGTACTGGGCCAGAAGTTTCTCTTCTGCCAGGGCGCGGGCGATGTTGCAGGCGGTGGTGAAGAGGAGAACGGCGATGTTGGGCAGGGACAGGCTCTGCAGGACGTATCCGGACTGGATCAGCAGGTAGGACGCGTAGATGGGGTGGCGGACCACGGCGTAGGGGCCGCGGGTTTTCACGCCGCGGCTGGCCGCGGTCAGGCCGAAGGACCGGCCGAGCGCGGCCAGTGAGGTGATCGCGATGGCCAGGCCGGCCAGTTGCAGGCCGAAGCCGGTGTGGACGCCCCATGACGGGTGAGCGCCGCCGGGACGCAGCAGCAGGCCGCCAAAGGTCCCGCCGAAGGCCGCGAGCCAGCTGCCGGTCCGCCGGCTGACCGCTTGCGGTGCCCGGCGGGTGAGGAACGCGACTGCGAACCACGCCTGCTCGATGATGAACAGGCCGCCGATGAGGCTATGGGTCTGAAGGTAGAATCGCACGCTGGCCTGGGCGAACAGGACGGCGCTCAGGGCGCCGGCCAGGTTCACCGTGATCCTGATGCATCGCCCGGCGCGGGTGGACAGCCGGGCTCCGGCCAGGACAGCCCCGAGCCGGGACGAGCCGCGGGCGCCGTGGGTCGCCGACGGCTGGACGTCCGGGAGTTCCGGCGGGCCGGCGCCGGTGAGCTTGCCGTCGTGGCAGGCCTTCACGTCCGGGATGCCGCTCCCCTCTTTGCCTGTGCGGGGCGGTGGCGGGATACCAAGCCCGCATCTCCATCAGCGGTAACGACGGAGGGCCCGGGCGGGTTCAGCACTATCCCGGCTAGCAGGGGGTTCGCGTGATGAAGCGGGCGTCAGAACTGGTACTGCACCGCGGCTCGCTGGGCGGTTATCGGCCGGATGAACCTCGCGATGATCTCCTGGTGCTCCGGGTTGTCGCGGTAGACCTGGAGCCCCTCGAGGTCGTCGAAGTCGGCCACCACGGCGAACTCGTAGTTCCCCTCGGCCAGGCCGAGGTCGGGTCCGACCTGGTAGGCGCGCAGGACCGGCAGCAACCCGGGCAGCCGCCCAAGCTCGGCAGCCACCTGCTGCTTTTGCGCGTCGGTCGCCTCAGCAGTCCAGCGGAACATCACCACATGCCTGATCATGGGCCGACGCTATCAACGACGACGCAGCCACGCTGAATCCGGTGAGCCGGGTTGATAAGCGGGCGGGCTTGTCGTCAGATGGATTCTGTTATGCGAGTCTTCCTGGAAACCGAGCGGCTGGTGCTGCGCCGCTTCACCATGGCCGATGTCGACAACCTGACCGACCTGGACGCTGATCCCGATGTCATGCGTTTCGTCAACGGCGGCGTGCCGACGCCTCGCGACGAGATCGAGACGGACTTCCTGCCCGCGTTCCTCGGCTACTACGAGCGTTTTGCGGAGTACGGGTTCTGGGCGGCGATCGAGAGATCCACCGGGGATTTCCTGGGATGGTTCCACTTCCGGCCGCAGCCGGGAAGCCCGCCGGACGAGGCCGAACTCGGCTACCGGCTCCGCAAGTCGGCCTGGGGCAAGGGCTATGCCACCGAAGGATCGCGCGCGCTGATCCGCAAGGGCTTCACCGAGTTCGGCGTCCAGCGGGTGACCGCCGAAGCCGCGGCCGCGAACACGGCGTCCCGGCGCGTGATGGAGAAGGCAGGCCTGACGCTGGTGCGGACCTTCCGTGAGCCCTGGCCCGACTCCGCGGGCGGCCCTGAGGTGGAGGCCGTCGAGTACGCCCTGCGCAAGGCCGACTGGGAGCAACCGGGGTGACCTGCCGGGCTCAGCCGCGGAAGGCGGTGCGCAAGGCGGTGCGGTAGGCGGTGCGGTAGGCCGTCGGGAGCCGGCGGCGGTCCCGCGCGGAACCGGGGAGCGGCGGGTGGCATTCAAGGGGCGTGAGTAGCTACCCCGGCGCCATGTCCGTGCTGAGCGTGTTCGTCCGGGCGTTCCAGACGCCCGACCTGCGCAAGAAGCTGCTGTTCAGCGGGGCCATGATCGCCTTGTTCCGGTTCGGCGCGAACCTGCCCACGCCGGGCATCTCCGAACAGAACGTCCGCTATTGCTCGCACCTGGCGGGTTCGGGCGGGGTGTTCGCCGTCCTGAACCTGCTGAGCGGCAACTCGCTGCTGCACCTGACCGTGTTCGCGATCGGCATCTTGCCCTACATCACGGCCACCATCATCGTGCAGATGCTCACCCAGGTGATCCCGCGGCTGGAGACGCTGCGGAAACAGGGACAGGCCGGCCAGGCGAAGATCACCCAGTACACCCGGTACGTCTCGGTGGGGCTGGGCCTGGTCTACGCGGTGACGTACGTTCAGGCGGCCAGGACGGGCGCGGCGTTCTCGGGCAGCGGCTGCGGCCCGTCGTTCCACCCGCTGATCCCCCACCCGACCCCGCTCACCATCGGGACCATGGTGATCACGATGGTGTCGGGCACCGCGGTGATCATGTGGATGGGCGAGCTGATCACCGACCGCGGCGTCGGCAACGGCATGTCCGTGCTGATGTTCACCAGCATCGTGGCCGTCATCCCCGGCGAGATCGAGCAGATCTACACCGTCAAGCGGTTCTTCTACGCCGCCACGGCGGTGCTGGTGATCATCGCGGTGACCACGCTCATCGTCTTCATCGAGCAGGGGCAGCGCCGCATCCCGGTCCAGTACGCCAAGCGGATCAGCGGCCGGCGGATGTACGGCGGGGCGTCCACGTTCATCCCGGTGAAGGTGAACCAGGCGGGGGTGGTCCCGGTCATCTTCGCCTCCTCGCTGCTGGCCATGCCGCAGCTCGCCGTGTCGATGTTCGGCAATCAGCGGCAGCCGCAGGGCTGGGTGGCCTGGATCGACCGGAACCTCGACGCCGCCCAGCTCGTCCCGCCCTACCTCTACTTCGGTGTGTTCTTCGGCCTGATCCTCGGGTTCACGTTCTTCTACGTTTCCGTCACGTTCAACCCGGACGAGCTCTCGGACAACATCCGGAGGTACGGCGGCTTCGTGCCCGGCCTCCGGCCGGGTGCGCCGACCTCCGCCCACCTGGGGTTCGTGCTCAGCCGGCTCACCGTGCCGGGCGCGGTGTACCTGGCCCTGATCGCGCTGTTCCCGCTGATCGCGCTGGACAAGATCGGGCTCGGCCACGACCTGCAGCTCAGCGGGGTCAGCCTGCTGATCATGGTCAGCGTCGGGCTGGATACCGTCAAGCAGATCCAGAGCCAGCTCGAACAGCACTCCTACCAGGGGTTCCTGCACGGAAATAATCCGCTGGAACCTAACACCGCGGTCCGGCATTAAAGATGCCGTGAGAGGGAGCCGATCCAGCCGCGACGCGGAGTTCACCGAGTTCGTCCGGGACGCGTCCCCGTCGCTGCTCCGTGCGGCCCTGGTGCTGCTCGGCTCGCGGGAGGACGCCGAGGACACGCTGCAGGTCACGCTGCTGCGCACCTACCGGCGGTGGGACCAGGCGAAACAGGCGCCGCAGGCGTACGCCCGGGCCGTCCTGCTGAACGCCTGCCGGGAACGCTGGCGGCACCGCCGCCGGCACCCGGAGGTCAGCCAGGACCTGGACGAGCTCGCCAACGTGGTCTCGTTCGCCGAGGCGGTGGACCGCCGTCACGTGCTGGTCCGCGTGCTGCGCCAGCTGCCCGACGTCCAGCGCGAGGTCCTGGTCTGCCGCTACCTGCTGGACGCCAGCGTGACCGAGACGGCCGCCGCGCTGGACATCGCCGAAGGCACCGTCAAGTCCGCGGCGAGCAGAGGACTCGACCAGCTGCGGCAGCTACTGTACGACGAAGACAAGAGAGGTCGCCGTGTCCATCCACGCTGATGACGAGTTCAGCCTGCGGTTCGCGCTGGAGTGCGAGCTGGACGACGTGCTGCCCAGCCAGGACCTGGCCGGCCTGGTGATCGCGCGGCACCGCAAGACCCGCCGGCGCCGGGTGGCAGGCGCGGTCAGCCTGGTCGTGGTGTGCGCCGGGATCGGCGTACCGCTCGGCCTGTCCGGGCCGGGCGGCAAGCCGCCCCAGCACCATCCCGGCCAGCGACCGGACCAGCACGCCGGCTCGGTCACGCTGACCCCGCACACCCGCACCGGGACCATCTTCGTCATCGAGCGGCCCGCGGCCGCCTTCGCGGCCGTGGCGGCTTAGGCCTGGGCGGCTACGGGCGGGAGCAGTATTTCCTCGAGGTGGGCGAGGTACTGGTCCGACACCACCGTGTAGAGGAACTGACCCGTCGGGCCCACCGGTGAGTTGACCAGGACCACCAGTTCCATGTTCAGCGGCAGGAAGAACGCCACGCCCTGTTCGGTCTGGCCCGTTCCGTCGTACCAGAAACCGTTCTTGGCGTAGTAACGCCCGAGCGGAGTCTGGACCGACCAGTCGATACCGAAGCCGCCGTCCAGCATGGCCTGCGCCTGGGCGGGGCTGACGATGGCACCGCTGCGCCGGAACGTCGCCATGACCTTGAGCAGCTCGTCGACCGACATATGCCATCCGGCCCCGCCGGCCATCGACGTCAGGTCACCGGAATTCCAGCCGTTCCCGGTGACCGGGAAGTTGTAGGCCAGGGCGTCTGCGGCGTCGTGGGTGAAGTCCGGCCCGGTCACGCCCGCGGGCGCGAAGAGGTGGCTGGCCACGTACGACGCGTAGGCCCGGATCGTGATCAGGTCCCAGAAGATGTCGTCGAACTCGGGGCCGAACAGCCAGCCGAGCCAGCCCGGCAGGGTCCAGTCCACCGGGATGTTCCCGTTGATCGTGGCGAGCAGGATCCGGCACAACCCGAAGTTCATGTTCTGGTAGGAGTACTCGCCGAGATGGGTGGTCCCGGCGGCGATCTGCGACTTCATCCACTCGAAATCGGACCGGGAGTTGGTGGCCCCGAACGCCAGCCCGGAATGGTGCGTCATCAGCTCGGCGAACGTGATCTGGTCGACGTTCGGGCCCTTGACCCAGTACCCGGGCAGGTAGTCGATGATCGGCGTGGACGGCGAGATCCCGGCCCCGTCCAGGAGCCTGGTCATCGCGACCGCGGTCACGATCTTGGACAGGCTCGCGACGTGCATCCGGGTATCCGGGGTCCACGCCTCGCTGCCGTCCAGCGGTTCCTTCGCCCAGTTCTGGTCGGCCACCGCGATCGTCGAGCCGTTCTCGGTCAGCCGGATGGAGAAGCCCGCGACGTTACCGGTCAGCTCGGCCGCGAGCGCGCGGACGAACCCCTGGGCGTCGAAGCGCCAGAGCACCGGCACCGGTACCGGCGGCCAGTGCAGGCGCCTGGCCGGCACGCCCTCGCGGCCCCGGTCGGAGGTCACCCCGCGCACGTGGCCGGGCCGCATGACGTGGGCTCGCACCGCCGCCTCGTCGAGGTCTACGCCGCGGATCTGGCGCAGCGCGGCGGCCAGCCCTTCTTTTTCTTCGCGTTCACCCATACTGGGACGGAGCAGCTGCCGCGGCAGCTGATACATCGGCTAGGAACGGGTCACCGTGAACAGGGCCCAGCTGCTGGCGTGCGGGCCGATGGCCAGGTCATACCGTCCCCGCAGCGTCGCCCGCGGGTGCCCGGTGGGGCGGTCCTGGAAACAGGTCCCCTCGCGGCCGACGGTGAACGAACCGCTCACCCGGCCGGTGGCCCGGTCGAGGCGGACAACGGGGTTCATCACGTTGACGATCAACTCGCAGCCGGTCAGGCTGCCCGGCCCGGCCGAGCAGTTGGCTGAGTCCTTCGCGCAGTTGGCGAACACGTCGGTGATGAGGCTGAAATAGGCGGGACGCTGGAAATCGGCCTCGTACACCCGCACCTGGGCCGGGCTGAGGTGACCGCTGATAGATACGTGCGTGCCGGGCGGCCCGGACGCTGGCCGCAGCGTCAGCCGGGGCAGGCCCTGCGGGCTCGCCGACGTGACCCCGGTGCCGGCCGTCGCGGAGACCGTGGACCGGGGCACCGGGGCCGAGGACGGTGCGCCGGGCGAGGAGGCCGAGCTCGCGCAGCCCGCCGCCAGCATCAGCGACGCGGCAACACCCAGATCAGTGACCAGCCGCTTCCACATGAATCCTCCCGCCACGCGCGTTCAGCTTGGGTATATGTCCTTTGACGCCGCACGGCGCTCTTACGTTGCTGGGGAGAAGCAGTCATGAGCCTTCCGCTGGACGGCGTCACCGTCGTGTCCGTCGAACAGGCCGTCGCCGCCCCGCTGGCGACCAGGAACCTCGCGGACCTCGGCGCCCGGGTGATCAAGGTGGAGCGGGTCGACGGCGGTGACTTCGCCCGCGACTACGACCACGTGGTGCACGGCACCGGCGCGCATTTCACCTGGCTCAACCGGGGCAAGGAGTCGATCGCCGTCGACCTGAAGACCACTGAGGGATGCGCGGTCGTCCAGCGCCTGGCGGCGCGGGCCGACGTCTTCGTGCAGAACCTCGCGCCCGGCGCGGCCGACCGCCTGGGACTCGGGGCCGGGGAGCTGCGGGCCGGCCGGCCCGAGCTGATCGTGGCCGGCCTGTCCGGGTTCGGGCTCGGCGGCCCGATGGAGCAGCGCAAGGCCTACGACATGCTCATCCAGGCCGAGGCCGGGCTCATCGCGGTCACCGGCACGCCGCAGACCCCGGTCAAGACGGGCATCCCGACGGCGGACATCGCGTCGGGCATGTACTGCTCGCAGGCGATCCTGGCCGCGCTGCTGCGCCGGTGGCGCACCGGGGAGGGTGCGACGATCGAGATTTCCATGCTCGAGGCCACCGTCGAATGGATGGGGTACGCCCTCTACACCCAGATGCACACCGGCCTCCAGCCGCCGCGGATGGGGCTGAGCCACAGCTCCATCGCCCCCTACGACGCGTTCCCGACCAGCGACGGCCAGATCCTGATCGGCGTGCAGAACGACAGCGGCTGGCGCACCCTGGTCACCGAGGTGCTGGGCGTGCCCGGGGCCGCCGACGACCCGAGATTCGCCACCAACGTCCAGCGGGTGCGGTACCGGGCCGAATGCGACGCGCTCGTGGCGGGCCAGACGGCCAGGTGGTCCGCCGCGGAACTGGACGCGCGGCTGGCCGCGGCCGGCATCCCCGCCGCGCAGGTCAAGCAGCTCGACCAGGTGGTGGAGCACCCGCAGCTGCGCGCCCGCGACCGCTGGCGGACGATCGGCACCGAGCACGGACCCGCCGGAGCGCTGCTGCCCCCCGCGACGTTCGCCGGCACCGAGGCGCGCATGGGCGACGTTCCGGCGCTGGGCCAGCACACCCGGGCCCTGCTGCTGGAATCGGGCCTGGACGACGCCGCCGCGGACGACACCCTCCGCCGCGGGGTGGCGCGGCAGGCCGGGGCCGGCCCGGGTTAGATCGTCGTCCGGCTGATCGGCCTTGACCAGCTCTACGCGGATTAGCTCCAGGTACTGACGCGTGCGCTGTCCAAGGCCCCGGACCACCGGTACGGGTCCTGCCGGGAATTCTCGGACGCGTTCCGGGAGGCGCTGCACCTGCCGCCCTACATCGCATTCGACTCGGCCCCGGCGCCGGTCGTCCCGGCGGGCCCGGCGGACGTCGCGACCGTCGACTCCGCGCCGGGCGGCGAGCCGGAGCCGGCCCGGCTGCCGCGACACCGCGTCGCCGGCCCGCCCGGTGCCCGGACCCCCCGGACCCGGCGCCGCCGCCTCCCGCTGCTGGCCGCGACGGGCGCGGTCCTGGCCGCGGCGGCCATCGTCCCGTTCGTGCTGCCCGGCTCCCCCGGCCACCAGAACGGCGGCACCGGCGGCCAGGGCGGCGCCAGCAGCCAGCGCGGCCGCATCACCACCTCCGACGGAGTGCTGCTCGCCGAGTCCACGCCGGTCAACGACGCCTCCTACCCGAGCTACGACCCCAATGCGCTGGCCACCCACAACGCCACCAAGCTCGACGCGGCCGACAAGGCCCTGCGCGGGCAGGCCGGCAAGCCGCTGCTCAACCGGGCCATCAACCTCGCGTCGCCGCCCGGCGCCACGTTCAACGTCGTGACCAGCTCGGTGTACCTGACCCAGACCCGGAACAGCACCCCGCAGACCGGCGTTGCCGCGCCGACGCAGCTTCCGCTGCCGCAGACCACCCACGTGCTGACCAACCGCAACGGCGAGACCTGCGGGAACGGCAACGGCCACGCCAGCCTGCTGACCGCGTTCGCGCAGTCGTGCGACACGGCGTTCGGCGGCCTGGGACTGAGCCTCGGGGCACAGGCGCTGAGCAACTACGCCGAGTTGTTCGGCATGAACAGCACGACGCTGCAGATCCCGATGCCGGTGACCCAGAGCAGCTACGCCATACCGCCGAGCCGGGCGCTGACCGCGTTCTCGGCCGTCGGGCAGTTCAGCGACACGGTCATCCCGCTGCAGGAGGCCATGCTCGCGGCGGCCATCGCCAACCGCGGCACGCTGATGCGGCCGTACCTGGTCAAGCAGGTCGCCACCGCCAACGGCTCGGGCACGGTGGAGACGACCCCGCCGACCGTGCTGAGCCAGCCCGTCTCCGCCGCCGTGGCCGACGCGGTGGTCACCTGCTACGCGCCGTATGACAATCCGCAGATCGCCGTCGGCGTCATCATCCAGGGCGGAGGCTACGGGGCCGCGGCGGCCGCTCCCATCGCCGTCCAGACCATCAACGCCTACCTGGCGTCCCGGCGGTAGGCAGGTGGGGGTGCCGGTGTGCGGAACCACTGGCCGTTCGGGAAAAATATTCTTATGGTCCGAACGGTCCGTGGCGTTACGGCGGCCGGTGCAGCGGTCATCGCCTGCCTGGCGGCGGCCGGCGTGAGCGGGTGCACGCAGTCCGAGGAGACGTGCGTGGTCCAGGACTACGGCGGCGGCGGCACGGGCGGTTACCAGACGCCGCAGCAGGCGCTGGCCTCAGTGCTCGCCGAGCATGACCCGCGGCTTCCGCAGACCGGATGGAAGCTGGCCGGGCGCGGCGCCGCCGCCGTCTCGTTCGTCGCCGGGAAAGACAGCGTCGACGTGGTCCAGAACAAGGCCGGGCAGTGGAATGTGGGCGGGGTCACCGCGTGTGCGCTGACCTAGCCCGGGCCGGGGTTCTACGGTGGTCATATGCCTGAACTTGCCGTGAGCACCCAGAGCCCGCCGGGCACCGGCAGCGTCACCAACGAGAAACTGCTGGCCGGTCAGCTGTTCAACCAGACCTGGCGGCTGCTGGACCAGCAGGGGCGGACCCGGGCGGACGACGATCGCATGATCCACACCGCGCACGCCTCGCGCTACCACTGGGGCCAGGTCCCCGAAGCGACCCCGATGAACCTGGCTCGCGGGGAATGGCTGATCTCCCGGGTCTACGCGGTTCTCGGCCGGGCCGAGCCCGCGCTGCATCACGCACGCCGGGTCCTTGACCTGTGCCAGGAGCACGGCCTCGGCGACTTCGACCTGGCCTTCGCCTACGAGGCGCTGGCCCGCGGCCACGCCGTGGCCGGGGAGGCCGGCCCGGCCCGGGACCGCACCGACCAGGCCCTGGCCGCCGCCGCGGGCATTGCCGACCGCGAGGACCGCGACCTTCTGCTGGCCGATCTGGAGACCATTCCCGGCCAGCCGCGGTACTGGTAGCCGCGGTTGCGGGGCGCTGCGGCGGTCCTGGTCGGCGAGGTGGCAGCTGCGGCTGAGGACCGCGGCGGCGACGATGACCGCGGTCAGGGCCAGCGCCTCGCCGGCCAGGTCGCCGGGTCCGGTCCGGATGTGCTCGCCGAACAGGAACGTTCCGAGCAGGCTGGCCGACAGCGGGTCCAGGATGGTGAACCCGGGCTGCGAGGCGGCGAGCGGCCCGGCGGCCAGGGCGTGCGAGGCCAGCAGCATGGTGGCCGCCCCGGCCGCGATGAGCACGTACAGCGACCAGCTGGAGAAGACCGCGCCGATGCCGTCGTCCAGGTGCGAGCTGAGCTCCTTGATGACCGCGGCCATGAAGCCCCACGAGACGCCGGTGGCCGCGCCCAGCACCGCGGCCCGGCGCGTGCCGCCGTCGTGGCCGCCCGGCCGCCGGCGCGTGCCCGAGCCGCCCGGGCGCCGGCCCAGACCGGAGGTCGCGGCCACGGCCAGGCCCACGACACCGGCGGTGGCCAGGCCGGCGACCAGCCAGGAGGAGCCGGGCGCGTGCAGCCGCCCGCCCGACGGCGACGCCACCCGGAGGAAGACGCCGATCCCGGCGGACATGGCCGCGGCGGCCAGCCAGTCGCGGCGCTTGATCCGCCCCGAGCCGGCCACGGCCAGGTAGCCGAACACGAACACCAGCTCGGCGGCCAGGATGGGCTGGACCAGGGCCAGCTCACCGAAATGCAGGGCGATCAGCTGCAGGAGGAACCCGCCGATCATGCTGGCGATGCCGAGCAGCCAGACCGGCTGGCGAGCCAGGCGGAACACCAGCCCGGCGTCGAAGCCCGTGGTCGGCGTGTTCTTGGCCCCGATGCGCTGGCATACCGAGGACGTGGCCGTGCAGAGGCTGGCCGCCACGGCCAGCAAGATCGCCGTTTCCATCAGCCTCTCCCTTCGGCTGTTCGGCCCTTGTGACAGACCGTAGGAAGGCAGCGGTACGGGATCGTTACGGTCAAGCGCTGACTGGTCTCCGCGGTATCGGTGTGACAGGCGTCACGCGTCTCCGGCAGGGGCGCAACCGCGCGGGGCGGCGCAGCGTCTTAGGGGCATGTTCTGGTGCGCATCTGGCAGGGCGGCCCTGGTGGCCGCGTGCGTGGCCATGGTGGCGGGCTGCGCCGCCGCACATACCGCGGGACCGGTGACGGCGGCGTCCCCGGGCGCGGCCTCACCGGGTGCGGCTTCGTCGACCGGCGCTTCGCCGACCGGCGCTTCGCCGGGCGCGGGCTCGGGCGGGCCGCGGGAGCGGGCGGTCGCCGACGCGGCGGCTCTGTTGAAGGCTTTCGTCGTGCCGCCGGGCGGGCAGCGGCTGGCGACGGCGCCGGACGCGCTCAAGGCCCCGATCACCATCCTGGTCTCCACCACCCTGGTCGAGGACACTTCCTTCTGGCGGGCGCCCGGCCAGCCGGTGGCGATCCTGGCCTGGGAGCAGGCGCACCTGCCCCATCGCTTCACGCCGGAGGACGCCGACTTCGGGCCGCCGGCATGGGACCGCACGTTCTCGCTGACTCCCGTTCCCGGCGTGCTCAACAACCGGGACCTGGTCGTGGAGGTGACCGGAGCGGGAAACGGGCAGACCGAGATCAGGGTGGACGCCCAGGTGAGCTGGCAGCCGGCCCGGCCGGCCGCGGAACGGGTGCCGGCGGACGCACGCGTGGTGACGATCACCCAGGTACCCGGCCTGGACCGGGGCCCGAACGCCGGCCGTCCGCCCGCGCCCGTCACGATCACCGACCTGGGGGTCGTCCGGCGGCTCGCGGCGCTGGTCGACGGTCTCGGGCTATCCACGATCGGGCCGGCGGCCTCCTGCCCGATGGTGGCCGGCGACGAGATCCGGCTGACGTTCCTGGCCAGGACCGGCGGCCCGCCGCTCGCTGTCGCGCAAGCTCCGGCCGCCTGCGGCACGGTGGAGTTCAGCGCCGGGGGCAAGCCGCAGCCCGCGCTGCAGATCACGGACTCGTTCGTCGCGCAGGTGCTCAAGCTCGCCGGCCTGCGCTGGAAGGTTATGTAGCACCGTTCGGCCGCCTCCGGCGGCTGAGATTCATGCCGCTAATGTGGCCTGCGTGGGCGAGACGACGGATCGTGACGGCAGGACCCGGACCCGGATCGAGCAGCACTGGAAGGCCTCCGAGGACGGAGACGCCGATACCGAGCACGCCATCTACGCGGACGACGCGATCCTGGACTACCCGCAGTCCGGGGAGCGGTTCCGGGGCCGGTCGAAGATCCAGGCGCAACGCGGCGGGCACCCGGCCGAACGCCACTTCACCGTGGTGCGGATCCGCGGCGGCGGCGACCTGTGGGTCAGCGAGGTCGTGATCACCTATGACGGCGCGCCCACCGACGCGGTGAGCATCATGGAGTTCACCGGCGACCTGGTCACGCACGAGACCCAGTACTTCGCCGACCCCTTCCAGGCGCCCGCGTGGCGGGCGGCGCTCTCCGAGCCGATCCCGGACCGCGACCGGTGAACCCCGCGTTCCGGCTTCCAGGTTTCTGGAAGATCCCGCTAGGACGCGCTGGCACTGGGGACGATCACCTATCGTGAGTTCGTTATGGCAGCTATGTATGTGCGGGGGCCGCGGGCTCGATGAGTGACGAGTGGCAGAGCTGGTACCAGAACAAGCCCGGCTCCGGTCACCAGCCGACCGGGGCTTACCAGGATGGTGCGGCGGACGCAGCCGCCACCAACCAGGCCGGGGCGTGGCCGAGCCAGCCGCCGACCCGGTCCGTGCTAGGCGGCGGCGAATCAGAACGGTGGAACCTGGGCGGTGGCGGCGGGCGCCGCTGGCGGTTCTGGGGGCAGCCGGGGCGGCACGGCCGGCGGATCGCGCTGATCATCGGCATGGTCCTGGTGGTCTTGCTCGCGGGCACCGCCGGGACATACTTCTGGCTGAACGGCAAGCTGAACAAGTCTGTCGCACTGCCGGCCACCACGCTGACCTCGGCGGGGACGAACTGGCTGATCACCGGCTCGGACAGCCGGGCCGGGCTGTCCCGCACCGAGAGAGACGCGCTGCACGTCGGGTCCGACGCGGGCACGCTGAACTCGGACTCGATCATGCTGCTCCATCTGGGCAGCGGGCGCCCGGTGCTGATCAGCATCCCGCGTGACTCCTACGTGGAGATTCCCGGTCACGGCTTCAACAAGATGAACGCGGCGCTGGCCTACGGCGGGGCGAGCCTGCTGATCCGGACGGTCGAGAACGCCACCGGGCTCAAGATCGACCATTACATGGGGATCGGCTTCGGCGGGCTGGTCGCGGTGGTGAACCAGATCGGCGGCGTGCCGATCTGCCTCAAGACCGCGGTCCACGACTCCTACTCCGGGGTGAACCTGTCCGCCGGGTGCCACAACCTCAACGGGGCCCAGGCGCTGGCCTTCGTGCGGGACCGGCACTCGTTCGCCATCGGGGACCTGCAGCGGATCCAGGACCAGCGCGCGTTCCTGTCCGCGCTGCTGAACAAGGCCACCTCGCCCAGCGTGTACCTGAACCCGTTCACCGCGCTGCCGTTCGGGTCGACCGCCGCGGGCTCGATGTCGGTCGACACGGGCACCAGCCTGCTCGACCTGGTGCACGTGGCGTCCGCGCTGCGCAACCCGGAGACGGGCACGGTGCCGATCGCCAACGCCAACTACGCCACGAACGCCGGCGACTCGGTGCTGTGGAACAAGGCCCAGGCCACCCAGCTGTTCAAGGCGCTGAAGACCGACGCGGCCATCCCGAAGGGCTTGCTGGGCGGGACCAAGGTCGGCTAAGCGCTCGACGCCGCTGGCGCGTGGGTTAGCGTGACCGTGACCGACCGGGTGTGCGCCGGCAGGGTGACCGTGCCGGCCGCCTTGTCGACCGTGCCCGCAGATGCCGAGGCGATGTTCCCGACGAAGGCGGGCAGCTCGAAGGTCACCGGTCCCGGGAGCTTGCCGGTCAGCTTCAGCGTTACCGTGTCTCCCCGGGTGGTGATCAGCACGCTGATCCGGTGGCCGCCGGTGGTGGGGAAGTTGGAGACGGCGATCTGGCGGCCGGACCCGACCCAGCTGTCCGGGACGCCCCGGCCGACGATGAGCGAGCCGTCGGTCCGCTGGGACACGAGCGAGTCGAGCAGGCCGAGGTCACCCATGGCGATGCCCCACGAGTGCGGAGACGAGCCGCCGCCGCTGGCCGGGTGGTTGCCGGTCCACGGCGTCGTGCCCGGCGGGGTGGAGCCCTCCCACCAGGCGTAGGGGCCGGCCTGGTCGTTGTTGATGAGGAACTCCAGCGAGAGGATGCCCTCGTCGCGGTAGTTGCTGCTGCCCAGCCCCCAGGCGCCGTATGCGCCGTTGTAGGCGGTCGACCAGAAGCCCTCGCCCGGGTACCCGCCGAAGGTATCGGCCGGCAGCAGCCCCTTCAGCCGGCCGAACCCGTAAGACAGGGTCTTGCCCGCCCAGTCCCCGACGGTTCCGCCATCCGGGCCGGTCATCGAGGCGCCGAGCAGGTATCCGTTCCAGGCGTAGTTGAAGTAGACGCCGGGCGCGGCCCAGTTGGCGTCCTCCGGGTTGGAGCAGCGGTTGGCGGTGTTGGGCTGGACCATCGAGCAGGGGATGTAGTCGAGCTTGTTGGCGGAGATGGTGGCCGACAGCGTCGAGTTCACCGCCTTCAGCAGGCTGGAGAACTGGCCGGCCGCCCACTGTTCCTGGGCGTTGTCGCCCAGGACCTTGGCCAGGTACTGGTAGCCGGCCAGGCCGAGCAGGGCCTCGTAGTTGTCGCTGGTCCAGTAGCCGTTGGCGTCGATGTCGTTGGTCTGGCCGATGATGCCGCCCGGTCCGGTGCGGTCCGCCGCGATGATCTGCGCGGTCGCCTCGATGCTCGGCTGCGCGGTGGCCCCGAGCGGGCCGGGCGAGCTGAAGCGCGCGGCGAGGAAGCTCGTGTCACCGGTCTTCTCGACATACAAGGCCCACAGCCACGAGTAGACCCACGTCCCGTCCGAGTACTGGGTGTTGGTCCCGACCACCTTGTCGACCTCGTCGAGCAGCGCGTGGGCGTCGGTGAAATCGCCCTCGTTGAACATGTTCGCGAGGATGCCGATGGTGTCGTGCTCGTACTCCGCGTGGTACCCGTTGGTGCCGACGTCCAGGGCGTTGCCGCTGCGGTCGATCTGCGTGTACGCGAAGTCGGCCTTGTAGGCGTCCACCAGCTGCTGGTCGGGCAGGCTGAGCTGGGTGATCCCGGCCAGCTGCTGGTTCCAGAAAGCGCGCATGTGGGCGAAGTGGCCGTCGTAGCCGCCCGCCGCGGCAAGCTGGGCCGTCGTCGGCCAGGCGTAGGTCCCGCCGAACCTGTCTTCCGCCACCACGTAGTCGTGGTCGACCGTCGCGCCGGGGCTTACCTGGTTAGCCGCGCTGTTCAGGGGCACGAGGCCCGACGAGGGCTGCGGATCGACGGTCAGCGTCTGGCCGGTCGGGTTCTGCACGGCCACGCGGCTGTAGATCAAGACGTACGGGTTGCCGCCGATCACCACGCGGTCGCCGAAGTTCGTGATGGAGACCTTCGCCCCGGACGACGTGAAGCTGGTCACGAGCGCGGGCAGGTACCCGTCGGCGTTCGTCCAGGTCGTCGGCGAGTTGTTGTAGACGCCGTATCCGTACGTGGTGTTGATGCCGTTGGGTACGTAGAAGCTGCCGCCGAGGCAGGCGTTCGCCCCCTGGGCGTTACCGAGCCAGCCGATCGCCGATGAGTCGGTTCCGGTGGTGAAGTTCGGGCCGCCGCCGGCCGGGCACGGGTACGGCGCCGCGGCGCTTGCCGGGGCCGACGCCGAGGCCGACGCGGACGCCGCGCCGACGGCCGCCGCCCCGGACGCGGCCAGCGCCACCGCCAGTGTGGTGGCGGCCAACCGCCAGGGCCGCACGAGGTTTGTCATCACCAGATCGCCTCCCAATCGACGCGACGTCGGTCGCTGGGTCCGGATCCAGACGCTACGGCACATGATCCAACAAATCCGGACATGTTTAGGTTACACGGGCGGCCGCCGACGGTCCTCAGCGGGTCTCCCCCGGTGTACGGCGCCCTCGTCATCCAGGCCCGACTACGTCATTGCCGCAACGACGCACACCTGACGACGTGGTTGCCACAACGACGTAGTTGCCGGCCCGGGCGGCCGCCCCTTTAGCGGCCGCTGCGGCCGAGGGAGCGGTCCAGGGCGAGCACCAGCAGGCGGCCGGCCTGCAAGGCGTTGGGCAGGATGGTCTGCGCGGTGCCGGGCTGCCCGAACGTCGCGGCGACGATCAGGGTGTAGTGCGCACCCGCCTGGTGCCAGGCCGCGATGAGGACGCATCCGCCGGCGGCGTGCGTGCTGCCGGTCTTGAGGCCCGTGATCCCGTCCTGGCCCAGCAGCGTGTTGTAGTTACGGACCAGGCCGGCCACGGGAACGACGGCCGCGGACATGGCCGCGATCGCGGCCAGGGCCGGCACGCGCATGGCCGCCATGCCGAGGCGCACCTGATCGGCCGCGGTGCTGGTGGTGGACGGGTCCAGGCCGGAAGGGTCGGTGTAGCTGGTGCCGGTCATGCCCAGGCGGCGGGCGGTGGCGTTCATCCGCGCCACGAACGCGGCCTGGCTGCCGGCGTCCCACCGCGCGAGGATCCAGGCCACGTTGTCGGCCGACGGCAGCAGCAACGCCTCCAGCGCCTGGCGCTCGGTGAGCCGCTCCCCGGCGACGACCGGCACCAGCGAGTCACCGTCGCGGACCTGGGACGGGTATTCGGCCGCCTCCAGCGGCTGGACCGTGATATCCGGCCCTGATCCGCCCGCAGACAGCGGATGGTCGCGCAGGACCACGTACGCGGTCATCACCTTGGCGACGCTGGCGATGGCCACCGGCCGGGTCGCCCCCGGGCCGGCCACCACGCCGAAGCCGCCGATGTCAGCGGCCGAGACCCCGGAGGCCGGCCACGAAACCACGATCGGCCGCTGGTGGCGCGGAGCGGCGGTCCCGGCCCACGGCGTGACCGTGACGGGGGGCGACATGGCCGGGCCGGAGGAAGATGTCTTCAGCTCCGCCCTGGCGAAACCGGCCACGCAGACGACCGCGGCCAGCAGGAGCAGGATTCCCCGGTGCTGTCGGAAACCGTTCGATGGATGCATACCCGCGACGGTGCGATACCGGTTTCGCCGGAATGTCCGGCTCAGGTCACAACCGTGTCACAGCCCGCTGTGACACGGTTGTGACAAGCCCAGGACCGGTTCATGACATCGGTGCCGTGCACTCAGGGCAGCGGGCCCCCGGCCCGCCGCGGGGGTGTCCCGCGCGGGCACGACGGCATAATGGCAGGTGATGGCTACCGTACTGCTGGTCGAGGACGATCCGGCCGCCCGGCAAGGCTTGGAGCTGGCGTTGCGCCGTCTCGGCTACGGGGTGCGTGCCGCCGAGACCGGTGAGGCGGCGCTGCGCGACTTCCGCGACGCCGCCGCGGACGTCGTGGTGCTCGACCTGATGCTCCCGGGACTGGACGGCTTCGAGGTGTGCCGCCGGCTGCGCCGGGGCAGCGACATCCCGGTCATCATGCTGACCGCGCGGGGCGACGACCTGGACATCGTCGGGGGCCTGGAGGCCGGGGCCGACGATTACGTGGTGAAGCCGGTGCAGCCGCGGGTGCTCGACGCCCGGATCCGTGCGGTGCTGCGCCGGACGGCCCGGGTCGGCTCACCGGCGGAGACGTACGGTGAGCTGATGATCGACCGCGGCTCGCTGATGGTCCGGCTGGCCGGCCGGGACGTCTCGCTGACCCCTACCGAGCTGAGGCTGCTGCTGGTCCTGTCCGGCTCGCCGCGGCAGGTGTTCTCCCGGGAGCAGTTGCTCGGCCTGGTCTGGGAGCACGACTACCTGGGGGACTCCCGGCTGGTCGACGCGTGCGTGCAGCGGCTGCGGGCGAAGATCGAAGCTGACACCTCCGAGCCCCGTTACATCCAGACGGTGCGGGGGTTCGGGTACCGGTTCGGGCCGGTGTAGCCGGAGATTAGGAGGGATGCCCGGTGCGGACCCGCCTGGTCATCGCGTTCATCGTCGTCGCACTGCTGTCGGCCCTCGCCTCGTCATGGTTCCACACCTTGATCGAGCATTATCACCTGGCCGGCTGGCTGGACGATGTGATCCTCGGGCCCGGCTGGCTGCGGAGCCTGCTGTCCGCCGGTCCCCGGCAGTCCCCTCCCCACCTGGTACGCCACACCGCTCTGGTCTTCTTCGGGGTGGAGGCCGGGTTGCTGCTCGCGATGATCGCCACGGCCGCCTTCGCCGCGTCCCGCCGGGTCCTGCTGCCGGTCCGGCGGCTGGCCCACGCCGCGACGCGGATGTCCGGCGGTGACCTGTCGGTCCGGATCCCGCCCCAGGGCCGGGACGAGCTCGCCCAGCTGGTCATCTCGTTCAACGAGATGGCGTCGGTCCTGGAGGACAAGGTAGGTGAGCTGCAGCGGATGGAGGCACGCGCCCGGCAGTTCGCCGGTGACGTGTCCCATGAGCTGCGGACTCCGCTGACGGCGATGACGGCCGTGGTCGACATCCTCCACGAGCACCCGGAACTGACCGGGGACGCCGCGGTGGCCGCGCGGCTGGTCCGCCAGGAGGTACTCCACCTCAACCGGCTGGTCGAGGACCTCATCGAGATCTCCCGCTTCGACGCTGGTACCGCCCAGCTCGTGACCGATGAGACAGACATTGCGAACGCCGTCGGCCGCTGCCTGCACGCGCGGGGCTGGTCCGGGGTGGGCACTGACGTGCCCGCCGGGCTGACCGCACGGGTGGACCGCCGGCGCTTCGATGTCGTCCTGGCCAACCTCGTCGGCAACGCCTTGCATCATGGCGGGCCGCCGGTGACCGTGACGGCCGGCATCCAGCCAGACGACCGGGGCGGCGGGCAGCTGGCCGTGGAAGTACGAGACCACGGCCACGGGCTGGCCCCCGCCGCGATCCCGCAGGTATTCGACCGGTTCTACAAGGCCGACACGGCGCGGACGCGTTCCGAGGGGAGCGGCCTGGGCCTGGCGATCGCCTGGGAGAACGCGCGCCTGCACGGCGGTCACATCCAGGCGGGCAACCACCCGGGCGGCGGCGCGGTGTTCACCGTATGCCTCCCGCTGAGCGCTCCGGGATCATCGTGACGCGGCGGCGAGCCAGGTCAGCGCCTGCGGGGCGCTGTCGAGCACGGTGATGTGGCCGGCGTCCGGGACGATGCGCAACTCGGCCGTCCGGCAGCGGGCGGCGAGCCATTCGCCGTGCGCGCACGGGACCATCTTGTCCTCGGCTCCGTGCATGATCAGGAGCGGGACGCCGATGGCCTCGGGCCGGAACCCCCACGACTGAACGGCGGCGAGGGTGTCCTCGAGGAATCCCTCGCGGCCCTGCTGCATGCCCTGGCTGGCCACGTCCGCCACCCATGACCAGCGGCCGCTCAGGGCCGCGATGTCGTCCTTGGTGAAGAAGGCGCCCATGTCCTCGGGCTCGGCCCCGGCCCAGTGCACCTCCAGCGCCGCGCGCCCGCCCGCCGCCGCCCGGTTCTCCGCCGCGATGCCCGGCGACCAGCCCGCGAACCAGTCCAGCCCGTCCGCGTCGAACGGCGCCGGCGCGGACACGCTCACCGCGGCGATGACGCGCTCGGGCAGCAGCGCGGCGCAGGCCAGCGCGTGCGGGCCGCCGCCGGAATGGCCGAGCACGGCGAACCGGCCGATGCCGAGCGCGTCCGCGATCGCGGCCACGTCCGCCGCCGCCGACGCGACCCGCCGGCCGTCGTCCGGGCCTGAGCCGCCGTAACCGGGCCGGTCGTAGGAGACCCAGCACAGGCCGTTCTGCCCGGCGGCGGCGAACAGCGGTTCGGGCGGCGAGCCGACGTTGGGCGAGCCGTGCAGCCAGAAGACCGGCACCGCCGGGCCCGGGGCGCCGGGGCGGCCGGCGGTCCCGGCCGCGCGGGTGTCGTAGGCATGCAGAACCCGCCCGCCGGCCAGGCGGACGTCAGCTTCGGTGACCATGCCCGACAGCGTAGGCCACGGCCCGTTCGGGATAATGATGTTGATTTTGATCTTGGGGACGGCCGGGGCTGGCCGCTGGTTCAGGTCCAGAACCCGTCATGGACGCTGCGGGCCTCGTCTTCCAGGGCCGGGCCGACGACCGTGACCGGACTCTGGCCGTGCGCGAAGACGTCCCGGCAGGGCAGGGCCATGGTCGGATTGTCCTCGTGGCTGCCGGTGAGTTCGCGCAATCCGGCCTCGGAAAGTCCGTAGACGACCCGGCCGATACCGCACCAGTAGATCGCGCCGGAGCACATCGCGCACGGCTCGGTGCTGGTGTACAGCGTGCACGAGCGCAGATAGGCACGGCCGAACCCGCGGCTCGCGATGCGCACCAGGTTCGTCTCGGCGTGCCCGGTCACGTCGTGCTCGGTGACCACGGTGTTTTCCGCCTCGGCGACGACGGCGCCAGCGGCGTCGGCCAGGAGCGCGCCAAACGGGTGGTTACCGCGCTGCCGGGAGCGCCGAGCGAGGTCTATGGCGGCGCGCAGACAGGCAGTGTCCGCGGCGCTCAGGTCGCCGGTCAAGGCGTCGGTCAGGTCGCTGGTCAGGTCGCCGGTTAGGTCGTCGGTCACGGGAGCTCAGCCTAAGGCCGGCATCCGCGGAGAAGGAGTCTGCCGCGGGGAACCGTACGATCTGTGCGTATCTGTGTGCATATCCGGGCCTGCCCGTTCCCAGCGACCGAGGAAGTGGCTGATGACCAGCAAGCGGATCACGACGGTGCTCGGGCAACTGGGGCTGGTTCAGGTCCGGTACGTGTCACCGGTTCGCCGCGGCGCCGCGCGGGGCCTGGCCGGCTTGGTCTATGAGCAGGTCGAGCAGGAGTTCGGCATCCTGGCCCCGTCGCTCGCCCTGCTCTCCCCGGCACCGCAGGTGCTCGCCGCGAGCTGGCTCATGCTGCGGGAGACCCTGCTGGTGACCCGCAAGGTCGACAGGGCCGCCAAGGAGGCCGTCGCCACGACGGTCTCGCTCGGCAATACCTGTCCCTGGTGCGTCACCGTGCACAGCACCATGGTCTCCGGGCTGGCAGACGGGCTGGTCCTCGCGGACCATCCGGCCGAGTCGATCGCCGACCCGCGGCTTCGGGCGGTCACGACCTGGGCGCGAGACTGCAGGACCGACGAGGGCGCCCGGCGGCATGAGCCGGCCTGCCCCGCCGCGGAGGCGCCGGAACTGATCGGGACCACCGTCCTGTTTCACTTCTACAACCGCATGGTGAACGTGTTTCTCACCGAGGTCCCGCTACCGCCGGGGGCTCCGAAGATGGCGCTGGGCCCGGTCATGTGGATCCTCGACCGCAGGATGCGGCCGGCCGCGCGGCGCTCGCACCAGCCGGGCGCGGCGCTGGACCTGCTGCCCGCGGCGTCGCTGCCGGGCGACCTAACCTGGGCCAGCGGCGATCCCCTGCTGGAGGATGCTTTCGCGCGCGGCTGTGCCGCCATCGACGCGGCCGGGGCCCGGTCGGTACCGGCATCGGTCCGTGACCTGGTCACGACGGAACTGGAACACTGGCACGGCGAGCAGCGCGGACCGAGCCGGGCCTGGGTCGAGGGTGCGGTGTCCGGCCTGCCGGACGCGGACCGGCCGGCAGGCCGTCTCGCGCTGCTCACCGCGCTGGCCTCCGCTCAGGTCGACCGCTCCGTCGTCCGGGCGTTCCGGGCCAGCCGGCCTGGCCACGCCAGCCGGCCTGTTGACGCCAGCCAGCCTGGCAACGCCAGCCGGCCGGGTGACTCGGCGCTGGTCGAACTGACCGCGTGGGCCAGCCTCGCGGCGGCGCGACGGGTCGGCGGCTGGATTCCGTGTGGCTGACCCGGCGGGACACCGTCGCGGTGGCGGCCGACCAACGTACGATCGCATGGGAGGAACATGTCATGTTCGCGGACACCGAGGCCTTCAGCGGGTTCTCCGTCAGTGATATCGACCAGGCCAGGAAGTTCTACGCCGAGACGCTCGGCCTGCGGGTGAGCGAGCAGAACGGCCTGCTCACATTGCGGCTGGCCGGCGGCCGGGACACGCTGATCTACCCGAAGGCCGATCACGTTCCGGCCAGCTTCACCATCCTCAACTTCCGGGTCGAGGACATTGACGCGGCCGTCGACGAGCTGACCAGGCGAGGCGTACGGTTCGAGCGCTACGAGGGGGCGGAGCAGGACGCCAAGGGCATCAGCCGGGGCGGCGGCCCGTTCATCGCCTGGTTCACCGACCCGGCGGGCAACATCCTGTCCGTCCTGCAGGACCGCTAACCGCCGGCTGAGGGGCAGCGGCCGGGGGGCGTTTTCAGTGCGTCATCTGCACCGGTTGTTCGAGGCCGAGGATACGACGGTGGCCACATGGATCCGCCGGCGGCGCCTTGAACGCTGCCGCCGGGATCTGGCTGATCCGGCGCTTGATGGCGTGCCGGTCAGCACCGTGGCGGCCAGGTGGGGCCTCCCGGACCCGGCGCACTTCAGCCGGGTCTTCCGCCGTGCATACGGGCTGCCCCCGGGGCCGCATGTGAGGGCGGCGGCGAAAGAGCAAAGGAAACCGCAGATGCCAACCAAGCTGTTCGTCAACCTTCCGGTCAAGGACCTTAAGCGCTCGGAGGCCTTCTTCAAGGCGCTGGGCTTTGAGTTCTTCGGCATGACTGATGACATGGCCTCGGTGATTATCAGTGAGCACACGCAGGTCATGCTGCTTGCCGAGCCGACCTTCGCGTCAGCGACGGCCAAGGCCGTCACCGACGCGACCGCGAGCACGGAGGTGATCTTGGTGCTGGGCGTGGAGCGGGCCGATCAGGTGGACGAACTCGTCGATAAGGCCCTGGCGGGCGGGCCCAGCCCCGCAGGTACCCCGCGACAGGGCCACGGCAGGTATCAGCGCGGGTTCGCCGATCTCGATGGCCACCACTGGGAGGCGCTGTGCCTGGTGGAGGAGGCCGGGTGATTCGGTGGCCAGCGAACGGGACGCGCGTGTTATGAGCGGAACATCCACGGGCCAGGTCATCTCGGCCGACGGCACCTCCATCGTCTTCGACCGGTCCGGTGTCGGACCGATGATCATCCTCGTGCACGGCGCTTTCACCGGCAGGACGCACCCGCTGCTGCGTGACGTGGCGGCGGCCCTGGCACCGTGGTTCACGGTTGTGAACTACGACCGTCGGGGCCGGGGCGACAGCGGCGACACCCAGCCCTACGCCGTCGAGCGCGAACTTGAGGACCTGGCCGCTCTCCTCGAGATGGCCGACGGACCGGTCATGGTGTTTGGCGGTTCCTCGGGCGCTGGCCTGGTGCTGCGGGCCGCGGCGGGAAACCGGGCCATCTCCAAGCTGGCGGTATGGGAGCCGCCCTATCACGTCGACGACAGCGCCCCCAAGCTGCCGCGCGATTTTGCGGTGCGGCTGGAAGCGCTGGTCAGGGAGGGCCGCCGCGCGGCCGCCGTCGAGCTGTTCATGATGGAAGCCGCCGAGGTCACCGAAGAGGCCGTCGCCGCGATGCGGGCTCAGCCGTCTTGGCCGCAAGCCGAGGCCGTCGCGCACACCCTGGCCTACGAGGCGGCCGTGATGGGGCCAGGGAACGCGCTACCCGCCGGCCGGCTGGCCGCCATTACCCAGCCGACGCTCGTGCTCACCGGCGGAAACAGCCCGGCATGGATCACCAACGCAGGCCGGGCGACCGCCGGAACCATCCCGGCCGCGATCCACCGCGTCCTCGAGAGCCAGACACACAACGTGTCCGCTCAGGCACTCGCTCCGGAACTGCTGGAATTCTTCACTGCCTGAACTGCCTGGCTGCGCGACGCGGGGAGCCGGAGCTCGGCGTAGAGTGCGCGGTGGTCGCTGCCGTTCAGCCAGTGGGTCGACGTGGTCAGGACGGCGCAGCGCCGGTCGATCAGGATGTGGTCGATGGCCAGCAGGGTCAGCCGCCGGCCGGGTCGCGGTCCCCAGGTAAAGCACAGCCCGTTGCCCACCTGGCTGGCGGCGTCCACGTAGCCGCGGTGCAGGAGCTGGCGGAACAGTGCGTGATCGAGGGTGGCGTTGAAGTCCCCGGCCAGGATGCGCGGGCTGTCACCAGGCGCGGACAGCGCGGACAGCTGACTGCGCCACCGGGCCGCGGCGGCCCGGGACCAGGGCGGCTTGGGCGGCGCCGCGTGGACGCAGGCCAGCTCCACCACCGGCCCGGACGGAAGGTCGAGCCAGGCGGTGTACCGCGCGGCCGAGGGCTGCGCGGCGGGCTGCCCGCCGCGCAGCGGGTAACGGGCGTAGATGCGCCCTCGCGTGCCCTGCGGCACCCGGTACGGGAGAAGATCACCCAGTCCGGCCCGCTGGAGCCGGGCTGCCGCATCGTCGGTGAGTTCCTGAACGAACAGCACGTCCGCGTGCTTGGAGCGGGCCAGCTCGACCAGCACCTCGGCCGCGGCCCGGCCGGCGAGCAGATTGGCCGTCAGCACCCGCAGCACGGGCCCCGTGACGGGCGGCTGACGGTACGGTACCGCGCGAGGGCCCACCGCCGCGGTCAGGGCCGCCCCGGCAACCGCGGCCGCGGCCGCCGGGCCCCCGCCGTCCAGCAGCAGCGCGCTGACCCACGCTCCCGCGGTTACCTGCGGGGTGAACGACACCAGCGGCACAGCCCATGCCTCGGCGAACCGCAGGCGGTCAGCGCCCGCCAGCCGGGCAGCAGCCCAGCCGGCCAGGACCACGGCCACCCCCCACTCCACGCGTCGTGACGGCATTGGCTCATGATCGCAGACCGCTGATCGGTGCGCGGCTCCATGCGCGGCGCGCGGCTCGGCGCGCGGCTCGAGGTGCGGCTCCATGCGCGGTCTTTTGGCGGCAGCGGGCCGGGGTGCCTCGGGCACTACCGGCCCGTGTGCCTCCCCGTCACCATCTGCCCCGCCCCGACGGGCCGCCGTTACCACTGGTGGTGGATCTGGGCGCGGAGGTGCTGGTCGTAGATGGCCTGGATGGCGTCGAGCTGGTCGCCGGTGAACGGCGGCAGTGCGGCGGCGGTCGCGTTCTGGCGGGCTTGCTCTGGGTGGCGCGCGCCGGGGATGACGGTGGTCACGCCCGGCTGCTGGATGACCCAGGCCAAGGCGGCCTGAGCCGGAGTGGCTCCGGGCGGGGTCAGCGCGGCGAACTCGCGGGCCGCTTCCACGCCGGTGTCGAAGTCGACACCCGAGAATGTCTCGCCGGCGTCGAACGCCTCGCCGTGCCGGTTGTAGGTGCGGTGATCGTCGGCACCGAAGGTGGTGTCATGGGTATACCGGCCGGACAGCAGCCCGGAGGCCAGCGGGACGCGTGCGATGATCGCGACCCCGGCGGCGCGGGCGGCCGGGAGCACCTGGTCCAGCGGCTTGCGGCGGAACGCGTTGAGGATGATCTGCACGCTGGCGACGCCGGGCCGGGCGATGGCGGTCAGTGCCTGGTCGCAGGTTTCCACGCTCACCCCGTACGCGGCGGTGCGCCGCTCGGCCACCAGGGTGTCCAGGGCGTCATAGACCGCGTCCGCCGAGTAGACCGGGTCGGGCGGGCAGTGCAGCTGGACCAGGTCCAGCGTGTCCGTGCCCAGGTTGGCCCGGGACCGGTCGGTCCAGGCGCGGAAGTTGTCCAGCGTGTACAGCGCGGGGTCAAGTGCGACCCGGCGGCCCGTCTTGGTCGCCACCGTTACCCGCAGCCCCGGATGGGCGGCCAGGAACCGTCCGATCAGCCGCTCACTTCGGCCATCACCATAGACATCGGCCGTATCGAAGAACGTGACCCCGGCCTGCGCCGCCGCCTCCAGCGTGACCAGCGCGTCAGCGTCGGCGACCGCGCCCCAATCGGCGCCCAGCTGCCAGGTCCCCAACCCGACCACCGAGACAGCACGGCCCGTCTTGCCCAGATCTCGTTCCTGCACGCGCCTACCCTAAGGGGCCCGGTCTCGGAAGCCACCAGGCGGCCGGGTCACTCTCGGGCCGGGATCAGCGAGCCGTCCGAGGAGTCGATCAGTTCCACGGTCACTGTCGCCACGTCTCCGACGTCGAGGGTTTCAGCGACGCGGACCGGCCGCTTGACCGGAAGTACATAGCCGGCCTGGCTGTCCGGGAAGATGGACGTCAGCCACGTGCTACTCCCGATCGTGACCCGCACCCGGACCGAACCGAAACCGCGGCGCAGCCCGGCGGTCAGGTCACGGATCTCCTCGGACTGGCTGGCCGGGAGGCTCACAAAGATCCAGGTATCGGTGCGCCGGGCGTCCCACGGCCACAGTTCAGCGTCGAAGACCACCTTCACCGGCCCCAGCTTGCCACGCCTGGCTCGCGTCGCCTTGAGCGTGGCGGATGAGCGCGGGGTTGCGGAGTTCGATCTGGCCGCGGCCGTTCAGGTAGACGCCGAAGGTGATGCTGATGGCATCGGCCGGGACCAGGGCGGTGACCTCGTGGCGGGTCCAGTCGCGGGATCCGGTGACAGAGGCGAAGTGGTTCTCGGGATCGTGCCAGGGATCCGGTGGCGTCGGTCGCCGTCCTTGGCAGGGGATGCGGAGTACCAGTCCGGCGCGGTCGGCGACGTCGGTGCTGCGCAGCTCGCCGCGGAAGGTGACGGTGTGGCCGCGGTAGTCGTCGGACTCGATCTCCTGGCCGAGGCAGGCGAATCCGGCGGGCTCGGGCGCGGCCGCGGTCAAGATCACTCGCCCGTCCTCGGTGGTGCAGGAATAGTCCGGGTCGCGGGACCCGGTCTGGCGCAGGAAGGTGCCGTCAAGCTGCCATCGGCGCAGGCCGTCGGTGAACGCCATGTTGTGCGGCTCGAACCGTGTGTGCTCGTGCGGCCCGGGAGGTACCTGCTGGCGGCTGCGGAACGGGCCGCGCGGGTCGGGATCGATGACCGGTTCGGCGAGCCGGTCCATTACCGAGTCGTCGACGGCCAGCGGCGCGCCGGTGATGACCGCGAGGGCCAGGCCCTCGGCCAGGCGGGTGGTGACCTGGCGGGTCCCGCCGGGAGCGGCGACGTCAACCCGCGCGGCGGTCACCGCCGGGCCCAGATCGGTGACGGTCACGGCGGTAACGGTGATCCCGGCCGCGTGCAGCAGCCGGCCGGTCATCTGCCCGGCGTCGTCTTCGGGGTATTCCTGGTCGCGGTCGCCGGGACGGGCGAGCAGGCGCCAGAACCGGCCGTCACGGGCGGGCAGCCGGATCGGCAGCGCCCGGTGCCCGCCATCCTCGGTGTCCGCGAGCACTACCATGCCGGCTGGTGTGCGTCCTGGCCAAGGGTCGACGTATGCGATGCGGACGGCAGTCATAGGGGTTCTCCGGGAGACGGCGGGGATGAGGTCGGGGCGGTGCGCGGTGAGGTACTCGCGCAGCCGGCGGCGGGCCTTATGCAGGCTGGCCTTGGCGGCGCCGGGAGTGCCGGCGATCTGCCCGGCGGGCTGGTCGGCGTAGTAGAACAAGGTGACGGCGTGGCGCTGCCCGGGGGGCAGGCCGGCGACCGCGCGGCCCAGCGCGTCGGCGCGGTCCAGGTCCTCGGCCGACGGCAGGCTGCCGGCCGATGCCGGGTGCAGGTTCTCGGGCCAGTCGCCGAGCAGGGTGAGCGGCGCCCGGCGCCGCTGGGCGCGGCAGACGTTGGCCACGATGCCGCCCAGCCAGCCGGCGAACCGGGCGGGGTCGCGGAGTCGGTCCAGGCCGAGGAACGCCTGCAAGAACGCCTCCTGCACGGCGTCGTCGGCGTCGTCCGGCTGCGGGCACAGCCGGGCCGCGCGGGCGCGCGCCATCGGCAGGTGCCGTTCGGCCAGCAGCCGGAACGCCGCCGGATCGCCGTCGCGGGCCAGCCGGACCAGGTCGCCGTCCGGGATGTCCATGTTCTGTCTACTCCCGGGTTTCCGGCCGCGCCGGGGACAGCTCCGCGTTGCGCAGCTCGATGCGGCCGCGGCCGGCCAGCCAGATGCCGAACCGGATGACGTCGGCCCGTTCGGGGACGGGCGTCGTGACCTCGTGCCAGGTCCAGTCGGTGCCGCCGGGAGCGGGCAGGCTGCTGTCGTCGCGGTCGCGCACGCGTTCGCCGGGAGGTTCGATGGCCCGGCCCGTGGCCAGATGCAGCCCGGCCTGGCCAGCCACGCCGACGGCGCGAAGCTGCCCGCGGAAGGTGACCGTACCGTCCCGGTAGTCGTCGGCGTAGATCTCCTGGAACAGGACGGCGAACCCAGCGGGCTCCGGGACCGCGGCGGCCAGCACCGCGGTCCCGTCCGCGGCGGCACGGGAATAGTCCTGCCAGTGCGACTGGCCGGCATCAAGGAAGCTGCCAGCCAGTTCCCACCGGTCCAGGCCGTCGGTGAACGCCATGTTCCGCGGCCCGAACCGCTTCGGCCCCGTGTCGCCCGGCTGGACGGCCGAGGGGAACAGGAACGGCGCGTGCACGTCCTGGCCGTGGACCGGGACCGCGAGCCGGTCCATCACCGCATCGGCCACCCGGACCGGCGCCCCGGCCGCGACCGCCAGTTTCAGGCCGTACCCGGCGCTCACCGTGGCATGCCGGATCCCGGCGGCCGTGGCCAGCTCGACCCGCGCCGCGGCCGTGTCCGGGCGCAGCTCCGGCACATCCTCGGCGGCCGGCTCGATGTCCACGGCGGTCACCCGCACCCCGGCCGTGTGCAGCAGCCGGGCCGCTGTCTCCTCCGCGACACCGGCCATCACGGCGTCCCCGGCCGGACGGTCCAGCAGCCACCACAGCAACTTGAAATCCAGACCCGGCAGCCACAGCGGCACCGCCCGGTGACCGCCATCCTCGGTAGACACCGTGTCGGCGAGCACGATGAGGTGCCGGCCGTTCACGGCACCGCCGGCCGGCGGCCCTCCAGTCCGGGGATCAGCAAGCACGATACGGACAATCGTCACGGCCGTCCTCCAGGTGCAGCGAGATAGCGAATCGGCCCACACTCATAAGTGTCCGGCGGGCCCGCCGCGGGTTACCCGAAGCCGGCGAGATCGACGGGCATGACGTGCCGGATGTGGTGCGGTGTGCGGATCGCCGCTGGTCCTACGCTAGAGCGCATGACGCTGCCATCCGGTATCCCCATCGACGAGCTGGATCCCGGCATCCGCCCGCAAGACGACCTGTTCCGGCACGTCAACGGCCGATGGCTGGCCCGGACCGAGATCCCCGCCGACCGGGCGCGCGATAGCACGTTCCGGATTCTGGCCGACGAGGCTGAGAACGCGGTGCATGAGATCGTGACCGAGGCCGGGTCGGCACCGGAAGGAAGCGAGGCGCGGAAGTTCGGCGACGTGTACGCCAGTTTCATGGACGCCGACCGAGCAGAGCTGCTCGGCTCGCAACCGATCAGCCAGGCGCTCACGGCGGCCCGAGCCGTCAGCTCCATTGCGGAGCTGCTGGAGACGCTCGGGCGGCTACAGCCACTGGGAATCGGGGGCTTCTACCGGCTCATTGTTGATACCGACCCCGGCAACCCAGAGCGTTACCTGGTGCTTTTCGAGCAGGCGGGTATCTCGTTGCCGGACGAGAGCTACTACCGCGAGGAGCGGTTCACTGGCGTGCGCGACGCGTTCGCTGGTCATGTGCGGCGAATGTTCGAGCTGGCCGGGTTGCCGGACGCCGATGGAGCAGCCAGGCGAGTGTTCGCGCTGGAGACGGCGGTGGCTGGGCATCATTGGGACAAGGTCGCGTGCCGCGACCGCGAGAAGACTTACAACCTGTTCACCTGGAGCGGGGTACTGGCTGAGGGGCCGGACCTGCGGAGGTGGCTGGCGGCCCTGGACCCGCCCGCTGGCGCCTTCGACGAGATCGTGCTCCGCCAGCCGAGCTTCAGCGCCGGGCTGGCCTCGTTGCTCACCGACGAGCATGTTCCGGCATGGCGGGACTGGCTGTGCTGGCGGGTGATCCACAGCGCTGCCGGGTACCTGTCCGAGGCGTTCGTCCAGGAAGATTTCGACTTTTACGGCCGCCTGCTGAGCGGCACCCCTCGGCTGCGTGAGCGCTGGAAGCGGGGTGTCTCGCTGATCGAGTGGGCGATGGGAGAAGCTGTCGGCCGGGCCTATGTCGCCCGGCACTTCCCTCCTGGGGCTCGGGAGCGGATGGACGTCTTGGTCGCCAACCTCCTCGAGGCCTACCGCCAGAGCATCAGCAAACTTGACTGGATGGGGGCAGACACCCGCCGACGGGCCTTGGACAAGCTCGGGAAGTTCACGCCGAAGATCGGGTACCCGGATAGATGGCGGGACTACTCCAGCCTCAGGACCGACCCGGCGGATCTCACGGCCAACGTGCGGGCGGCTCATGCCTTCGAGTTCCGCCGCCAGTTGAACAAGATCGGCAAACCGGTCGACCGCGACGAGTGGCACATGACACCGCAGACGGTCAACGCCTACTACAACTCGGGCATGAACGAGATCGTGTTCCCGGCTGCGATCTTGCAGGATCCGTTCTTCAATCCCGGCCGTGACGATGCGGCCAACTACGGGGCGATCGGCGCCATCATCGGCCACGAGATCGGCCACGGCTTCGACGACCAAGGCTCCAAGTACGACGGTGACGGCAGGCTCACCGACTGGTGGAGCGCAACGGACCGGCAAGCGTTTGAGACCCGGACCCGGTCGCTGATCGAGCAATACAACGGCCTGGCGCCAAGGCAGGTTCCTGACCAGCGTGTGAACGGGGCGCTGACCATCGGGGAGAACATCGGGGACCTCGGAGGCCTGGGCATCGCATGGCAGGCTTACCAGGTGTCGCTGCACGGCGAGCAGGCACCGGTCATCGACGGTTTGACGGGCGGCCAGCGCTTCTTCCTGTCCTGGGCTCGTACCTGGAAGGTAAAGACCCGGGACGAGGAAGCCATCCGGCTGCTCGCCGTCGACCCGCATTCCCCCGGCGAGTTCCGTTGCAACCAGATCGTGCGGAACCTCGACGAGTTCTACGGCACGTTTGATGTCGGCGTCACCGACGAGCTGTGGCTCGAACCCGCAACCCGGGTCCGCATCTGGTAGCCGGAGCCGCGGCCGCGCTGAGCAAAATAAGCAGTCATTGCTCAGCCGCTGGCTGGCCGGTCAGGAGGATCGTTACGGCAGGAACCCCTGACGAGGAGAAACTGTCATGACCATGACCGCCTGTCCCGGCACGCCGACCCCGGCCGAAGCGGGAGAAACCACCCTCTATGACGCGATCGGCGGGCGAGCCTCGCTGGTCGCCGCCGTCGATGTCTTCTACCGGCGGGTGCTGGCCGACCCCGAGCTCAGCCCGTTCTTCCCGGGCGGCGTCGGTGACCGGCACCGGGCGTATCTCATCACGTTCCTGGGTGAGGCGCTGGGCGGTCCCAGCCGCTACCGGGGACGCGACATGGCCACGGCTCACCATGGATTGCGCATCAGTGATGCCCACTTCGACCGGGTCGCCGGCCACCTCGACGCCACCCTGGACGAGCTCGGCGTACCGCGCCCCCTGACCGATCGCATCGTGGGGATCGCGGCCACGCTCCGGCCCGCCGTCGTGACTTCCTGACGAGAAAAGCGCCCGGTCAGCGCTTGTTTATCCCGGCCGAACTGTCATGCTGACTGCTGTGGTCGCTACGCTGCAGCGGTGGCCGATCGTGGGCCGCCGCGCGGAGCTCGAGGTGTTCGAAGAAGCCCTGTGCTCTGACCAGCACGCGGGCCTGGTGATCCACGGCCGGGCCGGGGTGGGGAAGACCCGTCTGGCCGACGAATGCCGGGCGTGGGCGGCAGCCAGCGATCACCCGACCGAACGGGTGGTCGGCAGCCGGACCACCGGACTGCTGCCCCTGGGCGCGGTGGCCGCGCTGCTGGCCTGGCCGCCTGCGGCGGCGGGGCTGGCCTGGCCGCCTGCGGCGGCGGGGCTGGCCTGGCCGCCTGCGGCGGCGGGGCTGGCCTGGCCGCCTGCGGCGGCGGGGCTGGCCTGGCCGCCTGCGGCGGCGGGGCTTCCTTGGCCGGCTGGCGGGCTCGGGCGGCCCGGCCCCGACGGGAACGTGAACACGGTGACGCTGTTCGAGCAGACCCGCCGGGCTCTGCACGAGCGTCACCAGGGGCGCCGGCTGGTGACCGTCGCCGATGACGTGGCCCTGCTGGACGCAGCGTCACTGGCCCTGCTGGGGTACCTGGCCGCGCAGGGCGCGATCTTCCTGATCGCCACGGTGCGCACCGGCGAGCCGGTCCCGGACCTGGTGACCGGCATGTGGCGAGATGGCCGCGTGGCGCGGGTCGACTTGGCGGACCTCAGCCGCACTCACCTGGATACGCTCTTGCATCTGGCCCTCGGCGGCCCGATCGAGGCCGGCGCCGGGCGACGGTTCTGGGAGGTCAGCCGGGGCAACCCGCTGTACGTCCACGAACTCGTCCTGGGCGCGCTCGAGTCCGGGGCGCTGGTCGAGCGCTCCGGAGTGTGGCACCTGGAGGACGAGCTGGCGAGCACGAGCCGGCTTCGCGATCTGGTCGAGCAGCGGATCGAGGGCCTGTCCGCCGAAGCCCGGTCGGTGGTCGAGCGACTGGCCCTGTGTCAGCCGCTGGACCTGGGATACCTCGAGACGGTCACCCCCTCCGGCGTGCTGGAGTCATTGGAACGGGCCGGCCTGGTCACCATCGGCGTCCCCGACGGAGAGGTACGCCTGGCCCATCCCCTCCAGGGCGAGGTGGTCCGCGCCGCCATGCCGAGGTTGCGGGCACGGGCGATCCTGCTGGCCGAGGCCGAACGACTGGAGGCAATGAACCCCGACCCCGGTCCGGCGTCACTCCGGATCGCGGTGTGGCGCCTGGACGCCGGAGGGCGGCCCGACCCGGCCATCTTGGTCCGCGGCGCCCACCTGGCTCGATACGCGCACGACTTCCGGCTGGTGCGACGTCTGATCGAGGCGGTACCAGGCGAGCAGCTTGACGCGGTCGGAGCCCTGCTCCTCGGCGAGGCCCTGTACGAGCTCGGCGACTTCGAGGCGGCCGAAGGGATCCTCGCCCGCGGGCAGCAGCTCGCCACCGACGAGCATGTCGCTCTCCGCCTGGCGGTCACCCGGGCCAAGAACGCCCAGTGGGGCCTGTGCCAGTCGGAGGCGGCGCTCGCCATCAATGCCGAAGGCCGCGCGGTGGTCACCGCACCCCAGCTGGCCGAGGAACTCGTCGCGGACGAGGCCTCCATCTTGACGTTCTCCGGACGCCCCGACCGGGCCCTGGCCGCGCTCGAGAGCCTCACCCGCGGCGACCAGCGGACCCAGGTCGTCCGGGCCATCGCCGCGGCTCCTGCCCTGGCCGCCGCCGGGCGGACCGCCGAGGCGCTGAGCGTCGCCAAGGCGGGCTACGCCGATCACGTCGCGCTCGGCGACGAGCTGGGCATCGCCCACCCCGCCATGCATATCGTCAATCAAGTGTTCGCCCTCACCGAGGCGGGCTCGCTCGCCGCGGCCGAGCAGCTGGCCCGGGCCGGCGCCGAGGTCGTCGCCTCCTACCGGGTGCCGATCGCCCAGATCTTCTTCGCCGCGAACCTGGGGCGGGTAGCCATCCTGCAAGGCCGGCTGGCGACCGCTCGCCGCTACTATGCCGAGGCGGCCGGATTGGCGGAGGCCAACCGGTTTGCCGGCCCACGGCGCATCGCCCTGTCGGGGGTGGCCCTGGCCCACGCGATGCTCGGCGATGCCGACGCCGCCGCCAGGGCGCTGGCCGAACGCGCCACCGGACCGGAGTTCGGCTTCCGCGGACCCGAGCAGCAGCTCGCCGACGCGTGGACCGCCGTCGCCGCGAGGCAACCGATGAAGGCGGCGGAATTGTTCCGGAGCGCTGCCGCACAGGCCGCGTCCACCGGGCACCGGATCACCGAGTCGTGGCTCTGGCACGATCTGATGCGGACCAGCGGGGAAGACGCGTCCGCCCGGCTGCGCGAGCTGGCCGACGTGTGCGACTCGCCACTCGTTTCCGCCCGGGCCCGGCACGCCGCGGCCGCTCGGGCACGCGACGCCCGCGAGCTGGCCGCCGCCGCCGACGACTTCGAGGCGCTGGGGGCGCTGCTGCTCGCGGCCGAGGCCGCGTCGGCCGCGGCCGAGGCCTTCGGCCGGGCCGGTGATCAGCGGACGGCGACGGCCACGCTGCGCCGCTCCAGCAGTCTTTCTCAAGCCTGCGAGGGCGCCGCCACTCCCGGACTCATCCGTGTCATCGGCGCGGCTCCTCTTTCGGGCCGCGAACGTGAGATCGTAATGCTCGCGGCCAACGGTATGTCCAGCAAGGACATCGCGGACCGGCTCTTTCTGTCGGTGCGGACCGTGAACAACCACCTGCAGCATGCATACGCCAAGCTCGGTGTCACGAGTCGTGCCGGCCTGGCTCGAGCCCTCGGGAGCGACTCATGACGCCGGAGCAGATCACCTTGGTCCAGTCGTCGTTCGAGCGCGCCCGCCCGGAGCTGCCCGCCCTGGCGACCCGGTTCTACCAGGAGTTGTTCGCGCGTGACCCGGACCTGCGCGTGTTGTTCACCACCGATATGGCCTTGCAGAAGGTCAGGTTCGCCGAGAAGCTCACCGAGATCGTCCGGGCCTTCCCGCGCCTTGACGAACTGCTCGCCCACACCCGGGCGCTCGGCGCCCGGCATGTCGGCTACGGAGTCCGGGTCGCGGACTACCAGACCGTCGGCGACGCCCTCGTCGCCGCGCTCGCCGCCATCCTCAGCGACAGCTTCGACACCCAGACCCGCGAGGCGTGGTACATCGCCTACAACCTGGTGGCCGAGACGATGCTCGACGGCGCGGCATCGGCTCGCCCGATCAGGACATGACCGCTGGGGCCTCGCCGTCCTCCGCTACCTGGAGTCCTGACCGGTC
>Ga0209168_10000549_pt1 | contig 35251 bp, 31 predicted proteins | sample Coa_R1_FD_187156 | JGI IMG/M metagenome (GOLD analysis project Ga0209168, IMG submission 187156) | Surface soil microbial communities from Centralia Pennsylvania, which are recovering from an underground coalmine fire - Coalmine... | ecosystem: Environmental > Terrestrial > Soil > Unclassified ...
CAGCACCCCGTGAATGGTCTCCTCATACGCCATCACCAGATCCTCGTACACCACCGTGTGCGGCACGATCCCCGCCTCATCGAAAAATCCCGCCCATGCCGCCTCCTGCTGCACGATCTGACGGAGTGCCGAATCGACCAGCTGGTAGTCGAACGCGAGCCCATCGCTGTGGCCCCGTCCGGAAGAGTGCCAGGAGTGGGATTGTTTCGCCTTGAAGAGGGAGACGGCTTGCCGGACCTTGTCACGACGCGTCATCCAGATGTAGCGCGGTTGGGGAAACGCCCTCGCCAGCCGCTCCGCAAGCGAGGCATTCCCTCCCTGCATCGCCACGAGGTTCCTTTCCAGCATCTGAAGCTGGATCCAGTGCAGCTTGAGTCCGAAGACGCCGTTCTCGGTGGTTCCATGCCGAAGCGCAACCGGCAGGTACTCGGCCAGCGGCTTCGTTCTCAGGTCATCCTTCCAGGGAGGTTGTTGGTGGTCGGTGTCACCCGGACCAACATTGAAGTACTCGGCTGGCCGCCCCGCCACGCCCGTGCTTATCAAACCGTCGCACAGCAACGTGCTTCCGCTGCGTTGCGTGGAGCAGATGATGTATGACGAGCATGCGTCCATTCGGGTGCCTCCTCTTCCCCATCAAGTCTCCTGGAAGTCCCGAGACCTGAATCAGGGAGAGTATATCAATGGCGCTCGAACGGTCGCGACAAGGGGACTCTTCCTGCGACTGCTCAGTCGCGCCGAGGATAGACCATGTGGAATACTTATCTGATTCGCGAGGTCCGAGCTAGATAGGGGAATACACGAGATGACGCGGCCGTTACGCACTGTACTGCTTGGAGGAATGCTCGTTTTCATTGTGGGAGGCATGGTTCCGCTTTCCCGGGCGACTGCGGCACGACCCAGCGCCCGCCATGTCCTGGCGCCGGCGACCTACCAGCTCACGCTTGAGGCTTCTCTGCCACACCATCACGGCAAGGTGAGCGGGAGCATCACGGCCGCATACGGCGCGAGCGGGGCCGTGGTTCAGCTCAGCTGCCGGATCCCAACAAGCGGGCAACGCTGCAGCTATCAGGTACCGGCGCACGCGCGCGTGCGCCTGCGCGAGCACGCGAGCGCCACCGTCAGTTTTGATCGCTGGACGATCGCCGGCAATGGCTCTTCACGGACCAGGCGACATCCAACCACGTTTCTGACGATGAACGGGGACTACACGATTCAGGCGGTCTACAATCCCGCGCACGAGTATCGGCTGACCGTCGCCCAGGCGGTTGTCTTCCCGAAGACATCGTCGAACGGCAGCTCGTCTCGCCAGGCGCCGGTACGCGAAGCCGGAGGCGTGATTACCGTAACTTACAACACCGGCAGCCGCACCATCACTCACAGCTGCCGCAACACGCGCTGCCTCTACCAGATTGCGATAGGAACCGGGGTGCAGCTCTCCGGCACTGCGTCGAGAGGCTTCAGCTGGAAAGGGTGGACCATCAAGGGAGCCGGCGTGCCGGTGCATACCACGGGAGCAACCAGCGCCCGAGTGGTTGTGAGCCGTGACTACCTCGCCACGGCACTGTACCGGCATCCCTGATCGAGGAGCACGCCGGGACTTACGTCCCTTAACAGACCCTTACATTGCTGATGGCATGAATTGACACTGCCCCGGCACTTTGATAACGTGTAGCCATATTGCGGGAGTGGTCCCGTCTATCGGCGGGTGCATCGAAAGGAAAGGTAACCTGGATTGGCGCGTCCCATCCGTTAGGGTGGGGCCGTGTCGCCAGGAAAGGGGAGTAGCGGGAAGGGGATGGCTTGCGACGTGGCCCTGCCCACCGGGCCGCAAGCTCGATCGGACGCGTACGGGTGGACGAGCACATGGTTGAAGGAGATGACTTGATGAAGAAGAGGTTGATTACGCTGTTGGTCCTCTGCGCGCTGCTGCCGTTCGGCGTGTGGGGCGGAGTATCGCATGCCAAGGGAACCGGTGGAAGCCACACCGGCGGCAAGCATGCGCAGAAGCAGCCCAAGCAGACCCAGCCGAAACCATCGAAGGGTTCCGGATCCAAGACGTCCAAGTCGAAGGCCAAGGCGCCGTTTGTGAGCCTGCGTGGAACGCTCGACAAGTTGGGCAACGTCGTCTACGGCTCCGGCGGCTATACGGTAACGCATCCGGATACTGGGAAGTACCTGATCACCTTCCCGGCAGGCACGTTCCTCAAGGGCAAGACCCTCTGTAACTTCGTCCCGGTTGGTCAGGTCGTCAACTTCGTCGGATTCATCAATGCCGCCAGCTACACAGCAAACAACGATGGTAGCGGCCTTGTCGAGTTTGATGTGACCGACCCCAGCGGGAACCCGCAGGACGCGATTGTCAGCTTCATCGCGGAGTCGGCGAACTGCTAGTGCACCACAGCGCGTAACCAGCTCGCACAGAATCAAGGGACCGGGCGTATGCCCGGTCCCTTGATTCTGTGGCGCATCACGGTGGCGGAGAAGCTAGCACTCAGGGCATGTGTGCTCATAGCGCAATCTAATCCGTCTGCAATATGCAATACGACATGAAATGGGGTTGACAACTCCCTTTCCTTCCTCTAGGCTGAGCATTACGGCACGGGGCGGATCTCGTTTTGGATCCGTAGTCGACTGAGCGGCGGTCGTTCCGGTTCCGGGGAGATCTGAGGACGGGGAGGATACTACGGGGATGATGGCGTATGTACGTACGCGAATCAACCTATTGGGGACCTGGATCGACGACGTCGACCTGGAAGAAGCCGGACGCCGGATTGAGGCGTTCATCCTCGAAGGCACTCCCCGACAGGTAGTGCCGGCCAATCTCGATTTCCTCCGGCTTTGCCATCACGATAAGGGCTTCCGCAAGCTGATCAACCAGGCGAGCCTGGTCGTTCCCGATGGGATGCCTCTTCTCTGGGCCTCGCGGGTCCTCGGCCACTCGCTGCGCCAGCGCATTGCCGGCGTCGACCTCATGCTGGAGTGTGCTCGTCTTGCCGCGGAACGCTCATACCGCATCTACCTCCTCGGCGCCGAGCCAGGAGTTGCCGACCGCACGGCGTCGATCCTGCGGGAGGCATTCCCCGGTCTCTCGATTGTCGGTACCGCTGCCCCGAGCCGGCTGCCACTATCTGCGACCGATGAAAAGATGACGCTGGCCCTGATCAAGTCATACCGGCCGGACATTCTCTTCGTCGCATTCGGCGCACCGCTTCAGGAGCAGTGGATCCAGAACCATATCCAGGACCTGGATGTCCCGGTCTGCTGCGGCGTCGGTGGCGCCTTCGACATGATCTCCGGACGTGTGAGCCGAGCCCCGGGCTGGATGCAGCAGCGCGGCATGGAGTGGTTTTACCGCTTTCTCCTCGAGCCCAGGCGGCTCTGGAAGCGGTACTTCGTCCACGACCTTCCTGTCTTCCTCCGCCTTCTTGCCCGCAGCGCGCTGAGCGATACCTCGCGACATCTCTCGACGAGCGTCGTGTGCGGGCCCGAGAGCCGTGTGCCGCACGATCTCGAGGAACGGCTGGTGTCCTCCTCGCTCGAGGCAGAGGCATCGCTAATCGAGCTCCACGGCTAATCGCAGCCCGCGGCCAGATTCACTACACACCCCCAATCTCCACGCCTCTCTGGCGAAGCGCAGCCCGTATGCTGCCCATGCGCTCGTGCTCGAGGACAGCCGGCAGGTCAACCGGTGGAAAGAAGCGGGCGTCGATGATTTCGTGGTCGGCGACGCGTAGCTCTCCCCCGGCCCTCTGCGCGAGGAAGCACACGTCCAGGTGCAGCCGTCGCCCGATCATTGCCGCCACGAGCGACTGGACCGTTACCTCAAGGCCGGTTTCCTCCCGAATCTCCCGTGCGATGGCGGCTTCGAGGCGCTCGCCCCTACCAACGTAGCCGCCGGGCAGCTCCCAGGCATCGCTCTCCCGAAAGCGGTGCCGCAGCAGCAAGACACGTCCGCCGTCGTCCAGCACTACGGCCGAGACGCCGACCGTGAAGGTTGCATGGGTCAGCCACATGAGGCGACGCTGGACGCGAACCGGCACCCTGCGCCACAGAGATGCCGCGGTGTGCACGATGTCCATCGAGATCGCTCCGCCTTCCGCCATAGCCGGACGTGCTCCATTATGGCGATGCGGCGAGCGCCGGAACGGTGCCGATCGAGTCGCTCGGGCATCTATGCAACGGCCAAATCCTCTGGTATAGTGGGACTCGTGTAACGCGCCCGAATCGGGCCGGCTACAGAGGGAAGGTAGAGAGGACTGGCGACGGTGGGGAGGAAAGGCGTATGAGAGCGTTGGACGCACCTCATGCCCGCGAGCAGGTGCCGGCGAGGCGCTGGTCTCGCTCCCGTGTGCTTCCGACCGTGCTTCTGGTGCAGGATGCGGTGCTCGTGTACGCGGCGCTCGCCTTCGCCTACTGGACCCGTTACGGCCTCCGGATCGGTCCTCAGGTACATGATTCAACCGCCTTTTCGGGATACCAGCAAGTAGGCCTGCTCCTGCTCGCCCTGACCCTTGGCACCCTCCACATCAAGGGGGCCTACCGGGAGCGGCTCAGCACCGATGTCATCGACGAGGCGGTCATCATCTTCAGCTCGGCGACCATCGCCGTCGCCGCGGTGGTGGTTGTCATGTCGATGCTCCACCAGTACGAGTACTCGCGTGGCGTCATCGTTTACATGTGGCTATCGCTGATCGTGTTCCTGGTCCTGGGCCGCACTGTAAACCGGAGCATTCGCGGCTGGTCCCACCGTCACGGCTGGGGCTCCCGCAGGCTCCTCGTCGTCGGGGCATCCGACGCCGGCAAGATCATCATGCAGAGCGTGGTGAGCCGGCCCGATCTTGGCTACGAGGTCGTCGGGTTCGTCGATCATCGTCCGCTGTCTCCCATGGCCGATTTTGGGCGCTTCCGTGCCATCGGCCAGATATCCGATATCCCGGAGATCGTCGAAACGTACCGGGTGGACGATATCATCGTCGCCCTGCCGGCGTCCGCTCACAACGACGTGTGGTCTATCGTCAAGCTCTGTGAGCAGTCGGGGGTCGCCCTCAAGCTGGTTCCCGATCTGCTGGAGACCAGCCTCAGCCGGGTGCAGGTCGACGACATCGCCGGCATCCCGCTTTTCGACGTGCGCGAGATGCCGCTCCGCCGGGCTGCCTGGCTCGGGAAGCGCGCCCTCGACATCGTGCTCGGGTCGCTCATCTGTCTGCTGTCACTTCCGCTCGTGGCTATTCTCGGCCTGCTGGTCAAGCTCGAATCGGAGGGCCCGGCGTTTATCATCCAGGAGCGCGTCGGGCAGAACGGCCGAACATTCCGGTGCCATAAGCTGCGCACCATGCGAGTGGACGCCGATCAGATTCTGGAAACCCTGCTCGATCAGAATCAGCACGCTGGTCCGATCTTCAAGATGCGTGATGATCCCCGCTGCACGCGCGTGGGCCGGCACATCCGGCGATTCAGCCTCGACGAGCTCCCGCAGATATGGAACGTCGTCCGCGGAGATATGAGCCTGGTTGGCCCGCGTCCGCCGTTGCCGCGTGAAGTCCAGTTCTACGACAGCTGGCAGATGCGCCGCCTCGAAACGAAGCCGGGAATGACCGGTATCTGGCAGGTCAGCGGACGCAGCGACCTCTCCTTCGACGAGATGGTCATGATGGACGTCATGTACGTTGACAACTGGTCGCTCTCACTGGACCTCAAGGTACTGCTGCGAACGGTTGTCGCCGTGGTCGCCGCGCGCGGCGCCTACTGACAGACGGCCGGGAGCGCCGTTCATTACTCTGCTGACCGGCTGGTACGCACCCAGCGTGCATCGCCAAGGTTCACGGCGGCGAGCAGATAAATCCAGACCTTCCAGACAATGTAGACCGGCGCGCCGAGCAGCGCGACGTACACGCGGGGACGCGCGCGGACGAGCCATAGTCCGGTGAGCACGTAGCCGAGCTGGCCGATCATCACCCCGCTGGCCAGAGCGCGCACTCCTCCTCGCCCCACGAACCGGCTGAAGATGAACCAGGCTGTCGTCGCCGCCGTGAGAACGGAGAGAGGGGGTACCAGCTGCTCGGTCAGGGCATCGAGAATGGCGGGGTTGCGGCGGCGCAGCGCCGTTGCCAGCATTGCAGGACCATGGCGGCGCAGCAGTTGGAGACGGCCACGCTCCCACCGGACATTCTGGCTGCGCGCCTGGCGCAGGGAGACCGGCATCTCCCCGAGCACCGTCGCTTCCGGCGCGTAGGTGACGCAGATCCCGCCTTGTACCAGGGTGAGATGAAACTCGGCGTCCTCCGCAAGTGCAAATGAGTCCCAGCCGAACCGCTCGATTGTCGCCGCCGAGAAGCACATTCCATTCCCGCGCAAACCGGCCGACAATCCGATGGCGTCACGTCCACGCGGACGGAGGTCGTTGAACAGCGCCAGCGCCGCCTGGCGCAGCGCCGAGGCCCAGGAGCCACCAGGATTCAGCACCCCGTAGTAGCACTGTATCGCCGCGTCACCGCGCGTGATGTGACGGTCCATCACCTCGAGGAAATTGATCGAAACCACGGAATCGGCGTCCACGAAGGCATAGGCGTCGTATGCCGGAGGCGCCTCCAGCGCCCCAGCCCGCTCCCGAATCCGGTCAAGGAGCCAGGTGAGCGCGTGCCCCTTTCCCAGGTTGTGCTCGTCCCGCCGCTCGAAGACGGTCGGCTGCAGACCATTCCTGACCTGACCGGCAACGCGTGCCGTCCCATCCGTGCAGTTGTCGGCCACGACGTAGACGTCGTAGCAGTCGGCAGGGTAACCGAGATTCGCCAGGCTCTCGAGCAGTCGTGGTAACAGCTGCTCTTCGTTGTGCGCGGGGACCAGCACGGCAAATCGGGTCCGCCGCTCGGCGGGCGGCAGTGACCGGCGCCAGAGCAGCGCGCCAACGCTGAGACAGTCCAGGTATGCCACCATCAATGCCATCGGGAGCTGGAGGAGGAACAGGAACGGCTGCACCGCTATCTCCCGGTGGAGAGACGGGTGGGAGGCTCGCTATCGGACCTGCTGCTCCCGACGGCGGGCGCCGCCGGCTGGCTCTCACCCCGAATCAACGCGGAGAGACGCTGCGTGAAGTGATCCAGGCTCATCGTCTCTTCGATGACCTTACGCCCGTTCATCCCCAGCTCCCGGGCATAGTCGGGATGCTCGAGAAGGAAGACGATCGCCCGCCGTAGCTCGACCACATCGCCGGGGGTGACGTAAAAGCCTGTCTGACCCTCGGCAATCTCAGCACTCGCGCCGAGCTTCCGAACCCAGTCGGGCTGAGTGAGTCGGTCGGGATCGCTGCGACTGGCGTGACGCCGGTCGCGGACCACATCGGCTTGCCCGCGCGTGCGGGTGACGATGAGTGCCTTTCCCATCGCCATGGCTTCGAGAATGACGGTAATACCTGCCTGGTTGTCGACGTCGAAGAGCGGCACGACTACCAGGAGCGATCGGGCGTACAGATCTCTCAGGGGAACGTAATCGAAGGAATCGACGTGAACCCGGGGTGGCAGCAGGCGCGGGTGCCGCGCATCGGCGCCGATCGATCGGTGGCGCGACCAGTAGCTGGCGGCGCCGATCACCACGTCGACATCCAAACCATCGACCGCCTTCAGCAAGGTCTCATAGTCCCGAAACTCCAGCCCAACGCTGCAGATCTGATTACAGGGGGAGGCGTCCGCAGGCGCCCAGAAGGTATCGTCTGTCTGGTAAGGGACCATGACGACCTGCTGGCGGGTGAAGCCGAATCGATCGAGCGCCACTTCCTGCTGCCCGGTGGAGTGGACCACGAGGTGGTCGATCGCGCGGGCAGCCCGCGTGACACGCCCCATGATCTGTTTCTTGGTCGTCGACAGAATATGCGCGATGACGACGAGCCTGGGCCGTCTTCGGCGTGTCCCACTACGTGTCCGCCCTCGGGGCAGCTGCAGGAGCGCGCCAAGCAGGAACCCACTTGTCTCTCGATCGACGAAGATGACGTCGTAGCGAGGAGCCAGCAACCAGGCGTGGAGCGCCTGCGCGGCGGCCGCGCCGAGAATCCGCCGCGCGAGCCGGCTGACCGCACGACGCTCCAGCGCACCGAGGTCGAGAATATCGGCGCCCAGGTTGCGCTGCAGCTCCAGGTAATCCTTGCGCGGCGAGAGGCCCTGGGCAATCAGCGCCTCACTCTCCGGCTCGACCGCCGCGTTGACGACCAGCAGAACACGCGGTCCCACTGAGTCCGGCCGGTCCGGGGAAGGGTGCTCCTTCACCCCTTCTTCGCAGCCGCGAGCTGGATCGGGAATGTCTGGCGTAGACCATTCTTGAGCAGGACCGACAGCGTGAACGGCCCCTTCACCACGCGATGGCCACCGAGACGGAGCAGGACTTTATACGTGGTCTGCGACCTAGCGCGAATCATGTGGGTATCCAGCCTGTGTCCGTTCCCGTACAAATCGAATCCCGCCACTCCAACCTGAGACGTCAGCGTCCAGCTAAAGAGGATGCCCGTCTCTACGGTGCGTGCCGGCTTCAGCCCTTTGGCTTTGATGTGCCGCAACGCGTAGGTCGCACCCAGGTGCTTGAAGTGGAGGTGGATCGGCATGTTCAGAGCGAATTCAGACGTGGCCGCGGCGGCGCCGGATGTAGTGTCGGTAGCGGTAACCTGCTGCGTTGCCGGATTCAGCTGATGGGAGCCAAGCTTGATCGTCCAGCTACCGGTACGTGCCAGCGCTTGCCCGAGATAGGTTTTGCCCTCGCCAAACCCCCGCCCCGTGGTATCGCCTCCCGCCACATAGAGCTGAACGGTGCATCCCTTGCAGGCCGTGCCGCGTACTTGACCTGCACTCACGCTCCGGATGACGGGGCACGGTACTGAGCCGTGCGGGTTGCGAACCGTGATCGAGCAGTTCGGGACGTTGAACGGAATGACGTCGATCCCCAGCTCCTTGTTGCCGACGAAGGAGCCACGCTCGATGACGACGGGACTTTTGTCGATCAGAATCCCCTCGCGACCACTTCGGGTGATGAGATTGTCCGTGATCCGCGTCTTCTGAGCACCCTTCCCGATCGCGATGCCCACGCCGGCATTCCCCCGCGTGCTCGCGCCGGCCAATCCGGCGCCGATGTAATTCCCGCGGATCGCGTTGCCGCTTCCACCCTCCACCGAGAGACCGTCAGAGCTGCTCGCGGTGACCGCGTTACTCGCACCCGGAGTGTCACCGCCAATGATCGAATCGACGGCGCCGGCGAGCGTGATCCCGTGGACATTCCCGGCATCCACGCCGTTCGGCGTCATGCCGATGACATTCCCCCGCACCAAGGCGTCGTGCGCGCCGTTTATGGCGATCGCCGAACCGTGATGGAAATTGGTAATGGCGAGTCCCTCGATCGTGTCGCCGGTCGCGCGCTGGATCGTCAGCCCCGCCCCCGGCGCCGACGATCCGTCGATCTGAATGGTCGTCACCGCGTTACTTCCGGACGCGGTCGAGCTGTTGGTGTTGGCCGCGGAGCCGGCCTGGCTGGTGCCGTCGATTGTGATTCCACTGGCGGTCAGCGACGGCAGCGTCCGTTTCACTGCGATCGTGCAGGCCGTGACCGTCTGGCTGCCCCGATTCACTGCATGACAGCCCGCGTCGGTCGCCGGGATGGCAAAGGAGATCGTCGTCTTGATCTTGACCCCGTCGGCGTCGTAGAGCGCGCAGCGCAGCGTGTATGCCGGATTTCCCGGCCCTTTCGGGCAGGATGGCGCATCGCCGGTACTGGTGACTACCAGGTCAGCCGGCAGGGGCGTGGCCGTGGGCCGCGGGGTGCGCGTGGGCCGCGGCCCAACGGTGGGTCGCGGGGTACGCGTCGCTCGCGGCGTGCGCACTGGCGTGGCGGTCGCGGCCCCGGAGGCATCGACTCGCCCGACCAGCGACGGCGCGGCATGGACCGGAAGCACCCGCGCACCGTAGCTCCCGCCCAAGCCCACGAGCACAGCTAAACAGACGGCAATAAATCCCCAACCCCTCATCGTCGTGCCCTCCCACCGCATTCAAATGGCTAATAGTATCATCACCATGAGGCGCCAGGGCCTGCTCGGCAGGCATCGTGCCTCGGATTGCAGCGCATGGGGGGCGCTTTCGCGCCCACCCCACGGGGAGGAGTACTATCAGCCCTTGACCTCGGGGCGCAGGAGCCCGAGAATACGCACTAGAGGCCTATCCGGCCGGCCCGACCTGCATGGAGCGGAGGCGGCGGTCGGGTAGCCGATATAGGACGTGCGCTCGTATAGGACGTGCGTGCGGCGGCGACGTTGGCGATACCACGGGAAGGGGACCCGTGGCTCGGTGCATCGGCACGCGGGACGTGCTCGGGGAGGAACTCTCATAATCACGGTGCGAGAGCGGACGAGATGAAATGGAGCGTCACTGCCGTCGTTCCGACTAGAGTATCGGCATGAGGAAGGCACGGATCCTCAAGAACCTCCTGATCATGGGATCAGGACAGGTTGTCACCTTCCTGCTCAGCGGCATCTACGTTATCGTCATTGGCCGGTACTTGGGGCCGGGACGGCTCGGCGAGCTGGCCCTGGCCACGGCGCTGGTGTCGATCGTCCGGCTGGTCATCGGTCTGGGCATGAACACCCTCGTAACCATCCACGTGGCGCGAACGCCGGAGCGCGGTGGAGTGATCGTCAGCGCCGCCCTGATCATCAGAACCATTCTTTCCTTACCGGCGCCGATCATGATCCTGGCCTACGCCTACCTGGCCCATATCAATCGGGTCACGACCATCGCAGCCTGCATCCTGGTTATCAACATGCTCCTGTCATCACTCGGAGCCCTCCTATTGAGTATGTTCCAGGGTCGAGAACGGATGGCCTACGTCGCCGGCACCAACGTCCTGCAGAATGCCCTTCCGCTTCTCTATGCCGGTGGCATTATCTTCCTGCTGCACGGCGGCGTTCTCGCCTTTGCCGTTGCCCAAACCGCGATGTCCGGGCTGATACTGGCCCTGAATTTCCGCCGCGCCAAGGCGTTTATCCACTTCACGCTGCGGGTCACGCCGGCCATCTACCGCGAAGTGATTACGGGAGGCGTGCTCTACTGGGCCAACAGCGCCTTCCTCACAATCTATATCTACATCGACTCGGTGATTCTGGGCTCGGTTGCGGGAGCCCGTGCCGTCGGCTATTACACGCCGGGCATGCGACTGCTGTCGGTTGCACTGTTCGTCCCGACCATCCTGCAGACCGTGACATTGCCGTTGCTTTCGCAGCTGGGCGTCAACGCCGGGACCGACTACGCGCGTGTCGGCCGCAAGACCCTAACGCTTCTCATCACCTGCTCGGTACCGGTCATGATCGGTGTGGTGACGATGGCGGGACCGCTAATTCATCGCTTCTTCGGTCCTGCCTATGGACCGTCAGTTCCAACTCTCATGGTGCTGGCGCTGACTATCCCGTGGACCTACCTGGATTCGCAGTACGCGTCCCTCCTCATCGCCCAGAGCAAACAGCGCCTCTGGTCGATCGTCATGGTCACGAGCTGCATTGTCAACCCCATCCTGAACCTGATTCTGATCCCGGTCGCCATCCACCGCTGGCACAATGCCTCCCTCGGATCAGCTCTGGCCCTCCTCTGTACCGAAGTGCTCATGGCAATCTATGGCACCGCGGTGCTTCGCCGGGTGGTGCTCCATGGATCCATAGGCCGCGCTCTGATCGGGACGTTGGTGGCTGGAGCGGCACAGGCCGGCATCCTCTGGATATGGGGTCCCCAATGGCTGCTGATCGGCGAGGCGATCGGCGCGGGTGTCTACGCCGCAGTCGCGATCACCCTGGGGGCGCTGCCGGGGCGGGACGTGCTCATGCTCCTGGAGCTCGTCCTGCGGCGTCCCCTGAAGACTTTGAGGCAGGGCCGTGCCTGACGCCTCTGCTTCTCGCCACTGCTTGCTGCTGAGTACAGCCGCCAACTTCGGGGGAATGGAACGCGTCGTCTGCGGCCTGTCGCGCCAGTTAGTGGGCCGTGGCTGGCAGACGCAGACGCTCTTCCCGTTGCTCCCGGATCACGAACGCTTCGTGAGCTGGTGCACGACGCAGGGAGTACACGCCGGCGTGAACCCGGCCGTGCTGGATGCAGCGTACCCTCACCGAATTGAGGATATGTTCGCGCTGCGGCGCCTGGTCCGTGACGCGTGTCCCGATGTCGTCAACATCCACTACGGAAGCAACTTCATCTCGTTTAAAGACCTCCTCGCGCTTCGAACCGCCGGGGTTCCGGACGGTGTGCCGGGAATCGTCGCGAGCGTCCATATGTCCGTCGACTGGAGCATCCTCGGCTCCCGGAAACGACGCATGACGCGTTTGGCCTCCGAGCTCTGCGATGCAGTGGTAGCGGTCAGCGGAGCCGCCCGTGAGATTCTGCTCGAGGCGGGCGTACGGGAGAGTAAGCTTCACGTCATTCCACCCGGCGTCCCGATCCCGTCCCGTCAGCCGGATCGGCGGGAGGCACGCGCACTGCTCGGTCTCTCTCCGGACGCCTTCGTGGTCGCTTCCGTCGCCCGGCTGATCCCCCGCAAGGGTATCGGCGACCTCATCGACGCCCTGGGGCTTCTGTCTCCCAACTCCGGACACCCCGTCGAGCTCGTCATCGCCGGCGACGGACCGGAGCGGCAGGCCCTCCAGGAGCGGGCGCGGCGCCATCTTGGCAGTCGTGCCAGATTCGCCGGCTTCATGGACGACGTGGCACCGGTCTATGCTGCGGCAGATGTCTTTGTCCTGCCCTCGTATCTCGAAGGGCTACCGCTCGTCTACGTGGAAGCAGCCTACCAGGGTATACCCAGCATTGGCGCCGACACCGGAGATGTGGGCGAGATCGTCCGAGACCAGGAAACCGGTCTTCTCGTCCCGCCGGGAGATCCGCGTGGCCTCGCAGACGCGATTGAGACCTTGCGCCATAATCCCGCCCTCCGCCGCCAGCTTGGCGATGCGGCGCGAGCGCGAGCGCTCGCCGAGTCAACTGAAGCCGTGATGGCCCAGCGGTACGATGCACTCTATTCAGAGATTAGGTCGGCGCACGAGCGGTCAAGCGCGGCGGTCTGATCTGCCGGCAGCGACAATCTCCTATGGTGCTGCCGGTTCCCGGTCGCGGAGCAGCGCATCGTAGTACTGCATGTACAGACGGGCCGATCCGGCGAGTGAGAGCTCGCGCTCGACGTACTGCCGTGGGCGGTAGACGGGACCGTCGGAGGTTGTGACATTGGTCCAGAACCGATCAAAGACCGCCGGGAACTCGCCGATGTCACGGAAGCGCTCGCCACACTCCGCTGAAAAGTAGGGAACCGAGCTGGCGGGCACCGGATTGGGATCGAATCGGGGTCGGCGTGGATCGAGCCAGTATCCGTTGTCCCAGGCAAGGATGGGCACGTTGCACGCCATCGCTTCCTGATACGCCATGCCTTGCGTCTCATGCTCGCAGAGAAAGATCATCGCACGCGAGGCTCGCAGCAGCTCGCGAAAGCGGGGATACTGATACTCGCCGTAGCGGAGAACGCTGTACGAGCGCCCGCTGCTCTCGACAGTCCGCAGCAGGGGCATGATGAAGTCGCGCTCGTACGCCTCTCGGTTCCATCGAATCTTGTCGTAGACCAGGAGATCGATCGTCTTCTCGCAGCTAGTGGCGTCCGGCCACTCCCGCGTGTCGATCCCGGCGTACCACGGCACGCAACAGGCACCGTAGGAGCGCTGGAACATGTCCCGTACCCAGTCGCAGGTCACGATGTAGTAGCGATACCGCTTGTCGTTCATGAGATCCGGACGCTGCGCCGGATGATCGAACAGCCCGGGGCCAAGGATCGCCGGATTGGGCAGGTCCCACTGCCGCAGGATGCTGGGATAGCCGACCAGGCCAACCGGATAGTCCGGATACCTCCGCGCCAGGCCGAAGTTGTTCTCCTCGACCTGGTAGCCACTCTCCCGGAGGGCTTGCACCAGCCGCAGATACCAGACATGGAACCCGGAGATTGACTTGGTGCGGCGGAAGCGATTGTACACCGGCCGCAGATAGCGGCGGATGTAGCGGTCATTCGGGAAGAATTTGTCACGCTCGTAGTCGCGGTAGAAGAGGAGTACAGGGCGATCGGCAGGAGACGACATGGTGGCCGGACCTTCTAGGGCTTCTTTGGTGTGGTCACAGGAACGGGTTCGCGAGGGAAGCTCTAGCGTCCCGGATCTGGCGCACTGCCTGAAACCCGGCCCCACCTGGCAGGCGGCCAGTAGGCAAGCTCGACCGTGCCCACGATGAGCGCGTGCGGCAAGAAGCCCCAGGAACGCGAATCCACCGAGACGGCCTGGTTGTCGCCGAGGACGAAATAGTGCTGGGGCGGCACCGTGGCGGGCCCCCACGTCGATGCGCTCTTCGATGCCGGATGCCCGTGATCGAGAATCCTCCCGTCGACGTAAACCCGGCCCCTGCGCACCCTCACCACCTGACCGGCGACCCCCATCACCCGCTTGACCGCCAGGTTGTGATGATTGCGTGGATCGCGCACCACGACAATGCTCCCCACCTGGAGCGGCCTGCGCCGCAGGGCCAGGATGTTCACGAGCAGCCGCTCGCCCGGGTAGAGAGTCGGCTCCATGCTGCTCCCCCGAACCCGGACCGTGCGAACGACGTAGCGCCCGAGCATCGAGCTCAGCACAGCCAAGGCCACGCACAGCACCACGAGCCGGAGGAGCGGAAGAACGGACTCCCGCTGATCCGCGGCCGGCTCCCCGGCTTGCAGTTTCGCTGCTTCCCCCTTCACCACCCGAAAATGGGGGGAAACGTGGTCAACCGGTAGCCCTCCACCGGGAGCGGAAAGGAGATCGGCGACCAGCTCGTCGGTGCGCTCCCATGATTGCGTTTCGGGCATCCAGTCGCGAAGCTGCGTCTCGAGCCGGTTCGGTTCGAGGATCATCTCGCGCAGCAGCAGGAACGCGGCCGGGAGCAGCAGATAGGGTCGCAGCTCCCTGAGGTTCCAGTGGCCCGCACGGCGCCCATCCGCCATCTTTTCGAGCAGGACCGTAACCGCGAGACGCGGATTCCCGCGACGCAGCGCCGCCAGGAAGGCCGCGGCACGATGGTGGGCGATGGCCCCCGGCATGGGGTGGTGCAGGAGATCAATCGTTGCGGCAGCATCAATACAGTCCGCGGGAATCTGCGCGCCGGCAACCAGCGCCGCGAGCCCGAGAACAGCGCCGCAGGCGCGCCGGACGCCAAGCGCCGTCGCTCGCTCCGCGAACTCCGGCCAATCGACCGCAAACGCTTCCACGTGCTGGCGGATATCCACCAGGTGGCGAAGCCGCCAGCCATGGGTATATGCCATGTCGGCAAGGCAGTGGAGGCAGAGGTGGACCAGCGTATCCTCCGGCGAGAGCGTCCGAAGGCAGCCGTCGGTTGCCTCTACCTCGGTGCCCCGTGCGTAGAAGTCCTCAAAACGCAGTACGCGGAGGAGCGGTAAGAAGGTCAAGCGGTGGTGCAGCTCGACGCTGCACGGCGATCCGCTCCGGTGGAGGGGCACCTCATGATGAATCGCACCGGGATGCGACATCGGCTTGTATCCTGCCCGGGCGAGCGCCTGATGCGCCTGAGGAAGCTGGCTCTCCGGCACCCAGAGGTCAATGTCCAGAAACGGCCGCAGGGAGATGTCACCGTACCAGCTCCGCGCCAGCGCAGCTCCTTTGAGCACCAGAAACCGCACCTGCTCGTGGTTCAGCAGGCGCAGGAGCTCATCACGCTCGCAGATCCCCAGCACGCCGTTCAACGCGCTCTGACGGCGAATCCGGACAAACTCATCCAGCACCGCGCGCGGAACCTCGGAGTGTCCAGCCCACTCGCGATGGAGCAGGGGCGCCACTCCGTGAGCAACGGCCAGACGGACCAGCCGGTCCCAATCGAGTTCGGTCGACTCCGGAGTAGCGCCTTGAATACCCGCAATCAGCGCCCGGACTTCCGGATTGAGAAACCGGAGCTCCGACGGATCAACTCGTTCCACGGCCGCCTCGCGGCGCACCCGCGCGGCGCGCAGCAATTCCCCTCAGCACCCGACCACGCCCTTCATGGAACATCTTCCATTACGCGATTCATTCGCTACAAGACCCGGACGGCAACACTCAGATCCAGCCTGCACCATAGCAAATCCGCTGCCAAAAAAACAGACGAGGTGCGCAGCACGCACCTCGTCTGAATGAGCGTCTGGAATGGGGGTTAGAAAGATCCGGCAGCGGCCGGCGTGGGGGCGAGAATGCTTTCCACGACCGGCAGGAGCACACCGGCTCCAACTGCCAGGGCCAGCATCTTCCCGGCGCCCTTGCCGGTGCTCTCCAGCAGATTGGCGTTCCCCAACCGCTCCAGGGCCATCCACACTGCCTCTTCGCTTCCGCCGGTCAGTGTAGCCAGCTCCTCAGTGCTCTTGGTGCCGTCGCAGTGCAGCCACACCGCGGCTGCCGTCTCGTTGAGGCAGTGCGCCTGGTGGCTGACCTGGTCGTAGATCACCAGATCGGATCCCACCTCCTGCACTAGCAGGTTTGCTCGTCTTGCTTTGGGTGTCATATCCCCTCTCCTTGAGTGCTCGCTCCCTCGGCAAAGCACCATCGTGTCTATGGGGTCGGGACGAGAGCAGCTGCTCCCGTTCCCGCACATCATTCTTAGCTGTTGCCGATCAGAATGCTGGTGCTGCTTCCGGCTTTGCCGATCGCCAGCGCTCGGATGGTGTTGTTGTTCCCCCTCATGGCGCGTGCCACGTTCAGCAGGCGCGACCCGTGACCGGCAACCGTGAAGACATGGCCGTTCACCTGAATACGGACGGAGGTGATGCCCTTACCGCCGAAGATGCGCACGCGATGCTCGGACGCGGCGATGTGATGGAACGTCTGCGCGTGATTGGCGCTCAGGGTCGCGAGCACAGGCTCAACCGTGTCCTGGCACCCGGGCTTCTCCACGGCCTGGATCTCGAAATGCACCGAGCCAGGATGCGTCTTGGTGAGGGTCACGATCACGTCGGGCGACGGTAGAGGAGTATTGCTCTCGGTCGCTCCGTTCGTCAGCTTGAGGACGTTGATCTGGTGGATCTGCTGCACGCCGTTCGTCTTGAACTCGATGTACAGCTGCGTGTGCTGGGCGTTTTCAGTGATGCTCGCGGTATAGAGGAAACAGGTATCGGGTCCGCCGCCGCCTCCCGTATCCGCTCGCACGATGCCGCTCGTCATGGTCACCCCGCCGATTCCCGCGAACACGGGAACCACCGCGAGTGCTCCCACTGCGATGATGCGCCTGAACTGTCTCATAACTTCCTCTCCTAAGGACATCTCACTCCCTCTCCCGGGGTGAGATCGGTCGTTGCCGGGCTTGACGTTGGTTTCTGAAGAAGCTGGAGTCTATCGGTCAATACGGATCTCGTCAAGCCCATCGATGCCCAGGTGGGCGGAACGTCGCTGTTCCGGCTGCCTAAACCGTCTCCCCGGCAGTTTTCCTCCCCATGTCGCTCGCTTGGATTGTTCTCGGTTCGTTGTTCTGGCGGACCCGCATGATCGGACTAGAAAGAGACTCGGTCCCGTTCTACTTCCTGATCCGATATCCAGTCCGCCGCCGCTCCCCCGTTGGTCGCTGTGAAAAGCATGCCCGCGCCAGGGGAGCAGCCTCCAACATGTATACGAGCAGCTTAAATCACGTGTCGCGCATTGTCAATACATTTGGACACGAACTTCCGAATCTTCCGAAATCTCACGTCCCTTGACCGATCATGATTCGCCAACTATAGTAGCGGTGCCGAGAGGTACTGTGCTACTGTTTGACGTTTGGGCGGTTACGGAAAGAGAGAGGATTGGATGACTGCATCTCGCCTTCGTCCGGCGCGCATGGGCGTAATGCTCGCCGTCGGAATGATCACCGTGGGACTTTCTGGCGTCTTCGGCGGAACCGCGCGGGCACAGACCGGTGGCTCCGCCCTCACCGTGGGAGGCGCCCACGTACGTGCGCCGGGGCGCATCGCGCACCATGCCGTCAGCGGGTTCAACCACCTGTACGTCGACACCGGCGACGGCACCCAGTGTGGCCCCCCGGGCGGCGCTCAGGACGCGATCGATGTCTTCGACAGCTCCGGCAATCTCGTCCAGACGTTCCCCACCAGGGCCAACACCTGCTACGCCTTCTTCGGCTCGAATACGCTGGCCTATGTCGCCACCAAGACGCAGGCCTGCCTCGTCCTGGCCGACCTGAATTACAACAACACCCAGGGCTACGGCTTCTGGTACAGCTACTCGATCAACATGGCGAACGGTCAGATTACCGGCCAGGTCAGTCAGGTGGCCGACAAGTACAAAGCGTTCCCCATGTACGGCACTCCGGAAGACGTCGTCGCGGTGCCCAGCGGGAAGGCCGTCGTCGGCGTGGACAACACCGGTAACGTCGAGCTCCTGACCGTCGGCCATAGCTGCAAGCTCGGTCATCCCTCCGTGGCAGCGGGCGCCGGCTCGTCGGTCTTCAATGTGACTCTCCAGCAGATCAGCGGGGGGAAGACTCCGAAGTACGATGCCTACGCCGCCGACTTTCAGAACAACGCCATTGATGTCTTCGGGCTCAAGCCGTTCGCGCTCCTGAAGTCGATTCCCGCCGGAGTAAGCAGCGGTGTCGACGGTATCGCCGGTCTCGGCAACACCATCGCGGTGGGCAGCGCTGCCGCGCAGGGTAACATCGCCTCCCAGGTCGCATCTGGGACCTCGAGCGGACCAAGCATTACCTGGGGCGGCACCGCCGGCGACACCGGAGCCGGCAACCAGAACACCCAGGATGTTGGGCTCGCCTCCGGCTGCCTCTTCGGTGGAGACGAGGAAGTCGGCGGGACGCCGACCGCCTACGTCTCCTGGTTCACGCTCGCCGGCAGCCCGCCGGCTCCTAGCTGGGTCGGCGATCAGGCGCTACCCAACGGCTCCTCGCTGGTCGGTCCTCTGGTGAATGCCGGCTCGACCGAGCTCGTGGACTCGCTCCTCGGCGGCGTCGTGTACCAGAGCAGCATTGGCGCCGGGTGCGCCCTCAACCTCACTCCGTTTGCCGTCCTTTCCGACGCCAACGGCGATTCAAACGGCGTCGCAGTGGATTAGTCGAACGCCGATCCGGTAGCGCCAGGATCGCATCTGCCCTCAGATCAATTCGAGCACCACCCGCTCGATCGACACGCTGCCGACGCTTTCAAACACCGGAGCAGAACTCGCGGACGCGAACTTCCAGGTTCGCGTCCGTTTCCTTTCCAAAGGGATAGAGCACTGACTCTGGAACAGGAGATAAGTTTACTTCTAAACTAGACCACCGGCGGAAAACCACCCGCCAGGAACCGGGAAGGATCGTATCATGAGCGCGCCCAGCCACCAGATTGTGAAGGACCCCACTGCCAAAGCCGAGTTCATCCGTCAGGACTACATCATCCGCGATCGGATCACGGCCGACGGGTCTTCGGGCTTCCGCGCCGAACCCGGTCGCTATCACCTCTACGTGTCGCTGGCCTGCCCCTGGGCGCATCGCGCCCTCATCATCCGGCATCTGCTCGGCCTGGAAGACGTGGTCTCGATGTCGGTTGTCGATCCGGTACGCGACGAGCGCGGCTGGGCGTTCCACGACGGGCCGGACTATTCCAGCGATCCCATCAACGGCTTTGCCTTTCTCTCCGAGGCCTATCTCGCCACCGATCCCTCATACTCGCTGGGCTACACCGTGCCCTGTCTCTGGGATCGCCAGACCCGGCGTCTCGTCAGTAACCGATTTGACGACATCACGATCGACTTCGAGACACAGTTCCCGTCCTATCAGAAGCCGGGTGCGCCCGATCTCTACCCCGAGCATCTCCGGCCGGAGATCGATGCCGTCAACGAGGTCATCTACCGTGACGTCAACAATGGTGTTTACCGGGCCGGGTTCGCTCCCACCCAGGAGGCGTACGACGAGGCATTCGACGCCCTTTTCATGCGCCTTGATTGGCTGGAGGCGCGCCTCTCAGGTCAGCGCTATCTGGTTGGCGGCCAGTTGACAGAGGCCGATATCCGCCTCTTTCCCACCCTGGTTCGCTTCGACGCCGTGTACCACGGCCACTTCAAATGCAATCTGCGCCGCCTGATCGAGTACCCCAATCTCTGGGCCTACACGCGGGATCTCTATCAGCAGCCGGGGTTCGGCGACACCACGAACTTCGATCACATCAAGCGCCACTACTATATGACGCATCCCGGCATCAACCCCACGCGCATTGTCCCGAGGGGACCGGCAACCGACTGGAATGCGCCGCACGGCCGCGACCGGCTCAGTCTGGCTCCGGCCGCCGCCACCACCCGCTCGGAATAGCATCTCCCTCCAGCTCGAGCACCACCCGCTCCATCGACAGGCTGCGTACCGCGCTGCTGGGCACGTAGAAGGGCCGGGTGAGCGGGCCGAGATTGATCCGCCCGGGACGAACTGCGAAGCAGATCACCGCGGGCGCATCGCCGCCCGGGTCGGCGGCGTAGTCGCGGCCGGCCGACTGGTTGATCGGGCCGCGGTTCCCGAGCCCAATCGTCGGCACCGGCCCCATCTCCTCGCCCAGGATTCTGCTCCCCTGCACCCTGGCATGGCCCGCCGTCTGGCCCTCTTCGTGCACCAGTCCGACGCTCCCCACCGCCGGCTCCTGCTCAACCTCACGGGCGCCCTCCGGCCGCTCTACGCGGCGCCGCCAGACCCGGACAACACTCCCGATATAGCGATCCTGGGCGGCGCTATACACGTCCATGCCCGGTCTGATGCTCAGGCCGGGCAGCACGCTCCCGGCTCGCGGCGACGTGCTCATGAGCCGCGAGCCTCGGTACCACCGGTCATTGCGAAGTAGTCGTCCGGACGCCGGGCCGACTCGCGTCCGGCAAAGATCATGAGCGTGCGCAGAGAAAAGCCCCCCAGCAGAGCGAGCAGGGCCGCCGCCCGGCGCCGCGACGGTGACACACTCCGGTGCTGCCGTACCGCCGGCAGCTGCAGCGCCAGGGGAATGACCATCCCGCCCAGGTATGTCACCGGCCAGAAGATCATCCCCAGCTTCCCGGAGCGGAGCGGCCGCCCGATGCTCCCCAGCCGAATCAGGACCGTCGTCATCGCAGCGAGCTCCGTGCCCAGACAGATACTCTCGGCACGGGCCAGACGCCGGGCCGTGTCCTCGCGCTCGCCCGAGAACCCAAGAAAGAGCGAGATCGCGGCCAGGCTGGTGGAATAGGCCGATCCGACGAACGTCGGCGAGAGAAAGGGGAAGGACCGCCACCAGAGCGGCACGTTGGTCGCCGCCAGCAGGATACCGGTGTACCCCGAGAGGAAAATCGAGAAGGGCACTCCGGCGATTCCGATCATCCGCCGAAACCCGCGAAGGGTCTCGGCGCCCGCGACATCGGCAACCAGCTGCAGTCCGGCGCTCAGCGTGGCAAAGCCGCCGGCGAAGAACAACGCCCACGAGCCGAGCGACATGGGTGATCGCAGCTTGACAATCCGGAGCATGTGCAGGAAGCGATCGGGACGGCCCAGGTCGAGAATCAGGAGCGGCGGGCAGGGCAGGAAGGCGCCCGCCGCGATGTAGCGTGCCGCCCGCTCGATGCCGCGGTCGCGCGCGAAGAGACTTGCCACGGTACCGATCGTGTAGGTGGCCCCGGCGATACCACCCAGGAAGAGGTAGACGATCACCAACCAGCGCCAGTGCGCCGGTTTGATCACCGGCTGCCCGTAGTACGTGCTCCGAACGTCGTCGGTGGCGGTGAGCCCCGCGCGGTGAGTGGTGCGCTGAGGCTTCTGAGCTCCGACGGCTTCTCTCAGTGACTCAATCGTTTGGTCGCTCTTCATGCCTTATCCTCATCGCCGCATGATTCCGTGATCACACCCCACACGCGTCACGATGCACCGCTCATGGCTCACCGCGGCTCGCCAGCGACCAGGCGGTCGCCGCCCCCAACGCCAGGGCCGTGACCGCCATCGACAGGATGCCCCGGAACGTACGCGACTGGGGAAGGATGGGATGAGCCGGAAGGTTGTATCGTGCCGGGTCGTCGAGCAGGATAAAGGAAGCGCCGAGCGCACCAATGGTCGCGCTACCGCCACAGTCCGACGTTCCGTAATGATAGGCGCTCAGGCCGCGGCCGCGTAGCTCCCGAACCCGCCGCTCGGCATGCGCCCGGAGCTCCTCCAGATCGCCGAACTGGATGGAATCGGTCGGACACGCCTTGGCGCAGGCCGGCTCCAGGCCGTCTTTGAGACGGTCGTAGCAGAGCGTGCACTTGTGCGCCTTGTGATCGCCACTCTGCGCCGTGGTGTTGAGCTCGACCACGCCATAGGGACAAGACGGCACGCAGTATCCGCACCCGTTGCAAATGTCCTGCTGAATGACAACCGTGTCGAATTCGGTGCGGATGATGGCGCCGGTGGGACACGCTTCGAGGCAGCCGGCATGAGCGCAATGCTTGCACACGTCGCTCATCATCATCCAGGCGGTCTGACCGCCTGCCCCTCCGGCGCCCGGCAACTCGGCGAAGGTGACATGCCGCCAGGTCGTGGCGCCCAGCGCATGCGTGTTGTCATAACTGGTACCTTCCCAGCGGAACCCGTCCGGGCCGCCCTCCGGATCGTCGTCCATGGGAAGCTGGTTCCACTGCTTGCACGCGACCTCGCACGCCTTGCAGCCGATGCAGAGCGAGGTGTCGGTGAGGAATCCCCTGGCGGTGGGGGTCGTCGCGCTCATCGGCGGCGCCTCCCCTTGCGAATGTTGCAGGTGAACGCTTTCGCCTCCTCGATCGAGACGTTCGGATCACCGACCAGCGAGACGAGATCGTTCGCGGCATCGCCTTTCACGATCCCGCTATACCCCCAGTGGTACGGCAGGCCGACCGTCTCCACCGAGCGCCCGCCGACCTGCAGCGGCTGCATTCGCTCGGTCACCAGTGCCCGAGCCTCAACCTCGGCGCGCGGGGTGCTGATCACGATCCAGTCGCCGTTGCGCACGCCCACGCTTTGCGCCAGGCTGGGACTGATCTCGGCGAAGAACACCGGCTGGAGCTCCGCCAGCCACGGCACCCATCGGCTCATTCCGCCGGCCGTGTGGTGCTCGGTCAGGCGGTAGGTCGTGACCGCGTACGGATACCTGGGATTCTGCAGCCCGGCCAGCAGATTCCCCCGCCGCGGCCAGTACTTGGCGGTGGGATTGGTCTCCTGATCGTAGAGCGCGTTGGCCACCGGCGACTCGAGCGGCTCATAGTGCGTGGGCAGCGGTCCATCCCGCAGCCCAGCCGGCGCGAAGAGCCATCCCTTGCCGTCAGCCATCATGATGAACGGATCGCAGCCGGACAGCGCATCCATCCCCTTGCCGTCCTGCTTCGCCGGTGTGTCCGGCGCCTTGGCAACCGGGAAGTCGGGGACGTCGTCGCCCACCCACTTGCCCTGCTGCTCGTCCCACCAGATCAGCTTCTTGCGCTCCGACCAGGGCTTGCCGTCCGGATCGGCCGAGGCCCGATTGTACAGAATGCGTCGATTGGCCGGCCACGCGAAGCCCCACCCCAGCGAGTACTTGTCGTCGCTCACCCGGCTTCGTGCCAGGTTCTTCCCCTCCTCTGGATAGACGCCGCTGTAGATCCAGCAGCCACAGGCGGTTGACCCATCGTCCTTGCAGGCGTCGAACCCGCGAAGCTGCTGCCGGTCGGCCACTGTGTAGCCGTTGATCTCCTTGAGAATGGCCTCGACCACCGGCTCGGCGCGTGCCTCGTCCGGATGCTGCTCCAGCGGATAATTCCAGTCCAGGGCAAGAACCTGCCGTGCTTGCGGCGTGTCCTCCCCCTCGTACATCTCGCGCAGCCGCCGCCCCAGGTGGTAGACGAACCACGGCTCGGTGGTAGCGTCGCCGGGCGGCGGGACGCAGCGGTCGTGCCACTGGATCAACCGCTGCGTGTTGGTGAAGGTGCCGTCCTTCTCCGCCACGATCGCCGCCGGCATCAGGAAGACCTCGGCCTTGATATCCTCCGTCCGGAGTTTGCCGCTCCTCACTTCCGGGGAGTCGCGCCAGAAGGTAGACGACTCGATCTCGAACAGGTCGCGCACCACCAGCCATTCCAGATTGGCCAGCGCCTCCCGCATGAATCCGGTATCCATGCCGCCGACTCCGGGATTCTGCCCCATGATGAACATGCCCTTCAGGAACCCTTCCTTGGCGGCGGTGAACATGGGAAAGGTCGAGTAGTCGGCGCTGATCTTGGGGATCAGGTTGTAGCAGTACTCGTTCTCGGCAGTCGCGTTCTCTCCGTAGTACGCCTTGAGAAGCGAGACCATGAACTTCGGCAGGTTGTTCCAGTACCCGGTGTTCGGCGTTTCGGTCTCCAGGTAGTCCCGCAGCGTCTCGTGCTTGTCAAAGGTATTGGGCATCGCCAGATAACCGGGCAGGATATCGTAGAGCGTCGGGATATCGGTCGATCCCTGAATGCTGGCATGCCCGCGCAGTGCCATGATGCCGCCACCCGGCCGGCCAATGTTGCCCATGAGAAGCTGCAGCAGCGCGCAGCAGCTGATGATCTGCGGCCCCTTGGTGTGCTGCGTCCAGCCCACCGCGTAGCAGAACGCGGTCGTCCGCTCGCGCCCGGAGTTCTCCGACAGGATACGCGCGACCCGCAAGAACTGCTCCTGGGGAACCCCGCACACGCGCTCCACCATCTCCGGCGTGTAGCGCCCGAAGTGCCGCTTCACGATCTGGAACCCGCAGTGCGGGTCCTGCAGCGTCGGATCGGCGGGGGGAGGCCATTCACCGCCCACGTTGCCGACGCGCTGCGTGTACGACATGCTGCTGAACTGTTGATGCATGCTCGGCGATGGCGCCTGCGGCTGTCCCTGGTACTGCCAGCTGTCATTGACGTACCGGTGCGCCTCCCGATCGAACCCCGAGAAGAAGCCCGCCAGCTCCTCGGTATCCTGGAATTCCTCCTTGACCAGTGTCGCGGCGTTGGTAAACGCCTGCACATATTCCTTGAAATACGTCTCGTGTTCGAGCACGTAGTGGATCAGGCCACCCAGGAAGACGATGTCCGAGCCGGGACGAATGCGAACGTATTCGTCGGCCAGCGCCGAGGTGCGCGAGAACCTCGGGTCGATGTGCAGGATTTTCGCCCCTTGCTCGCGCGCCTTCATCACGTAGCGGAAGCAGACGGGATGGTTCTCCGCCATGTTCGACCCCATGATGATGATGCAATCGGCGTTCGCGAGATCGTTCTCAGCGGTGGTGGCGCCGCCGCGACCGAGCCTGGTGCCCAGACCGGGCACCGTCGAGCTGTGTCATATACGGGCCTGGTTCTCGATATACACCATCCCCAGGCCGCCACAGAACAGCTTCTTGATCAGGTAGTTCTCTTCGTTGTCGAGCGTTGCCCCGCCCAGGTGCGCGATTGCCGCCGTCCGGTTGACCGTCTTGCCGTCCGGGGTCTGGTGAATATACGTCGCGTCACGCGTCGTCTTCACCAGTTGCGCGATCCGCTCCATCGCCCAGTCGAGTGGCTTGTCCTCCCAGTGGTCGCTGCCCGGTGCCCGGTACTTGACGGTGGTCACGCGCCGTGGATTGACCACCAGACCGTAGGTAGCCGACCCCTTCGGGCACAGCGTGCCGCCATTGATGAAGCTCTCGTAGTTCCCCTCGATGCTGAGGAGCGTGCCGTCGCGGTGGTAGACAAGCTGCGAGCAGCCGACCGCACAGTATGGGCACACGCTCACCCCCACCTCGGCGCCCTCCAGCCGCGGCCGGATCTCCTCCGTCCGCGCACTGATCGTATGGTCCGGCGCCACGCCGACGTGCGTCTTGAGAACCTCTCTAAGCGAGCGCCCCTTCCGTGCCATCACACGCCTCCTCTATCGCGTCCAGTGTCCATTACCGTGTCGGCGTCCATGTAGAGATAGGGTTCACGGCAGGCCCCTGCCGTCCTCTTCCACCGTTCGCTCCCAGATCAAATAGGCGCGTGGGGGCGGCGGTGACGGGGGAGGGATCGGCACCGTGCTCAGCTCGAGCCGCCAGCCCGATGGCAACGCCTCGATCGTGTAGAAGCGCTCCTGCCTGGTGCCGGTCCAGTTGGGGAAGAGGCTCAGCTCAACGTGATGCACCACGCGGTCAGGGAGGATCTCGTAGGTCCCGCAGTACGACAGATAGGTGCGGGTCGCCGCAGCCGCTTCCTCCGTGGTCCGGCGCAGGATGTCCACGCCAGCGAACGGCAGACGGTGGGCGCTCATGATCGACACGGCCATGTAGCCATCTGGGCTGTAGATGATGTAGCCGCGGGCATCCTCGCCGTACGGGTACCTGACACGGTCCCGCGAGCCACGCAGACAGTACGAGACAAGCCGCCAGGTGCCGACCAGCGGATTGTCTGCCATCGCTCAGCCGTCGATCCGGTCGCTGCCCGCATAGATGTTGAAGCGGCCTCCACGCTCGCTCTCCGACCGCAAGAATCCGACCAGGGACATGCCGCTCTCCCGCGCCAGCTCGACGGCGAGACTCGAGGGCGCCGACATTGCCGCGACCAGTGGAACTCCGGCGACCAGCGCTTTCTGTATCACTTCGAAGGAAGCCCGGCTGCTAACCATCAGGACCGAATCGCGCAGCGGGAGCCGCCCGTCACGCAGCATCGCCCCGATGACCTTGTCGACAGCATTGTGCCGGCCGACATCCTCACGCAGCGCGATCAGTACCCCCTCCCTCGAAATGAGCGCCGCCGCGTGCAGACCGCCGGTCTGCCCGAAAACAGTCTGTGCGGACCGCAACGCGCGCTCGCCGGCAAAGAGCAGGTCCGACGATACCCGAAGGTCCGAATCGATCGGCGCCGCCTGCTGCCGGATGAGCTCGATACTCGCCTTACCACAGATACCGCAGCTCGACGTTGCGTAGAAGTTGCGCCGCCAGCGCTCGGGGTCAACCAGGCCCGGATCTGCCGGATTGACGTTAACGATATTCCCCTCGACCTCGTCCGGTTCGGCCGGACAGTGGGCGATCGAAGCGACGTCATCGCCGCTGCGGATAATTCCCTCGGTCAGGAGAAAGCCAAGCGCCAGGTCGAAGTCGTCGCCCGGGGTGCGCATCGTCACCGCCACGCGGCAGCCGGCCAGCCTGATCTCGAGCGGCTCCTCGACCGCCAGCACATCACTCCGCGTAACGGCGCGGTCGTCCTTCCAGGCAATAGTCCGGGCGGCAACCGTTTGCCGGGCGGCTCGCTCCTCGGCAGGAGCCTCGTCGCGCTTCAGAGAAATCGCAATCATGCGACCGGATATCCCGACTTGCAAATCATCGCTTGCAGGCTCTGCTTGCTCACGTGGCCGGTGTCGAACTGGACCCGCACCAGGGAGGCCACCAGATCGACCTGCACCGCCGCCACGCCGCTGATCGCGTTGAGCGCGTTACTTAGATCGACGGCGTCCCGGTCGCCCCGCAGCCCGGGTATCGAGAATTCCGCGGTTTCCATCGGCAGCCCGTCAAAGACCGAGCGTGAATCGGATGTGCCATCGTCCGGCATGCATTTTCCCTGTCGGCTCCGCCAGGTCTCCTCACCCCATCATAGGCCGCGTCCCTCGGCTGTGCGGAGCAAGGGAACGCAATCGACAGTCTCCATCTGCTCGCAGGAGCCGGACCGCAGCGATCCAACAGGTGTCTCCGTGTAGTCACTTCCGGACGGAGCTGTGCCGGCCACGCATAACGAATGAGATCAGCCCTGAGAGCAACGCCAGAACGGCGATGAGCGGACATGCGATAGACGCATAGATGCCTCCTGCCGCCAGGAGGTCCGCGCAGTGGTGGCTCAGGCATACGCCTGCGATACTGGCGGCGTTCACTATGCCGGTGACGATGGCGAGAAACACCGCCAACAGGGCGAGCGTCAGCTGGTGCTCAGGGTGGTTCCGGGTCGTCCGTCCACCGACTATGAAGAGTGCGGCAAGGGAAAGGCCACAAACGACAGCGATGATCAGGCCCAGTAGCTCGACGTTTGCATCCGGGCTGGGATTCTCCAGCCAGACGCCGCAGCTACACGCGCCGCCGATCAGTGCCGCTACCGCCCCGAGCCGGAAGAACCACTCGGTTACCGTTGTTCTCTCTACCATGTCCTGCCCGCGACGCCACTCCTTGGAACTCCAGTATGGATCGGTTCCGTCATGGCATCTCTCCTTCCAGCGTCGATCTGACCACTTATCTTCATCAGTCTGCGCCACGAGAGCATTCCTGACCATGAGAAACCCACCCGTTTGCCGGAGAGATGCGTGGAGTTAGCACGCACGCTGGCCACCACCACCGCTCTTCTTTTCCTCTTCGCCCTGGCCCAGTACGCTCGCCGCCGCGGGGCCCCGACTGACGTGACCCGCCGGATCACGCACAACGCCGCCGGCAGCGCCGCCGCCGCGTTCCCTTACTATCTCCGGCTGCGTGATGTCCTTCTCCTGGCGGCGGGATTTACGGCGTTTCTGATCTGGACCGACCACCGCGGGAAGCTGGGAGCCATCCACGCGGTCAGCCGGCCCACGCTTGGCGCGGTGCTCTTCCCGGTCGGACTCGCCGCGGCGGCACTCGCCACCTGGTCTCATCCTCACGCCCTCTCCTTCGCCGCGCTCGTCCTGGCCCTGGCCGATCCTGCTGCCGCTCTCGCCGGTGAGAAATTCTCCACTCGCCACGGGTGCGCCGCCAGCAGCGTCAGCGGAGAACGCTGGCGGTCGCCCGGCTGGTGGGTTCCCGGCGGCAGCAAGAGCGCCGCCGGCTGCGCCGCCTTCTTCGTCGTCTCGTTGCTCCTGGCGACCGTCTTTTGTCTGGCATTCGGCGCCGCCCGGCCGGCCGCCATCTTCGCCGCTGCCGCCATCCTGACCGGCATCGAGGCCTCGCTCGGCTACGGCCTCGACAACCTACCCCTACCTCTCGCCGCCGCACTCCTCGGCGAGATTCTCCTCGGCCTCTGAGCCGACGTAACTCCCTTCATGGAGGGCAGCTCCTTCGGGAGGCCCGCCACGCCGGGCGCTGCGCCGGCAACAGAGGCACAGGGGCCACATCACCGCCGGCGCGCCCACCCGTCGAGCGTCCGCCGCAGTGCGTACACCCCGGCGACGAACAGCACGAAAACGAGCCAGCCGGTAAGCTCGGCATTCCCCGAGGCCATCGCTGCTTCATCTCGATCGGCCATCACCGCTCCCGCCGGCGCTGCAGCAACAGACCACCCAGCTGCAGTGGTACCTGAATAGGCGCGGCCACGCAAACCACCCGGCGAGTCACCCTCCCACCAAACGGCGCCAGAGAGGCAATGAAGAGCAGCATCTGCGCAATGCCCTGCTGGCGCACCCAGGACGGCTCTCCGCCGTGGAGAGTGGCATACGGCGCCCGCCGCATGCCGTCGAGCAGAAAAGCGTAGCGCATGAGCGGCGGCGCCAGCACGGCCCGCGGCAAGCCGCCCCATCGCACCGCTGCCAGCGCGGTGCAGAGTGTCAGCCAGCTATCGGCCTCCCGGTCCAGGACCTCGCCCAGCTCGCTGGTCGCCGTGTGCCGGGCAATCGGACCGTCGAGCCAGTCGCAGAGAATCGCGCCATAGAGAACACCCAGCCAGCCCATCCAGCCGGCCAGACCCCGCCGGTCGCGTACCCCCGAGGCGGCAAGCCCGCCGAGCAGAGCCGCCGTGGCTCCCCGGCTGAGCGTCATCACGTCGACCAGCCCGAGCTCGTGGCCTGTTCGCCGGTTCGCGCGCCTCGCCGCCAGGCCCACGAGGGCCTCCTGCACCAGCAGATTCCCTCCCATCGCCATACCGAAGCGACGGCCGGCGGTGAATCCATACCGTCTGCCTATAGCAACCGACAGCGGTGCAGTGCCGCCAAGCAGTACCAGGCTGATCCTGACGTATCGTCCCAAATCGAGCACGCTCCCCTTCTCCGCCGATCAGTATACGGTAGACCGCGGCCCGCGGCTTCGCCCTCTTGACGGAGATGTCCCGCGCCAGCCTTCGCTCCACGGTTTCACTCTTGCAAGAGCAAGAGCCCCGTGGACGCGACCATGGGAGTTCTCATCCACGGTGGTCCCCCTTTGAGTGAACAAGGTGTTGTGGACGCGACCTTGCGGGTGCCCTCCGGGTATCTCGTGCGTCTTCGAGCAACCTCCCCTGTAGCGCCAGGTCCCTCATGTGTCACTTGCACTCGGATACAATGGCGGCACCATACAAAGAGATCAGGGGCGGAGAGAAGGAATGAGGCACCGGCTGGCAGTGGCGCTTATCAGCCTGCTCGCTCTCCTCGCCTCGAACCTCCCCGGCGCGAACAGCCTCGCCGCCTCGTCCCCCCTGGCGAAGATCCGCTGGATCGGCCATGGCATCGCCGTGCAGCCTCCGGGAGCGCACAGCCGGAACGGCACGGTAAAGATGCCGCTCTTCAACCGCTACGGCCTCTCCACCAGCCCCATCGAGCGAGCGTCGATTGGCTTCAGCGACGGCACCGTCCTGCACATCAACACCAACACCGACATCATCCTGGTCAATCCGCATCAGACCCAGCTCCGGCGCGGCGAGGTGGCCGAGTACCTCGCGCCCGGCACTCACCACGCGGTGAGCTCCGATGCCGCCGTGGCCGCCGCCCTGGGGACGACCTTCGACGTGCGGGTTAGCGGCACGACCTCGACCTTCATCGTCCTCTCCGGCGCCCTGCAGGTGGCGAACAGCGCCGGCGCGGTTGTCGTCAAGAGCAACCACGAAACCACCGTCATTCCCGGCAAGGCGCCCACCCCGCCGGTGGGAGTCAACGCCCTCGCCGTCTTCGCGTGGACCGACGGCATTCCCACCCCGCAGCTCGACCACGACATCGCCCTCGACGCCGACGGCGGCCACATCATCGCCTTCTCCTCGCAGCAGCCGGCCGAGCAGTGGCACGCCGCGCACGCCATCGACGGCCTGCTCTCGCAGGGATGGGAGACGGCCGGCGGGCAGGTCACGAACCAGTGGATCAAAGTCGGCTTTGTCGGCGACAACTTCTATCGCATCTCGCAGGTGATCATCGATCCGGCCGCCACCCACGGCGATCCGGCGTCGGCCGACCTTCAGAACTTCATGATCCGGATTTCCTCCACCGGCACCGATGACGCCAGCTTCACCACCATCTATCGTGGGCATTGCGCCCACATCGATACGCTCCAGGTGTTCAAGCTCCCGGTCCCGGTACGCGCCAGATACGTCGAGCTGGTGGCGATCGACAACTACGGCAACCCCAACCGGCTGGCGGTAGCCGAGTTCGAGGTCTACGCCAGCACCAGCCTGTTTGCCTCGCCGCACGCGGTCGCCACCGATCGCCGCGGCAACATCTACGTCGCCGACGAAACCAGCAACCGGGTACAGGTACTCTCGCCGGCCGGCAAGCTGCTCCACCAGTGGGGGCAGAAGGGCCACAATCCAGGGCAGCTCAATCGTCCGGACGGTATCGCTGTCGACCGGCAGGGCAACGTCTACGTCGCCGACACCCTGAACCACCGCGTCCAGAAGTACTCGCCGTCCGGCCGGCTGCTGGCGCACTGGGGCTCATTCGGCTCCCGCATCGGCCAGTTCTACGATCCGGAGGGTGTGGCGGTAGATGCCACCGGCAACATCTACGTGGCCGATCTGGCCGGCATCGTGCAGAAGCTCACCCCGCGAGGGAAGGCATCGCTGTTCTGGGAGGATCCCGCCATCGACCTGCTGAAAGGGATCGCCGCCGGCATCGAAGGGATCACCCTCGACAGCCGCGGTGACGTGTTCCTCACCGAAGCGCTGTCCGACCGAATCGTCGAGATCGGACCGGATGGCCATCTGCTCGGCACGCGGGGGACGCAGGGCAGCGATCCAGGCCAGTTCTCCTACCCGACCGGCATTGCCGTGGACGGCGCCGGCAACGTCTACGTCGCCGACACCTTCAACAACCGCATCCAGAAGATCGACCCCTCCGGCCGTGCCACCGTCTGGGGTAGCTTCGGAGCCAGTCGGGGCCAGTTCGAGAGTCCGACCGGCGTCGCCACTGACCGCCGCGGCAACGTCTACGTCGCGGACAACTACAACAGCCGGGTCCAGAAGCTCTCGACCAACGGCAAGGTGCGGGCCGTGTGGGGGAAATACGCAACCATCCCGCAGGTACTGGGCCAGCCGGCCGGCATCGCGGTCGACACCCACGGCGACATCTACGTGACCGATGATGTCAACGATCGCGTCCAGCAGCGCAACCCCAGAGGCCACGTCACCGCCGTCGTCGGCTACCACGGCTTCCTGGCGGGAGAGAGCGGCGGCGGTCCGGGCCTGGGGCAGTTCTACTACCCGCACGGCATCAAGGTGGATGCCCGCGGCGCCATCTACGTGGTCGACACGTTTAACAACCGCATCCAGGTCCTCTCCCCGCGCGGCCCGGTCGGCGCGGTCGGAAGCCTGGGCACGCATCCCGGCCAGTTCTACTGGCCTGAGGGCATCGCGCTCGACCCGCGCAATCCGACCGTCTTCTACGTGGCCGATACCTTCAACAACCGCATCCAGAAATTCAGCCTGGTATCGAACGTCGTGCAGGCAACCCTGCAGTTCGGGTCACAGGGACAGGGCCCGGGACAGTTCCTGCTGCCGGGCGGGATCGCGGCGGATGCCTTCGGCAACGTCTACGTCGCCGATACCTACAACAATCGCATCCAGAAGTTCGACAGCCAGGGAAAGCTGCTCGACGTGTGGGGAACGCCCGGCCAGCTGGCGAGCGGCGAGTTCTTCTCCCCCTCCGATGTCGCGGTCGACAATCAGGGTAACGTCTATGTAGCCGACAGCGGCCACGGCGTGATCGAGGAGCTCTCGCCGTCTGGCCAGACGATCCAGACGTTTCGGAACCTGCCCGGTCCCGGCCCGTTTCCCAGCTGCGTCGCGGTCGACAAGCAGGGCAACGTCTACTACGGCGACTCGCTCAACAACTGGATCGTCAAGCTCGCTCCCGATGGCAAAGTCCTCGCCCTCTGGAACTAACGGGCCAGAATGGCGCGCAGTGCCGCCCCACTCTCCGGGTAGCGGAACTCGTACCCCATCGACTGGGCGGCGGCGGGCAGCACCCGCTGGCTGGCCAGCGCCGCCTTGCCCCGCTCCGGGCCCAATGCCAGCCGCATGAACGTCCCATAGAAAGGAACCAGGGCGGGCCGGCCCAGCGCCTCCCCGATCTGGTGGGAGAAGACATCCATCGTCACCGGATTGGGCGCGGTCGCGTTCACCACGCCCTGCACCTCGTCATGGGTTAGCGCGTAGACGATCAGGCCCACCTCATCCTCGAGATGAATCCAGGAGAACCACTGGTCTGGATTTCCCATCGTCCCCCCGGCGAAGAAACGGAACGGCATCGTCATCGGCGGCAGGGCGCCCCCGCCAGCGCCGAGGACGATCCCGGTACGCAGGATGACCAGTCGCACGCCGAGCGCCTCCGCCGGCCGCGCCGCCGCCTCCCACTCTCGGGTAATGAAGGCCGGGAAATCGTCGCCGGCCGGGCTCTCCTCGGTGACCGGCGTTGCGCCGGGTGACCCGTAGTAGCCGATCGCCGACTGATTGACCAGCACGCCAGGGCGCGGCTCGGCGTGGCGAATCGCCTCGACGATCGCCCGGGTGGACGCAACTCGGCTGGCGATCAGCCGCTCCTTCTGGGTGCGGGTCCAGGGCTTGTTGACGATCGGCTCGCCCGCCAGATTGACCACGCCGTCGGCGCCGGAGAGCGCATCCATCCACGCCCCGGGCTGCGGCGGCTGCCAGGCGAGTGCCTGCACCGACGGCCCGAGTCCGGCAGCCTTTGCCGGATCGCGGGTCAGCGCGATGATCTCGTCGCCGCGGCCGGCCAGCGCCTGTACCAGCGCCCGGCCGATGAAGCCGGTCGCGCCGCTGACGACGACCTTCATCCCATCACCGGCTCAGTACAGCAAGCCGCGCGTGATCTCGCTCCCGATCTCCGCCTCGTAGATCGTATCGGGATCGAGCGGGCGCTTGACGGGCGCCACGCCGTGCGGCAGCACGCGTCCCTTACAGCGCGGACAGCGGAAGTTGCCCTTACCGTCCAACTCGAGAACGTCTCCCTGGTGGGTGGGCAGGAAGACCAGATCCTTGAGCGGCGCCCCACGCCGCCCCTCCACCGATCCCAGATCGTAGCCGCAGTTGAGACAGCTCAGCTCCGCATGAACAATCACAGGACGTCCTTTCTCCTTAATGCCGAAGAGGCATGGTATCCCAACGGGCCGCGCGGTGCCAGCTTATGCGTATCCTGTACATCCTAGAGACAGTGGGCACCTCGGGGCCAGTAATCGGGCCGGATGGCCGGCGTCTTCTCCCCTCCTCTGCCCACGCCCGCGTTGCACCGCGCGGTGCAATGCCCTCCGGGGGCGAGGGGAGCGGGCGCGGGCGCCCTTGCAGAGACATTCACCATCAGGTGCCAGGCGTGAGGACGACGGCTCCTGTGCTCGACCGCCCACTGGCGCCCAGTCCCGACAAGGCTCCTCGCGCCGGGACCATGCCACACAGGTTCGATACCATAGAGAGAACCGCGGGGCTGTAGAGTAGCGGTCTAACTCGTCACCCTTTCAAGGTGAAGATCACGGGTTCGAATCCCGTCAGCCCTATACTTCGGCTCCCGCATCGTCCGGGTGTCCGCGGCGACGACCAGGCCGCCATCCGGCGCGACCACGGGCCGAGCGATGCCATGAGCACGCGGACGAATCGCACGACTATGTATCTGCGGATCGTCACCGGCAGCTGCCTCGTCAGGCGTTGATTCCCAGACAAGGCAACGCTACCCCAGCTTCCGAGGCGCCCTTGAGGGAGAGCCCGAGCAGCGGGACCGCCGGGAGCCGCCACCGGTGACGATGGCAGACAATGGGCCGTGCACGGCCCATCTCAACATCTGGCGCGGGCGCTGCTATGAGCGAGAAACTTCCTCATATCCTCCTCATCACCTGCCACGATCTGGGCCGCCATCTGGGCTGCTACGGCGTGCCCACGGTGCGGACACCCAGCCTCGACGCGCTGGCCGCCGGCGGCATCCGCCTGGAGCGCGCCTTCGCCACCGCCCCCAGCTGCAGCCCCAGCCGGGCCGCCATCGCCACCGGCCGCTACCCGCACAGTAACGGCGTCATGGGTCTAGCCCACCCGCCCTTCGATTGGGACCTCCATGCCGATGAACGCCACATCGCCGGCATCCTGCGTGACGCCGGCTACCAGACTCACCTCTTCGGCTTCCAGCACGTCACGCCGCATCCCGCCCGCCTG
>Ga0209168_10000550_pt1 | contig 35234 bp, 29 predicted proteins | sample Coa_R1_FD_187156 | JGI IMG/M metagenome (GOLD analysis project Ga0209168, IMG submission 187156) | Surface soil microbial communities from Centralia Pennsylvania, which are recovering from an underground coalmine fire - Coalmine... | ecosystem: Environmental > Terrestrial > Soil > Unclassified ...
GAACTTCGCGATTGGGATGTTTGCCGGCTCCTCACTGGCAAAAAGATTGCAGCGAAGTAAATTCTTTGTTTAGGGACTGCCCCAGGCCTGTCCCGGCGGGACAAAATGAGACGAGTTGCTCTCACGCTAGTAGTAGTGTATTCGGTTGTACTCTCCTTCCTGACCCTCGCCCAAAACGCTTACGCCCAGACCTCGAAGCCGGTCGAAACCATTCCTGTGAGCCAGATCCATGAGGGCATGCGTGGCGTGGCCTATACCGTGTTTCAGGGGACCAAGCCGGAGTCGATGGAAGTTGAAGTTCTTGGCATCTTAAAAAATGCCAACGGCCCCAAAGGCGACGTTATCTTAGTGCGCCTGGGCGGGGCCAAGGCCGAATATACCGGCGTGGTTGCCGGCATGAGCGGCAGCCCGGTCTATTTCAATGGGAAGCTTGCCGGCGCCGTGGCGTTCCGTATCGGCGAATTCTCCAAAGAGCCAATTGCCGGAGTCACCCCCATTTCCGAGATGCTCGAGATCAGCGCCATCGACAGCACGCCCACCAGCGTTCCCGTACAGGTAAGGTCGGGGCCTTCTTTCGCAGCCAAGACCTCTGGCCCAGGATTGCCGTCCAGCATGAGCCAAGGTTTTGCAAATTACCTCAAGCCGATTGAAACCCCGTTGGTCTTCAGTGGGTTCACCGAAGATGCGGTGCAGAAATTCGCGCCCCAGTTTGCTTCTGAGGGTATCGTTCCCGTAATGGGCGTGGGTTCGGCGTCCGATGTCGCGCAGCCGGAGCCGATGGAAGCCGGCTCCGCCGTCAGCGCCGTGCTGGTACGCGGCGACATGAATATCGCTGCCACCTGCACCGTCACTTATATTGATGCGGAGCATCTGCTCGCCTGCGGACATCCATTGTTGCAGTTCGGCATGATCGATTTACCCATGACCAAGGCGGAAGTGCTGGCCACTTTGCCTTCGCCCCTCAACGCTTTCAAAATCGTAAACGCGACTGAGACGGTGGGCACATTCGTTCAGGACCGTCACACCGGCATTCTTGGCGAATTTGGCAAAAAGCCGGAGATGATCCCGGTGACGCTGACCATTCACGGCGGTACTGCGCCCAAAGTATTTCATTATGACGTGCTGAATAATGCCCGCCTCAGCCCGGTCGCAATCTCCACAACTGTTTACAACGCGCTGCATGGCGTAAACGAATACGGCGACGAGACCACATACGCAATGAAGGGCGACATCAGCGTCCAAGGCTTTCCAGTAGTGAAACTGCAGGACATGTTTTCGAGCGCTGATGGGATGCAACCTGCCGCCATGCTGGCCGCCGGATCGATTGGCGAGTGCTTCGGGCGCATTTACGATAATCCTTATAGCACTCCCGACATTAAGGGCTTGAACCTGGACTTCGAGGTCACCAACGAGCGCCGTTGGGCACGCCTTGAAAGCGCTCGTACCGACCTCAGTGAAGCCCGTCCCGGAGACGAGATCACCGTAGAAATTCTTCTACGGCCCTATCGCGGAGAAGCGGTCATCGAGCATGTTCCAGTCCGCATCCCGCTATCAGCCTCTAAGGGATCTACGCTGCACATTATGGTGAGCGACGGTGAAATGCTCGATCGTCTGCGCCGCGGCCCTTCCGGAGCGCAAAGGCTCGATCTAGCCTCGACTATCGGCATTCTCAACAAGCAGCACGTGAATAATCGGGTTTATGTTTCCGTCCTCGATGAAGACCCTGAGGCCATGGTCGCGGACAAAGTCATGCCCGCGCTTCCTCTCTCGGTGATGAACGTGATGGACGGCATGCGCGGCACGCAAGATATGACCGTGCTTGGTGAATCCTCAGTCAGCGAGACTGCAACCCCGCCGCTGGATTTTGTAGTCTCTGGCGGACAGCTGCTCTCAATCACCATTAAGTAGGATTACCAAAACCTTCACCACAGAGGACACGGAGGATCACGGAGCATTCCACAGAGGATATCGCTCTGTGTTCTTCCTCTGTGAAACCCTGTGTTCTCTGTGGTGGGGTTTTTAGGGTAACCACGGCAGTCATTACCAAAGGAGTAGGTCTATAAGCCGTAAACATCTAAGTTGTTGTCAACCAAATACTTACATCTAACTTTACTTTGTTTATCACTCAGTTAATTCTAATTGCGTAATCCTGCTTTGCTCCCGTAAGATCGAAAAATTGCAGGAACTTCGCCGAAGCTTGTGAACGGCGGCCGGGTTTTTGCAATCTAAGTAGCTGTTTAGATCCCGGGAAGTGGGTACAGGTAATTGACCGCTAAAAGTTCGATTCGCGCGCGCCTCGTCGTTACCGTTGTCTCAATCTTGCTGGCCCAGGCTGGAAACGCTGCGACCATCAGCAATCACACGCTGACTCAGAGCCGTAAGCCGCGCGCGGTCAAAGAGACTCCGCGTGCCCGCCGCCACATGCGTCATTTAGCGCGGCACCGTCGAGTGCGTTCGCGCACCGTCGTCGCGCTCAAGAAGCACCATTATTACGAACACTTTTACGCCAGCTCCTATGCCAGCGACATCACCGATGGGGACAAGACTGTGGGCGAAGATCCTATGGTCCGGCAGGCGGCAATTGATGCCCTGGGCAACATGAACGGCACTGTGCTCGCCATCCAGCCTACCAGCGGACGCATCCTCGCCATGGTCAATCAGAAGCTTGCGCTCTCCAGCGGCGCGCAGCCTTGCTCCACTATTAAGCTTTCGGTTGCGCTGGCCGCGCTGAGCGAAGGCATTATCACTAAAGAAACTGAAGTTCGACTTGGCGGCCGCAGCCATATGAATCTGACGCTGGCCCTGGCGCATTCGAATAATGCATATTTCGAAGCGCTGGGTCGCCAGCTCGGATTCGAAAAAGTCGCCCACTACGCGCACCTGTTCGGCCTGGGCGAGCTCGCGGGTTATCACATTCCGGGAGAGCAGCCGGGAGTTTATCCGGAAGAAGAAATTTCATCAAAGCTCGGCGGCGTGGGGAAGATGTGCTCTTTCGGCGAAGGCATTTCTATGACGCCGCTGCAACTGGGCGCGCTGGTCACGGCCATTTCTAATGGCGGAACCATGTATTACCTGCAGCATCCCTCGACCGCTGCTGCCATTACCAACTTTCAGCCAATTGTGAAGCGTCATTTGAATATTGGCGGATTGATTCCTGAAATTTCTGACGGCATGGCCGGTGCGGTCGAATACGGCACCGCACGACGCCTATTGACAAATTTCAATGAAGAAGAAGTGCTGGGCAAAACCGGGACCTGCTCGCGTGCCGGAACGCGCTTCGGATGGTTCGCGAGCTATGCCAATACCAATTTCGGCCGCATTGTAGTCGTGGTCTTTTTGGAGGGCGGACGCCCGACTTTCGGTCCCAAAGCCGCAGAGATCGCCGGCCGCATGTATCACAACCTTTACAGCCATGACTTCTTCCTGGCGAAACCGATAGCTCCGTCCCGCGAGGTTCTACCCACCCGCGAAACCAGCACGTCAGACTAATTCCTATTTGACTTGTGGACACGGGCGGCTTCAAATTTTGCTACCCACTCTGATATTTGGAACTCTCACGAGAACTTCATCGGTTAGCACTCCCCTATAATGTCTGATCTGCGCTAACAGCTTTTAAGCGAAATGATCCGCCCCGATTACAAAGAATTTTCGCGACTGGCTCGCGAAGCAACGTTAGTGCCAGTGGTCAAATCGGTCATGGCCGATCTGCTGACGCCCGTCTCTGCGTCGCTGGCAATTTTTCGCGGAGAAGAAAACGCATTTCTGCTGGAATCGGTGGAACGCGGCGAGCAGATTGGGCGGTACACATTCCTGGGCGCCCGTCCTTACATGCAACTGCGCACGCGCGGCACTGAGATCACGATTCAGCGCGGCAAAAAAACCGAACAGCAGGAAGGCAATGTGTTCGAGAGCGCCAAAAACCTTCTGCAACAGCATAAGCTGGCGCACGTTCCCGGATTGCCGCCATTTACCGCCGGAGCGGTAGGGTTTTGTTCTTACGACATTGTTCGCCAGTTGGAAAATATCGGCGAACATACCAAAGACGACCTGCACCTGCCTGATTGTGTGCTGATGTTTTTTGATCGCCTGCTGGCATTCGATCATCTTCGCCACCAGATCCACATCATTGCCGCCGCTGACGTGTCCGGTGAGAATCCGCGTAAAGCCTATGATCGCGCAGTCGCGGACATTGAGGCCCTCGAGAAGAAACTGGTTGCCGGGATGCGTTCAGCTGGTTGGGAAAGCGCCACTAACAGTTCGCGCGGCAAATTGAAAATCAGTTCCGTAACTCCTCAGAAAAAATTTGAGCGGTCTGTCGAAATGGCGAAAGAATACATCGCCGCCGGGGACATATTTCAGGTCGTGCTATCGCAGCGCCTCGACTTCAAGCCTGGAGTCCCTCCCTTCGATATCTATCGCGCTTTGCGGGCGGTGAATCCATCGCCTTATATGTACTTCCTGAAAATGGGTGATACCCATGTTCTTGGATCTTCCCCGGAGATGCTGGTTCGCGTCACCGGAAGCAAGCTCGAGTATCGACCCATTGCCGGGACGCATCCACGCGGGAAAGACGACGCCGAAGACCAGATCCTCGAGCAACGAATGTTGGCTGATGAGAAAGAGCGTGCCGAGCACGTAATGCTTGTGGACCTTGGGCGAAACGATCTCGGACGCGTGAGTGAATACGGTACAGTCAAAGTCAAAGACCTGATGTATGTCGAGCGCTACTCGCACGTGATGCATATCGTTTCGGCCCTCGAAGGGAAGCTGCGCCCCGGTCTCCACGCGCTCGATGCTTTTGCCGCATGTTTTCCGGCGGGCACGCTCAGTGGAGCTCCAAAAGTCCGGGCCATGCAGATCATCGAAGAACTCGAACCAACACGGCGTGCCGTCTATGGCGGATCAGTGCTGTATGCCGATTTCGCCGGCAATCTCGATTCGTGTATTGCGATTCGCACCATGCTTATGCAGGGGAAGAAAGCCTATTTGCAGGCAGGCGCGGGCATCGTGGCGGATTCCGACCCGGCGACCGAATATCAGGAGTCGATGAATAAAGCGCAAGCGGTATTGCGAGCAGTCGAAACGGCCAGGGGATTTGCAAAATGACACGGCTGATAAGCGCGATGAATGTATGTCGCTCAAAGATCGATTTTGGGAGGGCACGGCTTCCAGCCGTGCCGTACAGCGAACGGAACTACTCAACGGCACGGCTGAAAGCCGTGCCCTCCCAACTTCGCGCGAACAAACTTTTTCTAATTTCTTTGCTACTTCCTATGTGCGCGATTCAGGCGGCGGCGCAATCGCCAGTTGTCCTCGATCACAACGGCAGCACGATTGCACTCGAACCCTACGCTCCCAACATCATTCGCGTGACTTTGAGCCTGCAGAAAGATCAAGCGCTGGCCGCGCCTGGCTTCGGATTCATCGCGCAACCAGCGGCGGAAAGCTGGTCGCATCAGCACACCGACGCCGCCGACATTTACCAGTCGTCGCGAATGATTGTTCAGGTTGACGCGGACCATCCCGGAGGAACTCTCCCGCGGACCATTCGCGACATCTCAAAATATTTCAACGGATCGACTCCCGGCGCACACATTACCATCACGACGCCAACCGGCAAGAAATTATTGGAAATGACTGGCTGGTCGATGTCCGTGCCGAATCATAAAGATGGCAACGCCGGCATTCTGCACGACAAGCGTCCGTCGGACCAGGATTTTTATCAGGTGGGCGCGAATTTCGTTTCACCCGATGACGAACACTATTACGGCCTTGGTCAGAACCAGGAAGGCTTTCTCGACCATCGCGGTCACCGGGTCGAGTGTTGGCACAACTACACGGCCACCGGCGGCCCAAGCGTTTGCGTGCCGTTCGTCGTCACCAATTACGGCTACGGAATGGTCTGGGACAATCCTTCAAAGACCACCATCGAACCGGGATTCAACGAGCGTACCAACTGGACATCCGAGGTCGGCAATCGCGTTTCCTATTTCGTGATTGCCGGAGCGAATATCGACGAAATTTATTCCGGCTATCGGCTGCTGACTGGCGCCACGCCCATGCTGCCTAAGGCCGCATACGGATTCGTCCAGTGTAAGCAGCGTTACCTTACGCAAGAAGAAATGCTCAATGTCGCAAAGGGCTATCGCGAGCGCCACCTTCCGCTCGATCTCCTGGTGCTCGACTGGTTCTACTACACCAGGATGGGCGAATTCGATTTCGCGCCCGACCGTTTTCCTGATCCTGCCGCCATGAACAAGCAGCTGCATGAGATGGGCATCCAAACCATGATCAGCGTGTGGCCCCGGTTTACCAAAGACTCGCGTTTCTACGAGACCGTTCTCAAACATGGATGGTTCGAGCATCTCGCGGACGGAACGCCTACAGATGGCCTTCCCTACGATCGCGCCGGGTCAGATATTGATACGACGAATGCTGAAGCCGCGCGCTGGTATTGGGATGTGATTCGCGACAACATTATCGGCAAAGGCTTCGATTCACTTTGGGCTGACGAGACCGAACCCGACCTGCCTCCAAATGGTAGTTATTTTTCGGTGGGCCCGGGCACGCGCTTTTACAACATTTATCCGCTGGTGCACACCGCGGCGCTTTACGATGGCTTTCGCCGCGAGGTAAAACATCGCGCGCTGATTCTTTCTCGCGACGCGTATCTCGGCTCGCAGCGTAACGGAACCATGGTTTGGTCGTCGGATATTTATCCCACGTGGGATGCGTTCAAGCGCCAGATTCCCACCGGACTCGACTTCACCGCATCCGGCATGGCCTATTGGACGAACGATGTTGGAGGTTGGCAATACTTGCCTGCTGAACATCATCCATCGCACCCGCCGCTGCTCGATCCTTCCGACGCTCGCGACAATGTCGGCGGATACGATGATTACCCCGAGCTCTACACCCGCTGGTTTGAGTACGGAACGTTTCTGCCCGTCATGCGCACGCACGGCAGCCGCAAATATAACGAAGTCTGGTCGTATGGCAGACAGGCAGAACCGATTCTCGAGAAATATTTGCGTCTGCGTTACCAACTCATGCCGTACATCTATTCGCTGGGATACAAAACGTACCAGACGGGTGCGCCATTCATGCGAGCGCTGTTCATGGATTTTCCGAATGATTCGAAAGTGGCTGATATTGGCGATGAGTATATGTTTGGCCCGGCGTTTCTGGTTGCCCCGGTCACCGAGCAAGGCGCGACCAGCCGCGAGGTTTACCTGCCTGCGGGCGTTGACTGGTACAACTACTGGACTGATGAACGCGTGCATGGTGGTCAAACGATCAGGGTGAATGCGCCGATCGACGTGCTGCCGCTGTTTGTTCGCGGCGGATCGATCATTCCGTTAGGTTCGGCGATTGAAAGCACGAATCAAGCGCAGAAAATCGAACGAGTGCGGGTATATCCCGGAGCGGACAGTGAGTTCACGCTATACGATGACGACGGCAAAACTTACGCCTACGAAAAGGGCGACAGCAGAATCACCCACCTGCACTGGGACGAGGCAACTAAGAAGCTGACGCATGATGGCGCGAAGGCATGGAGCAGCCAGGATTCAGACATCGTAGAAGTTATTCATTGACGATGAGTTCTTCGAGAGGGAATAAAGTAAGCCCGCAAGCCCAAAACCCACGCGGTCTCGTGTAGAACCACAGCCTCTTATATGATAGGCACAATCTCTTGTGTGAAGCGGGCCCGTAGCTCAACGGTTAGAGCAGCAGACTCATAATCTGTTGGTTCCTGGTTCGAATCCAGGCGGGCCCACCAATAAGGTCCCTCGACTGCGCTCGGGATTTCGGCACGCGGCTCAAACGCCGCGTAAACGCCTCAAGTTCGAATCCAGGCGGGCCCACCAATGAGGTCCCTCGACTGGGCTCGGGATTTCGGCACGCGGCTCAGACGCCGCGTAAACGCCTCAAGTTCGAATCCAGGCGGGCCCACCACGAACTACCTCTAACTTCAGTTCACCGCAATCGTGTTCACCACCTTCGCGGTTACCCCCTTGGAGTCGATGGCTTGCACTACCAGCCTGTCACTTGATCCCGCGGGAACAATGAGAGTAGTGCTTAACGTTTGCCCAGCGACTTGATAAATCTGTTTCCCGTTCAACCAAACCTGTATCTGCGACACCCGATTGATTCCGGACGCTGCAGCGCTTATATGCACTAGCTTGCCGCCGGATGCGCTTTGAGTGGCCCGCGAGACCTCCAGTGTCAGCGCGGGCGCTGCGAGAAACCCGTACGACTTGCTGGTTGTTGAATAGGTCCCCACTACCGCGCGAGCGTAGTTGATCGCTGCCGCGCAAGAAACAACGGATTGTTGTGCGGGATACTTTCCACCCGATGTTGCCAGAAAAGAAACGAAACCGGATTGAATGTCGTGGCACCCGGCGATATCGCCGTGGCCGTTCATTCCGTTCGCCTGGCTGTCGACCGAGCCGGCTGCTTCCACATAATGAATTTGATTGTCGGTGATCCAGAAGCCGCGCCAGATCCCATCCGTGAACACCTGGCCGACGATTGCGCCGAGATTATTGATCCCGTTGAGCTGCGTCTGATGAGGCTCTCCTGCCAATTGCGGCGCATTCAAGGTTCGATAAGCGCCATTCTGATAAGTAAATCCCTGTTCATTATCGAAGGTGCCGACAATGGTTCCGGCGTTATTAATTCCGTAAGCCATAGTGCCGATTTTTGCAGAAGGGTCGTTGATCCTGGTGAACACCCCTTTGTGGCGCAGGAAGCCATGGAAATTTAAAGTGCCCGGCATCTGGTAGGTGCCAACAATGTCGGAGTAGTCATTAATGCCCAGCACCTCGGTCATGGTCGCGCCGGGAAAATTGACGGCGGTGTAGTTTCCCGCGCGGTAAATGAATCCGTGAACAAAATATTGTGAGTCGTAGTAAGAGCCCACAATCACGTTGGAATTATTTATTCCGCTTACGTTGGTGACCGGCGCACCGGGGTATGAGAGTGGAGCGTAGTTGTATGTCACTGACACGGTGGTTTGAGAAATGGCTGCGGGCACGAGGGCGGCGAAAAGAGCGAATAGCAGAGGGACAAAGCTGGTGCGCATGACGGCAAAGCTCCTGGTGGAAACTGTGTGTGCTTTAAAGATGCTGCAGCCACTCAGGATGATGTCCTCCGGATTGCATCGGGGAAACCCTACGCGGGCTAAGGTAGAAGTTTTGCTAGATGGATTGCTGAAAAACCAGTGAGAATTTACGGAACACGGGCGCAGAGATTCGGATTGGATTTTGAAGAGGTCAACCACAGAGGACGCAGAGTTACACAGAGGAAACACACAGAGAATTCGCAAGCACGGATACAGATGTACGCTTAAGGTTTTAGATTATTCGTCAGTCGAAGGCTTCACTCTGTGGCTTTCCTCCGTGAACCTCAGTGCCCTCTGTGGTTCAAGATTTTGGCGAAGAATGCAGAGTTCCACAATTTCCGCCAAGAAATTTCGCAACCAGCAGCAAGGAATTTCTTCAACCGGCCGTGTTCGCCGGTAATTTTTCCATCTGCCTGGAAAATTGGTTGTACGGTAAACCCGCCAGCTGCCTAGAGATTCCACTGGATTCCCACCCCCCTCGGCGGAGCCTACATTCAATATGTGAAAGACACAATTCGGAGGGGTGAACTGTCATGAAATTAAAAGCACCGTTATTTTCTATGTTGCTGCTTTCGGCAGTCTGGGTAGCAGCTCAGACCCAGAACGCATCGCCATCAGGGTCGACTTCTAGTCAGTCGAGCGGGCAGACCGCAGGCTCACAGTCTTCCACACCAGCTACGGCGCCTCAAACGCCAAGTACAACGCCGCAGACCCCGGGCACTTCTCCGGCAACTCCGGATGCATCTGGACAGACCACCCCGGGAACTGCTCCTGAGCAAAACGCTGCGCCGAGCACAACTGCTCCCAGTGCGACCACTCCCAGTGCGACCGCTCCCAATGCGACTACTCCCAATGCGACTACTCCCAATGCAACCACGCCTAATACCACAGGCCAAGCAGCCGAGGGCAGTGGCATCACTGGTTGCCTCGCGGGATCGCCGATAGCCGGAACCTACACGCTAACCGACAAGTCCGGAAACGCATATAAGTTGACCGGAAATTTGAACGCCGTGCGAACCCTGATTGGGAACGAAGTACAGGTCACCGGTCAGGAAGGCTCCAGTTCGAACGCGAATGCTTCGGCATCTGGCGCTTCGGCGACCGCGAGCTCTGGAAATTCAGGAATGAGTTCCAGCGCCTCGAATGGGACAGCAAAAGAATTCAACGTGACGAGCGCTACCAAGGTCGCTGACCAGTGCGAATCGACTCCGTCGCCCAAACCGAGCGCGCGAAATCAAAGAACTTCTCCGGTTCTGGTAGCAGCACTGCAGACCGGCTCAGCGGGATCAGCCGGGGCTGGAACAGCGGGCGCGGGCGCAGGCTCGACCTCAGGACAAACCTCGGGGTCGATGTCTGGACAAACCTCAACTTCAGGCCAGACAACGCCGGGACAAACCACTCCGGGGGCGACTCAACCGGGCGCCACTCAGCCCGGCACAACGCAGCCGGGAACAACCACGCCTGGAACGGCAGCGCCAACTCCGGGAACTGCAGCTCCCTCACCGGGAACGGCGACTCCGGGTACTACGCCAAATACGACCACGACCCCAACTCCGGAGACGACGCCCAACAGCACGACGCCGCAGACAACTCCCAGCACTCCGGGAACGACCCCTTCGACGCCGAATACAAATCCAAATTCGCCAGCCCCGGGATCAACCAATCCTCCGAGCAGCACTCCGCCAACCACAACACCGCAAACGACGCCTTCCACGCCGCCTCCGGGAGCCTAACATTTTTGGAGCCGCAACCAAGGCCCGCTTCGGCGGGTCTTTTTTTTTCTGTACTCATATGTCCTCGCAATCCAGATCGACTAGGAAGTCGGGTGCCCCATCCTTCCCGCGGTTTCTGCGGGAGGGTGGGGTTTTGATCTCTAAAGTCGGAAGTCAAATTTCTCGCCCTTCGACATCGCTCAGGACAGGCTCTGTCTCGCACAAATCGCGAGACGAGGACGGGGCACCCAGATCCTTGTGAGATAATTTTTAAACGAGGAAAAAATGGCGGAACACATGGTTAAATGCGTCAAGTTGCACCAGGATCTACCGGGGCTGGACGAACCTCCGTTCGATACCGAACTGGGCAAAAAGATTTACGAGAACGTCTCGCAGCAGGCGTGGAACCAGTGGACCGAGTTCTGCAAAATGCTGCTGAATGAATATCGCCTGAATCCGGCGCGCCGCGAAGATCAGCAAGTTATCGTCAAGCAGATGGAACAATACTTTTTCGGTGAAGGCGCGGCCCCGCCGCCTGATTACGTTGCGCCGACCAAAGCAAGCTGAATTCAGCCTCCCGGCGGCTCAGAATCTGAGATCAATTCCCGCCGAAAAACGAATGTGGTTCTCCCCAATGCTGAAAAAATTGGTGTGAATGTCATCTCCCTGTAGCCGGACCGCCAGTCCATGAATCAGCCGGTAATCGAGTCCGCCGCCTATGGCGGTGGCGAAAGAATTATCGGTGCTACCAAAAGAATTTATGTGAGCGGCGCCGATGAAGAACTGGGCAAAGGGAGTAAAGCGACCGACCGGGACTGAAACCCTGGGCCCGAACAGGTAGGTGTAGCGCTTAACATCACTATTAACCGTCCCGCACCGAAAAACATTTGGGGGACACGGGAATGTCACAAGGCTAGTGCCGTAGGTAGCGCCAAAATCTCCTACAATCCCGACCCATGGCAGGAATTTGCCTTCGAGTGAAGCTTCCCACCCGTTCAGGTTGGTGGTGGGCGAAGTTTCCGCCTGCGAAAATGAATAACCCACGAAAATGTTTCCACTGGTGGGAATCTGGGCCTGCGCCGCCCCCAGCGCCAGGAAAATGCCCAATAAAATGCCCGCAATCTTGCTCACTTGAAGACTCCTGAATTTGGTTGGCAAACGTTACGAAGTTCGATGCCGGCGTTGCCGAATCCGGATGCCATCTCAAGTCCGACTCAGGTCGAATAGACCGTCAAAACCGGAACACTACGCCAAAGGAAAATCGCGGATCGTATTGTGATTTGCTAAAAAAAGTAGTGTGAATATCATGCAATTGCGCCCGCAGGGCAACAGCGGGTAGCAACGTGTAATCGAGACCGCCGCCGAATCCCGTTGCCATAGTGAGGTCAGAGTTGGAGATGCCGCCGCCCTTGTCTGACTGGTAGCCCACGCCCAGCAGGAAATCGGCAAAGAGCTGGTATTTGCCATAGGTCGTGGAAGCGCGCGGGCCAAACAGAAGAGTGTCGCGGGTGGCATTCAGCCGGAACTTGTTGCAACCTCCGCCAAGAACGCAACTAGTGGTGTTGTGGCCGCCATAATGCCAATCGAGGTCGGCGACCGCCCCAAGCCAAGGCAAATATTTGCCTTCGACCGAGGTCTCCCACCCATTCATATTCGCCGTCCCGCCGCTGGCCTGCACCGTACGGCTATTAGAAAAAGCCTCGCCATGAACATAGGAATAGCCGAAGAATGCATCCCCTCCCGAGGGAAGCTGGGCGCTGGCGATGGTTGAGAAAACAAAGGTTATGAATGTGGCGGCGCAGATCTTACGCAAAAATTTCTCCCGCTTGAATGTATGGCGCTGACGGCGGAGTTAGGATGCCCTTGAACGTGAGTAGGATGCCATCCTAAGACTCATGAATAGCCGCGTAATTAGCAGCTTCACGGTAGCCGCCGACCGGAGCAACTCACCTGGAGCTTTTCCCCTCAAAAATTGTAGCAACGGCCGCTTATTGCGCATCCATCAGAGGTGCCGAATTCAGCGGATAGCTGAAACTGTAGATCTCTGTTGTGGAGAACGCAATGCACGCCAGCCATGCCGAGCAGTTAGCGTATAGCCCACTTCGCGAGCGGTACCGCGACATTCGCAATACAACCCTGCAGATCACTGCTCCTTTTTCCGCCGAAGACTTGATGCTGCAATCCATGCCAGATGCCAGCCCGGCAAAATGGCATCTCGCCCACACCACCTGGTTTTTCGAGACTTTCATCCTTAGCCCTTACCTTTCCGGATATGAGCCATTCGACTCCCGCTTCAAGCAGCTGTTCAATTCCTATTACAAGCAGTTGGGATCGCATCCTTATCGCGGCGCGCGCGGATTAATGTCGCGCCCCAGCCTGGACGAAGTTCGTGCTTATCGGGAGCACGTTGATGCAGCTATGCTGCGCTACTTGGAAGTTGTCAATGAGAATACGGCTGCGCTGATCGAAGTCGGCTTGAATCACGAACAGCAGCACCAGGAATTGATTCTTACCGATATCAAACATGCGCTATGGTCGATGCCGCTACGTCCGGAGCATGTTGGCGGTCCGCGCGACGTGAAGACTGCCGAGCCACTGCAGTGGATCGAATCCGAGGGCGGAATCTATGAGATTGGTTACGAAGGCTCGGGCTTTTCTTTTGACAATGAGAGCCCGCGGCATCAGGTGCTGCTGAGTCCATTCAAACTGGCGTCACGTTTGGCGACCAACGCCGAGTATCTCGAATTTATGAATGACGGCGGTTATCGCCGGCCCGAGCTGTGGCTCTCCGACGGCTGGGACACGGTTTGCGCACAAGGCTGGAAGTCGCCGTTCTACTGGGAAGATCACGACGGCCAATGGTTTGATTTCAGCTACGACGGAATGCGAGAGGTGGATCCCGCCGCCCCGGTTTGCCACGTCAGCTATTACGAAGCCGACGCCTTCGCCCACTGGAGCAAAGCCCGCCTGCCTCGAGAAGATGAATGGGAAGTTGTTGGTGTGAATGCTTCAATCAGCGGCACGTTTCTTGAATCCGAGAAGCTTCGTCCGCAACCCGCGTCTGGCAAGGGTTTGCAGCAAATGTTCGGTGACGTCTGGGAATGGACCGCTAGCCCTTACATCGCCTATCCAGGATTCACGCCAGCCCCGGGCGCAATCGGCGAATATAACGGCAAGTTCATGTGTAACCAGTTCGTGTTGCGCGGCGGATCCTGCGCCACCCCGGAGAGTCATATCCGCGCCAGCTATCGCAACTTTTTTCCGCCCCATGTGCGCTGGCAATTCATGGGCATAAGGCTCGCCAAATGATCCTGCACGAACCGGTTCCCCTTCCTGCTTATGTCGACGAAGTTCTGTTCGGGCTGACATCGCGGCCGAAGACTTTGCCCTGCAAACTTTTTTATGACGATCGCGGGTCGCAGCTGTTCGAAGAGATCACGCGTTTGCCCGAGTATTATCCGACGCGGACTGAGCTCGGAATTTTGCAGGACTCGGCAAAAGAGATTGTGCAGGCTGCGGGGACTCCGGTTTCGATCGTTGAGCTCGGCGCTGGCACGGCGACTAAAACCAGCGCTCTGCTGCGCGCTTTTGCCCGTCGCCAATTGCGTGTCAAATACTTTCCGGTAGATATTTCCCCGGGCGCCCTTGCCGATGCCAAAGGCCGGATTAAAGATGAATGTCAAAATGTAACCGTCCTTCCCGTGGTGGCCGATTTCAGCGACGGCTTTCATTTTCTGCGCGAGATTCCCGGCCGCAAGCTGGTTTTATACCTTGGGTCGAGCATCGGCAATTTTGAGTGGAACGATGCCATTACCATGCTGAGCAAGGTGCGTCAGCAGTTAGCTGCAGGGGATGCGCTGTTGCTGGGCACAGACATGGTCAAGTCAGCCGAAATACTGGTGCCCGCGTATGATGACGCGCAAGGCGTGACCGCGCAGTTCAATAAAAATATTCTTGTGCGTCTTAATCGCGAACTCGCCGCCAACTTCGATGTGGATTCGTTCCGTCACATTGCAGAATGGTCGCCTGAGCGCTCGCGCATGGAAATTTTCCTCGAAAGCACACGTCCGCAAAAGGTGACGCTGCGCATGCCGCAGCTGACGGTCCCGTTCCGGGCAGGCGAACGTATTCATACTGAAAACAGCCACAAATACACGCTCGAGATGGTGGAGCGCATGTTGTGCGTCTCAGGGTACAAACTGGAAAAAACGTGGTTCGACCGCCAGAAATGGTTCGGACTCAATCTGGCGCATGTGCGCGCGACCTAGGGCAGTCAGGTCGACTCTCTGGGTTTCGTGGGGACAGCCGCCCTCGGCTGTCCGGCGAAGCTATGCTTCGCGAACTCGCACCCAATTGCCCTGCCGACAGTTGCTCGGGCTTTGCCCTCGCGTTTACTTCATACCCGGTGAACCCAGGGCTTACGCCCTGGGCTACTTAAATGTCGCTCTCCGGGCTGAATTTTTGGACAGTGCGCTCTCGACCTATCAGATCGACCCTGGGGCTTTCGTGGAGACAACCCCAACGCGCATTCCCTCACTTAAACTTTTCCGCCGTCCATCCCTGCCATAAATACCACGCGATCATGATGCGCACCACGATCATGGATCCGGCAAGGAAGAAGTCGGGCGAGAATTGAGCCGTGTCCGCCGAGACTTTCGGGACCAGCAAAACCATTCCCGCGACAACCATCACGATCGCAGCTCGCCGGGCAAGATTTTTTAATCGAAATAATCCATAAGCGACGATCACTCCGAATCCGCCCGCCAGCAAAAACATGTAAGGACCGTAGATCTCAAACCCATGTAGCAGGGGCGCGCCAAGGGACAGCGGGATAGCTTCGGGATTAATCAGTTTGATCAATCCCAAGATCAGCAGATAAGCCGACGCCAAAAAGAAAACGATGGCAACCGCGGTTACGCCGCCCGGCCGGCCATCATTTGATACTGCGGTTTCCAGCGTGACCTCAGTACTTCGGCATGCTGGGATCGACTCGGTCCGCCCAGGCTAAGATTCCACCCGTAAGGTTGTGGACCTTTTTAAATCCCGCCTGGCGCAGGAAGTTCACCGCCTTGGCGCTGCGCACGCCCGAGCGGCAATGAGCGATGATTTCCTTGCTGGTATCGAGTTCGTTCACTCGATTGGGCAATTCGCCCAGCGGAATCAGATGTCCGCCGATGTTGCAGATGTCATACTCGTGCGGCTCGCGGACATCGAGAATGTAGATATCATCGCCACGATCGAGCCGCTTCTTCAATTCTTCCACTTCAATTTCGTCAGTAGTCACTTCGGCTGGGGCCTCCTCGCCACGAATTCCGCAGAACTCCTCGTAATCGATCAGCTTGGTGATTGTAGGATTTTTTCCGCACGCTGGGCAATCCGGATTTTTCCGCAGCTTGAGTTCGCGGAACTTCATCGCGAGCGCATCGATCAGCAGCAATCGTCCGATCAGCGGGTCCCCCGCGCCCAAAATTAACTTGATCGCTTCCGTCGCCTGGATCACTCCAACCAGACCAGGCAGAATTCCGAGCACCCCGCCTTCCGCGCAAGAAGGGACCAATCCCGGCGGTGGCGGCTCAGGATATAAGCAGCGGTAGCACGGCCCTTCCTTGGTCCCAAAAATACTCGCCTGCCCCTCGAATCGGAAGATTGAGCCATAGACATTCGGCTTTCCGGTCAGCACACACGCGTCATTCACAAGGTAACGCGTTGGGAAGTTGTCTGTTCCATCCGCGATGACGTCGAATTCTTTGAATAGCTCGATCGCGTTATCACTCGAAAGCCGAGCGTTGAACTTTTTGATGTTCAAAAACGGATTCATCGCCTTCAGCTTCTCGGCGGCTGAATCGAGCTTAGGGCGGCCCACGTCAGCCGTCGAGTGAATGATCTGACGCTGCAGGTTGGTGTAATCGACGACGTCAAAGTCAATGATGCCGAGCGTGCCGATACCGGCAGCACCGAGATAAAGCGCCAGCGGCGAACCGAGTCCGCCAGCCCCGATGCACAGCACCTTTGCGGCCTTGAGCTTGAGCTGCCCCGCCATGCCAACTTCCGGCATAATCAGGTGGCGCGAGTAGCGCAGGATCTCGTCATTATTGAGCGTGACGGTTGTGGGCTGGGTTTCAGTTAGTGTGGCCATGATTTGAATTGGGTAATTTCGAAATTTTTGTAATTGTGTAATTGACCTTTTCGGCGATCTCCCACTGTTCTCAGCGAACTCTGCGGTTAAGAGCTTTGCCGGCTCGTGCTAAAACTCAAAAGCTTTTTAACCGCAGAGATCGCAGAGAACAGCCTGAGACCGCAGAGAAAATCAAAGCCGAGTAAACAGATCGCTTCGCCTAATTTCAATGTCTGAACTTCTCTGCGCTCTCAGCATGTTTTTCTCAGCGTTCTCTGCGGTTAAAATCTTTTTCTCGGTTCGTCCAAACGCCAAAAGCTGACAGCTAAAGCCTGTTCCCCCAGCTATCGACGGAACGATCGAGATGTTATCGCCGTCACTGACCGCAGTCGCTTCTTTCTGCAAATACCGAACGTCCTCGTCGTTTAAGTAAACGTTGACGAAAGCCCGCAGTTTGCCATCTTCGGTATAAAGATGACGACGAAGATCAGGATGCTGGGAGATTAATCCGCTCAAAGCCTCGGCGACGGTAGAACCCTTCACATCAACTGCAGGTTGCTTGCCGGCATATTGGCGCAGCGGTGTAGGTATATGGATCTTAGGCATGGATAAATGATGCCACAAAAATGAAGTTGGATTCAGAGGAACGGAAGCTCAAGGCGAGCGGCGGGAGCCTGAACCTGAACGTCGAATTGGAAGCAGTGGCGAAATAACTGCCGTTCAGAACTCCACATGCCCGCGAAAGCTCGGCACCAGCACCGGCCCCCGGTCGCGGTTGTACCCGGGATTATTAATGTGCTGCAGTCCCGGCGCAACATAAATGCCCCGCCAGACGTGAGCCGTATAGTAACTCTCCACAATATTTTCGCGCCCGTAGTTAAGCCGACCATCGCCAAGTAAAAATCCTAAGCCTCCATCGGCAAGATATTCCTGGTGATATTTGCAGATGGCATTGCTCACAAATGCAATTCCGGCACGATCGTGTGAGCGGTGCCAGTGTGGACCATACGCACCGAAACCGCCGGCAAAGGTCTGATCGACTTCGGTGTAAGCGAATGATTCAGTTTTGCCGTTGTCCCAGCCGAAGCGCCCGAAGACCGCGAAATTTGGCGTGAAGTGCTGTTCGAAATTTGCGCCGAATCCATATTTGCGTGTTATGTGCCAGGGGTGATCGGTAATCTCCGGCCGCGAAACCATGTGCTCGTCATATTGCAAAATCGCATCACGATAAATACCCATGTTCGCGTGATTGGTGTAACCCAGCAGGCGAACCACGCCAGGCTCTCCACGCAGAAAACCCCGGCGCAGTTCGTATTCCCAGTTCTCCGCATGCACCTGCCAAGGGCGATACACCAAGTCAGGCCCATTGGCCACCTTTGGCATTAAGACTTCAGCAAAGCGAAATCCCCAGTCGCGGTCTTCGTAATCAGCGGTCGCTCCAACCGTGTAGCCACGAGTATCGGCGGCGTAATCGTAGGCGCCGTTGTTGTCGACGGTCCAGTTGGTGAATTGCAGGTGAGTGTCAGAGCCCACCGAGTTCTGATCAAAAAAATCCACCATGCTGAACTTCCCGACCCGCACTTCCAGGCGTCGCCTGGGTAACTCGGGGAAAAGCGATAACCAGCTGCGTTCGTTTTCAACCTTGTCTGCGCTCAACGCGAAAACTTTATGGATCATGCCGCGCGCAAGATAGGGTGCTTTGCTCAGCGATGGGTTTCGAACAATGTCGAGGTCGGTGTTGCCAGCCAATCCCAGGCCAGTGGTGAGCGCGGTACCGCCAGCTTCCTCGATGTCGACCAGTAGCTCAGTTGAGTCATTCAGGCGCACTCCGGTATAGAGCGTTAGTACCCGCGACAGAGCTGTCTCATAATTCGGACTTAGACTATTAGGCCCACTGTAAAGTGCGTGGAACGGCGGATGTGTCTGGAAAATAAAATTCGCCTGTCCGGAGAGCCAGTAACGTGTATCGGCAAGGTGCGGCAACATACTCTCCGGATCGGTAGCGTTGGTTGCGGCCGGGCTTTCCGGCTGGTTGCTGGTTTGCTGTCCACTAATTTCTGGTTGCGGCGATTGGGCATATGTGCACGTGATCGCGAAGAGAGTCACGAACCCACAAAGAGCCAAATTTCTCACCAACCGCATTGTTGTATTGGGTTGCGACATTCGTCCGTCCAAACTTACAGCTTACATGCCGTGCAATAAAGAAACGGTAAAGAGAAGGTTTCCTGGTGTGCTCGATGTGACCCCCAGGGCACAGGTCTTTACAAGGCAAAGATCACAGAGAGAATCTGCCGGGGATTCGGCGATGGAAATTCGAAAGAATGAGAAGAGTCTTGTCTTTAGAAGACTCCCCAAAAAAATGCAGGATGATCGGGGGTCCGGCCCTAATCATCCTTCTCCCTCCCGGTTAGGAGGGGCCTTACTGTCGTTAAGAGTAATGATTTCATGTTGCGGGAATATACAAGTGAAATGAAATCTTCGTAAATTCGGCTAATATTTATGAATTCTCGAAGTGGTTGGCTGGACGAGACGAGGGCGGCAGTCCCACAGGGCACCAACAGGATGGAAATGCCACGCAAGCTTGATGAATGCCGGCGGCTGCAAAAGCGTGCCGAACAATTGATTCCCGGCGGAGTTAGCTCTCCTGTGCGCGCGTTCAAGGCAGTTGGATGCGATGCGCCGTTCATCGTTCGCGGGCAGGGTTCACGTATCTGGGACGCGGACGGCAACGAATATATCGATTATGTCGGCTCCTGGGGGCCGCTCATCCTGGGACACGCCGAGCCCACGGTGGTGGAGGCAATTCTCTCCGCCGCGGTCAACGGCACCAGTTTCGGCGCATCCACTCCCGCTGAAGCCGATCTCGCGGAGCTTATCGTCGAAGCGTTCCCCACGATTCAGAAAGTCCGATTCGTCAGTTCCGGTACCGAGGCCACCATGTCGGCCATCCGGCTGGCGCGTGCCTTTACCAAACGCAAATATGTGATCAAGTTTGAGGGCTGCTATCACGGACACGCCGATTCTTTGCTGGTCAAAGCAGGATCGGGCATCGCCACGCTTGGCATTCCAGGTTCGGCAGGTGTGCTCGAAGAAGTAAGCCAGTTCACTATAGCTCTGCCCTTTAACGACACCGAAGTTCTGGAGCAGGCATTCAGCAAATATCGCCACCTGATTGCCTGCGTAATTGTGGAACCGGTGGTTGGAAACATGGGCGTCGTGCCCGCGGCAGGTGACTATCTCGCGAACCTGCGCACCATTACCCAACGCGAAAAAACTGTGCTGATATTCGACGAGGTCATGACCGGCTTCCGCATCGCGTACGGTGGTGCGCAGGAGCTTTACGGGATAAAGCCCGACCTCACGACTCTCGGCAAAATTATCGGCGGCGGATTGCCCGTTGGCGCATACGGCGGCCGTTCAGAAATTATGGATATGGTCGCCCCGGTGGGTCCGATGTATCAGGCAGGAACGCTTTCCGGCAATCCATTGGCGATGGCAGCGGGTATTGCGCAATTAAAAATTCTGGGGGAGAAAAAAGGCGAAATTTATCCGAGGCTCGACAGCTTCACCGCAAAACTGGTGGACGGCGTAGTGGCGGCAGCGAAAGATGCCGGGGTTAAACTTTCTGCACAGCGGGCCGGATCCATGTTTACCTGGTTCTTCAATCCCGAACCCATTACTGAGTGGGAATGTGCGGCAAAATCCGACGTAGCTGCCTTCGGTCGGTTCTTTCGCAAGATGCTCGACGCCGGGGTTTACCTGCCTCCATCGCAGTTTGAAGCCGCCTTCCTCAGCACAGCCCATTCAGAAGAGGACATTTCAAAGACCATCGAAGCTTCTCGCCTCGCATTCGCGAAATGACCGTACAAGCGATTGAGGAGGCAGTGAGGTTGCAAGAAGAAGGCCGGCTTGCCGCTGTCTTTTTACATCCCTGCTAATTACACCCGTGCTAACGAACTGAGTACTGTTGTGACGACCGTAATCTCGCGATCTGTTGATTTCAAATAAAATGACAACAAAAGTATGCTGATGGTGCATCCAACGGAGATCAGCTACATCGACACTCATGAAACCCCAGCTTGCCATGCTTGAAGAGAGCGCGCGCTCAATCCAAGAACGCGGAGTGTGGCGTTGTGGACTAACGTGTCGTCTTGGGGTTTTATTTTGCGTTCTGCTGGTTTTCCTGACCAGCTTCGTCGCAGTAGTACACGTACACCCGAACGACTCAGGCCGCGTTGAGCGGTCGTGCTCTCTTTGCGCGCTGGCCCATGCTGGAGTTGCTGTAAATGTCGTCGCCCAGCCGGCCCCGATTTTTGCATCATCGGTTCGACCTGAGATTCCCGCAATCGTTTGGCATTCCTATCCTTTCGTCTCCTCTAATTACATTCGTCCTCCGCCGCAGGCGTAGCTCGCAGTCCGGCTTAGCCCAATAAAAAAATTCGGAGGAACGTCATGAAGGCTTCTTACAGAATGCCGCCCCGTGCGGCTATTCTTCTTGCTTCTTTTTTGGTGTCGGGATTGTGCGCATTTGGCCAATCCGCCGGCAACTCGACTTCGGTGGGCGGTACGGTTCTTGATCCATCCGGAGCCGTTGTGCCAAATGCCACAGTAGAAATCCGCAACCCAGTGAGCGGCTTTGATAGGACCACGACTACGAATGATACCGGCGGTTTTCTGATTCCAAATGTGCCGTTCAATCCTTATCACTTGATGGTCACCGGTAAGGGATTTTCGCCTCACGCTCAAGATATAGACGTGCGCTCGATAGTCCCACTGAACTTGGCCATCAACTTGAAACTGCAGAGCTCGGAAGTCGTGAACGTCGAGAGCGGAGGCGAAGACCTGCTGGAGAACGATCCAACTTTTCATACCGATGTGGACAAAAATCTGTTCGACAAGCTTCCGCTCGAGAGCCAGTCGTCTTCGGTAAGTTCTCTGATTACGCTTACCGCCCCCGGAAATGCCGCCGATTCGAACGGCATGTTTCATGGTCTCGGGGACCATGCAGAAAACTCATTTTCCGTCGATAATCAGCCGATCACGGATCAGTTCAGTAAGACCTTTTCAAATCAGATCCCGCTCGACGCGGTGCAGTCCCTGGAAGTGATTTCCGGCGCGCCACCCGCGGAATATGGCGACAAGACCAGCATGGTGATTAACGTCACCACTCGTTCCGGACAGGGCATGACCAGCCCTCATGGGTCAGTCAATGCTTCCTATGGCAGTTTTGGAAGTTCAAACCTCGACTTTAATCTCGGGTACGGTGGAACGAAATGGGGGAACTTCATTGCAATCAGTGGCCTGAACACAGGACGTTTTCTTGATCCGCCGGAATTCACGGTCATGCACGACAAAGGAAATCAACAGAACGTATTCGACCGCGTCGATTATCAGTTCTCCAGCAAAGACTCCGTGCATGTGAACCTAGGCTTCACCCGTTCGTGGTTCCAGAACCCCAATTCCTTCGATGCGGAGACTTCGTCGGCGTGGAATGGTCTGGTCGCAGCCAATCGCGGGCTTGGTCCCGATGGCTTGCCGGTTGGACCGACTGATCAGCGCTCCCAAATCAAAACCTTCAACATTGCGCCATCGTGGATGCGATTGATCAGCAACACCACCGTGTTCACGCTCGGAACCTATGTGCGCCGTGACCAATACAATTACTACCCGAGTTCTAATCCATTCGCGGACCTTGCTCCGGATCTGCAGGCAGAGACGGTTGGACAGGATCGCACGCTAACCAACGCCGGAATTCGCCCGGAGGTTTCCTACGTCAAGGGCATTCACAACGTAAAAGTCGGCGCGGTGTACCAGCAGACTTTTTTAAACGAGAACGACAGCGTGGGAATTGTCGATCCCACATTCAACGATCCCACCAGCGCTTCCTTCAATCCTGTGCTTGCCCAGTTTGATTTGACCCGCGGCGGCGGACTGTTTGCCTTCCATGGTCACACTGACGTGAAGGAACTGGCGCTCTACATCCAGGACTCCATTACCAAAGGAAACTGGACGCTAAATCTTGGAATTCGAGGTGACTTCTACAACGGTTTAACCACGCATCGCGAAGCCGAGCCACGTTTGGGAGTCGCGTATCACATCAAGCCCAGCGACACTGTCTTAAGAGTTTCCTATGCTCGCGTTCTTGAGACTCCGTTTAACGAGAACCTGGTCCTTTCCAGTATCGGATGCGACAACGCGGTGTTGAATCCGCTGCTGGGTTGCACTTCGACTGGACTCACCCCGCTTACTCCCGGTTGGCGAAATGAATTTCATGCCGGCGTGGAGCAGGCATTCGGCAAATACCTTGTCTTCTCGGGCGAATATATCTGGAAATACACTCACAACGCGTACGACTTCAGCATTCTGGGCGAAACCCCGATCACATTCCCAGTCGCGTGGGACAGGTCGAAAATCCCAGGCTTCGCCGGCCGCGTGAGCGTCCCGAACTTCCACGGATTTACCGCTCTGATGGTCTTCTCAAGCGTCGCGGCACGATACTTCACGCCCCAGGTCAGCGGAGCCGGAGCTACTCCCTCAGCAGCCGCAGGTGTTTTTCGCATCGATCACGACGAAAAATTCAATCAGACGACCCACCTTCAATATCAACTTGGGAAGCGAGGTCCCTGGCTCGGCTTTAACTGGCGTTACGACAACGGCTTGGTATCAGGGTCGGTAACTTGCGCGGGAGGCAACTGCAACAACGGGCCACTCGGCAGCGATAACGTTGTGGACACTTCCATTCTTAGCCCCGACCAGCAGTTCCAGGCCGGCCTATTTTGCGGATCGGCACGTCCTTTGCCTCCAGGCCCGGGGAATCCTACCGGCACTCCTCTCAGCTCGAGTTTGGGAGTAAATCTGTGTCCCGCATCGCAGTATGGCTCGTCGCTGATAAGCATTCCTGCTCCGGGTAAGGAAGACGATGACAAGAACCCGCCGCGTATAGCGCAACGCAGTCTCTTCGATCTATCAATCGGTCATGACAATTTATTTCACGGAGACAAGTACAAATGGAGCGCACAACTGACGGTCATTAATCTCGCGAACCGGGTGGCGCTCTACAACTTTTTATCGACTTTCAGCGGCACGCACTACGTGACGCCCAGAACAGTCACTGCTCAGATAGGATTTAACTTCTGATACGAGAAGGCGGGCTTCACGGCTCGCCATCCACTTCCTCATGTGTAAGTCGGCGTTGTTTTGCCTGGTGGCAATTTTCGTTGTGGGCGCGGCGAACGCGCAAACCGTCCCCGGTTCAGCGGACGGGCATGGCAGCATGGATGTTACCCCTGACCACCCCTCCATCCAAATGCAAATGCAACCAGAGGGATTCGTGGAGTTCATCAAGCTGCACGCTACCTCTGGCACCGATGCTCAACCAAACTCCACGCCCGCTGAAATGCTAATGGGACGAAAGGGCAACTGGATGTTAATGTTTCACGGCGAAGCCTTTCTGAACCAGCTTCAGCAAACCGGGCCTCGCGGCGCAGACAAATTTTTCTCGACTAACTGGTTTATGCCAATGGCGCAACGAAAAATTGGTGCCAGAGGAACGCTTACGTTGCGGACCATGCTCAGTCTGGAGCCAGCGACTGTAACTCGGGAAAGATACCCGGAATTGTTCCAGCAGGGCGAAACCGCTTTCGGCCGTCCCATCGTCGATGGCCAACATCCGCACGATTTCCTGATGGAATTGGCGGGAATGTATGACTATCACCTCAGCGAAAATACTCTTTTGTCATTTTATGCAGCTCCGGTTGGGGATCCGGCGCTTGGGCCGCCTGCTTATCCTCATCGGGCATCCGCATCAGAAGATCCCATGGCGCCGCTCGGGCATCATCTTCAGGATTCATCCCACATTGCAGATGACGTCATCACGGTTGGAATCAGTCACGGAGTGTTCCGGGTTGAAGCCTCCGGATTCCACGGACGGGAACCGGACGAGCACCGTTGGAACATCGATGCCGGCAAAATCGACTCATGGGCGGCCAGAATGACGGCGAACCCGGGGCAGAATTGGAGCTTGCAGTATTCAATTGGAAAGATAACCAGCCCAGAAGGTTTGTTCCCGAATGAAGATCTCCGCCGCATGACTGCGTCGCTCATTTACAACTTGCCGATCCATAAGGGCAATTGGGCTTCAATGGCATTATGGGGACGCAATGAAAGTCCTCAGGATGGAAATGTGGGGAACGGCTACTTGCTGGAATCTACTCTGCGGTTCCTCGATAAGAACAATGTCTGGACTCGAGTCGAAACTGTAGATCGCACGAACCAGCTTTTGTCAGGAGAGACGTTCCTGCCGCCGAATTTCACCGAGCGTTACTTCACGCGTGTACAGGCCTATACCGCAGGATACGACCGCAACCTCGGTGATGTCCCACATCTTTCTGTGGCATTGGGAGCGCAGCTGACCTGCTATGGACTACCCCCACTCTTGCAGCCGATCTATGGATCCCATCCAATCGGGTTCGTGGCTTTCTTGCGTCTGCGAGCAAAATAATGAGGTCAGGCTGCTTGCCCGCTCTTGATTGCTTCTGGCCCGTTGGTGCGGGACCAGGTGTAGCGAATGCGATGAATGACGGTGAGTGTAGAAAGTACCGCGATAATCCACAGCACCGGCGCCATACGGTTGAAAAGAGCGCCGATAATTACCAACACCAGGCGCTCCGGGCGTTCCATGAATCCCACACGGCAGGAGCCGATGAGTGACTCGGCTCGTGCCCTGGTGTAACTCACCATGATGGCGCTTACCATCACGAATCCGGTCAGGACTACGTAGAAAAAACGGTCGCCCCGACCGAAGAAGACCAACAATCCAAAAAATTGCGACGCATCGCTATAGCGATCGATGACGGAATCGAAGAATGCTCCGAATCGGGTTACGCGATTCTGGGCGCGGGCAACTTCGCCGTCCACAAGATCAAAAAATCCCGAGCCGATAATTATGAGTCCGGCGTAGAAAAACATACGTTGCTGGTTTTCGGCAGTGGCATAGCCGAACAGGAATGCCGCCCAGGCATTTACCACCAGACCCATGAAGGTCAGCACGTTGGGATTGATCTTGGTGAGTGCAAGCCAGCGGACAATTGTCTTAAGCAAAACTCCGCAGGCGCGGCCGAAAGCGCTAGTCCAGGTCATGGCGGAATTGGGTCATTGAATCATTGGGTCATTGAATGATTGAATGATTGAATCATTGAATCATTTAGACATTAAATCATTGAATCATTGAGCGATCCGACGATGGGAGATCCGCTTTTGATTGATTCAATCACTCAATGTTTCAATAGTTTGAATGGTTCAATATCATCATCCCGCAGTCGCCGCGTCGTGGATCGTAGTCAGGCTCAATATTTCCAACTCGCGGTTGCCATTGGGAGTCACAACCATAGCGCTGTCGCCAACTTTCTTGTTAAGCAGCGCCCGTCCAATTGGTGAAGTCGTAGAAATTTTCCCGGTCGCGACATCGGATTCTTCGCTGGTCACGATGTTGTACTCGATCTCCTCATTCTTGGTGTTGTCGTAAACCTTCACCGTCGAGCCTAAGCCCACCTTGTCCTTGGGAATATTGTTCATGTTGACCATCGAAAGGTCAGCGAGCCGTTTGCCCAGTTGCCGTACCCGGGCCTTGACGAACTCCTGCCGCTGCTTCGCCATGTGGTACTCGGCGTTCTCGCTCAGGTCGCCCAGCGCCGCAGCCTTCTTGATCTCTTTAGGCAGTTCGTGGATGAGTTCGTGCTCGAGCGCATTGATCTCGTCCTGCAACTTTCTCTTGATCTGCTCGGTCATCGTGTCGAATTATAAACCGTTCGGGGCTAATACTTTCGCCGCACGAGAGTGCCAGCTTTCAGGCCCAAGTTGGGCGTTCAGAAAGGGCGAAGTAGCAGCCGGATTTAGTCAGTATCGGGGTTCAGTTTTGTCGCGAAATTCTTTTGCGCTTAATGGCTAACTATATGAAAATAAAGGCTATGGTGCGTTCTCGATTGTGAAAGCTGTGCGCTTCAGATACAATGAATATGCAAGTCGGCTGTTCCACGTATGAACCTCAACGTTAGCGGCGATTTCCACATTGGTGACCGGGTCGTTTATCCAAACCACGGCGTTGGAGTGATCGAGCAAGTCGGCAGCCGGACGCTCGGGCAGCAAGTCGAAAAGTACTACCTCCTCAACATTAAGTCCAGCAATCTCAAGGTTACCGTCCCATTTCACAGCGTGGGTGCGGTTGGGTTGCGCCGCGTAGTCAGAAATGGGGAGATTCAGAAAATCCTGGATTATCTCTCTGATGGAAACGGCGATAGTGCGACCGACTGGAAAGACCGCTTCAAAGAAAATTCCGACCGCATGCGCACGGGGTCGCTGCTCGAAGTTGCGGCAGTTTTGAAGAGCCTCTTGGTCCTGAAAGAAGCCAAGGGTCTATCTTTCCGCGAGAAGAAAATGCTGGAGCGGGCCCGCTATCTTCTGGTGAGCGAACTTGCCATGGCACGAAACACCGAAGAGGCGAATGTCGAGGAGATCCTCGACAAGGCTCTTTCCAAGACCAACCTGAAATTCCCCGACGCCGCCGAACTGCAATCCTGACCGGGAAGTTTGTTATCGCGTGTCTCCATCCGGCGGCTCATCTCCGCCTAGCCACGCCCCTAATGGTTTCAGCGGTTCAATGTGGTCGAATATGATTTTCATCCCAGCAGTTATCGGGACCGCGAGAATAAGTCCCACCGCTCCCCACAGCCATCCCCATAGCAATAAGGCCAGTGTCACCGTAAGTGGGTTAAGCCGCAGTCGGCTGCCCAGAATTTTTGGATAAAGCACGTTGAGCGAGACCAGGTGAAGTGCGAATACGGTCAGCACGATCCAAATGATCTTCGCCACAGTGAGGTGCCCAATGCCGAGGAAAATTGGGGGTAGCAGGGCGAGCAACACTCCCAGGTATGGAACCAGGCTAAGAAATCCGCTGATGAATCCCGCAAAATAGAAATACTGGATGTGAAGAAATCCGAAAATTACCGTGCTGGCGGCGCCGATAATCAGACCAATCAGCAGATTGCCGACCATGAAGTTTCGAATCATGCTCGAAATCAGTCCCATGGTGACGTAAGCGGGCCGCCGGTTCTCCGCCGACACCAAGCCCAGAGTCGCTTTGCGGGCGTGTTCCTGCCAAGTCAGCATAAAGAAGACCAGGAAGGGAACGAACGATCCCGCCAGCACTACTTCCGATACCGATCCAAAGCCGCGCGAGAGCAGGTCCGCCCAGCTGGTGGTCTGCTGGACTTTAACTGCTCCTTTTTCCTGCGTAGGATTCAGATCCGCGATTTTTTGCGCTTTGCGGGTGATTTTTGCGAAGTCCTGCTTAATTTCTACCGAGTACCTGGGCAACTCCTCCAAGAGACCGGCAAGCTTATTGAATCCTGCGTAGGCCAGTCCGCTCAGCGCTGCGCATGTGAGTATGACCGCTGTTGCGGCCGCAAAGGCGCGCGACATTCGCATCCGAGTGAAAAAATCAACCACTGGATCGAGAACGAACGCGAAAAGCATTGACACCAGAATCACTGCCAGTGGTTCCTCTGCGAAGTAGCAGAACGCCAGGATCGCGCCCACCCCCAGAACACTCAGCGCCCAGCTCCTGCTGCTGCCCCGAGGATGCGCAATGTTGGCTCCCTGGGGTGGTGGCGCAGGCCCCTCTTTTTTTATCAACGGCTCGCCCTCGATGTTCCTGATTGTCTGGGCCATATAATCGATGCATGGACGACGGTCGAACCATGCCGGCGCTAAAACCGCGCGTCCTGGGCTTAGATGTTGGTTCGAGGAGGATCGGAATGGCTATTTCTGATCCGCTGGGACTGACTGCGCAAGGTTTGCCAACTCTACAAAGACAAAACAAGCGACTGGATTTTGACCATCTTGCCAAGGTAGTCAAGGACTATCAGGTCTCTGAAATCGTGGTGGGTTATCCGCTTCGACTCAGTGGAATCGAAGGCATTCAGTCCGAAAAAATGCAGCTTTTTGCTGAGGAACTACGCAAGAAATTTGGCTTGCCGGTCCATCTTTGGGATGAACGCCTCACCTCTACCCAGGCCAACCGCCTGTTGCGCGAAACCGATCTTTCAATCAAGAAACGCGGCCAAGCAGTCGATCGAATGGCGGCAACGCTGATTCTTCAGAACTGGATGGAAGCGAAGGGCAGCTTTTAGTCGTGAGCTGTGAGTCTTGAGCTTTTAGCAGTCTCTTAGCATTCGGTGTTCAGCTTTTGCTCGAGGTAAACTCGCCGGCGGCGGACAAGAGTCGACTTGCTTCTTTGATTTGCGAACTCTGGGAGTTTTCTCTGCAAACTCTCCGGTTAAAAGCTCTTGCCGCTTCCCTTATAAACAACTCCGTCTTTCATCACGAACTGCACGTTTTCGAGCACGCCTATGTCTTTCAGCGGATCGCCCGCTACCGCAACCACATCCGCGTACTTCCCAGGTTTGATCGATCCGAACTGACTACTGCGTCCAATCAAATCAGCCGCAGATGACGTTGCCGATTGAATCGCCTGCATTGGCGTCATCCCATACTTGACCATGAAAGCGAACTGCTTGGCGGAGGTTCCATAGGCGCACACACCAGCGTCCGTCCCGAAAGCCAGCTTCACTCCCGCTTTCAGAGCCTTACGGAAGTTCTCGCGCTGAATCTGGCCGAGTTCGCGGTCGTGTTCCAGAAAATCCGTGGGCATCGTTCCCTTTTTTCCATCCGCCTGAATGCATTCATCGTCGTAGATGTCCATAACCAGGTAAGTCCCGTGCTGTTTTGCCAGCGCCAAGCCTTCATCATCGATCAATGTGGCGTGTTCGACCGAGGCCACACCCGCGCGGATCGCGTTCCTGATTCCATCCGCCGCATGGGCATGCGCTGCCACTCGAAGCCCGAAGTGGCTGGCTTCATCCACTGCAGCCTGCAATTCTTCAGGCGTGAACTCTTCCGATTTTGGATTGCTGCCGTGGGTCAGCACCGCGCCGGTCGAGAGGACCTTAATGTGATCGGCTCCCTGGCTGACCAGCAACCGCACTTTCTGGCGGACCTCCCATGGACTGTTGGCTTCGCCGTAATGAAAGTCCCATGGCAGTTGGATGTCGGGTGCCATTCCGGTCATGGCACCGGCGCCCCCGGTAATCGTGATGTACGCACCGGCGACGTACATACGCGGGCCAATGATGTCGCCGCGATTGATGGCATCGCGCAACGCTACATCATTCAGTGCCCGGTACACGCCAACGTCGCGAACCGTAGTGAATCCAGATTCCAGCATGGCTCGTGCGTTCGGCACCGATTCCAAAACGCTTTGCGATGCCGATTTCCTCAGCTGAAGTAGCGGATCGCTTTCACCATACTTTCCGTCCGCCAAATGAGTGTGGCAATCGATCAGCCCAGGCAACACGGTCATCTGCGAGAGATCGATCACCTTCGCGTTTTGCGGAATCGCCAGATCCGAACCGACGGCTTCAATCTTGTTGCCGCGGATAATAACGACCTGCTCAGTTAACACCGCGCCTTTATCAGGATCGATGAGGCGCCCGGCTCTAATCACTGTCAGTTGCGCGGTCGCGGTTGCACAAATGAGAACCGAAACTAGAGCGAAGCTGAGAAATTTCAAAAGTCACTCTCCGGCCCAACAAGTATAGGAGCGCATTCTACGACGGTACTTCAAGTTGCATGCTACTCTCGATTCTTAATTCAAAATGCCCGCTTCTGCTCAACTTCCTTCAGTCCTATACGCCCTCGGCGCATTCCTTAGCTGGGGAGTCAGCGACTTCGTCGGCGGATACGCCGCCCGCCGATTTAATTCTTTTTACCTCGCGGCGCTAGGGCACTTCAGCGGTACGGTTTTAATGGTTGCGATTGCTATTGCAAATCACGAAACCATTCCTTCGCTGGTGCATCTGCGATGGGCTTTTGCGGCTGGAGTGTGCGGCGGAATTGCGCTCGCGCTTTTCTATCGCGCCTTGTCGCAGGGCAATATGGGGTTGGCTGCGCCGGTTTCGGCTGTCCTCGGAGCGGCGCTTCCGGTTGCATTCGGAATACTCACCGAGGGATTGCCGAAGGCCTTGCCTATAGCTGGATTTGCTTTTGCCCTGGTGGGCATCTGGCTGGTGTCGCGCCCGGAAGGCGGACGTCGGCCCGAAGGTCTGGGGCTGGCAATGATTTCGGGTTTCGGGTTTGCGCTGTTTTTCATATTTATTAAACAGGCAGGAAGCGGATCCGCGCTTTGGATTGCAGCGGCGTCGCGCTCGGCATCGCTGGTTGCGACCGGTCTAATCACCCTCACCGGGAAAGAGTTCACGCCCAGATACCCGTTCGGGTTTGGGTTAGGTTTGCTGGCGGGGTGCATCGACGTGACCGGAACATTTTTATTTGTTCGGGCCAGCCAGATGGGGAGATTGGATACCGCCGTCATTATCAGTTCGCTTTATCCCGCGCTGACCGTTATCCTCGCCCGCATCTTTTTGGGCGAGCACTTCACTCGCTGGAAGACGGTCGGCATGATTGCGGCGCTGGTTGCCGTGCCGCTGATTGCAGCCGGTTAGACCGAACCCGCCTTTTGGCGAATATCCCTTCGCGAACACTATCCTGCCAAGCGAAATATGCGCGAAGCGAAGCGCAGCTAATATGAAGTGTAGGGACCACTGTTTCTCGTACCAATTGGTAAGTACGGGAAGAGCGGTCATTCATAGCCGCGTACCCGTCAAGCAAATCGAAGCGCGCTTCAGTCCGAAGCGAAGCTGTTAACATCCACTCGTGGCCCTCGTTGAAATTCGCAATTTGACGAAAGTCTTCCCCCAAGGCGAGTCTGCCTTCAGCGTCCGGAAAGCCGAAGTTCGTGCCGTCGATGACGTATCTCTGGACATCGAAGCCGGCGAAACCCTAGGGCTGGTCGGCGAATCCGGATCAGGTAAAAGCACCCTCGGTCGGCTTGCGCTCCGTTTGATCGAACCAACTACCGGGAGTGTTCACTTCGATGGACATGATCTCCTTCGTGCCAGTCATACCGAGTTGCGGCGCCTGCGCCGCGACATGCAGATTATCTTTCAGGACCCCTTCAGCTCGCTCGATCCGCGCATGCGGGTGGAAGACTTAGTCGCGGAGCCGCTGGTGATTCATAAAGCTTCGGGGAGTTTTCAAGACAGCACGGGCGTCCGCGCCCGTACTCAGTGGTCGATAAACTCTCAAGTCGCCGATCTGCTCAAAGCCGTCGGCCTCGACTCCTCCGCTATGCCGCGCTTCCCACACGAATTCAGTGGCGGGCAGCGACAGCGAATTGTCATTGCGCGCGCGTTGGCCCTCCGCCCCAAGTTCATCGTGTGCGACGAGCCGGTTTCCGCCCTCGACGTCAGCGTAGGCGCGCAGATTGTGAATCTCCTGGCACAGCTTCAGCGCGACTTCGGCCTGACTTATTTATTCATCTCGCACTCCATGCCGGTTGTTCGTTATCTTTCAACCCGCATTGCGGTCATGTATCGTGGAAAAATCGTCGAGATCAACTCAACTGACCAAATCACGCAAAATCCTCAGCATCAGTACACGAAAACGCTCCTCGAAGCCACACCCGAAATCACCGTGTGACCAAGCCGAAATCCGCAATTTGGTGGCTTATGAAGTCGATATATACCCCGCGCCAGAGTACATTCGACACCGATCAGCTTCTCGGTTTATCCTTCAACGGCATTACAGGAGGACACATGAAGCTCGCAATTTTGATTCTGAGTCTGGCATCTGCAGCCGCCGCCCAATCCAAATCGCCCGTCTCTGATGCTCTGCGCCAGATGCTTGGCGGCCGCGAGAAGAACATCGTCGCCGCATTCGAGGAAATGCCGGCCGACAAATACGATTACAAGCCCACCGCTGACCAGATGACATTCGGCCATCTGGCGGCACACATTGTCGAAGCCAATAACTATTTTTGCGCCAATGTCGGCGACGTACCCGAACCCAAGGTCGCGGAATTGAAAGGCACGGAAGGCAAAGACAAGCTGGTGGCCGCGATGAAAAGTTCATTCGAGTTCTGTCACACCGCCCTCGAAAAAGCCAACGACTCGAAGATGACCAGCCAGATCAAGTGGTTTGACGGCAAGGAACATCCGCGAGTGCTTGCGTTCTTAGGTCTCGCCAGCAGTTGGGCCGACCACTACGGCGCTGCGGCGATGTATCTGCGCTTAAATGGGCTGCTGCCGCCAACCGCCAAGAAATAATTTTTGCCCGCGTAGGGGCGGGTGTCCACCCGCCCCAATTTCACTTGGCCACGAAAATTATGACCGGCAACATCGACGCTCCCGATTGCTCCACGATTCCCGCGCCTACGGATCATGGGACCTGATTGCGTGGCTGAGTTCCAATCCTGGATCATAATCGCCTACACTTTACCTCTGCCGGAGCCCGAGAGGTAAGTTATACTTCTGCGACAGCCAGGGTTCGACCCACGCCTATTTTCATGGCAATTGGTCTCCGCATTGTAGACTTGCGCAAAATCTATAACTCCGCGCCGCCTTTTGCGGCCGCGGGAGTAGGAGTTCCGCGCTCGAGTGCTACCAGCGAAAAGGCCGCGAAAACTGCCAAGCCAGAGATCGTTGCGCTTGACGGCATTTCGCTGCAAGTCGAAGGCGGCGAAATCTTCGGCTTACTCGGTCCTAATGGTGCGGGCAAATCGACCACCGTCGGCGTGCTCACCACGCGCGTTCGGCCTAGTGGCGGACAGGCCTGGATCGGCGATTACGACGTCTGGAAAGACCAGGCTGTCGTCAAACGGTTGATCGGCGTCGTGCCGCAACGCCCCAATCTCGACTTTTCTTTGACTGCCAGCGAAATTCTTGTTTTCCACGGTGCGTATTTCGGGTTGAGCACAAAAGACCGCAACCAGCGCGCCGGGGAACTGCTGGAAAAATTCAAGCTTACCGACCGAGCCAATCAGATGGTACGCGGATTCTCCGGTGGCATGATGCAACGGCTCTCCATCGCGCGCGCCATGATGCACGACCCGCAAGTTTTATTTCTCGACGAACCCAGCGCTGGCCTCGATCCGCAGACGCGCATCCTGCTATGGGAGATCATCCGGGAATACAACCAGGCCGGCAAAACTATTCTGCTGACTACGCACTACATGGAAGAAGCAGACGCGCTGTGCAACCGGCTGGCAATCATCGACCATGGCAAAGTGATTGCCGTCGATACGCCTGCGGGACTGAAGGGATCAATTCCCGGCGGCTATTTATTGCGTCTTCGGTTCGCGAAACATACGCCTGGCTTGCTGCTGGGCCTGCAATCGCTGTCCGGAGTCCGCGAAGTTCGTTCGCAGGATACAACCGGCGCCGACGTATATGCCGATCGCGGCGGCTCGCTGATCCCGGAAATCGCCAGCCTGGCCGCAACTACCGGCGCTGAACTTGTTGACGTTCACATCTCCGAGCCCAGCCTGGAAAACTTATTTCTTCACCATACTGGAAGGAGCCTGCGCGATTGAACTGGAAAACCTTTGGCGCCCTGCTCGCCCGCGATGCTCACGTCGCCAAGCGCAACGCGATGCAGTTGTTTCTGCAGACCTTCCTGCAGCCGCTGATGTTCGTCTTCATCTTTGGGCGGGTGATGGTGCGCAGCGGCTATATGCCGGCGTCGTATAAAGCCCTTCTACTGCCGGGAATTATGGCCATCAGCATGGTGTTCACCGGAATCTGGGCGGTAGCCATGCCACTGATCGCCGAATTCCAGTGGACCAAAGAAATTGAAGACCGCTTGCTCGCCCCCATCGGGACCATCTGGTTGGCCATCGAAAAAGTTTTGTTCGGAATGATTCAGGCCATTGTCGCAGGCCTCATCGTGCTTCCACTGGGTTGGCTTTTGCTACGGCCCATCGACATCAGCATTCATGCCGCCGCTATGTTTGCCGGCATGACCATTCTCGTCGCCGCATTTTCCGCCTGCGGAGGCCTTGCGTTAGGCTGCACCGTCAACCAGCAGCACATCGGCTTGATGTTCAGCATGGTGCTCACCCCGATGATCTTCTTCGGCTGTACTTACTATCCGTGGAGCGCGTTGAACGCATTTCCGATTTTGCAGAAGGTCGTTCTAATCAATCCTCTGGTTTATGCCAGCGAAGGCCTGCGCGCATCGCTGGTGCCCGGATTTCCGCATCTTTCGATGAGCGCGGTATTTGCGGGAATGGCATTCTTTGATCTGCTGCTGCTGGTTCTCGGTCTGCGCCAGTTCGATAAGAAAGCCATTGGTTGAGGTCGGAGGGCGGGCCAGTGTGGGGTGGGGCGCCCTC